>Ga0078972_1016761_pt1 | contig 10733 bp, 10 predicted proteins | sample YelNatPaOPGAMG01_FD_67568 | JGI IMG/M metagenome (GOLD analysis project Ga0078972, IMG submission 67568) | Hot spring thermophilic microbial communities from Obsidian Pool, Yellowstone National Park, USA - OP-RAMG-01 (SPADES assembly) (version 2) | ecosystem: Environmental > Aquatic > Thermal...
GTCTTCTACCGGAGCAGTTACGTGGTCAATCAGCTCGTCGCTGGAAAAAAGATAAGGGCTGAGGGCTATTTCAATCGTACCCAGGATTTTGCGGAGGCGGCGGATGGTTTTGTTTACCAGACATTTTTCGCCTCGCGGCAAACAGGTGGAAGGAGCAATAAAACTAACCTTTTTTATCTGGACCCCGTTCATGGCAGGGAAAATCCTTATAGCCTAATTAGGCTATAAAGACTAACAGAATTCAGGTGGTTTTGCAAGATTGGGATAAAAATCAACCTGAAATGTTATAAAAGATTTATAATCAATAATTTAAGACGCCTGGAAGGTTTCCAGGATATGTCCTACTTCAGATTGACGGATTTTCTTCAGAGCCCTAAGTTCAATTTGTCTGATTCTCTCTCGGGTTAGGCCGAAACGCTGGCCGATTTCTTCCAGGGTGTATTCCCGACCATCTTCCAGACCATATCTCATGGTCAGGATGGTCTTTTCCCGCTCTTCAAGAACTTCTAAGGCTTGGCTCAGGTTTTCCCTGAGGTTGGAGTTGATAAAGTAATCCAGGGGGTCGGCGGTAGTACTATCAGGCAAGAAGTCGCCCAGGAGAGTATCTCCGGAATCGTTAACCGGCGTTTCTAAGGAAACTTCCTCCTGGGAAAGCAGAACCAGGTCCTCAATTTTTTCTTGAGGCAGGTTCATCTTTCGGGCCAATTCCTTCTCACTGGCTTCCTGACCGGCTTTTTGATAATGTTGCTGGGCCAGTTTTTTCATCCTCTGGATGGTTTCTACCAGATGAACAGGCATGCGCACTGTCCGGGCCTGGTCAGCGATGGCTCTGGTTACCGCCTGTTTTATCCACCAGGTGGCGTAGGTAGAAAATTTATGTCCCCGGCGGTAGTCATACTTTTCAGCAGCCCGAATAAGGCCGAGGTTTCCTTCCTGAATTAAATCCAGGAAACTCAGACCTTGATTCTGGAATTTCTTGGCTACCGAGACCACCAGCCTTAAGTTAGAAGCGACCAGCTCATTTTTGGCATTCTGGCGCAGCTCCTGGCCTTGAACTATTTTATGATAAATAGTTGATAACCTTGATTTTTTACGCTCCGCTGAAGATGATGATTTTTGCCGCAATCTTTCTTTGATGGCCTCAATCAGGGCATATTTCTGGTCCCAGCGCAGGTTGAGTTGCATCAACTGGTTGATCATGGCCACAGCTAACCGGGCTCTTTTTACTCTGACTTTTTTGTTTCCTGGCAACCTTTTCAGCCTGGAGGCCAGGTGTTTAAGGTCTGAGAGCTGAATCAGGGCAACCTTCAGGGCTTTATCGAAGTTTTTTTCACTGAAATCATTGTCTGGCAGGTTGAACCAGCGGGTCAGGAGTTCAGGCCGCTTTTTTAAAGCCTGGTGTATCTGTTCCAGGTATTCTAAGCCGATATTAGTCTGGAGCAGAGCTTTGATTGTTTCTTTCTCGCCTTTTTCCATCTTTCTGGCCAGTTCAATTTCTCTTTCCCGGGAAAGCAGCTTAACCCTTCCCATGTCCTTGAGATAAACGTTGACCAGGTCTGGTATCTTTCCTGTAGTCTCAGCAGCGGGTTCCCGGTCAACTGGAGGATTTCCGGGAGTTGTCCCGTTAAGGGCATTATTCTCAACCAACATGTCTTCTTCCGGCCAGAAAGAAGCTATATCTAAGCCTGGAGTTTGTTTTCCTCTGGTTTCTAAAATGTCCATGTTTTTCTCCTTATATCCTATAATTCCTATAGGAATAATATAAATATAGGTATTTTAAGCTGAATGTCAAGAAATTTTTTTAGCTTAGGATGCGGTATTCAGGGAATTGGGGGAAAATGATACCTGGAAATGCCTTGGCGAACGGCCGGTGGCTTTGGTGTCCGACCGGGAGAGGGGGCCGCCTGACCGTTTAACGGCAAACTAAAAATATAATGAACCGGGCAGGTGGCAAAGAAAGGCCAAGCTCTAACGGCTATGAGACTTGCTTCAAGGAGCAGGACCGGGCCAGTTGATTAGCTACCGGCTGTAAAAAAGTGCTCCAGCGGCCAAACTTTTTCGGTTTATTTTTTTGAGGCAAAAGAGGGAAAAGTTCCTCCGGCTGGTTTTCAGATTTACCAGATTATTTAATTTGGGTATAATATTTTTCTTAAAAAAATTTATTTAAAAATCGATAAGAGCTGAGAGGTCGATTACCGATGGAAAAGAAGATTCTGGTTGTTGATGATGACCCGGTCAACCGCACCTTGCTGTGTGGCCTTCTTAAAACCAGAGGATTTAAGGTGCTGGCTGCCAGAGATGGAGAAGAAGCCCTAAGCCTGGCCGAAAAAGAAAGACCGGAGGTTGTTCTGGCTGACGTACTGCTTCCAAAACTTGATGGACTGGCCCTCTGCCAGGCGATTAAAGAGCATCCTGAGTTAAACCAGATTAAAGTTGTCCTGATGACTGCTGTTTACAAGACGGCCGGTATGAGAGCCGAAGCCCTGGCTCAGAAAGCTGATGGCTATGTAGAAAAACCGATTTCAGAAGAAATGTTGCTGAAAACTATTTCCTCAGTTCTTTGAGTTTGATCGTCAGATGATGAGCTTGTCTAAGCGGCTCAGGGATTCTGTATCCTCTTAAACAAGAAATTATTATTTTGAGCGAGGTTGAGTGGTCTATCAGATGACCGGGGGAAATAAAAATAGGTTTGACTCGGTCCCGGCTTCGCAGAACATAACCTAACCATTCTCCTTTTTGGCGCAGCTCTGAAAAAGCACCAGCTCTGGCTGGAGGAGGCTCAAAGGTGCCCACCAGAAGAGATTTGGCACAACCAATGGACGGGAGTTCGAAGAGCAAACCGAGGAAAGTGGCCAGTCCCAACCTTCTTGGATGAGCTATTCCTTGACCGTCAAGCAGCAACAGGTCCGGTTTTTTCTTTAAAGAGTTTAGAGCCTGAAAGACGGCCGGTCCCTCACAAAAGGAAAGAAATCCCGTTCGGTAAGGAAATCGCAGTGGCGCTTCAGCTGTGGCGGCTTCAATTAATTGCAGTTCAGGAAAGCTGAACAGACAGGCCGCGGCTAATACTCTATTCGGCAGAAAAGAGGCATCTGCGGCAGCTATACATGCCGGTTCTTGAGGCAAAGCCCTGATTATTATCTGGCTGGCTAAAACTTTCTGGAGATGCAGAGCTTCCTTGAGGTTAGCTGGATAAAGAAAGCGGTCAATCTCTATCTTGCTGAGCATCATCATTTATTATAAATTAAAATGCTACATTTTTATTTAGACCTTTCTTGGAGAAGAAATTGGGTAAATTTATTGCGGCTTTTGATGTAGATGGTGTGTTAATTGACGTTACTCAGAGTTACCATCTGGCCCTGGCCGAAACCAGTTCTTATTTCCTGAACCAGCCCGTGGATTTAAAGGAAGCGATTCTGGTTAAGACAGAGCTGGGTATCAACAACGACTGGGATGCCACTCTGGCCTGTGTACTTTTTCACCGCAGCGGGCGGCCCTGGGAAAAATACCGTTCTTTTTTTACTTCAGGTCTGGCTGATTTTCATCAGGTATACCGCCTGGCTGAGCAGTGGAATGTTGTCCTGCCCGATTATAGAACAGTAATAGAAGAATTTGAAAACAGGTACAGAAAGCACCGGGACCAGGAGAAACTCAGAATCCCCCTACCTTTGCTGGCGGAAATAAAAAAAGAAGCAGATTTCCTGGGGGTGATAACCGGGCGCACGCGAGAAGACCTGGATTTTTCTTTTAACAGGTTTTCTCTTCATGAATATTTTGAGGTAATTCTCACAGAAGATGACCTGCCCACGCCTGAATATCGCAAACCATCACCTTACCTTCTTAAAAAACTGCTGAACAAAGTTGGCTCCTTTGAAGGTGCCTGCTATGTAGGCGATACTCTGGTTGATAAGCTGATGGTGGAAAATTATAACCAGGCAGAAAAGCAGACTGTCTTCTTCATCCTGTTCCGCCATGACTTAAATCAGCAGGTTAAGTCTGAGCACCTGGCTTTATTCCCTGAAGAAGTCCTTGAAGAAATAATAAGAGTCAAGCACAGGCCAGGGCGATAAACTCTTTTTTTAATTTTATTTGACTTTGGCTTTGTTTATTACATATAATCAAATTGCTGGCTGGAGAGGGATCTTCCTTAGCCCCGCTTCCTTTTCCTTAAAAACCTTGGCTCCCCACCAGCCAGCCGAATAAGAAAAAGACGCTTTTTGGATATAGCAAAGGGGAAAAAACCAGAGGAAGGTAGAAGTTTATTTTCCTGCAGTCAACCTGGCTTAAAATCTCCAGCCTACCATTTTAGTTCGGAACCCAGAACAGAATGCGGTACCAGGAAGATGACCAGAGTTATGAGGGAGGCTCCTATTACCCAGCCTCTTTTGGGCTGAGTTTTTCGGCCGGAAGCCAGGGCGGCAATCCAGGCCAGCATGGCCAGAAGAGTCTTGGTGTCGGTTAGGTCCTTACCCAGGGGAAAACCACTCCAGAAGACACCAAAAGCAAATTTTTGGATGAGCGGCCCAAGAATGAAGCCGCCGATAAACATCAAAATAGCAGTCCATTTGACTATGTTTGTATACCCATCCTTGGCAAGGAGAGCTATCAGGCCGGCCTGGGTGGAAAATAACATAGCCAGGAAAATGACCAGCACGTGGCCCAGAAGCAGTGGGGCTGGCACAGGACCCTTAAAACGCATGATCACCGGTTTTTCCCGGGTCAGAGATATTTCTTGTGAATCTCTTACCAGATGAACATAATATTCCAGCTTGCCGGCGGCCGGTTGTTTGGGTAAATAACCTATGAGTTGTTGTCCCTCTCTTTTCATAGCCAGGATGTTCCAGGGGTTATTGGTCTTGTGCCTTCTGAATTCAAGATAACCCTGAAAGTCAGCGGGTGTGGATTCTGGAAGGTTAATTACTACTCGACAGGGTCCTTTATTTTCCGCGCTGCGCGGAAGCTTGAATTTAATTTCCTGGCCAGCAAAATTAACCGAGCCTTTTGCCGGATAGGTTGGACCGGTAACCCGCTGGTAGACAGCTGAAGCAGCGGTAATGATAAAAGCCAGAACCCAGATCATGGTTTTCTTCATCTTCTTTCTCCCGGAGTTCAAGACTTATGGTGAGGCTTGAGAAGAATCCAGAGCCCCAGGACGATTAACAGTGCGGGCCATAAATAATTCCAGAGGTAGCGTTCAATAACGTGCAGTTTGATGAGCAGAAGAAAAATTCCCAGAAAAATGAACAGCAAGGCCGGACTGGATTTCTTCAGGCCATTGGTAATCAGCAGGGAAATTCCGATCAGGATGAAAATGACTGGCCAGTAGGTGGAGAATACCCGCCCGACGTTTAATTTCCCGGCCTGCTCCAGCAAAAAGAGAAAACCGATTAGGATAAGGAATAATCCCCAGAAAAAACGCGATTGCTGACTCTGACTCATGATTACCTCCGGCTTTTATATACCATAGCTGTGGTTCTTATTGCCAGGAAAATCTTAGGAATTCGTGTTAATTTATCAGTCAGCAGAGAGAATCAGGAAGGGTTTCTTGTAGAAGTTTCTATACAGCGGTCGCAACCTTTCACGGTCATAATATTTCTCTACGTCAATGCGTTTTTTATAGCTGGCGACTATTTCCAGAGGAACATGGTCATATTCTCCGTTCCTCAGGCAGACCATCCGGCCAGTTTTGTTTTCCAGTATCAGGTCGAGGGCCAGGTTACCGTAGGCCATGGGCACTAAGGAATCAATGGCATCCGGGTCTCCGCAGCGCACGAGGTAACCGAGTTTTTGGTTGATAACGTTTATCCGTCGGCCATTATTGTATTTTGGGGAAAGCTCTTTCAGCATGGTTGAAACGCGGTCTCCGATGCCGCCGAGCTTTTTGTGGCCGTACATGTCGGTTTCTTCGCTTTCAAAGATCATGTCTTCACCCTCAAAAGCCGCGCCTTCTGAGACGAGGGCCACAGAATAGTGGCTCGGATTACTGGCCCGGTCTTCGCTCATCAGTTCACACAATTTATCAATGTTGAACTTATGTTCTGGGATAACACAACGGTCAGCTGCTCCAGCCATGGTTGGGAGCAGGGCGGTGTAGCCCGCATAACGTCCAAAAACTTCTATGACCAGGAATCTTTCATGCGAGCCAGCCGTAGTTCTCAGAGAATGGGTCAAGCTGATGGTTCTGGTAACGCAGGTTGAAAAACCGATGCAATAATCGGTTCCCGGTACGTCGTTATCCATGGTCTTGGGAATGGCTATGACTTTAAGGCCAAGCTTGTGGAGATGGACAGCGTAGCTCAGGGTGTCATCGCCGCCTATGGGGATAAGATAATCTATGCCCAGGAATTCTAAATTCTTTAGAACCTCTTCAGTCAGGTCGTTAATTTTTTCTTTGTATTTATCCCGCAGATGAGCTGGCACGTTGACCAGAGGAATACTGCTCGGCCTGGTGCGTGAAGTATGGAGAAAAGTGCCGCCGGTACGGCCAATCTTGTTAACCACTTCTTCGGTTAATTCGGTGTAGAATTCGTGATTGGCAGCGTCTTTATCTCTGGTCATTTCTACCAATCCGGCCCAACCGCGCCTGATACCTATAACCCGGTATCCTTCTTTTAAAGCCCTGATGGTTACTGCTCTGATGGCTGGGTTCAACCCGGGCACGTCGCCCCCGCCGGTGAGAATACCGATCACGCCTTTGTTAGTCTTAATGTTAGCCATAACCAGTCTCCTTCGTAGAAAATTCTTTTGAAATTTTTAATAAGATATATCATTGCGGGGTCGGAAATAAAAATATGATAAATTTTTTTCCAAACCCAATAAATTATAGCAAAAGACCTCGCTCAAGCAATGCCCGAGAAATATTTTTATATTTTTCAGTTGAGCCCTAGCTCTGTCAATAGGTGGCCAGGAAAGCTCCCAGGAAAGCAGCCACCACGGCTAGGACTCGCCAGAAAGTGACTTTTTCTTTGAGGAATAAAGTGGCCAGGATGAAAATAAAAATCGTACTCAACTGGTTCAGAGCTGCGGCTACTGAGGCAAAAGCATATTTCATTCCACCAATCCAGAACATAAGTGAAAGGTAAGTGCCAAGAAAAGAGGCCGGGGCCAGGGTCTTCCAGGTGGACCATTGGAACAGGGGGGCAATAATATGCCGTTTCCCCCTTAGCAGTGGCAAAATTAGAAGAGGTATTGTCCCGCCCGCCAGCCTTATCCCGGTGGCCCAGACTACTGGAGTGTCCTTAAGCACTGGTTTAATAATAACAATAGCGACGGCCACAAAAGCCATGGCCAGAGTACCTAAAACGATTCCCCGGGTCAGGTGTCTCCTCGAAACTGGTCCGGCAGAGTTTTCTGAATTACTCCTGGTTAAGGTAATGACTGCCGAGACAATGAGAATTACTCCGACCAGCTGAACCCAGGATAATCTCTCTCCAAGAAAAAAATAGGACAGAACTATGACAAACAGGGAATAAGTGCAATCAACAATGGCTGTCAGGCTGGCTCCGATGAGTTTAAGCGTCCATAAAAACAGGGTGTCCGAAACGGCGATGCCCAGAAAACCGCTGAGCAGAAGAAGCAGAGTGGTTCTGGCCGGGACGGGCGGGAAAAAGCTGGCACCGGTAATCAGGAGGGTCAGGACAATAAGAAACAGGGCAAAAAGGTTTTTGCCCAGGTTAAGGCCCAGAGGATGGACTTTAAAACTGCTCAGCCGGAAGAGTATGACAGCTACGGCCCAAACCGCGGCCGAAGCCAGGGCCAGCCACTCACCGGAATGAACGATTGAAGACATGAAAATTTCACTCACCCAGATTCAGGCTAAGTCTGCTTTATAGCAGATTAAAACCGGTTCGTCAATTGAGGCCTCATGCTGCCGAACCAGTTGTTTTGCTGGCTCTGATTAAAATTTTAATTCAGGAAGAAAATTTCTTTACTCAGACATCTCCTGAGTTAGCAAAAATCTTAAAAACTCAGGTTGCAATTGAAATCATAAATGACGTATTTTATATCCTTAATATTTTTTTTCTGGAGGTTATGATGAGTTTTAAAAATTCCAGAGGGCTATTTCTCCTGGCTGTTTGTTTATCCGGGCTTTTAATCCTGTCTTCTGCAGGCTGTAAAGCCGAAAAACAGGGGCCGGCACCGGTCCAGAAAACAGTCATCCAGGTCGGTGATAAGGAAATTCAGGCTAAAGATGAAGCCATTTACAAAACCCGCGAATATAATGGCCACAAGCACGAATATCTTTCACTGGATTTTTCTAAGATTGACCATCCTGCTTCGGTCTCTGAATTCCAGCAGGTTTTCCACCAGCCACCCCTCAGGCAGTACAACACTGGAACCTGCTGGTGCTTTTCCACTACTTCTTTCCTGGAATCCGAGCTCAAGAGGCTGGGCCGGGGAGAGTTCAAGCTTTCTGAGATGTACACGGTTTACTGGGAATACGTGGAGAAGGCCCGACGGTTTATCAAGGAAAAAGGTAACAGCTTTCTCGGCGAAGGCTCAGAGCACAACGCTGTTTTCCTGCGGATGAAACAATACGGCGCTGTTCCGGCCAGTGCCTACACCGGACTTCTGCCAGGTCGGACAGAGCATGACCACTCGGCTCTGTTTAAGGAAATTAGTGATTATCTGGAGTTCTGCAAAAAGAACAACTACTGGGATGAAGAAAAAGCCGTGGCCTACGTGAAACTCATCCTCAACAAGTATCTGGGTGAACCACCAGCAGAGATCGAGTACAACGGTCAGAAAATGACTCCCAAAGACTTCCTGGACAAAGTGCTCCGGCTTCCCCTTGATGATTACGTGAGTTTTATGTCCTTTAAATATCTGCCCTTTTACACCAAAGGCGAGTATAAAGCACCTGATAACTGGTGGCATTCCCAGGATTACTACAACGTGCCCCTGGATGAGTTTTATCAGGCCATTGTTCAGGCCCTTAAAAATGGCTATTCCGTAGCTCTGGGAGGCGATGTCTCTGAGCCTGGTATCAGCGGAGATGAAGGCCTGGCCATAGTTCCTTCTTTTGATATTCTGCCGGCGCTGATTGACCAGGAGGCCCGTGAGTTTAGGTTTTATAACAATACTTCTACCGATGACCATGCCATTCACTGTGTGGGCCTGACCCAGAAAGGTGACCATACCTGGTTTTTGATTAAGGATTCAGGAGCGGGAGCTCATCGTGGACCTTTTAAGGGCTACATTCTTTACCGGGATGATTTTGTCAAGCTGAAGATGCTGGTCTTTACTGTGCATAAGGACGCCGTGGCTGACCTGCTGAAAAAATTTGAGCAGAAATAAAGCTGTTTTCTTATCCTGAAAACTAATTTAAAAGACTTTGAGCCACCTGGCCAGGGCCGGGTGGCTCTTTTTTTAGCTTCACCCGGGCGGCCAGCTTTTTTAAGCGGGGCAAGGTTTTTTGTCTGATGTTCAGGATAACATTTAGTAAAAACTTCAGAGCATTAAAACTTCAGAGCATTTGCCTGGCAGCCGCGCCCTGAATTTCTTAAAGTCTTATCATCCGGACTTGACTGAGGTATAATTTCAAAAAAAGGTTGAATTTAATCATGTCCAAACCTGTATGTCTGACTTCTTTGTCATTGCCAGAGCTGGAAGACCACCTGAAAAAGATGGGGGAGCCAGCCTTTCGGGCCAGGCAGTTATTCCACTGGATATACCGGGCCGGAAAGACTGATTTCCAGGAATTTTCAGACCTGCCCAAAGCCCTGAGACAGCGACTGCAGGAAAACTTTATCATTAACCCGCTGAAACTGGCTCAGAGTATATCTGCTAAAGATGGCACCACCAAGTATCTGTTTGAACTGTCTGATGGTTATTTTGTGGAAACGGTGCTTATTCCGTCCGCTGAACGCCGGACTGTTTGCCTTTCCACCCAGGTTGGCTGCAAGTACCGCTGCGCTTTCTGTGCCAGCGGGCTTAACGGTTTCAAGAGAAATTTAACCGCTGGTGAGATAGTCAGCCAGGTTCTGTCCATCAAACTGGCCACCGGCCAGGAGATTACCAACCTGGTTTTTATGGGCATGGGTGAACCGCTTGATAACCTGGATAATGTCCTTAAGGCCATTCGTATCCTTAACGACGAAAACGGCCTGAACCTCGGAGCCAGGCGGATGACAGTTTCTACTGCTGGCGTCATTCCTGGCATAAAAAAGCTTAAGGAGTTTGAACTCCAGATCAACCTGTCAATTTCCGTTCATAACCCCATAGAAGAAAAAAGAAGCCAGCTTATGCCCATAAACAAGAAATATCCTCTCTCAGAAGTGGTGGCTGCGGCCGAAGATTACCTTAAAGCTGGCGGCCGGCAGCTCACTCTGGAATACATCCTGATTAAAGGTCTTAATGATGGACTTTATGAAGCTGAAAGCCTGGCGGCCCTCGCCCGAAAACTAAAAGCCAAGGTCAACCTTATTGCCTACAGTCCAGTTCCGCAGTTTCCTTACCAGAGGCCATCCCGGGCGGAGCTCCTGCGCTTTGAGCGCTGGCTGACGGAAAGGAACGTTAAAACCACTATCCGTCAATCCAAGGGTGTAGAAATTGCTGCGGCCTGCGGTCAGCTGGCGGGAAAGTTTCAGTAAAACTGATTCAGGCTTTATCCGTTTTTCTTTTCCCTTTAAGGACAGCTAGAGTTTCCAGGTGTGGCGTTCTGGGGAAGAAATCAAAAGCAGTCAGCTCCACAATTTCATATTCGGGCATAAAATTCTTTAGGTCGCGGGCCAGAG
>Ga0078972_1016763_pt1 | contig 10731 bp, 6 predicted proteins | sample YelNatPaOPGAMG01_FD_67568 | JGI IMG/M metagenome (GOLD analysis project Ga0078972, IMG submission 67568) | Hot spring thermophilic microbial communities from Obsidian Pool, Yellowstone National Park, USA - OP-RAMG-01 (SPADES assembly) (version 2) | ecosystem: Environmental > Aquatic > Thermal...
TTTTTGTTTTGGGGGAGAGGGAAGGTAAGAGGATGATTTTGGGAGTGAGGGTAGAAAGTTCGTATGGAGATGAGAGGAAGATGTTTTTGTCGTGGCTGAGAGGGCAAAGGGAGAAGATAGGAGAGAGGGTGAAATATGTTGTTGATGGATTGTATGGCAAGAGCATAGAGATTTTGAGGGAGGCGAAGAGGAGGGGATGGGAAATATATGTGAAGGTGAGGGAAGGGATATGGCAGGGAGTGAGGGCGGAGGAGAGGAAAGAGGCGATGAGAGAATGGGAGGAAGGTAGGGAGATATACAGGCAGAGATACAAGATAGAGCAAGTGATAGGGTTGCTAAAGAGGTCGTATGGGGAAGGGTGCAGGGAAAGGACTGAGGAGATGGCAAAGAAGGCGATAATGATGAGGGCGGTGTTGTGGAACATGGCGGTTTTTGATGGTGTCAGGTTTTTTGTTGTTTAGGTGGTTGGTCTTGGAAGGGGCTTATTGATTGCTTCTTTCCACGCATGAAGAAAGACTTTTCGAACATACTCACCCAGGTCAGCCTGACCTCGTGACATGAGTTCGGACAAGGGATGATGTGAAGGATGTGATATAATAATGGCGTCGCTCATACTTCTCCAAATCTCCTTCGAGAAAAGCATCGAGTTGTCCCATCTTCTTGTAATCGTAGGGGAAGTTAAAGCAAACAAGGAAAACAAGGAAATGAATATGGATATCCTCATTCTCCTTGCCATCTTTCTTCCTATCTCCGTAATTATGAAGAAAATCTTCTATCCCATCAATTCATTTTAGCGTTCCTTCTTTCCACTCTTTTATCAATTTTTCCGTTTCCAATCCTGTTGCTGTAGGGTTGCCTTTATCATCGAAGAGGTTTTCCAAGGTTCCCACAAAGAAGCCATTGCATCCTAATTCCCAGGCAAGCCTTGCGTGTTCCCTTTGTTCTTGAGGAGAGGGAGTTATGTATATCTCCCCTATTACAGTTAAGCCCATCCGTTTAAGCGATTCTATTTCCTCCTTACTTTGCCATCCTGGCACTACGGATACTTGAACTACATCAGCTCTGCCTAAACCTTTGAGTTTTCTCATATAGTATAAGGGAAAACGGGCTGCGTAATATCTTTCGGGAAACTTTATGAAGTGCGACATCCAATACCAGATGCGGGGCTTGAAGTATTCCAGCACAACATCGCTCAATTCTTTCGCTACTTTAAAGATGCTCTCCCTATAAAACTGTTCAAACAGGACACATTCCTTTGAATAATTCCATTCTTTAGGTGGGAATATTTCTTCAAAATCTTTATAATTTGTGGAAAAAGCTTTGTTCAGCTGGTTGAGGTCATTGTGAAAGTAGCTCCGCAAGAAAGACCTATATGCCTTCAACGCGTAAGGGTCAAAAGCCCAAAAGGCGTCCCATTCATAGGAAAGTTGACCCTCCATTCCGACGCCAATTTCAACTCCATCTACAAATTGCAAAAGTCCCGTCTCCTTCAAGTGCGAGAGAATAGTTCGCATATTTTTCTTAACCTGTTCCCAAACGAAAGGATTCCAGGGGGAAGCATAAGTCTCCCTCGTTTCACCTCTGAAGTTGCGAGGCTTGGCTTCGGGGTGTTTTTCCCAGAACCATGCAGGAACACCGTGGTTGAAGAAATGAACGATAACCTTGATTCCCGCTCTATGCAGGGCTCTAATCATTTCATCAAAATTGGAAAAGTCATAGCGACCATTCTCATCCGGCCAACCAATCGGCAAGCGATGGGCATCCACTCCTATACGAGCTGCTGCTTCTACCCTTTCAACCGAGCCTATCCCACCCCAAGAAACGAAGTGAACATCTGCTTGTTCGCCATGGCAAAGGAGCGAAATCAAGCTTATAAAGCCACAGAAAGCAAAAGAGTTAATGCCAAATTTTCCATTCTTCATTTTATCTCCCTCCTTCCAAAAATTTCATCATAATTAGGATATCTTACTCGTTTGCCATCCTTGTATTCCCACCAGACATTGTCCCATACCCATTCTTTCTTTTCCTCATCCCATCTTAACCCCTCAAGATAAACCCTATCAGGATGTCCGTTTTTCCTCAGGAACTCTTGGGCGAAGCGAGCGACATCACCGTGTTTGGGGTCGCTATCCAAATTCATATAGCAGCCTTCGTAAAGCTGATGAGAACGGTGTCTCATCTCTGGAGTGAACCATTTTAAAGGACCCTCTTCCCTGTTTCCCCGATACATGGAGTGGACATAAGCCCAAAGATATTTCATATCCTCCAGTGTAGGGGTGGGGAGGTTATTATTGCCCCAGCCTATCATGCATTCACCATTTACATCCAGCCCCAATCGGTAAACATCTTGGTAGAAGCGCCAATAGTAAGGTTGGACGGGCACAGCTTTCCCTGATGTATAATCAACTCCAGAAAGGCAAGAGAACCCACCATCTTGGAGAACGCTATCATAACCGAGCAATTTCATCATAACCAAATCTTTATAAACCACCTCATTATACCAGCCGCTTGAGAGGGACATAGGGGTCCAATGATAAGGTGGATTGGGAGGATAGGAACCAGAGAGGCTTTTCCTGATCCACTCAGGGTGATTCCTTATAAGTTTTAATCCTTCCTTTTCGATTAGCGGTATGGCTGGGGGATACATTTGGCAAACATAACCATAGTAGGGGGTCCAAAAACTATCAGAGAGAACATTAGCGGTAGCTGTCTTGACGAATTCAGGTCTTATCCAATAGCCAAAGCGGACTCCTTTCTTATGGAACTCGGAAATCATTTGAGATATAGCTCGGTTTATCGGATGATGAGGATTCAAACGAACTTCGTCGGGAACTGTATATGGCGAGGAAGTCCAAAGTATATGAGCGCCGCCAAGTTGGTCGGCACCTAAGTTATGAGCTTTGTTCGCAAATTCCTTCCCCCAATTGATAAGGATTTCCAAAGCCTCTTTCTCCGATTTACCTTTAAGGCTTTCCGGTGAAGGTCCCCAATAGTCCCAGGCATAATCCAATGAGGTAAGATAAGGATTTAGTTTGTATAAATTAGCCAATCTCCTTCGGTAGAAAAACGAAGCATCGATGAATTTTTGGGGAGGCTGAAGCGAGTTGTCAGGAGACCAAAGATATTCAAATGTTTCAACGGAGAACCTTTTTCCCGCTGTAGCACAATCTATTGTAAAATTCGGCCAAATACCATCTTTACCTTGTTGAGCATAATTTGTGAGGCAATAGGTAATGGCGTAATAGTATCTCTTTGGTGATATAAGCAATGTTCCCTGAGGGAAATGTATGAAGATAAAGGGAAGGACCTGCATAGATGCCATTGTAGGATGAAATCCAGCGGTAGAGCGAGGAGAGCCAATACCTTTGCTATCTATACCCTTTTTCCAGTGTGTTTCCAACAAAAAAGGATTGCCCCATCTCAGTTCATAGGTTATCGCCCCATCACAGGAGCCGTTGAAACCGAAACCATCGTTGGGGCAGACAGAGAAGCCATTTTGATAATAGGAGGGAACTTTGAGTTCCAATTTCCTTGCAACCCCCGTATAGCGAATCCCCCAAAGATCTCTTTCTATGGGGAACCATGTTTCCCACACATCCGCCCAAATCCATATATCCCAATCTGCATCCGGCGGGACACCTGGTCCGCTTAAAGGAATGCGGTAGTGGAATGTTACACGGTCATCTGAGACTTGATACCCCAGCCAAACTGCCCTTACTCGTCCGAAAGTGTAATCCAAAGTTATGCGAGGGGGTTCGGCAGGGAAGTTATTTGTTGGGGGGTTGGGACGGGGAAAACCGAATTCGTCCATAGCGGTGATATCTATGGCGTTTCCGTAGGGTAATGGATAAAGTAGATGGGCTCCATCTGGGGTTTGCCAATCCCTTACCCGCATCAGTTCTTTATCGAAGACGATTCTATTGCCATTCTCAAAGGATACAACGAGGGCATTGTGAAGCTTAATCCTTGGGAAACCGGGCACATCTATTTCCGCTTCTCCTTCTTGAATTGTTGGGGCTTTTACCTTTCGAGGTGTAGCTTCCGCTATATTGGAAAACTCACTTAACTTACCGTTCTTCAGCACAGCTTTCACCGCATATTCAACTTTTTCCCCGTTTTCCAAGCCCTTATCCACGAATTGGGGTTCGTTAAGGAGTTTATTCGTGATGCGTTTGAACTCCTTTTCCCCTGCCCTCCTCCTGTAAACATAGTATCCGGCTAAATCCTCTTCCAAATTAGGGTTCCACTCCAAATACACCTTGCCATCGCCCGGCTCTGCGATTAAGCCGCTTGGAGCCCTCACCTCTGGAGGCGTGAAGCTAAGCTCCGCTCCCCCAGATATCACGCTGAACAAAAGCAATCCAACAAGCAATCCAACACATAACATTATCATCTACCTCCTTCCAGTAGCATTGTCGTTTCTCTCCAACCCCTGCTACTTTGAGAATTTAATCTCCACAAGCAAGGATCGCCCTGGGGCTACCTTTAATTCTCTCCTAAAATCTGGATACCAAGTCAAGCCCTTCGCTTTTTGGACTATTACTCTCTTCGCTTTGTCTGCGGGATTGTGAACCTCAAGAGTTATAGATTTATCTTTCATCGCCTTCACACTTAAAGCGATTTCTGGATCATCGCAGACCGCTAAATGACCAATGTAAAAGGTGCCGCTTTCGGGCTCGTCTTGGCTCAATTGGAAGTAGCACTTACCGTCTCTCGTTCCTATTACCTTCGGATTTCCTTCGCCCTTTCTCCAAACTATCGTGTCCCAATGGTCGTTGAGACCTTCAATGATTATCGGCAATCCCGCAGGCAGTCCTTTATCCGAGAAATCAAAAACCACCCCTCCATCCATCGCCTCTAACTGCAGTGGGTAAAGCGATTCCTTCTTGCTTCCTTTCCTAACATTGAGCTCGAACTTCTTCTCTCCCTCCATAAGTCCAAAAGCTTTCCCAAATTCCCTTGCGGATTCTACTGCGTCTTTATCTATTGGAAGCCTAATTACGAGAAAGCGCTCCTTAAGCTCCGTGTTTGCGGGCAGGTCTCCCTTTATCTTACGGCCAATTCGCCCATTCTTGTAGATTAAATCATTTCCCAAGGGGAAAACAGCCACTCCACCAGCAAGACCGGGAAGGAAAACAAGCGCTCCTCCTTTAGGAATCGTCAATTCGCCCATATCCTTAATCTCCCCTTCCTTCTCCACTTCTCCGCGTTTGTTAAGCAATGCATAATGGGTATATCCGCCTGAAAAGCCTATACTTAGCCAGCCAAGATTGGGAACTGATTCAGGTTTAAATGTGATTTTCTGCTTGGTTCGGAGGGAGCTATCAAATATCAATCCATCGTATCCATAAATGCGAGGTGTGAAGTGGTAAGCCCTAACATAACCACTAAATAGCCTCATAGGAGTTGCCCAGGAACCCCAAAGAAGGCGGGTGTAGTAAATCATATCCTGAATCGCCAGGTAGGGATTTGCGAAGTGGATATCAACTTGAGCTATCCCACTTTCATCTCCCGCTGTTGTTGACAGGAAAGGAGAAGCTCCAATATTTACATTGCTCATTCCCCAATCAAACCCTGGCGGGCTAAGCTCCTCCCAGGGAACCGCTATGCCCAATCCCAATCCGTCCCATCCGGTGACGGAATTGAAGGGCGTGACGCCTCCACCAACAAGCTTTCTCGTTTTTGGGTCATAAAGCGACAATCCCTCCATACTATTTTGCATGTCCGTGCACATCACCAGGTGGTGCCGAACGCTACTTGTCCAGAGGGTAGGGGAAACAAGGACGTTGCCCTTAATATCCTTTGCAACCAAAACGAAGAATCGCTGTTGGTCATGCCAACCCTCTATCACCTCCTTGAATTCCTTTCCCTTGGGTAAGAAGCGCCGCCACAGGCGTTTCCCATCGTATATGCTTACTTCCTTAAGGGGAATTTCGCTTGTTATGTGGATATGGAGGGCAAAACGAGGCGATCTCTCATCGTTGCCGTTTTCTATCCACCATTCCCTCAATATCGGACCGGAGCTTACAAATGCCATTTGGGGGTTAGCATACCAGTGATGCCGAAAACTTGTAGGGACATCCCTTAAACTCTCAGCCCAAGCAAAAGTTTGCACTCCCTTAGTTGCAAGGAAAACTTCTTCTGGATGGAAAATCTCATGCACAGCAATAGGCACGCTATTGTATTGATTGCCCATTCGTTCCAGATACCATTCCAAGCTATTGTCAACGAGTTTATCCCTGTCATAGGTGAAGACGGAGAAGGCGCCGTAGAATTTTTGAAACCATGGTCTGCTTGCAGGATGGGGGTTGAGGTGGGGGGCTAAAATAGCCAAGGGACGCCAGTTCTCACCGAAATAGAGGCCGGGCATGTTGCTTATGTGTCGCCGAATGCGATTCTCATAATCACCTACCCACTCTTTGCGTGGGAAGAATTGGAGGTCAAATGCGATGTAGCGGGCACCAGCGGCGTCAACGAATTTTATCCCCGGGATTGCAAGGAATCCATCCTTGCTTTCCCTTTCACAATCCCTCACCAGGGATTCCCATTCCCCTTCGTCCATCTGTTGGAAGTCCTCCGTAAAGACGATGAATTGATATCCCGCTTTCCTCGCAGCCTCGCAGAACTGTGCCACTGTGCCATATCCGTCGCTGTAGTATGTATGAGCGCCTATGAGTCCCTTGAAGATATTCCTCTGCCAACTTGGAGCTTGGGGTGCAGGTTGAGCGGGGGCTTCAACGGGCTTAAAGGGTGGAGGAGGTGAAGGCTGATAACCTCCTAATTTCCCTTCCTTAAGGGAAGGTTCAGCAAGCCAATGAAGCATATTTTTCAAAAGTTGTAAAGCATCCCCATTTTTATAGACGAAACCATAGCCCCATAGGCGATGGAAGGGGGCTTCCATCCAGAAGGTGGGATGGGAGGCGAAGGCAACTATTCTTCCCTTTCCGAAATCCCTACAGGCGATGAAGGGAGGTGCAGAGGGTATGGTAGGGACCTTCTTCGCCTCGGGGTCATCGGGAAATCCCACAACGCTCTGGGCTGTATCGCTTCCTCTCACCAAAATCGTCCAGTTAGGGTCGGCTTCAATTGGGAGGGTAGCCATATCATACATCCATCCCGTGGGATACCAAATCGTTCTCACTCCCTTGGTTACGGGATGAGGGGTGATGTTTTCTGTTTTAGCAAACGAGAATTTGCGTCCATAGTCAATTGCGAGAACAGCCTTGCTCGGTTCTGGTAGCGCACATTTATTTGGGTCGTTTTCGATAATTGCCTGAGGGAGATAGCGTATGCCGAAGCGTTTGATATACTGGTTGGTATTGTCAAAGGAATCAGGATTTCCGGCATGATATCCGAAGAGGAGAAGACCACCCCCTTCTCTCACGAATTGTTCAAACATTTGCCATTTTTCCTCATGTTCCTTTGGATCATCCCCGTAAGCTCTGATTAAGACAGGCCAATTAATCACTACTACATTGAATTTTCGCAAGAAGTCAAGATTCACATCCGCGTAATGACCTGCTGCTATAGTAAAACCATCCCTCTCAAGGATAGACTTCAATTGTCTGTCGATGATAAACCTTTCCTCTATCCAAGGTGAATCGCAGACAAGAACAGCGATTTTAGATGAAGAGTTTCCAAATGCAAAAGTAAAGAGTATCAGTAGAAGAGCAAAACCTAAACCAAACTCTTTTAACTGTCTCATTACTTTCATCTTCCTTTCTTAGGGATATATAAAACCTTGATGCTATAAGGTTTAAGGGAAATAGGGAGAAAAATTCCACTTTTTCTTTTTGTTTGAATCTTGATAATTTTGGGCTCACCGCTGGAAATTTCAAAAACTTTCCCTTTCTCCCTTAAAAATATCAAAGCTTGTTGATCATTATTTGATTTATTGACAATAGCATAATAATTCCCCTCATCGTCTTTAAATTTCATTACATGAACACTACTCCCCTTAACTATCTTGCCATCAAAGGGAAGAGTTGGTGCGTAGGGAAGGGAACGGAACGCTGTGGCAAATTCCCGCAGAAAATCCTCAAAACCTACCCACGCTTCACCATAGTCGTGCATAACTATAATCCTGGGATTCGTTAGGAAAGCGTTTATCAGGGTTTCCTTATACCACTCCGTCGGGCAACCAAAGGGACACCACCATCCACACCAATGGTCGCTATAGTAAGCGTGGGGATTGGATTCAGCTAGGCAGAACATAAGAAACAAACCAAAATGGTCGTTAAGTGCCCGGAAAGCATTCAGGGTTATGGGGTCTTTAAACAAATCGTAGGGTTTGGCTGCCCACATTCCTCCATAGTATCTCTCAACTTGCCATGCTCCGTCGTCTACACAGACAAAAATGTTGTGTAGTTCCTTGAAAATCGCTGGGTCAGCTTGGTCCAACCTTATTGCATCCAGAGGCCAATGGAAGTCCTTTAACCCAGCAGTATTCGTTTGAGACCATCGGTTTCCTTCACCGCCTACTCTTAATGCTCTAATCTCTAGATGATAAATTAAATAGACGTATGGACTATAACTCTCAAGCAAGGAGTTGACTTTCTTAAAGAAGGAAAATTTCTTCCGATTGAGAAAAGTTTTCCACTTTTCTCTTATTTGGTAATCCTCTAAAAAATCCCTCAAGCGAAAAACTTTCTTGCCATTTTGGAGAGTGAAGAACCTATCCACATTTTCTCCCGTTTCTCGGGAGAATTCCCTCAAATTTTCTTCGTTTAAACTTATTCTCCCGTAGATTCCTCCCCAGTCATGGAAGCCGAAGAAGGATTTATAGCCGGCATATCTCTTAAGATCTCTCTCAAGGGTTTCTAACCACTTTTCAAGGGTGGTATTCTCATCATATGGGTGGCCAGTAGGGATGCCCTCAACGAAAGGTTGAAGTGATATTCTAAGCCCAACTTTTGAATTTCTTTCTATCTCTCCTAAAACAACTTTAACATTTTCTTCCTTACTTTGGTCGCAACCGAGAGCCATCCGAGTATAACAGCCAAAGTAGTTTGTTCCCAAATGGTCGTGGAGTTGGCTTAATATTTTACCGACCATTTCTGGTGTTCCGAAGCCATGAGAGGAATACTCACTAAAAAACCCGATATACCTTTGCTTAGAGAGAGGAACCCTCCAGGAAGTTTTGACGGGAGGAAGATTTTTCACTCGGTAAACCCAGATTCGCGATATCGCTATTCCTTTGGATTTAACCCTTGGAAGAAGGTTGGCGCAGTAGTCCCTCATATGATAGAAGAGAATCTGGGTTTCCCCAGGTTTAGCATCGTTCTGCTCCTTAGCTTGTTCCACATCTCCTGGGAAAAATAGGAAGGACTTTCTTTTAAACTTTTTAGAATAAGGTCCATATCCTGTGTCAATAAGCATACAAGTCCAGGAACGTGCTTCCAGAACCGCCATAACTCTTTCGCAATCCTCGGGATATTCTATTTCCAAGATGTAGGGCGAATAGGAATAAGGCAATTTAACCCAATAGGCGAAGTAGGCTCCCGGCTCATCAGTTGTCACACGACAAGGCTTGCCCAATATGTTTCTTACTTCTGTTCTAAACCTTTCAAGGGGAACTTTCCCCTTCGATAGGATTTTCTCCCGCGCTCTTGGGTCGGTGTATCCATCAATGAAGCGATGGGCGTCCTTTGGATTACCACAGTCCACAAAATCTACTAACTCCAAATCGTCCTTTCTGAAAACATTGTTTAAATCCTCATACCCCAAAAGTGGATGGCAATCAAGGACCAAAATTGCAAATATCCAGATTATGGCCCTTTTCATAACTACTACCCCCTCCTTTTGCGGTAGTCTCCCCATTAAGTGTTGCTAAGCCTTGGCAACGACAAAACCGTTAATAGCTCTTTGATAGACCAGGGATGATCAGTCAAACCAGCAGCCATCGCCAGGAGTCGTGAACTGATGGCTCCATCCTTGCAAACACTCAAGCCCTTGTGAGGACGAACGAGATTGTAATACGCATCCTCCCATACCACAGGTGCCCGATACATCTCCAAATCCTTTGAAAACGCCAATGTCTTCCTTGCCTGCCTCCCATTGAACAGAACGACTGGTCAGGTTACTGCGCTCTGTGTAGGATGTGCTCCTGCCAAGAAGTCTCAAGACATCCTCGCGATCCCCAAAAACCACCTTGACCCTCACACCGATAAACCTCCCCTTCTCATCCCTCTTCTTTATGACCTGAACGGCATTGTTGCGTGAATAATTATGGCACGAGGGCAGTGAGATGTTAAGGTCTAACAAATTGGAAGTGAAAACAGTGAACAAAACCTTAACAACCCACCGCCAAAGAGACTGGAAAGAGTATAACAACGCCCTCAAGAAAAAAGGCAAGCCTTGACTTTTGGCTGAGGGAAGAAGTCATAGAAGGACGGACGAAGGTTGAAAGGAGTGGGAAGAGAGGGCATCCCTTCCTTTACAGTGAAATAGCCACCATGTCCTTGGCGACAATAAGTCTCATCTCCCCTCAGGCAAACGGAGGGTTTTGTCAGGTCATTGTTCTCCCTTCCTTTTCTCCCTTTACCTGTCCCTTCCTTCTCCACCCTTTGCCGAAGGAGAAAGGGTTTGAGGGTGGAAGTTTTCAGGGTTGCAAGGGAGAGGATGAGGGAAGAAGGGATAGTCGTCATCGTTGACAGTTCAGGGGTGAAGGTAATGGGGAAAGGGGAATGGGCAAAGAGAAGGGAGAGGAAAGAGATAGGGAGGATGGAAAGG
>Ga0078972_1016764_pt1 | contig 10730 bp, 21 predicted proteins | sample YelNatPaOPGAMG01_FD_67568 | JGI IMG/M metagenome (GOLD analysis project Ga0078972, IMG submission 67568) | Hot spring thermophilic microbial communities from Obsidian Pool, Yellowstone National Park, USA - OP-RAMG-01 (SPADES assembly) (version 2) | ecosystem: Environmental > Aquatic > Thermal...
AGGAGAAACAACTGGACACAAACACACATTAGTTGCCAAGCCAAAAACAATGCAAATTCTTCAAGATGAAAATGGTCGTTTTTATCTTAAATTTTCTGATGTTGTTAAATTAACTCACCAAAACTTAATGTTTTTTATTAATTAATAAATGGTCGGAAATTTAGGACTTTAAAATAAAGTTTATTAAAAAGGGTCAGCAAAAATAATTAAAAAATTATGAAAAAAGAAAAATTATTTGATAAACCAGTTGTAGTAAATAAATCTCCTATTGGAGAAGGAGAACAAAGAATTTACAGATTTTCTAATGGTTATGGAGTATCTATAACAAGAATTAAATTAGATGGTCTTGAAGATGAGATAGGTTTAATAGCTGCATTTCTACCTATTCATACTTTTGGAAAAGATGGAGCATACTTAACTTATACACGTAATGAAAATGAATGGGAGTTGGCAGTGATTAAATTTAAAGGAGAAGAAAATGATGATTATGAACTTTGTTATGATACTCCTATTACTAATGATGTCATACCTTATTTAACAGAAGAGAAAATAGAGGAAGTCTTGCAAAAAATTAAAAAATTAAAAAAAGGTCGGCAAAATAAATTAAATAAAAATAATGGAAAAAGAAATTAAAAAAAATTATAGTAAAATATTAAAAGAAGTTTTAGGACCAGAAATATCTTTTCAATTAATGGCGACAAAAATTCTATTAGATGTATTAATTTTAGTTTTAATAGAAAAAAATATTATTAGTATAGAAGATTTAAATAATAAAATGGACCCTTCTATTGATCCTAAAGAATTTGCTAAAGAAATAGCTGAAAAAATTTATTCAAAATTACTATTTTGACAATAAAAATAATAAAAGGTCTTTAAATAATTAAAATAAAACAATGAAAAAAGAAATTGAACTTCCAGACTATTTATTACAAAGACCGAGAACAGAAGATGATTTTGAAGAATATATAACAGAATTAAAAGATTTTATTAATGATATTAGAAAAAATGATATTAAAAATCTCTTAAGATGGGTTTCAGTAAAGAGAAGTAAAATTAGAACTTATGAGTATAGCAGGGCTCTTGATGACATCTACCGCTATTTAAAAATTCAAATTAAAAAATTATCTAAATAAAAAATATGGAAACAAAATATTTTTACATAATGTGTCCTAATTGTAATGCTAAATTAAAAAAATCTAAAGAAGAAGCCTATAAATGGAGCGAGAGAAATAATAAAGATAATTCTGTTTTTAGATATTTTGAAGGTAAATGTCCGAGATGCGGGCATAAAGTAATTATTTATTTACCAATTTTAAAAAACAATTTCGCAAAAGTATAAAAATGGAAGTAGTAATTAAACCTTTTAATAAACCCACTCATTGGACGGATAATAAAGCTTGGATAAACCTTAATGTTGAGTTTGTAAAAAAGGCAAAGAAAGAGAAAAAATATATTGTGATTAAACTTCCAGAAGGCTATTGCAAACCAGTTGACCCTAATGAATTATTAAAAAATGGAGTAAGAACAGAAGCAGTATTTAAAGGCTTTGAAACTCCAATGAAGTTAGTAGGTGGTTATTATGAATTATTTCCTCCAGAAGTGCAAGAGAGAATTGAAAATGACCCTTATTTTTGGACTTATTTTAATTAAAAGGTCAAATTTTTAAAAACAAATAAATAATATGATGACTAAAGAAGAAGTAGAAAAAAATAAAATGAACCTTCAAGATATGGACCTTAGCAAAGCAAATCTCAAAGGAGCAGACCTTTGGGGAGCGAACCTTAAAGGAGCAAATCTTGCTGGAGCAAACCTTTGGGGAGCAGACCTTCGAGAAGCAGACCTTTGGAGAGCAAACCTTGAAGGAGCAAATCTTAGAGAAGCGAACCTTTGGAGAGCGAACCTTATGGAAGCAGACCTTAGGGGAGCAAACCTTGAAGGAGCAATCCTTTGGGATGCAAAACTTTGGGTAGTAAAAATATCTAAAAATCAAATAGATGATTTTTTAAAAGCAATTGGAGTTATTATTGAAGATTAACACTTTTTTGGAGTTTTTTTAATTAAAGGGTCGGCAAAAATAATTAAAAAAAATATGAAAAAAGAAAAGTGTCCATTTAACAAAAGAGAAAGCCCGCCTTGCGATATTTGTCTAAAAGAAAAACTGAAAAAACTTATTGTTAGAAATACTGAATATTGGTTGCCTTATGGTAAATATGACAAGAAAAAAGGAAGTTGCTTCATCATTGAGGAAAAAGAGCCATTTTTCTGGCGAATAAACCCGGAGTGGGGAGAAGAATTAGCGGAAAAAATAATAGAGTTTTTAAAGGTCGGCAAAAGTAATTAAAATAAAATGAAAGCAGAAATAAAAGAAGTCCCTATAGAAGATAACATCGCAAGTCCTCTTGAGCCTGCAATAGTTTTAGATGTTTCAGAAGATAGTTTTGATGCTGTTTGGAATTATTTAGAAAAAGCAGGATTTAGATTAAGAAATTGGGAGGATAAAAAAATTATAGTTTATGCAAAAAAGCATAGAAAAATAAAAAAGGTCGGCAAAAAATAAATTAAAAAAAAATAAAATGACAGAAATAAAATTAAATCCAATTTGGGTAGACACAGAAGAAAAAGAAGAATGGGAAAACCATCTTGATTATTTTGTTTCCGCCGTAGAAAAAGGAAGATGGCAAAAGCACTTTAATTTTTTAATAAGGAGGTGATTAAAGTGATTTACAGATTAACCGCTTCTCAAATTGTTTCTTTGCTTTATTACAAGGCAGATGACATTGTAAAACAAGAACCAGTGTCTTCAGAAATCCTCTACGAAGGAAAGAGAATACACAGCAGATTAGGCTTTGATGAACCCCAGCAATACAGACGATTTTATTTTGATGAAAAAACCAAAGAGTGGTGGCTGATAATAGGATGCCCTGATAAAGTAGACCAGAAGAATGGCAAGGTTTTAGAACTAAAAACTTTCCAAACCGCAAGAATATCAGACAAGGTTAAAATTGTCGGCATAGTGCAGGTTAATATTTATTGTTGGTTGACAGGGCTTCCTAATTGGGAACTCTGGGGTTATTCAAGCTATTCTAACAAACTTTTCAAAGTAGAGGAAGGAAGCTATTTTATTGATTTGGCTTTTCAAAGCATTGAAAAAGCAATCCAGTTAAAGCTCGCACTAATTGATTTTCATAAGACTTACAAAGAAATAGCAGAAGGTTCCAAAAAGTAGTTTCAAAAGGAGGGAAGGGGCTCGCTTCTTCCCTCCAATTTTAAAACAATTTAATAAGGAGGTGATAAAAATGGAAGAGATGGTTTTTTTGATAATAGAGAAGTGGAAGTATCTTCTCAATTTGCAAGACTGGAGGATTGAAGTCCAGTTTAGAAAAAGAGGACAAAAAGGAGCCCAAATTTATCCTGATTACAGATATAGAGAGGCTATTATAGTTATTTGTGGTAAAGATATTCCTTTAGAAGAATATATTTTGCACGAATTGCTTCATTTAGTTGTTGGAGAAATGACTGAGTTAATTTTTGAATTTTTAGAAGAAAGGATAACGGTCCAAGAAGAAAACTTAATTCTTTTTGAAGAAGACAGATTAGTAGAAAAACTGACAAGATTATTCCTCAAGAAATACGCCCCTAAAAGGCAAAACAAATAGCTCCTTTAATTAACAGGGGACGAGAAGCTCTCGCCCCCCCCTTTTAAAAAGGGGTTTAGTTTAATGGTAAAATAGCGGTCTCCAAAACCGCTGATGGGGTTCGATTCCCTCAACCCCTGCAAATCTTTTTCCACATTAAAAATTTAAAAAGATTGAATTTTAAAAAAAATATAATATAATTTAGTATGCGTCCAAAAAGTGCTCAGCAAAAAGGAAAAAGATTAGAAAAATATGTTTCAAATCTTATTGAAGAAATAGGTTTAGGTTCCGCAACAAGAACACCAGGCAGTGGTTCAGGATATAAAAAGGGTGATATTTTCGCAAATATTCCTTTTATCTTAGAATGTAAAAATGAAAAGCAATGGCATTGGGAAAATATAGATCAGGCTCAAAAAGAAGCACAACAAGGTAATTATTATAAAGATAAATGGGCACTTATAGTAAGAGATCCAAGATATCCTGAATTTGAAAGAGTTTATGCAGTAATAGATTTAGGACAATTTTTAGAACTATTGAAAAAGAATAGCGAACCATTAATAAAAGAGCCAGACAGAGAATTATCTTATTTATTAAAAGTATTAAAAGAGAATATTAAAAAAGTGCTTAATAAATTAGAATAATATGGAAGAAAAAGAACAAAAAATTGAAAATTCTGAAAATGCAGAAACTAAACAGAAAAAAAGAAGAGGTGCACCGCCAGAGTATTTATTTAAACCAGGACAATCTGGAAATCCAGCTGGAAGACCTAAAGGGACCAAGAATTTTACAACTTTATTTGAAAAAGCAGTAAAAGAAGTTGCTAAAAAATTGGAATTAGGAAAAGATCCAGACGCGGTAGAAATTGAAATTATAAAAAGAGGAATAAAAGAAGCATTAGCAGGTAAATATCCTTTTTATAAAGATATTTTAGATCGCATTTATGGTCAGCCTATAAAAACAATAGATTTAACAGGCGATTTAAAAATTCAAAAAATTCAAGAGTTGGAAGAAAAACTAAAAGATATTTTAGAAAAAAAATGAATAAAAGATTGTTGTGGCATAAATTTTATATTAAAAATAAAGATAGGTTCACCGATAGCCTACAGGAAGCCAAAAAGGATCCGAATAAAATTTATGTTGAAAAAGACCAAAGAGAAGCGGAAGTTGGTTTTTATGAAAAGTGGAGAAGTTATTGGGATGATATTCACTTTATTAATGGGACCTAAGATAAAGAACGATGAATAAAATCCAACAAGTAGTTTCATCATTATATCAAATAAATGGCGAGCCTCTTTTATTGTCGCCATCTCAAATTGAAATCTTTGAAAATATATTTTATAAAAAACATCCTCTAAACATTGTTATTGCTTTTACTCGTTTTGGAAAATCATTAACTACAGCATTAGCGGTTTTAACCCGCTGTCTTTTTTATCCTGAAAAATGGGCAATAATTGCTCCTACTGAAAAGCAAGCCAAAATAATAATGAATTACATTATTGAGCATCTCTTTGACAATGAATTTATAATTTCAAAACTTCAAATTGAAAAAGGAGAAAGTTTAGAAAAATTGAGAATAGAGAGAAGCAAAAGGAGAATTACTTTAAAAGTGTATAATCAAAATGCTTATTCTGAAATATACATTTTGTCCGCTTATTCTACTAAAGAAGATCCTTTGAAAGGTTTATTAGGATTTGGTGCTGAGAATATAGTTTTAGATGAAAGTGCTTTAATAGATGATAAAGTATATGTTGGTATTTTGAGAATGTTAGGCGATAGTAAAAAACCATTTTTATTTGAATTAGGAAATCCAATTAAAAGAAATCATTTTTACGAAAGTTTTAATGATCCGAGGTATAATAAAATTTTAATTGATTACAAAAAAGGATTAGAAGAAGGAAGAATAACGCAAGAGCAAGTTGATTTAATGAAAGACAAACCTTTTTTTGATGTTTTGTATGAATGTAAATTTCCTACAGAATACGGAATTATTATTAACAAAGAAGAGCAAATTATTTTTACAAATAAAGATTTTTCAGATTGTGATTTGTTTGCAATTGGAACTGATTTAGCAATTAGTGAAAAAGAAGAAGCTGATTTTTCAGCAATTGTAATTGCAGGTAGAGTAAAAGAGACAAACAAAATTAGAATAATTTCAGCAAGAATGGGACATTGGACCATGAATGAAATGATTAATTTAATTAAACAAGAATTTGACTTTTTTAAAAAATTTACTATAACAATAGTAGGAGTAGAAAATGTAGGTTATCAAAAGGTTTTCGGCGAAGAATTAGAAAGAAGGTTTTTGATTAGTCCGGTTTATGTTAAAAGAACGATTGATAAGAGAAGCCGAATGTTAATGTTAAATCCTTATTTTGTAAATCATCAAATTGAATTTTTTGGAGATAAAAATAAATTTGAAGATTTGTTAGAGCAATTAGTAAATTTTGAAACTGCAGAACACGATGACTTAGCCGATGCTTTTGAAATGTCGGTTTCTTTGCTTAAAGATTATTTAATAAAAGAAGAAAAAAAAGAAGAAGATTTACCAGAAGAAAAAGCGATGTTGAAAGAGGCAATCAAAAAATTATTGGAGGGCAAAGATTTGTATGAAAATTATAACTTTTGAGACTTTGATTTATTTTAATTTATTTTTATTTTTCTCTTATGTTTTATTTGTTTTGAAATCCCACTCATCTTCAAAGGTCGTCTGCAATAAAAGGTGTCCGACCCTACACCTGCAGGAAGGTGGGTGGGATTAAATTTAAAAAAATATGAAAAAGTTTTTAAAATTTCTTTTAAAAGAAATTTTAGAAGCTCTGATTTGGGGCTTGACTTTTTTCTTTTTGTATATTATCTTCTATTTAGTAGTGGGCTGGCTTTCAAAATAAAATTTTATGGTTGAACTTTTAATTTTAAATATACTTTTAATTGCTTATTTATTTTACAAAGAATGGAAAAATTCTCAAACAATCAGGGAAATTGTCGCTTCTAAAATTTCTCCTGAAACTTTTGAAAAAATAATTTTAAATCCTAAAAAAGAAGAAGAGGAAACAAAATTATCTGAAGAACCATTATTAGATGATGTTGACGCTGAAGAATTAGTTGAAAAAATAGAAGGGTCAAGTGAAGAACAATAATGGAAGAAAATAATCTTTTACAGGTTTTAGAAGATCCAGTAGAAGAAGCAAAAAAACTTGATGAACTTTCTCAAAATTTGAGACAAAAAAGAATACAATTTGAGAAACGCTGGCTGGTTGTTGATAGGTTTATTGATGGCAAACATTTTGATACTTGGAATGCTGAAAAAAATACTTTTGGGACTGTCAAATTTGTTGAAGGTCTAAATGTTAGACCTATTTTTTATGCGGTTAAAATTGCAGAAGGTTTGCTAAATAATATTTTAAATAATGATCCAAGATGGCAGGTTTACTCGATAAATTTAACAGGAGATAGTGAAGAAGATAAAAAGAAACAAGAATACGCTAAAAAAGTTCAAAAATATTTTTCAAGTTTATGGGATATTGGAAATTTAACTACTCAAACAATTCAATTAGTTTGGGACGGATTAAAATATGGTTTTGGTGTTTTTGAAGTTTATTGGGATGAAGCAAATAATAGACCAGAAATAATCACAGTTAATCCTTATAGCATTTTATTTGATCCTTCAGTAAAAGATATTCAAGACTCTCAATGGATTATCAAAGAAACATCAGTTCCTCTTTCAAGAATTAAAAATAATCCTCTTTATTCTGATTATAAAAATGATATTAAAGATGAAGGCGAAAAAACTCCATCGCAGTTTCAAAAAGTGAGAATGTTAGAAAAATTACCAGGCGGGACTTCTATAATGAAAACCGCTATTTTAAAAGAAGTTTGGAAAGTGAATGATGAAATAGGCGGTTGGGATGTTTGGCATATTTGTCAGGGAAAACCGCTTTGGCACTCTCATTATGATTTTGCTAAACCTCCTTTTGCTTCTTGGAGTTATTTACCAGAACCTTTATTGCAAACTTCTTTTATTGAAAAACTAATTCCTTTAAACAGAGCAATGGATTTAACATTGGCACAAGTTGAAGCGTGGGTGAGAGCAGTTTCAGTAGGAAGAATGTTAAAAAAAGCAGGAGTAAATATTAAAAGAATTTTAGGAGAAACAGGAGAAATTATTGAGGCTAACGCACCTCTAGATTCAATTCAATGGTTGCCAGTTCCAGAGATTGGAGCAACGCCATTTAATTTTTTAAATGAGTTAAAAGGATTGTCAGGTGAAGTAGGGGCAGTAATGGCAACAGGAGGAAAGGTTCCGTCTAAAAAAGCAGGATATAAAATGATTGAAAGTATGAAAGCATCTGAACTTTCAAGTATTCAGCATTCAATTAGAAGATTAGAAACAACGCTTGAAAATTTAGCAACAAATGTCTTGACTTACATTTATCATTTTGCTAAAATTCCAATCACAGTGATAGCAGGATCCGAAGAAGATGATATTTTTGAAATAGTTTCAGCAATGCACGCTGACAATTTTACAAAAGCAATTCCGCTTTCAGATAGAGATTTTTCAGTGAATGTAGAAATTGAGAGTGGTTTAGCATATACACCTGATGCAAAAAGGGCTTTAGCAATTGAATTAGCAAAAGCAGGAATGATACCAACAGAAGTGGCATTAGAATATTTAAAAATGGGTGGTGATGTTTCAGAGATTGCTGAAAAAGCAATTAATGAAACAGCAAAAAGAGAGCAAGCAAAACAAGGCAAGGCAGTTTCAATGATAGATACCGATGATTTTCAAACGCTTCCTGACGAAGTAAAACAATCAATTTTACAATATAAATTGGGTCAAACACAATCTTAATTTATGACTAAAAATATTATTGATGAAGGTATTGAAGACTCTGAAGTTTCAGATGAAACTTCAAAAGAGTATAAAACATCAAATGGTGTTTCAATCAAACCAGGCGATGTTTTGCAAGTCAAAAGCATTTCAGAGGGTGAAATTGTTTTAATTATTCCCTCTAAAGCAAAAGAAAGCGAAGAAAATTCAGAAGGGTCATATCGTGTTAGGTAATATGCCCTATCAAATTATTAAATCAGGTTCAAAATATAAAGTTATTAATAAACAAACGGGTAAGGTTCATGGTACTCATTCAACAAAAGAAAAAGCCCTTTCTCAAATGAGATTATTATACGGAATAGAGAATGGATGGAAGCCAGCTTTTAGTAAAAAAGCAATGGTTTCAAAATTAGGGTCTAAAAAATAAATGGCAAATTTTTCTCTTAATACATTAGCTAATTATCTTAATCAACCTACAAAAACATCAACATTACCATATTCGTTAAAACCATTAAATACTTCTCTTTTTACTCCTCAAAATATTGGAACAGCAATAGGTGCTGCTCTTGGTCTTGCTATTCCAGGTGAATTTGGAGAAACTCCTCTTTTAGCTTCAATAGGAAGGAGTTTAGGTGGTGCTGTTGCTGGTAGAATGCTTACTAATCCGAATACTAGTAAAGCAGCTGAACCATCAGGAATAACAAGTCCATCTTCTGTTAGTTATAGAAGTCTTGCAGAATCTCCCTCTTATGTTGGTCCAAAAGTTGATTTTACTGCAGCAGCTCAAACTTCTAAGGCACCATCTAATTTAGGCGGATATACTGCACCGCAACCTTCCTCAACTCCTCCAACTCAGAATTTACCTGCTGGCGGATTTACTTCAATTAATTCTCCAATAGGTGGGACTGGTATGGGTTTAGGTGGAAATACAGGTAATGTAAGTGGTGGAAATACTCCAGGATATGTTAGTGGTGGAACTGGAATTAGCGGATATTCAGCTCCAGTAGCAGGTGCTGCAGTTCCTCCGCCTCCAGTAAGCGTTAATACTCCAACAACTCCGACAACAGCTTCAGTAGGACAATTTGAAGCAATGGTAAGAGCATTACAGAAATTAAATCAAGGAGGATATATTCCAACCCCATTAGAAGGTGCAACTTTTTATGGTCCAGGTTATGGAATGGGACAAGCTTTAAAAAGAATAAGAGAATATCAAGGATTATATAACAGATAAAGATTTCTCTTAGAACTCTCTTTCGCTTTTTAGCTGTAAAGAGAGTTCAAGAGAGACCTTTATGGTCTCAAGGGTCAAAACCAGGGCTCGTTCTAATTTGAGTACAGCTTTAGGGTCAAGCTTAAGTCAGGGCTCAAATTAGAGAAAAACGGGTACAGTTTTAAAAAATATGAGCAAATTTGATGAAGAATTAGAGTCTTCTCTCCAGGGACAGGAAGAAGAAACTCCTGAAAAGGAGGCTCCTGTTACAGAGGAAAGCAAAGAAGAAGTTCAGGAGCAAACTTCTTCTCCTGAAACAGTCGTGACCTTGTTAGGTCGTCAATACGACCTTTCAAAGCCAGACCAGGTTCAGGAACTCGCAAAAGATTACGACCGATTAGGTCGTCAATATGCTCCATTAGTTCAGCAACTTCAGGAGTTGCAAGCTCGTTTAGAGCAATTACAACAATCGCACGTTCCGCAAGTCCAGCAACCGCAAACAGGAATACAGGATCCAGAGACAGTGGAATATCTTCGTAAATTAGGATTTGTTTCTAAAGAAGAAGTAGAGCAAATCAGACAAGCAATATTTCAAGAAATAAATCAAAAAGAAGAGCAAGAAAGATTAGAAGAATATCTAACTTCTCTGGAAAATGAGTATGATGGTTCTGATGGTAGACCAAAATTTGATAGACAAAAAGTATTACAATTTTGTGTAGAAAGAGGAATTGCTGATCCTGAAGCTGGCTACAAGCTCTTATATGAAAAAGAGCTTGAGGAATGGAGATTAAAAAACCTTCAAAAAGGTTCAACTCCGCCTCCAGTAGTCAAAGGAACTTCAGGAGCCAGTATTCCTAAACCTAAAAAAGTAACCTTAGGTAATCCTGAAAGTGAAGATGAAATTGACTTGCGAAGTGCAATTGAAAATACAATAAACGAAATAACTCCTAAGTTGTCTGAATAATCTTTTTAGGGTCTTAATTATAAAACAATGGCTTCAGTAGATTTAACAGCCGTTTCTGCTGTATTGAAGAAAGATATTTATCCAGCATTAGTT
>Ga0078972_1014112_pt1 | contig 10727 bp, 10 predicted proteins | sample YelNatPaOPGAMG01_FD_67568 | JGI IMG/M metagenome (GOLD analysis project Ga0078972, IMG submission 67568) | Hot spring thermophilic microbial communities from Obsidian Pool, Yellowstone National Park, USA - OP-RAMG-01 (SPADES assembly) (version 2) | ecosystem: Environmental > Aquatic > Thermal...
TGGATCAAAAAACTGGATTCCCGTTTTCACGGGAATGACGCTGAAGGAATGAGACTGCTTCGCCGCGCAAAGGCGGCTTGCAGAAATGAGCAAACTTTCCTGTTACATTTTTTGGGTCTACTATCAAAATATACGATACGCGTTTACAAACATTTAGAGTATCCACAGCTTGGACATGTATAGCAGCCCTCTGATGGCATCATAACACTTCCACACTCGGGACAGGAAGGATAAAGCGTGTCTCCTTCAAGTACATAAGGCGTCTCCTTTATATTATGTTTTGCACTAACACCGCTGATATTTGAAACATCAATGGTAAATGTCGGTTTTTTCTCCGTGTCTCTACCCTTTTTTTCCTCTAAATGTCTCTCTATTGCCTTTGCAATAGCATCCGCACATGAGAGAATAACCCCTCCTCCTCTCTCGCGCGCAGGTGCAGGGCATCTAACCCCTTTTAGCTGTTTGATAATAGTTTCACCATCAATACCTGAGCGTAAAGCAAGAGAGATAAGCCTTGATATAGCCTCTGTTTGTGATGAGCTACACCCACCTGCCTTTCCCATGGCTGCAAAGACCTCAAATGGACCTTCTTCATCCTCATTTATAGTAACATATAGATTACCACATCCTGTTGTCATACGCCGTGTTGTACCTGAAATTACCTCAGGTCTTGGTTTTGGTGTTAAGAGCTTCTGTGATGATCCTTCCTGTGTTGTCTTCTGGTCCTTTCCCATAACTGTGAGTACCTGCCCCTCCCTGCTACCATCTCTATAAACAGTTACACCTTTACACCCAAGCTTGTAGGCAAGCCAATAAACCTCTTCTACATCGCGTTCAGTAGCATCATTATGAAAATTGACTGTTTTACTGACCGCATTATCAACATAATGCTGAAAGGCTGCCTGCATTTTTATATGCCATATAGGTGTAATATCGTGTGCAACGCCAAACACCCTCTGCCACTTAAGAGGTACCTCATCTATTCCCCTCGCAGTTCCTTTTTCAATTATCTTTTTTACCAATGTATCAGAGTAAAAATGTTCTCGCTCAGCTATCTCAAAAAACAATGGATGGAGCTCCGGAAGCTTTGTATTTTCCAAGACATTCCTTGTATATGCAAGAGCAAATATAGGCTCTATTCCGCTTGATACACCTGCAATTATACTGAGCGTGCCTGTTGGGGCAATTGTTGTTATAGTTGCATTGCGTAAAGGTTTTGCCCCTGGAACATCATAAACGCTACCTTTAAAATTCGGAAACGCCCCTCTTTTCTCTGCGAGCTCATAAGAAGCCTCTCGCCCTTCATCCTGGATCGTTTTCATTACCCTACCTGCAATTTCTATTGCCTCATCTGAATCATAGGGTATTTCTAACTTTATAAGCATATCAGCAAACCCCATTACTCCAAGTCCTATCTTCCTGTTTGATTTTGTCATTTCTTCAATCTTGGGAAGCGGGAATCTATTGGCGTCTATCACATTATCTAAAAAGTGTACTGCATCACGGGTGATAGCCTTAAGTTTATCAAAATCTATTTCTTTATTCCTTGTCATGAGGGATAAATTTATTGAACCAAGATTGCATGATTCATATGGTAAAAGGGGTTGTTCACCGCAGGGATTTGTACTTTCTATCTCGCCTATGTGTGGGGTTGGATTCGCCTTGTTTATACGATCAAGAAATATAATGCCGGGCTCGCCTGTAAGCCATGCTTGATGAATGATACTATTGAATACCTCCCTTGCATTAAGCCTTCCAGCAGGCTTCTGGGTTCTTGGATTGATAAGCTCATAATCTGTGTTATTTTCAACAGCCCGCATAAATTCTTCTGTAAGTGCTACCGATATATTAAAGTTGTTCAATTTATCGGTCTTTTCTTTTGAGTGTATAAAATCAAGTATATCAGGATGATCTACACGCAGTATACCCATATTTGCCCCTCGCCTCGTTCCACCCTGTTTTATTGTTTCTGTGGCTGCATCAAACACAGTCATAAATGATATAGGACCGCTGGAAATACCCTTTGTGGAAAGAACAACATCGTTCTTTGGTCTTATCCTTGAAAAGGAAAAGCCTGTGCCACCGCCGCTCTTATGTATAAGGGCTGTATTTTTGATAGTTTCAAATATACTCTCCATGGAGTCTTCTACTGGAAGGACGAAGCACGCTGATAATTGCCCGAGTTCTCTACCAGCGTTCATAAGTGTTGGAGAGTTAGGCAAAAACTCAAGGTTCGCCATCATCTCATAAAACCTGTATGTAAGCTGTTCTATGTCAGCAGAAGGATCGTAAAGTGCATCTATCTTTGCTATATTATAAGCAACACGCAAAAACATGTCCTCTGCTGTTTCCACAGGTATACCAGCTTCGTTTCTTTTAAGATACCTTTTTTCAAGTACCTTTTTTGAATTCTCTGTAAGCTTTACCATAAACGGTGGCACAAGATGTTTTATATTTATATCAATACCTTCAACCATACACCCTCCTATATATAGTGCAATTAAGATTAAAACCAACTATATATAGTTATTTTTAGCCTTGTCAACAGGATTTTTTATATTTAATATACCAGAAAAAAATAACTAAATTTTATAATATGTTACAAACAATCACTTGCAGTTTGGTGCTTTATATAATACCATCATGCACATGAATAATATATGCATTAACTGGGTTAAGAAACATCCCTTATTTTTTATATTCATTGTTTGTATTAGTGTGCTGGAGCTAATGCCTGTTGGCACCTATGGCTTGCTTAATGCTGCTACATACATGCCTGTTCATAACTTTAAGCTATCCGTACCTGCAATCAACATAATATTAGAGCCATTTATAGGCATCCCTGTATATCTGAGCACCAATCATTATATAAAACAAGAAGCTATATCCTTGTTTATGTGGGGTATGTTATCTGTGTTAGTTTTTGTCGTTTTAAAGAAACGTTACTCTAAGCTTATTGTATACACAGGAGGATATTTAATAGGGTTTTCTTTATTTGTTGTGTATGTCTTGTTTACACCATTTCCTCTATTAAAGGTTGTCCCCCCGGAAAACTACTGTCTTGTTGATCCCCATTCTCACACATTTTATTCACATGATGGACTTGTAAGTCCTCAACAAAATATAGAATGGCATGAAAAGCAGGGCTTTTCAGCATGGTTTGTAACAGAGCATTATAATATAATAGGTGGTATAACAGAACAAAACCTTTGTATGTTAACCGCGTGTAAATCCATGATAGGAGAAGAAATAAGGGCTAACGACGATCCGCATTACTTTCTTGCGCTCGGTATAACAAATTCAGTTGCTGGCTGGTGTCCTGCATGTCCTTCCAATGTAAGAGAACTTGCGGAAGCAGTGCATAAACAAGGTGGGGCATTGATTCTTGCCCTGTGGTGGTTAGACGGTAAGATCGATCTGATTCATTATATCCAGGATGGTGTTGATGCCTTTGAGATAGCCAATGCAGGGCATAAGCAAGGACTCACCACTGAAATAAGGCACTATGCTTATAATGTCTCCCGAAGATACAGGATCCCATTGCTCGCCTCAAGCGATTGGCATGGTTGGGGTAATTACGCATATACATGGACGGCATTTCGTATATCGGATGTAACAGCGTATAACCTTCCGCAGCTCCAGCATAAGATAATCTCCATGATACTTGATAAACAAGACAAAGACATCGTACCTATTATATATGATTACCCTCATCAGTATTGGGGTACATTCAGATTCATATTTGCACCGCTTTTTGACTTCTACTACTACTTTTCTACACTACCATTCCCGGGTTATGTGTCCTGGTTATTCTGGTCTTTTCTGTTATGGGCAGGTTTTGTTTTATACAGGAAAGTCCATAAGCAATTTTTCTATGATAAGCCTGCCTTGTTTCCATACCTTGGTTTTCTCGTTATCGGACTTATGTCCCTCTATTACGCAATAAAGATGATAATAAGATTTAGCTTTGTCCCGGTTGAGAATACACTTTTATTGACAGTTATATATGTGTTGTTGTTTTATTCAATAGGTGTACTGATCATTATTGTTTTACGGATGTATTATATCAGTGTGCATATAAAGAGATGAAAAAATTATGTACACCAAACAGGAGATAATATGCTTGCAAGGATATTTATAAAACCTAAAAAGGGCATACTTGACCCACAGGGTAAGGCTGTGTCAGGAGCACTTGGCAGGTTAGGGTTTAACAGTATAAAAGATGTAAGGGTTGGCAAATATATAGAGATTACGCTGGATGAAAAGGATATGGACTCTGCAAGGGATGATGTCCAAAAGATGTGTGAAACTCTGCTTGTAAACAAGGTAATAGAAGAATATACCTTTGATATTGTAGAGAAATAGCATGTCAAAGATAAAAGCAGGGGTTGTTGTATTTCCCGGAACAAATTGCGATAGGGATACACATTACGCATTAAAGCTATCAGGGTTTGATGTTGATTATGTGTGGTATGAGAAAAAGACACTTAAAGGCTATCAACTGATCATCATCCCTGGAGGATTTTCCTATGGAGACTATCTAAGGGCAGGTGCACTTGCACGCTTTTCACCGGTCATGGATGCTCTAAAACAATACATTGATAACAGGGGACTTGTTCTTGGTATATGTAATGGTTTTCAAATCCTACTTGAAGCAAGGCTTTTACCAGGGGCTATGTTAAAAAACAATACACTCAAATTTATATGTAAAGATGTATATATAAAGGTTGAAAGAAATGATACACCATTCACCTTTCTTTATAAAAGGGGTGATATCATAAAGCTTCCAATAGCACATGCCGAAGGTAATTATTATGCTACAAAGCAAGTGCTTGATACTGTAGAAGAACACAATCAGATAGTATTTAGATATGTTGATAAAAGTGGAAATCCTACAATAGAGGCTAATCCCAATGGCTCTATTAACAACATTGCAGGTATATGCAGCCTTGATGGTAATATACTTGCAATGATGCCCCATCCAGAAAGGGCTTCTGAACCCATACTTGGTAGTGATGATGGTAAAAAGATATTTTTATCAATAAAAAAGGCGCTGGGTTAATATGGAGAATATAGAAAAGATACTGAAATCGCTGAACCTCACAGTTGAAGAGTATAATCGCATTGTTAAAAATCTTGGTAGAGAACCAAATATAACAGAATTATGGATCTTCTCTGCCATGTGGAGTGAGCACTGCAGCTACAAGAGTTCAAAGATATATCTTAGAAGAATGCCATCATCTGGCAAAGATGTTATTATAGGACCAGGTGAAAATGCTGGTGTAGTTTCTATTGGCGATGGGCTTGCTGTTGTTTTTAAAATGGAGAGTCACAATCATCCATCATTTATAGAGCCATACAACGGTGCTGCAACAGGTGTAGGAGGTATCCTGAGGGATATCTTTACAATGGGTGCAAGGCCTGTTGCTATTCTGGATTCTTTAAGGTTCGGTGAGCCATATAGCGACAAGATGAGATACCTTATTGATGGAGTTGTAGCTGGTATATCTGGTTATGGCAACTGCATGGGTATACCAACTGTGGGTGGAGAGATATACTTTGATGAAACATACGAGAACAACATCCTTGTTAATGCAATGGCAGTTGGTATAGCTTCCGTTGATAAGATCTTTCTTGCAAAGGCTTCTGGTGTTGGTAATCCCGTATTTTATGTAGGTTCTAAAACAGGCAGGGATGGTATACATGGAGCTACAATGGCTTCTGCAAGCTTTACAGAGGCAACCGCAGAATTAAAACCAACGGTTCAGGTGGGTGACCCGTTCATGGAAAAGCTTTTAATGGAGGCATGCCTTGAATTGATGCAGGGTAATCATATTGTGGCTATCCAGGATATGGGGGCAGCCGGTCTTACTTCTTCTTCAGTGGAAATGGCAGCCAAGGGAGCCCTTGGAATAGAACTTGACCTTGAAAAGGTGCCCAAAAGAGAGGAAGGGATGGTGCCGTATGAAATTATGCTATCTGAGTCACAGGAAAGGATGTTGCTTGTAGCCAGAAAAGGTCATGAGAAGGCAGTAGAAAGGGTGTTTAAAAAATGGGGACTTGATGTAAGTTTGATTGGCAGGCTTGTAGAACAAAAGGAACTTATTGTTAAAACAAACGATCAGGTTCACGCAAAATTACCGCTTGATCTTCTTGTTGATAAGGCACCTGTTTATACCAGAGATGCCCGCATGCCAGCATATATAAGAGATGCAACAGTAAAGGCATCCGAGCAAATACCTCATCCAGAAAACTACAAAGGCTTGCTGCTAAAAATACTTTCATCTCCAACGATAAGCAACAAATCATGGGTATATGAACAATACGATCACAGTGTGGGTACTGATACCATTATAAAGCCCGGGGCTGATGCCTCTATCGTCCGGATCAAAGGCACATCAAAAGGTATAGCTTTAACAACCGATGGCAATTCACGGTACACATATCTTTCACCGTATACAGGTGCACAGATTGCTGTTTGCGAAGCTGGTAGGAATATAGCATGCGTGGGTGCAAAGCCTCTGGCAATTACAGATTGCCTTAATTTTGGTAACCCTGAAAATCCTGAAGTAATGTGGCAATTTATAGAATCAATTAACGGTATTACATCCGCATGTCTTGCAATGAATATACCTGTTGTAAGTGGAAATGTAAGCTTTTATAATGAAACAGAAGGCAGGTCAATCTATCCAACACCGGTGATAGGTATGGTTGGGCTTATAGAGGATGTAAGAACAAGGATTACACCTGATTTCAAAGATGATGGAGATACAATAATACTCCTTGGTGAAACACTTGATGAATGTGGTGGCAGTGAGTATCTTAAACTTGTGACGGGAAAGATTTATGGAAAGCCTCCCAATGTCTCGCCTGATATAGAAAAAAGGCTTATAGAGCTTTTACTCGCAATGAATAAACTGCATATTATAAAGTCAGCGTCTGACTGTTCTGAAGGGGGGCTTGGTGTAACCCTCTCTCAATGTGCAATAGCAGGTGATAAGGGTGCAAGAATAAACATTAAATGGAAATACAGACCTGATATAGAGCTTTTTTCAGAGTCTCAACATAGAATTGTTTTAACCTCCTCGCACAAATATACGAATAAAATAAAACAGATGGCAAAGGCTTACAATATACCATTTACTGTAATAGGGATAGTAGGCGGCAGGTATCTTACCATAGATGATATACTAAATGTATCCGTTGATGAATTAAAAGCAGCATACAATAAAGGACTTTAATATGGGTTCATTAAAAGAAGAATGCGGAATATTTGGTGTGTGGAACCACCCTGATGCAGCAAGGCTTACCTATCTTGGCTTATATTCTCTTCAGCATCGCGGTCAGGAGAGTGCAGGTATAGCTGTTTCTGATGGACTCAAACTATACTCATACAAACAGATGGGACTTGTAAACGATGTATTCAATGAACATATACTTTCAATGCTCCATGGTAAGCACGCAATAGGTCATGTGAGGTATTCTACATATGGTTCAAGCGAGTTGAGGAACGCACAACCATTTGCAATTGAATATAAAAACGGTGGTCTTGCCATTGCACACAATGGTAATATAGTAAACTATGAAACTATTCGGTCAAGGCTTGAATCAGATGGCTCTATATTTCAGTCAACCATGGATACAGAAGTGATTGTTCATCTTATAGCAAAATCAAATGGAGCTACGACATATGAAAGGCTTGCAGAGGCACTCAATCAATTAAAAGGTGCTTACTCTATAGTGCTTCTTACAGAAAAAGAGCTTATTGCTGCAAGGGATCCCTTTGGATTCAGACCGCTTGTTATAGGAGAACTCGACGGTAGCACGATCTTTGCCTCTGAAACATGTGCACTTGACCTTATAGGTGCAAGATATATGAGGGAGGTACTGCCAGGGGAGATGCTTGTTATAAAAGACAATGGTATAAGTAGCTATATGTTTTCTAACAGGCTCACAGGGCATGCCCAATGCATATTTGAACATATCTACTTTGCAAGACCGGACAGTATAGTTTTTGGAAAAAGTGTTTACAGCATAAGGACTGAGCTTGGAAGAAGGCTTGGAATGGAATCATCTGTTGATGCTGATATGGTGATACCTATTCCAGATTCAGGTGTACCAGCTGCGATAGGATTCTCCCAGCAAACTGGTATTCCATTTCAGATGGCTTTAATCCGTAACCACTATGTTGGAAGGACATTTATACAACCATATCAGGCGATAAGAAACTTTAATGTAAAAATAAAACTCAATCCCATATCAGGTATTATATCTGGTAAAAGGGTGATAGTGATAGATGATTCTATTGTTAGAGGGACTACAAGTAAAACACTTGTCAAGATGATAAGGGATGCCGGTGCAAAAGAGGTGCACATGCGTATAAGTTCACCTCCTATAGATTATTCATGTTACTATGGTATTGATACTCCAACCCGTGCTGAGCTTATAGCTTCAAGTCATAGTGTAAAAGAGATAGAAGAATATATAGGTGCGGATTCTTTAAAATATTTGAGTATAGAAGGCTTAAGGGCTGTTGCTGGACAGGATGCGAATAAATTTTGCTACGCCTGCTTTACAGGTAATTACCCGGAACCCTTTGAGCTTGCTAAAAGAGATCATCAGCTTATACTGTTTGATGATGGGAGGTAATATGAACGATAAAGAAAAGCGACTGCTTGAGCTCATAAAATTGTTATCCTATGAAAAAAGGGATGTTGTGCTTACTTCCGGGAAAAAAAGCAATTATTATATAGATGGTAAACAAACAACACTGGATCCCGAGGGTGCTTATCTTGTGGGTGACTTGTTTACAGAGCTTATCAAACGAGAATTTAGTGATGCAAAGGGAGTAGGAGGCATCACCCTTGGTGCTGATCCTATTGTATCGGCTACCATTGTTGTTGGCTATCAGAAGGGCATGAGGCTAAAGGGTTTTATTGTTAGAAAAGAGCCAAAGGGGCATGGAACAGATGCATGGATAGAAGGTATCAAAGGATTTAAGGCAAATGATCCTGTAGTTATTGTTGAGGATGTAGTAACAACAGGTGGCTCTGCAATAAAGGCGGTTGATAAGGCACAGGAAGCTGGCTTAAAAGTGCTTGGTATTATTGCAATAGTAGATAGGCTTGAGGGTGGTAGAGAATTTATAGAATCCAGAGGTTATAAGCTATTTTCACTGTTTACGAAGGCAGACCTTGGTGAATAGATTTCGTTCTTCATTCTTGATGTTTATCATATTTGTTACTGGTTGCAGTGTTGTAACCCGCAATGTAGCCTCTAATTATTTTAAAACTACAATAGATAAAAATATGGAAAGGATCTCTATAGAAAGTGACTTTTCCCTTGTTTTATCTATGGATGTAATTCATATAAATGATGAGGTAAGAAGGGCTTATACAGAGGAATACGCAAAGCTCTATTTACTAACACCAGATGAAAAAGAGAAAATGCTAAAGGAGCAAGAAAGACAAAACAAAAGATGGGAGGCATTTTATCTTATAGTGTATACCGCACCTAATATGGACTCTTCTCTGGATAGTCCGGACTCTATATGGAGGTTGTATTTAAAGGCAGATAATCATATAGAACCACCTGCATCTATAGATGAAATAACCTCACAAAGGGACATTATGAAGGGATTCTTCCCATGGATCAATTCATGGGACAGGGTCTATCTTGTAAGATTTAAGAAACAGCCGGTTGAACATAGTAACAAAATTAAATTTATAGTAACAGGCATACTTGGTAGAGGAGAGGCTAACTTTAAAGGAGGTTAAGATGGAATTGCTTACAAAGGGTGGTGTTTTTGTTTATCTCATATTGATATTTTCTATATTCTCTATTGGTATATTTATAGAAAAAATCTGGTCCTTAAGGATATCAAAGATTTTACCCGATAATTTTCTGATAGCAATAGATGGGCTATTGAAAAATCACGATTTTGAGAAGTCTCTGGAACTGTGTAAAAAAGACAATAGTCCTATTGCCAGAATTGTGCTTGTGGCTATAAACAACATAGGAAAAGACCCTGAAATAATAAAAGAACTGGTAGAAGCTGCTGGTAAACAAGAGGTTGCGAGACTTGGTAGATTTGAAGAGGGTATGTCTGCAGTGGCTGCAACCACACCATTACTCGGGTTGCTTGGTACCGTGTTTGGTATTATTAAGGCATTCAATGTTATAGCTGCAGGTGGCATAGGTAATCCATCCCTTCTTGCAAGTGGCATTTCAGAGGCTTTGTTCGCAACTGCCACAGGACTGGGTGCTGCTGTTGTTTCTTATATCGCGTATAAATACATAGATGGTAAACTAACAAATATAGCTATTGAGCTTTCAAATGCTGCTACAAAAATCCTGTCAACATTGCCGTTGAAAGAAAATGATTCTTTATAAGCCATGGACTTTAATATAAAGAAAAAACACGAGCTTCACATAGATGTTATCAATATGGTAGATGTGTTTCTAAACCTCTTGATATTTTTTATGCTTTCTACCTCTTTTATTTCTTCACCAGGAATAAAGATCAATCTTCCACATGGCAAAGGGGATGTTATCATAAAACCAAAAGGTGATATCAGGATTTATATTGATGCAAAGGGCAACATATTTTATGACAAAAGACAAATGGACATAGCAGAGCTAAAGTCAACCCTGGACTCCATAGGCAAATCAGCTCCGGATACACTGGTCATAATAGCAGCAGACAAGGATGTTTTGCACGGACGGGT
>Ga0078972_1016769_pt1 | contig 10725 bp, 9 predicted proteins | sample YelNatPaOPGAMG01_FD_67568 | JGI IMG/M metagenome (GOLD analysis project Ga0078972, IMG submission 67568) | Hot spring thermophilic microbial communities from Obsidian Pool, Yellowstone National Park, USA - OP-RAMG-01 (SPADES assembly) (version 2) | ecosystem: Environmental > Aquatic > Thermal...
CAATTTGGCTAATTTTAAGGCTCCAGGGACTAATCCACTTATTATTTTCATAACACTATTATAGTGTCACCATTCTATCTGAACTAGATCAGGTCATCTCACCTGATTTTCATAATCTCCTGCGCTGTGTTTATTTCCTGATCATCACCAGCATCATCTTGAATTGTTTGACAGCTTTTAGAGCATGCGGCTTGTTGGCAGGCATGATGGTGATGTCCCCGGCTTTTAAGCTTAATGTCTTACCAGCGATCGTGATATCGGCTTCCCCATCAAAAACATAAACCAGAGCATCAAACGGAGCCATATGCTCACTGAGTCCCTGTCCTTCGGCAAAAGCAAAGAGGGTGACCGTTCCGGTGGCCTGATCAATCAAGGTGCGGCTGACAATAGCGCCCTCCTGATAATTTACAAGATCGGCCATTTTGATAGCTTTTGCCAGTATCGTTTCATTTGCGCTTGCTTTTTTCTCATGTTCCATTTTTTCTTCTTCCTTTGTGTGGTTAATTATGTGCCATATTGTTGAGAAAATATCATCCTTTCCCACGTCCGAAGGCTGATAGTTTCCAGGGCTGATATTTGCCGAAACTGAATAACCGTGGGAAGAGTAGCTTGCGTAATTCTTCCAGCAGGAAAAGCCCTACCGCTGTAAGGATAACTATACCCCAATCCCTCAGGTTGAGAGGATGGGTTTTAAAAGCTACCTGCATGAATGGTATATATACCACAGCCATTTGTAAAATCACTGCCAGAAGGATTGAAAATAAAAGGATTTTGTTGCGAAAGAGTCCAATGCGGAGTACTGGGTGTTCATCGGAGCGGGCGCTGAAAGCCATGAACCACTCAAAAGCTACCAGTGTGCAGAAAGCTACCGTGCGTGCTTCTTCCAGATTCATATGATTTTGTGACCAGCGGAAGACGAGGAACGTACCCGCTCCAATTAGCAATGCCATGGTGATGATCCGTACCAGCAACCCGGGGAACATCAGACCGATTTGAGGTGGTCGGGAAGGTTGTTTTAACTCATCCCCAGTTTTTGGTTCAAAGCCGAGAGGAACATCTCCGGCAGTATCCGTGACCAGGTTTATCCAGAGGATCTGTACTGCCAGGAGAGGTGACTGCCCGAGAAAAACCAGCGCCAGTATCAGGGTCACCAGTTCACCGAGGTTGGTATTTAAAGTATAGAAAAGTACGTTTCGCAGCCTGTTAAAAATAGCTCTGCCTTCCTCTACCGCTGCGACCACTGAGGCGAAATTATCATCCGCCAGCACCATGTCGCTGGCTTCTTTGGCGACGTCCGTGCCGGTGATTCCCATGGCTATCCCGATATCGGCTGCTTTCAGGGCTGGAGCATCATTTACGCCATCGCCGGTCATGGCGACGATTTCTCCGTTGGCTTTCAGAGCGTTGACAATCCTCAATTTATGAAGTGGTTCGATCCGGGCAAAGACCGTGATATTTTCGATCTCTGCCGCCAGCTCAGTATCGCTCATGTTCTGGAGTTCATAACCGGTGATCGATTTCCCTTCCGGAAGGCCGATCTGTCGGGCAATCGACTCAGCTGTGATCGGGTTGTCTCCGGTGATCATTTTGACCCTGATGCCGGCCTGTTTACATAATTTAATGGCTTCCTTTGCTTCTTCACGCGGAGGATCTGCCATCCCGGCCAACCCGAGGAAGGTCAGGTCTTGCTGGACATCCTGGTCAGTTAATTTCCGGTTATTTTCAGGGATTATTTTGAAGGCAAAGGCGATTACCCTCAGAGCATTTCTGCCCATCTGACTGGCAACCTTAGAGATTTCCTGAACCTCCCCGTCAGTCAGCTCAACCTGTTGCTGGTTTTTGATAATATACCTGCTATAAGAAAGGATTTTTTCAGGAGAACCCTTGATATAGGCGATCTTCCGGTGTTTATCCGCATGAACGGTCGCCATGTAGTGCAGGGTGACCATGTATTGTTTTTCACTGGCGAAAGGCAGCTCATCAATTCGCGGATGCTCATTTTGTAATGTTGCTTTGTCCAGTCCGGCTTTGGCTGCTGCTACCACCAGTGCTGCTTCGGTCGGATCACCCGCAATGCTGTATTTCTGATCAACCTGATAAAGGGACGCGTCGTTACACAGTGTACCGGCGGTTAAAAGCAATCTTAAAAGTTCGTCCTGATCCGGTGAAATAACTTTGCCATTAAACCGGAATTCACCGCGGGGTTCATAACCTTCCCCGCTGATCTCAATAAGTCGTCCGTCGGTGAAAATCTGGCGGACGGTCATTTGATTCATGGTTAAAGTGCCGGTTTTATCGGTGCAAATCACGGTTGCTGACCCCAGGGTTTCCACAGCAATCAGCTTGCGGATTATGGCGTTGCGCCGTGCCATGGTGCGCATGCCGATTGACAGGACGACGGTTACCACTGCTGGCAGTCCCTCGGGGATGGAGGCTACTGCTGCGGCGATTGCGAGCAGAAACAGTTCGAAAATCTTAAGACCCTGTAACAGGCCTACCACGACGAGGAGAAGGCTTACTCCCAGGAAAATAAATACAAGGTAACGGCTGAGGCGAGAGATGTTTTTCTGCAGAGGAGTATCTTCCGGTTTAACTTCTCCTATTTCCCTGGCAATTTTGCCGATCTCAGTGGACATGCCGGTTCTGACTGCTATCCCCAGCCCTCTGCCGGCAGTGATGATTGTACCGGTAAATAACATGCTGGTTCTCTCGGGAATCAGGGCTCTCTGATCAACCGCCTGCGGGTTTTTCTCAACCGGCATCGATTCACCGGTTAGCGCAGATTCGTTAACAAATAAATTTGCACTCTGAATTAGTCTGAGATCAGCAGGTACTTTATCGCCTGACTCAAGAATAACGATATCCCCCGGTACGATTTCCCGGGCAGGAATAAGCAAAATCCGGTCTTCACGCCTAACCCTGGCTTTCGGAGCCGCCATTTCTACCAGGGCTTTCATGGCTCTTTCTGCTCGACTTTCCTGAAGAGTACCAATTGTTGCGTTCAGAATGATGACTATAAAAATAACGATTGCATCAATATAATGCTCTTCTCCGGTAAGAAATTGTGAGACGAGAGAGATAATGCCTGCTACCAGAAGGACATAAATCAGTGGGCTCGCAAATTGCCTGAGGAAGAGCATAACCAGGGAGATCGGTTTCTGTGTTTTTAGTTCATTAAAGCCATACTGGAGCAGACGGGAGGAGGCTTCCCGGGTGGTAAGACCGGATAAACGGGAATCCAGGATATTGATAACCTCTTCAGGGGGAAGACTGTGATATGGTTTTTCAAATTGAGCCATGCGCGGGTTACCTTTTTGAATAATCCTGACGTACGTAAAAATACCGGCTGATTTTATTATGCCTTATTGCGGGTGATTTGAAAACAGATAATTTTGAAAGAGGATCGATTCAGGCTAAAGAAAAACCGGATGAGCGGTCAAAGGCGATGATGCGGGATAAATTACTGGGGTGGGTAGAGGGACTTGAACCCTCGATTTCCAGGGCCACAACCTGGCGTGTTAGACCGCTGCACTATACCCACCACGAACTGTTATTACTGCCAGAATCATTATAAACAAAAACAGCTTTAGATTCAATTTGAAGAATCCGGCTTTTTGTGCGGGATGAGTATCGAGGCCAGTATCGAACCGACTAATATGGCGGTAATTATCCCTAGAGAGATATAAACCGGCAGGGAATAGAAATCTGCCATCAGCATCTTGATTCCCACGAACAGGAGAACGACAGATAATCCATGGACGAGATACCTGAAGAGGTAAAATAGACCGGAGATGGCGAAGAAAAGCGACCTTAAACCAAGAATGGCAAACATATTTGAGCTGTAAACGATTAGCGGATCGAGCGAGATGCTCAACACAGCCGGAACCGAATCAACAGCGAACATGACATCCATGGTTTCTATTGACATCAAAACCAGTATTAAAGGGGTTATATGCAGCAATCCTCTTCTGCGCACAAAGAATTTACACCCATCATAGGCTGGATCGCAACGGATGAATTTCTTTGCTAGCCGTACCATAAAATTTTTTTCGGGATGAACGTCTTCTTCTTTTTGTCTGAGCAACCTGATGGCGGTAAATATCAGAATAGCGCCTAGAAGATAGATTAAAAAATGGAATTTCCTCAGGAGAGTTATTCCGGCGAAAATAAAAATACCACGAAAAACAAGTGCGCCGAGGATACCCCAGAGGAGCACCCGGCGCTGGGATTCTCTGGGAACTGCGAAATAGGTAAAGATAGCCAGAAAGACGAAAAGGTTGTCAATGCTCAGAGAGTACTCGATTAAATAAGCTGTGGTAAATTCAAGTGCTTTGGCGGATCCTTCCGTGAAGTACACGACTAGATTGAAGACGGCAGCCAGAGAAACCCAGAAAAATACTAGCCTGAGGGCTTCTTTCATGGGTATTACGTGTGCTTTGCGCTGAAAAACGGCTAGGTCAAAAATCAGGGCGGTTACGAAAACTGCGCCGAAAATAATCCAGAGATAAACTTGCGGCATTAATCCGGATTCCTCCAGTCAGGTGGATAAGCCACACCCGGAGAAAAATTACCAGGATTATTATATCTGTTTCCAGTGTATAAAGGCAATTTACTGGTGGATGAAAAATCGTTAACGCTGTTCCCATAAATGTATCCTAATGTTAAAAATTTTTTCATATTATTGATTTTGAGCGTATACAATTTGGACATACTGAATCGATTATTGACACTTTTTGAGTTTGCCGATATTGTGTAAGTATGGCAGTTGAAAGTCAAAGACTCAAAACGCAGTTTTTAGCTGGAATCACGCTAAATATACTGCAGAGTATTATTAAGCCACGGATCCTGGGCATCCTGTTTTTTGCGGCTATCGCCCTGTTTTTTGCACTGGTGCGCCCCTTTGCTCCAGCACTGGGAGTTCAGGGACATGTAGTGATTTCCTCAGTTCTGTTTACAGTTGGCCTGTGGATCTTTGGCTCAAGGTGGGTTCCTCTTTCTATCGCCAGCGCGGTGATGCTGCTTTTATTCCTGACTTCAGGGCTAAAATATAACGTGGTTTTCACTGGCTTTACCAGCCGGGCACTCTGGATATTGATACCAGCTCTTTATTTCGGGTTTGCTCTGAGCAAGACAGGTCTGGGGAAACGGCTGGCATACATGGTGATCAGTTTTTTTAAGCCCAGCTATCTGACTCTGACAATTTCATGGGTCATCATCGGTATCCTGTTATCGGTTCTTACCCCTTCTATCTCAGTAAGAATAGCCATTGTAATACCCATCGCGGTAGCGACTCTGGAGATCTGCAAGATCAAAGGTGGCACGACTGGTGCCAGTTTTCTGATGTTAGCTGCCTGGGGCATGGTGATTATTCCTGGAAGTGGCTGGGTCACAGGAGCCCTCTGGGGTCCCCTTGCCATCGCTTACTTCGATGCCACACCTGGATTGCAGGGGATCATCACTTCAGGGTCATGGCTTAAGGCTTTGTTATTTCCTTCGCTATTGCTCTCTGTTTTATTTATTTTAGCTCTCTATGTATTTATGAAGCCCCGCGAAGAGCTTAAGATTGATCGGGAAAAATTCAAAGAAGAATACCGTGCACTGGGTCCGATGAGTTTTGCCGAGAAGGCAACCCTGGTCATCCTGGTAATAACTTTTACACTGCTGGTGACCACCCAGTTACATCATCTCCCCGATGTAGCAATTGTTCTGGGTGCCTTTGCTTTACTGGCTGTGCTGGGTGTGATCCGCGCAAAAGACATCGGACCAGCGATTAGCTGGGACCTGGTGATATTTCTGGGTTCCGTAATGGGACTGGGCACAGTTTTCCAGGAATCTGGGTTATCTTCTTTCCTGAGTAATTCTCTGACGCCGGTTATCGATATACTGGCAGTAAATCCTTGGCTGATTCTATTTGTGGCACTAGGTTTTTTGTTTATCTGGCGCTTTCTGGATGCTGCCCAGTTATACGCCACGATTCCATTTTTACTGCCTTTGCTGCCAATTTTGGCGAGTAATTACGGTATTCATCCGCTGGTGGTTTATACGGTCTTTATCATCACTGGCAATTGTTTCTTTCTGGCTTACCAGCAACCTTTCGTTGTGCTGGCTGAGTCGGTTGCCGGCAGAACGGTCTGGCCCAGAAATCATCTCTTAAAAGCTGGGGTAATCTACTTCGTGGTAAGCTTGATAAGCCTGGCCATGTCCATTCCTTACTGGATTTTGGTCGGCTTGATTAAATAAGCCTGCTGTAAATAGTAATAAGAAGTTATCCTTAAATAATCGTAGTCAATAATTTAGATCGGTCTAAAGACCTGTCTTTAACTATTCTGGTTTTTTTGGAACTGGGCGAAAAGCTCTTCCAGCTTATCCCAGCTTCCTGAAACGACCAGAACGTCATCCGGTTTAAGAGTTTCCGCATTGCTGGGACTGACCATAATCTCATGTTTGCGCTGCAGGAGAAGTACAATAACGCCCCATTTCCCTCCGCGACCAAAACCGATTTCTGCCAGTGACTTATCTACGAAATAAGCTGGTACAGAAAGCTTGGCTACTCCGTAAGAAAATGTAAAACTTTTTGTTAAAGATTGTTAATAATCTTATAAAAATCATGAGGAACAAATATTGCTAATTCTTATGTTGACAAAGAATATCGTAATAAAGTAAGATAACAGAAATAATTTTAAACATACATTACAGGCTTTACCAAGCAAATAAATTTTACTCTGCGTCTTTTTTGAAAGGCAGACCAAAAATAAAAGTAATTTAGAATTGAATAGACAGACATTGTTTAAAGAAAGTTACGATGGCCTGGAAAAATAAAATAAAAGGAATAAAAAATTATGCGAAAGATATTGATATTCATATTTGTATCGGTAATTTTATTTTTATTCACATTGTCCAGCAATATTAATGCAGCTGGTGAAAAATCAGAAATACAAATAGCCAGAGACAATGCTAATATTTTTATATTAACAAAGGGATTGTATATCAATTCGGAATGGGATGACGTTATTTTGCAAAATGGTCCTGTATGCTACGACCTACAAGGTAATATAATTGGATATTTATTTTTTGTTGTGAAGAACAAGATTTCAATAGGATATATCCTCATTGGGAGTTCGTTATATCATTTTGATGTATTAGAAGCAGCTAGTGAAGAATTTCAGAATATTCCATCTTCTAATGAAGTAAAAGCGGTTTTCGCGAATGCAAACAAGTATGAGCCTAAAATTGTATATGCAGGCTATCGTCGGTATTATGCCTTATATAACATTGGCGATGAGAAAATAGCAATTAACTTGAGTTCACATGAATTAGTTAATACAAATGACTTGATAACTGATTTGGTTGCTCCTAATCAATATAGAAAAGATAGTATTGTATACAATACTGGAAATACGACATTATCAACTATTGTTAGCATCCCAGTTCCTCAAGAATGTATGTGGGATAGTAATCTCCCTCCTGAGCAGCGTAATAATAACAATTGCGGTCCTACCACAGGGGCAATGATTGCAGAATATTGGAAGTATTATCGGAATTATACTTATTTACCTGGGTGGTGGGCTGATGAAACAGGGCTTTACAACACAATGTACTGCAATAACTGGGCTCCATTTTTTCATGGGGTGCCTCCTTGGCTTTTTGGCCCTGGTTTTGTGAATTGGGCAGAAGCATACGGTTATCCAAATTTTATCACCGATTGGAATATCAATCGCGATTTTAGCATTATCACTGGAGAAATAAATGCTAATAGGCCTCTAGGAGTAATGTTTTCTTATACTTCGCAATACACGGATTGGCACTGGTGCGCAATTAAAGGATATGATAATGATGGGATTGTGTATTTTAATGATCCGTGGAATTATTCTGCGGGTATTAATTGGAATGCTGTCAAGGTAAGTTCTGTTATCTCAAGGATTTGGAGATAACCTGTTTGAAAGAATAATGAAGGTTTTTTGAACATTAATAAATATTGAGTAGAGCATGATGATTCAAGAACAGTTAAAGGATTGTCATGAGAAGATTTTTAATATGTTTAGCATGGTTTGGTCTTTTGATTATCTTAGCGGGATTACCGCTGGCATATTCGTCATCCTATACTTTGTGGAGTACAAGAAATCTTGGATCGGGTGCCGGATTTTTCTTAACAGCAATAATTGGTTATATTGGATGTTTGCTGGCTCTGGTTATTGGATTTTTGAAAAAACCTAAATTTTTCTGGATTTTTTCAATTTTGGTTGGTCTGGTTTATTTATATTCATTTTATGGTTTTGGAATAAGCTTCAGGATGCAGTTTCTAGGCGGTTTAATATTTGCTTTGATTCCGGGAATTGTGTGTATTGCCGTTGGTTTTGCCATAAAACTTAATAACAAGTAGCAAAGACTAGTTGTTATCAACAACACTTTAAAGGTATAAATACCCTTCTTCAACTATTCTGTTTTTTCTGGAACTGGGTAAACAGCTCCTCTAGTTTATCCCAGCTCCCTGAAACTACCAGAACATCATCGGGTTTGAGAGTTTCTGCATTGCTGGGACTTACCATAATCTCATGTTTGCGCTGCAAAAGGAGCACTATGACGCCCCATTTCCCTCCACGACCAAAACCGATTTCTGCCAGTGACTTATCTACGAAATAAGCTGGTACAGAAAGCTTGGCTACTCCGTAATCCCCAGTAACCGGAATATAATCAAGCACATCGCCAAGTGTGAGGACATAGGCAATACCGGTACCCATTTCCCGTTCAGGATAGACAACCTTATCGGCTCCGATTTTTTTCAATATTATTTCATGCAGGTCGCTGATCGCACGGGCAATCACAAAGCGTACACCGAGTTTCTTTAAAAGAATAGTAGCGATTACACTTGTTTCGATGATAGGGATGGTGATAATTCCTATTTCATAGTTTTCGACGCCAAGATCCTTTAAAGCAGACTCATTGGTTGGGTCAACCTGTGCAGCATGTGTGATCTGAGGTACCATCTGTTGTACGAGAGATTCTTCGGGGTCGAGTGCCAGGACGTCATGTCCGATGTTGAAGAGTGTGGTAGCAACGCTGGCACCGAATCTACCGAGCCCTATTACCACGATGCGTTTTTTCATCCGTTATCCTCCTTATCCCAGCCTGATTGTTTCCTGGGGGTACCTGTAATTACTGGAATGCTGTCTTTTAAGCAGAATCGAAATCAATATCAGAGGACCCATTCTTCCTACAAACATGGTCAGAATTAGAACGGCTTTACTTACTATGGACAGAGCAGGAGTGATTCCTGTGGTAAATCCGACATTTCCAAAAGCTGAAATGATTTCAAAAAGAATATTCGTAAAGGGAAAGTTTTCAAAAAAGGCCAGAGCCATGAATACTGCCAGAATAAAGCAAAGAGAAATCACCAGAAGCGTGATGGCGCGGTAAATATTCTGGGGTGGGAATTCCCTGCCAAAAGCACCTGGATGTTCTCTGCCACGAATCGTTGACCAGATTGTTGCTGCCAGCAATCCGGCAGTATTGACTTTGATGCCTCCGGCAGTTGAGCTGACTGCACCACCGATGTACATGAAAACCATGATGAAAAAAAGCGTGTATATTGACATAGATGGGACGCCTATCAGATCAAATCCTGCCGTTCGGGCGGATAAAGACTGGAATAAAGAGAAGAAGATTCTGTCGGAAAGCGGAGAACCGCCCAGAGTTTGTGGGTTATTGAATTCAACAATCAGGATGATCAGGGCACCGGTCAAGATCAATACAAGAGTGGTTAAAAGGACAATCCTGGTTTCTGCCGGAGATTTGCGGATACCCCTCGAACGGAACAAATCATTGAATACCAGAAAACCGAGACTTCCAATCAGAATCAGCAGGGAATAACTTAACATAATAAGATAAGCATACGGCATTTGTAGCACGCTTCGGAAAGTGCTGAAGAGGTGAAATCCTGCATTGTTAAAGGCGGAAATGGATTGAAAAGTTGCCTGCCAGAGTCCGGTAACTGGACCATACTGCAGGTAGAAGGGGTAATATGATATAAGGATGCCAATCGTTTCAACAATGAGTGCAAAACAAACTACATTTCTAATCAATCTGAGTGCCCCACCGGAGTAGGATACTGAGGTGGATTCTCCCAGGACAACTGTTCCGTTTAGACCTGTGTGGCGGCTGGATGCCAGCAAAAAGATTGAGGCTCCGCACATGATCCCCAATCCTCCGATTTGAACCAGGAAGAGAATTACTGCCTGACCAAAGAAACTCCAGTAGCCGGGTGTATCAACCAGATTTAATCCTGTAAGCGTCATGGAAGATGTCGCGGTGAACAGGCTGGTTAAAAAGGGTGTCCACTGGCCAGTTCTGCTGGATACCGGTAGCATTAAAAGTACTGCTCCGAGCAGAATCAGCAGGATAAAGCCGGAGATGAAGTTGAGCAGGGAAATTCCAAAGGGTCTTTTGCGGTGGATTTCCGGAAGTATAATTCGCCAGGGTTGCATCCTGGGTACACGGAATATCCTGTCACCGGGTCTGGGAATATACGAAGTATCCCGGCCGTCGTTTTCTTTTATATCCCTGTTCATCCTATACAAGTATAACACAGCCCGGTTTTCTGCATAAGTTGTTTTTCCCGTATTTAATTTCCTGATCTAGTTCAGATAGAATGGTGACACTATAATAGTGTTATGAAAATAATAAGTGGATTAGTCCCTGGAGCCTTAAAATTAGCCAAATTGAACTTTA
>Ga0078972_1016770_pt1 | contig 10725 bp, 15 predicted proteins | sample YelNatPaOPGAMG01_FD_67568 | JGI IMG/M metagenome (GOLD analysis project Ga0078972, IMG submission 67568) | Hot spring thermophilic microbial communities from Obsidian Pool, Yellowstone National Park, USA - OP-RAMG-01 (SPADES assembly) (version 2) | ecosystem: Environmental > Aquatic > Thermal...
TTCTAATCCTCAAATTTTGCCGATAGTTAATTTTTTGAATGCATGGGGGTTAACCTTGCTTGGTTTATCTTTAATTTTGGGAATTTTTGTAAGACTAAGTTCTTTTTTAGGAATTATTTTAATGCTTCTTTATTATTTTGTTCTTCCGTTTCCAAAGCCGAATCCAAATAGTTTTATTGTTGATGACCATATTGCTTATGTTTTTATTTTAATTTTATTTATTGCGATAAAAGCCGGAAGATTTTATGGTTTTGATAATTATTTAAGTCAAAAAACTTGGTATCAAAAATTTGAAAAATTTTTAGGATAAAGATAAAAAGGTCGGAAATTAAATAAAAAAATGAAAAAATTATTTATTATTTTATTAGTTTTATTTTTGGGATTTGGTTTTTTAGGAAAGGCAGAGGCTCAAATGATGGGCAATTTTTATACTGAAAAGCAGTTAAATATTTCTGGTTCTGATTGGGAAGAAATTTTGCGTCATACAAAAACTGAAGAGCAGGAAGGAAAAGAAATTTGGGAAAAATTACAGTCAAAAAATTTAAATTGTGAAAATTTAAGTAATGAGGATTTTGGCAAACTCGGTGAATATTTTATGGGACAGATAACGGGCGAGGCACATGCTTCAATGAATGCAATGATGATGCAAATGCACGGCAAAGAAGGCGAAGAACAAATGCATATTTTAATGGGCAAAAGGTTAAGCGGTTGCGGAAATGATTTTGGCACTTCAACGCCGTATTTTTGGTCAGGATTTATGCCAATGATGAATATGATGTTGCCTGATTATCAAAATGGAGTTTGGTCGGCTCCTTCAAAAAACTTTAACAACATGATGAATTTTGGTTTTGGTTATCCGATGATGGGTTGGGGTTTTGGATGGTTTGGTTGGATTTTTATGATTTTATGGTGGGCAGTTGTAATTTTAGCAATCGTGTTTTTAATCAGATGGATTGCTAAATTAGGAAATAAAAAAGAAGGAAAAGCATTGGAAATTTTAAAAGAACGTCTGGCGCGCGGAGAAATATCAAAGCAGGAATATGAAGAATTAAAAAAAGAAATAGAAAAAAATTAATTACTACACAAATCATCCAAAATGCTTTTAAAATAAAAATCATTAAAATTTTCTTATACTTAATAAATTATAAGTAGTAAAAACATTCCAATATTAAAAAATATTGGAATGTTTTTGTATATTTGATAATAATTTTTATTTTTTTTATGATATTTATAATATTTTTAATTTTAGTGTTTTAGTAAATTAGTTTGTTAAAGATAAAAATTTTAGTTTTTAAATTGTTAAACTTTAAATATTTCTTTAAAATGGTATTATTTCTGGTAAAATTATAAACATAAAGTCGGTTAATTAATAAAATAAATGAAAAAGTTATTTTTAATTGTTTTGGTTTTATTAATTTTAGGAGCAATTGGTGGTTGGATATACTTTAAAAATTCGCAGCAAAACAAAGTGTCCGTTAAATCAGGGGAAAATAATTTAAATCAATTTCAAACCGTAAATCAAGATAATACTAACCTTAGTACAAGCTCGGGATTTATTTCAAATTCAAAAAATTCAAACAAAAACACTTATTCAATGGAAGAAGTCAAGCTTCATAACTCTAAGGCAAGTTGTTGGTCGGTAATTGGTGGGAAAATTTATGATTTAACAAGTTGGATTAGCAAGCACCCGGGAGGGGAAGGAGCAATTTTAAGTATTTGCGGAAAAGATGGTACTTATGCTTTTGAAAATCAACACGGGGGGCAAGAAAAGCCGGCAAAAATTTTAACTCAATTTGAAATAGGAAAAATTCAATAAAGGTCGGATAAATTAACCTTAAAACAATGAAAAAAAACGAAAGCAAATTAGATAGAATTATAAGATTTATTTTAGGAGTTGTTTGTCTTTATTTGGGTTATGCCGTTTTTAATACTGGATTGTTAAGTGGATTGTTTTATGTTTTGGGAGTATTGTTAGTTGTTACATCCTTAATTGGCTATTGTGCTATTTATAGTGTTTTGGGAATTAATACTAACAAAGAATCAAATTTAAAAGAAAACCAAAAAGCAAATCAATAGTACTTAAACTTTATTTTTGTTTTTTTGGATGTTTTTATACCACCTCTTTTTATGTTTTAGGGGTGGTATAATATTTTTATGTTAAATCAAAGATATTTTTTATTTTTATTGGTTGTTATCTTTTTATTTGGAGTATTTTATTTTTTAAATCACAAAAAAACAGAAAATAATTTTTTTTGCCAGCAAGATGTTAAACTTTGTTCTGATGGTTCTTATGTTTCAAGAATTCCGCCAAGTTGTGATTTTAATAAATGTCCAAAAGAGGATTTAATTGTAGTTGAAAATCCAAAAGCAAACGAAGCAATTAGTTCGCCTTTATTTATTTCAGGAAAAGCGCGCGGCTTTTGGTTTTTTGAGGCAAGTTTCCCAATTGAATTAGTTGATGAGAATAACAATTTAATTTCTAAAACAATTGCCAAAGCCAAAGAAAATTGGACAACCGAAAATTTTGTTCCATTTGAAGCTAATTTAAATTTTTCTAATCCAAAAACAAATAAAGGATTTTTAATTTTTAAAAAAGACAACCCAAGTGGAATAAAAGAATACGAAAACGAACTTAGGGTTCCGGTTAGTTTTTCAAATAAGCAATTAAAAGAAGTAAGTTTATATTATTATAATCCGGATTTAGACAAAGATGAAAAAGGAAATATTTTATGTTCGGATAAAGGATTGGTAGAAATTAAAAGAAAAATTCCTATTTCTCAAACGCCAATTCAAGATACGCTTAGTCTTTTATTAAAGGGAAAGGAAAATTTAAATGGCGCGGAAAGTAATAAATTACAAACAGAGTTTCCACTTAATGGTTTTGAATTAAAATCGGTAAATTTAAAAAATGACGGTACTTTAGTTTTAGAATTTAGTGATCCTTTTAATCAAACAAGTGGAGGTTCTTGTAGGGTGAAAATTTTATGGTGGCAAATTCAAAAAACAGTAAAACAGTTTAATGAAGTAAAGAAAGTTGAATTTTTACCCCCAACATTATTTCAACCATAAAACCAATATGTTATAATTAAAACTAATTAAATGTGTCTTTTAAATCAAAAACAAATTGGGATTTATATTCTTCGCTTGGGATTAGCAATAGTTTTTATTTATTTTGGTATTTCTCAACTTTTAAATCAGTCGGGATGGGTTTATATGCTACCCGATAAGATTTTTGGTTTATCTTTAAGTGATTCCATTAAACCAAATTTAATTATTGCTAATGGAATTTTTGATTTAATGATAGCCGGATCTTTAATTACTGGCGTGTTCTTAAAAGTGTTTTCGCTTTTGGGTTTTTTGCATCTTTTATCTATTGCATTTTTTACTTTAGGTTTTGGGCCAAGTGGAATGAGAGATATTGGTTTGGCTTTTGCAATGTTATCTAACTTTTTTCTTGCAAACAAAAATGAAAAAATTAAAACATGAAACTTCAAAGGTTTGTTTATGAATTTACTCCTTCTCAAAATCAACTTAAAATATTTAATTTTAAATTAATTCATCAAATAAAAAACGTTTTAAGATTAGGGAAAGATGATTTAATAGTTTTGGTAAATCCAAAAGAAAAAAAAGAATATTTGTTTCAAATTACGGAAATTAGTAAAAATTTTATTCAAGGAAAGATTTTAAAAGTTTTAAATCATTTTCAAAAATTAAATTTGCCAGAAATAACATTATTTTTAGCTATTTTAAAAAAAGAAAATTTTGAAATTGCTTGCCAAAAAACAACCGAAATTGGAGTAAGTAAAATTATTCCTTTGCTTACCGAAAGAACAATAAAAAAATCAATTCCAGAAAAAAGAATTTTAAAAATTATTCAAGAAGCGGGAGAACAATCAGGGAGATTAGATTTGCCAACCTTAGAAAAAACTTTAAATTTTAAAGATTTGTTTGTGTTAGATTATTTAAAAGATTCTTTAAATTTAGTTTTTCATCCTCAAGGCGAAGACTTAAATCATTTTATTCAGTTTAATAGGAAAAAACTACAAACTAAAAAAGTATCAATTTTTGTTGGACCGGAGGGGGGATTTACCGAAAAAGAAATTAAAAAATTTCAAGAAAATAATTTTTTGATTTTATCTTTAAGTAATACAATTTTACGCGCAGAAACAGCTGCAATTGTTGGTTCTTATTTAGCGCTTTTATTTATAAAGCTAAAAAATATTGAAGAATTTTAAACATTTTTATTTTTTTAAAATGCAGTGTGTTATAATTAATTTAAAATAAGGGTCAAAGTTTAAAAATTAAAAAAATGAAAAAATTAAATAAAAATGTTATAAGGGAAATTGTTTTGGTGTTTGTTTTATTTTTGGTTTTTAGTAGCCAAATTGCTCATGCTCAAGTAAATAAAAATTTAAAAGTGGAGCAAAGAGTTGAAAATAAAACCCAATTTATGAATGGTATTTCAAGTTCACCTTCTTATGGAGGCGGTTCTTTACCTTCAGTGATGGTTAGAAATCAACAAATGGTTAAAAATCAGCAAGTTCAAAAAATAAAAGAAAAAATGCTAGCAAGAATTCAGCAAATTAAAGATGCGGTCAAAAGAAGGGTGGCAGAAAATTTAATTACGCAAATCCAAAAAGTAAATGAAGTATTATCTACCGAACAACAAAAGTATTTGTCAAAATTAGAAGAATTTCTTTTAAAACAAGAAACATTAATTAATCAGTCGCCGGTGGCTTCTACTTTTTCTTTTCAAATTGCAGAACTTAAAACAAAAATTGCTAATTTAAAGGATAAAATTAATTCCCAGTTGCAAAAAGAATATTTAGTTCAATTTCAAAATGACAGTGAATTAAAATCGGCTTACCAAAATGTAAAAAGGGAATTAATAAGTGATCAGCAAGAATTAAGAAAGGAATTGCAAGATTTAAAACAAGAAATAGTGAATTTAATTTCTGCCTTTAGAGGACAAATGCAAGCCCAAAACAATTCCAGCACAAATTCGGGCAATTAATTTATAAATAAAGGTCAATGAATTTTTAAAGAATATGTATAAAAAAATAATTGTTTTGTTAGTAGTTTTAGTTGCATTAATTGCAGTTTATTTTGTTTTTCAAAATATGGGTGTTAATCAAAAAAATTTGCAAAGCGGAAATAAGGGAGAAAACCAACCCTCAGTTACTACTACTTCAAATGAGTTAGGGGTAAGTAGTAGTTCAATAACAAATGCCCCTAATGTTGCTTCTGATACCGATTTAAAAAGTCTTGATAATTTAGATCAAGAATATAATTCGGTTTTAAATGAAGAAAGCAGTTCGTTACAAAATGGAATTAATCAATTTTAAAAGGGTCGTCAAAAAAAATAAATTTATGAAAAAAGGATTTCACACAAATATTGAAAAGGATACATTAGAAAATAGTAATTTTAGAAAAGTAATTTATACCGGTGAAAACTTACAACTGGTTTTAATGAGTTTAAGACCAAAAGAAGATATTGGGATGGAAGTGCATTTAGAAAACGATCAATTTTTTAGAGTGGAAAAGGGGAGCGGAAAATGTATTATTAATGGCAATGAATATGAATTAAGTGATGGATCGGCAATTGTTGTCCCAGCCGGAGCGGAACACAATGTTATTAATACGTCTGAGAAAGAAGAATTAAAACTTTATACCATATATGCACCTCCGCATCATAAGGATGGAATTATAAGAAACACTAAGAAAGAAGCTATGGAAAATGAAGCAGAATTTGATGGAACAACCTCCGAATAATTCGTCACTTTTTTCTTTTTTATGCTATAATAAATTTAATGAAAATAGCATTCTTTGGCGTAAAAGAAGAAGAAAAGGAATTTATTCAAAGTAATCTTCAGGGTGAGGAAATATATTTAAGTGATAAGGCTTTAGATGGTGAGCATTTACCTTCCGAAAGTGATTTTGATATTATTTCTGTGTTTATTGATTCGAAAGTTACCAAAGATGTTTTAAATTATTTTCCAAATTTAAAAATGGTAAATACCCGCTCAACGGGATTTGATCATATTGATTTAAAAGCTTGTAAGGAAAAAAATATAATTGTTACCTACGTACCGGGATATGGTGATAATACCGTCGCTGAATATGCTTTTGGATTGCTTTTAAATTTAACAAGAAAAATTTATTGGGCTATTGATCAAATTAAAGAAGCAGAAAATTTTTCTTTAGAAGGATTACAAGGAATTGATTTAAAAGGCAAAATTTTAGGTGTGGTTGGAACGGGCAGAATTGGAAAAGAAGCAATAAAAATTGGAAACGGGTTTGGGATGATTATTTATGCTTACGATCCTTATCCAGATTATAATTTTGCTTTAGCTTACAATGTTAAATATGTTTCTTTAGAAGAACTTTTAAAAAATGCAGATTGCATTACTATTCATTGTCCGCTTAATTCTAACACTAAAAATTTAATTAACACTGGAAATATTTCTTTATTAAAAGAAAATGTTTATCTTATAAATACCGCGCGAGGGGGAATTGTAGAAACAAAAGCAATTATTAAAGGATTAGAAAGCGGAAAGTTAGCTGGAGTAGCATTAGATGTTTTAGAGGAAGAAACAGAAACAAAAGATGAAGTTGAATTTTTAATGAAGGATAGTCAAAAAGCAGATGAACTAAAAACAATTTTAGAAAACCATATTTTAATGAAGCATCCCAAGGTGTTAATTAGTCCTCACAATGCTTTTAACTCCAAAGAAGCTCTTTTGAGGATTTTAAAAACAAGCATAGATACAATTCAATCGTTTGCCGTTGGAGATGGAATAAAAAATGTAGTTAATTATGAAAATTAAAAACATATTTTTTAGAGAAATTTTTGATTCGCGCGGAGAAAAAACAATTGAGGTAGAAGTGGTAAATTCAAAAAATTTGTCTTTTCGAGCGTCTGTGCCGGCAGGAAAAAGTAAGGGCAAAAACGAAGCTTTTGTTTTAAGCCCAAGTAATATTTGCAGTAAAAATTATTATCGAAAAATAAAAGTTTTAGAAAATAAAAATTTTAATTTTATTCAAACTTTTGATAATTTTCTTTTAAAATTAGATGGCACAAAAAATAAAAGTAATTTAGGGGGAAATGCAATGATTGCTTTATCGTTGGCTTTTGCACGCGGACTGGCTTTTGAAAAGAAAGTTTCTTTAGGTGCACTTGTAAGTCAAGAATTTTTTCAAAAAAAATATAATCCCTTTTTATGGAAGCCAGTAATTTTTTCTAATTTAATTAACGGTGGAGTACATTCTTCAAATTCTTTAAATATTCAGGAATATTTGGTTTTGGTTCCAATTCAAAATGCACCCCTTCAAGCAATTGAAGATTTAATAAACTTTTACAAGCTTTTGGGTGATTATTTAAAAAAAATTAAAAATGTTAAATTTTTGGCAATTGGAGATGAGGGAGGATATTCTTTAAATTTTAAAAATAATTTTGAGCCAATTTTAATTTTGTATAATTTAATTAAAAAACATAAATTTAATTTTGCTTTAGGGTTAGATGCTGCAGCTTCTAATTTTAAAAAACAAGATGGTTATTTTTTTGAAGGCAAAAAAATATCTTCTAATATTTTAATAAGCAAGTACTTAAATTATTTTAAAAAAGTTCCTATTTTAGAAAGCATTGAAGATCCGTTTGCCGAAGATGAGCCTGAAAGTTTTAAAATTTTTGGACAAAATCTTCCCAAATCTAAAACTATTGTTGGAGACGATTTAACTGTTACCAATCCACATTTAATTTCTAAGTTTCATTCGATTATTAACGCAATTATCATTAAACCCAATCAAATTGGAACATTAACCGAAACATTAACTACTTGTCTTTTGGCGGATAAATATAAAATTAAGACTATTTTTTCTCATCGCTCAGGTGAAACTGAAGATAATTTTATAGTTGAATTAGCATCTGCGGCAAATGCTTTTGGTTTAAAAATTGGAGCGCCAACCAAAGAAAGAATAGTAAAATTTAACGAGTTTTTAAGATTAACAACTTAAAATAATGCAGCCAACTTTTAAAGATTATTCTTTTGGAATAATTTTATTTAAAAAAGAAAAAAATATTTTAAAAACTTTAATTGTTAAACAAAAAAGCAATTTGCATTTTTCTTTACCAAAGGGGCATTGCAAGCAAAATGAAAATGAGTGGCAAGCAGCTTTAAGAGAATTAAAAGAAGAAACCGGTATAGAAAATGTAGAACTTTTAGTTTCGCGTAAGTTAAAAGAAAATTACACCTTTAATCAAAATAACAAAAAATATCAAAAAACAGTCACTTACTTTATTGGAAAATTATTAAATAACAAAAATAATAAGAAAAATAATTTTTTCAAAACAGAAATTCAAAAAGTAATGTGGGTTAATGTTAAAAATATTAATCACTTTTTATTTCCTTCTTCTTTAAAAGTTGTTCAAAGGGCCGAAAAATTATATTTTAAATTTTTTAATGTCAAAAATTAAAGTTATTAAATCCTCTGGAGTGATTGAGCCGTTTTCTGAAGAAAAATTAATGCATTCTTTAAAAGCAGCGGGTGTAGATAATGTGCTTAGTCGTTGGGTTACTGAAAAAATTAAGCAAAAAATTAAAGGAACAATTTCTACTCAATTTATTCATAATAAGGCGCTTGAGATTTTACAGTCCGAAAAAGCTGTATTTGCTATGCGGTATAAATTAAAGGCGGCAATTATGGAACTTGGCCCTACTGGCCATCCTTTTGAAAAATTAGTTGGTTGGATTTTAAGAGCAATGGGTTATGATGCTAAAACCAATGTTTTAATTCAAGGAAAATGTGTAAGACATGAAGTTGATGTAATTGGAGAAAAAGATGGCAAAAGAATTATGGTTGAGGCAAAATATCACAATGAGCGAGGAATTAAATCCGATGTTAAGGTGGCAATGTATGTTTATGCGCGCTTTTTAGATATTAATTTTGTGGAAAAATTAGATGAAGGATGGTTAATTACAAACACCAAATTAACTTCGGATGCAAAACAATATGCAAGTTGTGTTGGATTAAAAGCAATTGGTTGGAATTATCCGGCAGGAGAAAATTTACAAAGACTAATTGAAGTTAATCATCTTTTTCCTTTAACTGTCCTTAAAACTTTAAGTTTTGAAAATAAAAGAAAATTGTTAGATGCAGGGTTGGTATTAGCAAAAGAAATTACAGGCGATAAATTAAATCAACTTCCAATTAAAAATCAAGTTAAAGAACAAATTCAAGCAGAAATTCAAGAATTAATGGAAGTAAAAATATAAAATGTAATTTAAGAATTAGTTGGGGTTTGAGAAGGTGACGAAGGAGTTGTAGTTTTTTCTTCAGTACTAACTTCAGTAGAAGGGGCCTGAACTTCTTCTTTGGCTTGTTCGGTAACGGTAACCAAAATTGTATCCGGTGGTGTTAAAATTTTTACGTCTTTGTTTGTTTTTAAATCTTTAATATGAATAGCATCGCCTAAATTTTCAAGATTGGTAATGTCAATTTCAAAATTAGTAGGTAATTTGGTAGGAATTGCAGAAACTTTAACAGAAGATGTAACTTTGACAACAATTAATCCCTTTTTTGCCGCTTTTGCTTCGCCAATAAATTTGACGGGTATTTCTGCTTCTATTTTTTCATCCATTCTAACTTGGTGAAAATCAACAGCTAAAATTTTTTGCGTTAAAGGGTGCAAGACAACGTTTGCAATTAATACTGGAAATTCTTGGTTATTTATTTGAAGTGTAATAATTGTATTTTCTCCTGCTTGTTTAAAAACTTTTAAAAAATCTTTTTCTTGAATTGTTAAATGTTGATTGGAAACATTATGGCCATAAAGTTCTGCCGGTATTTTACCATCATTTCTTAATTTTTTTGTTTTTTTGCCAAAAATATTTCTAATTTCAGCTTTTAAGTTAATCATATTAATTTATTAATTTATTTTTGCTTTTTTGTTTTTTTAGTGGATTTTTTGGTTAGTTTTTGGACAGAAGCTTTTTCTCTTTTAGCTTTAAATTTTTCAATTCTTCCAGCAGTATCTATTAATTGTTCTTTTCCAGTGTAAAACGGATGACACTTAGAGCAAATTTCAACATTCATTTCTGAAACAGTAGATCCAACATAAAAAACATTACCGCAAGCGCAAGTGACTTTAGCTTGAGGATAATATTTAGGATGAATTTCTTTTTTCATAACAAATACATATTAGCATTGTTTTTTTTACTTGACAAGAGTTTACGGTTTTGTATACTTATTGATGTATTTTCGGAAATTGTTGGAGATAATTTAAGATGGAGTGAAAATTAAAAAATAAATAAGGGAAGGTTAGTCGATTAGTAAAAAAATAAAAACTAAAAACATTAAAAATCTTTTTAGTTATCCTAGTCTTAAAAGAGAGTAGCCAACGTTGTTTAATTTTTAAATAACGGTGGCTAAACTCTTTTTTTGAGGATTTGATCCTGGTCCAGGATGAACGCTGGCGGCGTGGATAAGGCATGCAAGTCGAACGGTGAGAAGTTGGACACGTTGGATGTTGGAGGTTGGATTATTCTAATTTCTAACTTCTAACTTCCAACTTCTCATAAGTGGCGAACGAGTTAGTAACACCCTAGTACGTACCCCGAAGTGGAGCATAGCCAGCCGAAAGGTTGGGTAATTCTCCATGTGGAAGAAATTCCAAAGTCGCAAGACGCTTCGGGAGCGGCTTAGGTCCCATCAGCTAGTTGGTGAGGT
>Ga0078972_1016781_pt1 | contig 10717 bp, 9 predicted proteins | sample YelNatPaOPGAMG01_FD_67568 | JGI IMG/M metagenome (GOLD analysis project Ga0078972, IMG submission 67568) | Hot spring thermophilic microbial communities from Obsidian Pool, Yellowstone National Park, USA - OP-RAMG-01 (SPADES assembly) (version 2) | ecosystem: Environmental > Aquatic > Thermal...
GCCCAGAAGCATGAATTTGATGTATTGGCAAATTAAAGTGCTTAAGCCAGTTTCTGACTCTGTTTTCTTCTATAACCATATCATCATCAAAAGGCTCTGTCTTCGATCTAATGTAAACTCCATTTTTTGGCTTTATGTCAATTAACTCTTGCAACTCAAAATTATCACATCTAAAAATGAATTCTTCTTGCCTATCTCTTATGTCTTCTGCAGTTACCATATTGTTTAATTCTAGAAATTCTCTTTCCCACTTTTTGTAATCATTTTCTAAAAACTTCTTTTCAATTTTTTCGCTTTTAACCCATCCAACGTCTTGAAAGTTATAAAAATATTCTTTGCTAATCATTCCCCAACCTTTCTTTTCAACATAAACACAAACGTCAGAAAGTTTAGGATACACATTTATTCCAGCATCTTCAAACAGCTTTAAAATATAAGCCTGTTTTGTGTTTATAACAAGCTTCCTTCCAGTTTTCTTAGCAACGTTGAAAAAAGTTTGCATTCTATCCAAATCTCTTAAAGGATAATTAACAATAACTAAACCATCAGTTTTTCTAATAACTTCTTCAGCCTTCTTTTCAACATCTTCTTCGCTTTCATTAGTTTCTTCGTCGATTCTCGTTCCTTCGGAAAATAAAATATCTATTCCTTCATTTTTTGCTTTACTTACAAACTCTCTAGTTAAATTGCTTCTTCTCCCATGAAATCTTAAATCACCAGTATAAGCAATTTTTCCTTCATCGCTGTAAACAATAAAAGCTAAAGCTCCAGGTAAAGAGTGATCTACAGGAAAAGCTTGAAATTCTATATTGCCAATAGAATATTTTTTGTAAGGTTCGACTATTTGATAATTTCTTTTAATAATGGCATCATTTCCCTCAAACTTTTTATAACCATTTTTACTTCGAACAAAATGAAACTTTAAACTTAAATTTATTAATTCAGTAAAATTTGCTTGAGAGGTTTCTTCTATAGCTTTTAGTATTAAGTAAGTTTCTTTGCTGCAAAAAATTGGAATGTCTTCTCTCAAAAAATGAATTAAAGCTGAATGGTCAGAATGAGCATGAGACAAAAGCAAACCATCTAAAAACTTTTCTTTTGGATATGGTAAGCCTAAATGCTTACAATAATCTTCTCTGTAAATTGGCAACTCAGAAAAATTAGGCAATAAGCCAAATTCAACTAAATCTAAAAAACCATTGCAAACTCTCGGTTGCAAAAATTCAGCGAAATATTTCTTGAATTTGTTAAAACTTAAACCAAAATCTAACATAAGCTTAGAATCTTTAAACTCAAGAAGAATCTTATTCCCACCAATTTCCCTTTCTCCACCAAAAATCCTTATTTTTACCATAAAACTTTTTAAACTACTAGCAAAAAAACAAAAGCTTTTTATATTTGCAAGCAAATAATTAATTAGATTCTTATTTAAACTTCATAACTTGTTAAAATTTGCTGAAAAACTCAAAATTTACTAGAGGGGAATGAGTATGGAAGATCCATCGTCTATAGGTGAATGGTATGAGGAGAGAACTGTACTTGATAGTATTAGTGCAGATTTTGGTAGCCTTAAGCATGGGAATCGTTGGTCCTATTTACTCGATATACTTCGAGAAAATTTCAGGAAGCTTGAAAGATGTTGGAATAATAATTGGCACTTATTGGATTATTGTTGGGTTGCTAGAAATTCCATTTGGAATGCTTTCTGATAAAATTGAAAAGAGAAAGATTTTTGCCATTGGTGGAATTTTAGTTTCAACATCAATTTTTCTCTATCCTATCATTTCAAACTTTTATCAAATACTAGTAGCTGAAATAATTGGAGCTATTGGTTATTCTATGCAGATGCCAGCTTTTTATGCTTTGCTTGCAGAAATGACAAGAAAAAAGAGAAGAGGTTTAGAAGTTGGACTAATAGATTCAAGTTGGAATGTAGTTTATGGAATTGCATGCATGGTATCTGGTTTGCTTGTTGCAACTTTTGGGTTTTCTCTAATTTTCAGTTTAGCAAGCTTTTTACATTTCAGCTCAAGCATGATAGTTGGAAGAAAAATGAAAGACGTATAGATACTATCTTTAGAAATCAATGTATATAAATTGTCCCACGTGGGACACTTGCAAAACAATTTTTTGCAAATTCTTCTAAGACTTGTCCTAGTTAGAACATTTGAACAAAGTTATAAACAAGTTAGAATAATCTTATAACTATCTTAGAAGTATCTTATGGCAAAGCTTATATATAAGTGTAATACGTATTACATTTTCACATGTTTGAAACTTTGAACACAAATTGCAAAACTTAAATTCTAATGTTTTTCAACTTTCCAAATTTTAACGCTCCAACTTCCTTATCTATTCCAATAACTTCTAATTCATCAATGTCTACATCTTCTTTTAAAATTGGACTCAACAAATCTTCTTTATCAACAACATTGACTTCTGTCCCGCTAGAAAGATAGGAAAATGCTGGTAAGCAGATTATCCTTTTACCATTTTTCATTTTACCATAAAGTAGAGCTGGCAGTTTAATCCTATCAAAACCTTCTTTCAGAATTATAGCAGGCTCTTCATGTCCAATTATTAAAGTATGAAAAGCTTTCGGATAAGAAATTTTTTTATGACCATGAGTAAATAAATAACCTTTTTCCAAATAGAAAGGGTCAAAAACTTGCAAGTTAATTTTCGATGCAATGTTCAACAAGTAATTATCATGATTTCCCCTGACTACAATTGTTTCTTTTGTTTTTTTCCTAAGAAATTCAACAAGCTCGATAACTTCTCTCCATTCTTGTCTGCTCGCTTCTCCAAACTCATGTTTTATGTCGCCGTTAATCAAAATTCTTTCTGCTTGAATTTTTTTAAAAATAGAATTTAATTCTTTTTTCATTTCTTTAAGTTGAATTTGAGGAACGAAGACTCCTTTTTCTGCTAAATATAATTCTTCCCCAATTTGCAAGTCTGAAATAATTAATAAATCTAATTCCTTGACGTAAATTGCTCTAAAGCCATTTATGAGTTCTATGCCTTCAAAAATTTTCATATCAATATTGTTTTACAGGCATAAGAAAAGTTTATAAATTTTACTTCGCTAATGAATATATGTCAATCGCAAATCTTTTTGAGGAAGAATTAGAAAAAGAGCTGAAGAAAGTTGGTTTAAATCTCATTGATGTTGAGAGTTATGAAAGAGAAGGAAAAGAAAAGTTAGTATTGCATTTAAAAACTGGGATAGACTATAGGATAAATAATCCATATCTTGCAAAACTTGCAGAAGCAAAAACTAATGAAGAGATATTAGCTTATTCTCTATCAAGAGATGCTTTACTAACACGTTTGTATGCATTAGAAAATATATTCAAAGGTAGAAGAGAATGGGAAGAATTTAAAAAAAGATATTCTTCCTTTACTCCTTCGGATCTTCTTAGAAAAATTAGAGAAATAGAAAAAGAATATCAAGCAGAACTTTCTAATCTGAAAGATTATTTAATCTCGCAGATTTCCTCTCTCTTAACTTCCAAGGCTTCCTATTATCCTACTGGTATTGATATACTACTAGGCGGAAGAACCACACAAGAGTTAACAAAAATCTACACAAAACTTTCGAGCACCGAAAGAATTAGTGAAGAGGATTTAGAAATTCTGCTAGACATACCATAAAAATTTTTCTCCTCTTTTTCCATAGATTTCTTGAATGTAAGAAAAAAACTTCTCCCCTCCATCAATAATCTTTATTCTTTGGCCTAAACCTCCTTTTGGTAAGCATAAATTCTTTCTTTCCTTTCTTTCCCTCAAACTTTCTCTGTTATACTCTTCTATTTCTTTTCTTTTGGAAAATAAAATCTGGTCCAGACCAACTAAAGGAGAATACTCTTTCAAAATCTCTTCTCTTTCTTCTTCACCTGCTGCTTCAGTTAATTTTTTTAATAATGAATTATCGTAGGCGTCAATTGCAAAAAGGGTGAGAAAGGAATATTCTTCAATTCCGCCCATGTCAAAAGTGAGAAGAAAATCATTATTGTTTCTGACTACCTTTCTTCCAAACGCATCTATAGTAGGTCTAAATCCTTCGAGAATATCACCAAGTCTTCTTCTCTCTAACATCTCATAAGTAAGGTAATTTCTCCCAGCAACGTAATCTACATAAATTCTAACATCTGGAAAATAATAGGCTAATACCGAGACCTCTTCCGGGAAGAGTGCCCTCTTGCTTTCAGTTGCTTTGTTGATCAATTGAGTAGCTTCTTCTATTTGTTGATTTAATTTGCTAATAATTTCGACTTCCTCTTGAAGAACATAAGGGAAGAAAAGACTTACTTTACTTCTCTTCTTTATGAATATTGGCCATTCTTCTTTTATGTATAAAAGAAGATTTAAAGCCTCTTTTAATCCTCTATCAACATGTCCGTATGCTCTAATAAAATCGTGGTAATAATCTCCTAATGGCTTTAGTATCCCTTTCAGAAAATCCATTTCTTCTTCTATAGGGTTTTTCAATATTTCTCTTTCTGCTGCCTTCATGTGGTTTTTTGAAAAGAAACCTTATAAATCTTTGTTCCGTTTTTAGATGCTGAATTAAGTACAATAAGAATTTAAATTCCTTTAGCAATAAGGAAAATGGTAGAAGAAAAGTTTTTAACCTTGAATCTAAGAAAGTTGATAGTTAAAAAGCAAAATTGGAGAAGGAGCGAAGCTGCAGTTTTAATACTGAAAAGATTGCTTAAGAGACATTTGAAAACTGATAAAATAAAAATTTCTCAAGCTTTAAACAATTTGATTTGGAAAAAAGGAATGAAAAGACCGAAAACAAAAATTAAAGTTAAAGCTGTAAAGGAAGGAGAGGTTTATAAAGTTGATTTGGCAAGTTGATAAAATGAAAAAACTTTTTGATTATTATGGCGATGCTAACATAGGTTTTTATGGTAGAGCTAGCGATAAATTTTTTCTCTCAAGTTTTGATGAAGATTTTTCAAACATTTTCAATGTTCCATCAAAAAGAATAACAATTGGTGGAACAGAATTTGTTGGATTGTTTTCTGCTATGAATTCAAACGGGATAGTCTTGCCTTTTATTGTCAGAGATGAAGAACTGGAAGAAATAAAGAAGTTTGGTCTAGATGTTCTAGTTCTCAAAGAAAAGTTTACAGCTATAGGAAATTTGGTTGTTGTTAATGATAAAGGAGCAATAGTTAGCGATTTGGTATCTAAAAAAAGTACCAAGTTAATAGAAGATGTTTTGAAAGTTGAAGTAGTTCAAGCTTCTTTAGTAAACTCAAAAATTGTTGGAAGCGTTTGCTTCGCAACCAATAAAGGAGCAATCTTACATAGAGAAGCTAGCGACGAAGATGTTGAATTAGTCAAAGATGTTTTAAAAGTAGAAGTTGAAAAGGGAAGCGTTAATTTTGGTTCTCCTTTTGTTGCTAGCGGAATAATAGCAAACAGTTATGGAGCTTTGATAGGAAGCAAAACTTCTGGCTATGAACTAGATATTATTTTGAGAATGCTGCAAATTTAAAGTTTTGGTTGTATCAATGTACCAACATTCTTACCAAGAAGAGATTTGTATACGTTTCCTTTTTTAATAGCATTGACTATTTGACACTTCACTCCGTTTAAAGCAAGAATTTCTACTTTTTTCAACTTTCCAATAAGACCTCCAGTTTTATCAAAACTTTCAACATCAATATTTATGTTTTTGTATGAATTTAGAACTTTTAATGGTCTAGCATCTTTGTATTTTTTTGGATTTTTATCGCAAACAGGAACATCAATATACATTACTCCTTCTTTTACTTTTAACATTAAGCCTGTATACAAAAAAGCATCATCACCAGAAATTATAGCATAACCTTTTGGTATTTTGTTAACAATAGTTCCAAAAGATATAGGAATGCCTCCACTTTCTGATATCTGAACAATTTTTTCTAGGTAATCGGTAAATTCAAATATTTTTAGCTTTTCATTCCATTTGCACAAATTAGCTAAATCAACTTGCTCAACAGGTAAATACCTTCTGAATATTTCTACAAAAATGTCACTCAAAAATTTACAATACTTTCGAACTTTGGGAGAAACTCCAAAAACATCCACCGCAACATGACCATATTGCCTTACACCATGAAAAATAAAAAGCTCTATTTTTCTCTTCATAAAAGCTAACGAGGCTTCCCTTGCATATCTTTCAATATCCTTAAACCTAACAAATTTCTCAGAATAAATAATTAATTCTTCGATGCTTTTTGGTTTTTTCTCAAACGTTATAGAAGAACCGCCAAACTTTGTTATTACTTTTACTTTCATTAAATATTTTCTCATCAAAAGTTTTTATGGATGTAATATTCTTAGGGCCTGCAGGAAGTGGAAAAACAACTTTAGTTAAAGCTTTTTCTGAATGGTTAAAGAAAAATGAGGAAAAAAGTATTGCATGTATAAATCTGGATCCAGGTGTAGAAGAATTGCCATACAAACCAGACTTTGATATAAGAGAATTCTTCACGATAGAGAGAATAATGAAAGAGGAAAAACTGGGACCTAATGGAGCTTTAGTTAGAGCTTTAGAAAAAATGGTTAAAACGAAAGAGGAAATAAGAAGAAAAATTGAAGAAATTAAGGTAGATTTCAGACTTGTTGATTTGCCAGGTCAATTAGAACCATTTATTTTTTATTATGGAGAAAAAATTGTAGATATCTTCAATATAGATAGATGTTTAGGTGTTTTTCTTATTCCAGCTGAAATGTTTAATCCAATAGGAATAGCGATAGCTGAATTGCTCAGTCTTATAGTTAGGCTAAAATTAGGAATTCCAACGATAAATGTATTGACAAAAGTTGATTTAGCTAATAATATTGAAGAAATAGAAAAGTTTTTCAAATCTCCAAAGATACTTAGAAAAAGTTTAGAAACTATAAAAGGTGGGATGGAAAAAGATCTAGCAATAGCAGCAAGCAAACTTGTGGAAAAAATTGTTAAGGAGCAAAGAATAATAAGGACTTCAGCAAAGACTGGAGAAGGAATGAAGGAACTTTATGAAGTTTGTTATGAAGTTTTTTGCTCATGCGGAGATTTGAGTTAAGAAAAGAATAAGCACATAATTCGATACTTGTTTTTTGAATGATATTTAGGTTAAGGTTCATCATAAGTTTTCTGTGCAGAACAGTTGATAAAAATACATCGATAAGAAAATTTCTTTCTCAATAAGAAAAACTACTAGTAATTTCTGTCAATAACTTTTTTTCGTCGTCTCTCAAATATTCAAAAACTTCTTTTAATTTTTCAATATCTTCCCTACTCAAATCGCTAACCAAAACATCATTCTCGAAAACATTTTTTCCAACAACAGCATCTTCTATGCTTATAGCAACTCTTTCTCCTTTTATTGCTTGATGAATCGTTCTACCTTCACTCTGAATTTCTTTAACTGTTCCAATAACTTTACCTTCCCTTTTTAGAGCTATTCCAGGTTTCAAAGTTCCCTCTAAAACATCAACTCCAAAAATTGCTGGCTTACTACTTCTAAATATTGCTCCAGGAATAACTCTAACTTTAACAGGTCTTGGAAAAACAGCAAGCTTAGATTCAATCTCTTTCTTCTTTTCTTCTTCCATCCATTGCTTATATTCATCAATTATTCTATAGATTATGTTTGAGCTAAAAATTTTCAATCCAAAATTTTTAGCTTCGTTTATCGTTTGCTCATCAACTTTTATGTTAAACGCCAATATTGCTTTTCTATACTTATCCTGAATGAGCTCGCCTTCAATAAAATCTTCTCTTGTTATATTACCAATATCTGCTTTTCTTATTGGAATTCCAGCCTCTTTCAAAAGCTTAACCATTGCTTCTAAACTACCGACTGTATCCGCTTTAATTATCACTCCATTTGGATCTTTCTCAAACTCAACATACTTTTCTATTTTAACTTCCTCAATAAGCTTTGGAATTTCTTTCTCATCTTTTGTAGCTCTTATTGGCATGCCAGCAATAGCTTTTTCCAAATTTTGAGCAACGACTTTAACACCTATTGCTGCTGTAACTTCATCAACATTGATAAACTTTTTCTCAACTCTGATTTCTTGCAAAGGTCTAGGCAAAAGCAAAGCCTTAACTTTTGTTACTATTGGTTCTTTCCCACCAATAATCAAGTAATCTTCTCTAGAAAGCTTTCCGTCATAAAGTATGACATCTAAAGTCAACCCAAGACCTTTAACTTCTTTTACTTCTAATATTATTCCTTTCGCTTTTCCAGAACACTTTATTTTTTCTTTCAAAAATTTTTGCGCTAATCCTGCTAACAAAGCCAAAAGCTCGGCTATTCCTTCTTTTGTCATAGAGCTAACAGGAACTATTGCGACTTGTTTAGTGAAATCTGTAATTCTGTCAAATCTCTCGCTATCAAAATTGTATTCAGCTAAAGAAGAAACAATCATGTAAATTCTTTTGTCCAATTCTTCAACAACATCTTCGCTTTGCTTAGAAATGCTTTCAAGAAAAGATGTTGTTTTTTGATCTCTCCAGCCAGGAATCTTATCTATTTTTGTTGTAGCAACAATAAAAGGAACTTTATACTCTTTCAATATCTTCAAGCTTTCATGCGTTTGTTCTTGAAATCCTTCATTTATATCAACAACCAAAATTGCTAAATCAGCTACATTACAACCTTTTTCTCTCATGCTTATAAAAGCAGCATGTCCAGGAGTATCAATAAAAAGTAAACCAGGAATTTCGATAGAAATTTTCATTTTCTGTAGCAAATCTTTTGAAAGATTTTCTATAACTCTTTTAGGAATAAAGCTAGCCCCTATATGTTGAGTTAACTCTCCTGGCTCCATTCTAGTAACAGTAGTACCTCTAATACAATCTAACAAAGTTGTCTTTCCATGGTCGACATGACCAACAGTTATTACTATAGGGCTTCTAATTTCTTCCATTAAATGAACTCAATTCATAAAATAAAAGATTTTTGAAATTTTAGGAAATCAAGCAAGCTGACCATCCACAATCTAAGCAAGTTACACAACCAGCTTGATAAACTAATCTTTCAGAACCACAAATAGGACACTTTTCTATTTTTCCATTCTCCTTTTTCGATTTTTCTATTTTTCCATTCGTGTTAAATTCAACAATCCATCTTGGCTCTTTTAATCCAAGTCTTTTCATCATCTTTATCGTATCATTTTTAATTAACTTCAAAACCTCGAATATTCTCTTTTCTTCAGCCTGAGAAGGAGCATACAAAACTTGTTTAGATTTACTACCCTCTCTATAAATTGTTATTCCTTTGCATCCCATTTTATAAGCTACTTTATAAGCTTCCAAAACATCGTCTACAGTTGTAAATGAAGGCATGTTTATAGTTTTGCTGATTGATGTAGTTATCCAAAGTTGAGCAACTGCTTGAGCTCTGACATGATCCCACCATGGTATATCTAAAGCTGTAACGAAAACTCTTCTTAAATGTTCTGGAATTTCTTCCAATCCTTGCAAACTTCCTCCATTATCAGCTATCTTCTTCAGAATGTTGTCATTATAATAGCCTTCTTTCTTGAATTGTCTTTCTAATTCTATGTCAGTATAGAAAAAGCTACCAACAGTTACTCTTTTTTCAAATACAAGAGAAAACTGTGGCTCTATTCCACTAGAAACATCAAAGAACATGCTAATGCTTCCTGTAGGTGCTACGCTAGTCACTTCAACATTTCTTATTCCATGTTTCAAAATCCTTTGTCTCAAATCTTCCCAATCTAAATTCCAGACTTCTTTATGATAAAATCCTTCAACTGGCATCTCTCCCTTTTTATAACTCGTTAAATCGTAAAATGGAAATACTCCTCTCTCTTTTGCTCTCTCTACAGAATAATACATTGCATAATATGTTAAAAATTCAGAAACTCTCTCTATAAACTTGAATCCTTCTTCAGAATTGTAAGGAATTCTCAAAGCAAATAGTGCATCAGCTAATCCCATATAACCAAGGCCAATTCTTCTGACATTTTTGCTTGCTTTTTCAATTTTCTCAATCGGATATTTATTGACATCAATAACATTATCCAAAAATCTGTAAGCAACTTCTATCGTTCTTTTGTAATCTTCCCAATCAAAATAAGCATTTCCATTTTCATCAAACTTTATCATTGCATAGAGATTTATTGAACCAAGATTGCAAGACTCATATTCGTATAGAGGCTGTTCACCGCAATTATGGCTTATTATTCCGTTAGAAATGTATCTATTGAAGCCTGGAACGCTAAAATCATAAACCAATTTTTCACCAATGTATTCTACTCTTGAAACCTTAACAAAATTGTCATCAATTTTAGTTTTCTTTAGCTTGCTAGAAAGTTTTCCGTTTTTATAATCTACCAATTTTATCTTTTCTTCGAAAATTTCCCTACTATAGTTTTTGATTATAAGTTCAAAATAGCCATTAGTTTCGTATTCTCTCTTCTCACCATTTACAGCAACGTATTCAAACTTTCTCTTATACGGCCTTTCATAAATCTTTGAAAATATGCCAAACAAAATTAGCAAAAGTTGAGTTTCTTTTAACAAATCTTTATTAGATGAAGTTAATCTTATTGCTCCGTCTTTATCAATATATCCATCTGCTGAGAACAAGCCACTCAAAAATCCTTTAACAAATTCTGCATTTGCTACAAAAACAATTTCTGGCAAGCTAGTTTTCTTTCTCATTAGTTTTTTGAAAGTATCAACAACTTCTTT
>Ga0078972_1008425_pt2 | contig 10716 bp, 13 predicted proteins | sample YelNatPaOPGAMG01_FD_67568 | JGI IMG/M metagenome (GOLD analysis project Ga0078972, IMG submission 67568) | Hot spring thermophilic microbial communities from Obsidian Pool, Yellowstone National Park, USA - OP-RAMG-01 (SPADES assembly) (version 2) | ecosystem: Environmental > Aquatic > Thermal...
TGCTCCTCCTTTTGTGTCGGATGTGATTTTTGTAAGGATGATTGAGCTTGCAGCAGAGCTAAAAAAAAGGTACGTCCATCTGGGCCTGGGTGTAAATGAGGGGATAAGGAGGTTCAAGGAGAAATGGGGAGGAATACCCAAAATCCCATATGAATTTGCGGAGCTAACAAAAAAGCGCAGTTTCTTAAATATAATGGAGACAATAACAGACATTCTTTAGGAGTTATTAAGCTATGTTTTCGAATCTTTTTCGGGAAAAGAGATTCAAAATGTTCTATATCGTAAAAAAAGGCGACAATGTCAACTACTTATCTGGGACAGCCCATTTTTTTCCTTATAGTTTCAGAAGATCTTTAAGCGAACTCATCTCGAGAGTAGATACTGTACTTTTTGAAGGACCCCTTGATGAGAGTGACATGGAGAAGGTAATAAGTTACGGTTACGAAAATAGTCAAGAGTCATCCCTTTTTTCTATGGTAAGTGAAGAAGCCCGTCGTATATTGAGTCAGGAACTCGATTCTTTAAGCTTTGAAAATGATTCAGAGATTTACCGGTATCTGGGATATCTCCGGCAAAATGGCAAGACGAGATTGGAGATGGAGATAGAGGGGCTTAGGCCGTGGATGGCCTTTTTCAAAATCTGGACATCGTACCTTAGAAAGAGGGGATGGGTATACTCGGTAGATCTGGAAGCCCACGCAGTAGCAAAAGAGCAAAAAAAGGAGATACATTACCTTGAGACTATTGAGGAGCAGATCCTCGCACTAGAAGGTATTCCTTTGGAAAAGATCGTCAACTTCTTAAACATGTGCTCAAAATGGGAAAAGTTCGCAAAAAAACACGCGGATTTTTATCTCAAGGGCGATCTTGACTCTCTTCTCGGGAGTACGAGCTTATTCCCTACGAGATGTGAATCCATAATAGATAAGCGTGACCCGGTGCTATTCGAAAGGATGCTGCCATATTTTGAGCGAGGAAGTAGCGCAGCTTTCGTTGGGATAACACACTTAAAAGGGATCACGGAGAAATTAAAGGGAAAGGGGTACTCACTCTTCAAGGACCTTTAGGATGCTTAGCCCACCTCAAGAAACTTTAATCGAGAAAAACGCTTATGTTCCTGAGCACATTTTTCATTATGTTACCTCTATTTCAGGTGCCGAACCTTTCTTTTATGAGCCCTTTCTTTCTTACGAAAAAGAAGATCATGTGTTCATCGTTGGTTATCCAATAATCGGCGAATTAGAAGAAAGTGCCCTTAGAACTGTTATTTATGAAGTCAGGAGAAAGAGAAAAAACGCAAAGATTTCAGTGATCTTACCGACTGTGCTCGAAGGTGAGCCAGTGAAAGGATCTGATTCGTACTACCTCTTGGATCTGAAGGATTTGAGGATCGATCAGAAGACGAGAAATATTTTAAAAAGAGCGAAGAGAGAAATAAGAATAGTAAAAGAAAAAGCCCTTACTATCGAACATCTGGATCTTATTGAGGAGTTTATCGCGGAGAAAAAAATAGACGAAAGATCATCTTTTATTTTTCGAAAATTAAAAGACTACGTTAATTCCACTTCTTACGTCATCGCTATAAGTGCCCGTAATTTTAGCGGAAAGCTTGTTGCATTTGATATCGTCGATACGTTCTCACCGACCTATGCCTTTTACATGTTCAACGTAAGAACAAAGAAGAATTACATTCCTGGCACATCGGATGCCCTCTTTGAGGAAATGGTAAATCTGGCTTTAAGCGGTGGCAAAAGATACATAAATTTAGGTCTCGGAATTAACGAGGGAGTGAGGTTTTTTAAAAAAAAATGGGGCGGAAGGCCATTCTTGCCATACTATTTTTACGAGTGGGAGCCAAGAAAAAGCATTGTAGATCTTATATTTGAAGGCTTCCTGTGAATTGGAGAAAGTTACTGAAGAAAAAACGAAAGAGAAGATTTTCCACGTGGCAGATAGAGATTACAACAAGATGTCCCTTATTGTGCACGATGTGTATGAAATCAGAGTATAGGGACTACAGAAGAAGGGACATGAGTATGGAGGATTTTAAAAAGCTCGTACCCTACCTGAACGAGGTAAAAAGTGTTGTTCTTGAGGGATGGGGCGAATCTTTACTTCACCCCAATGTTTTTGATTTTATTGGGATGGTGAAAAGGGAAGGCGCGGAGGCTGGGTTTGTAACGAGTGGATACGGTTTAGATGAGGATCGTATAAGGGAACTTATAAGGAGGGGGATAGATTTTTTAGGATTCTCTTTTTCTGGAGCAACCCCTGAAACTCACCAAAGGATAAGAATTAACTCAAATTTCGAGCAGCTTTTGGCTTCCATTCGAGCCTTTTTTTTCCTTTCTAAAGAAATGAAGATGAAGGTTCCGAAGATGCATATTGTCTATTTGTTGTTAAAAGAAAACGTGGAAGAGTCTCCCCTCATTTTGGATCTCGCAAAATCGCTCAAAATAAAGGAGGTTGTCTTTCTGAATATTATTCAGATCTCAAACGAAGAACAGGACAACATGAAAGTTTTCACATATTCCGGAAGAAGCCCGTATGAGGACATAATGCTTGAGGCAAAAAGGAAGGCAGCATCTTACGGTATAAAACTTTTCACTCCTTCGCTTACTCAAGTTGATGTGGCGATGTGCCCAGAAAACCCATTAAATTCGATCTATATTTCCGTCGATGGAGAGGTCTCTCCCTGCGTGTATCTCAATCCTCCTGTCAAATCCCCTTTTCGGAGGATATTTGAGGGTAAAGCATATGAGATAGAAAATATCAGTTTTGGTAATTTATTCGAGGAGCCTTTGGAGCAAATATGGAATAAAGAGCCTTATAGGGCTTTTAGAGAGGCTCATGAAAGAAGGGAACGCGCCGGCAGGGAACTTTTTGAAAGCCTCATAAACTTGAGTCTGAGAGGAGAATACACCCTTCCACCTCCCCCTGAACCTTGTAAGACCTGTCATAAGATGAAAGGATTCTAATTAGGCTTTAGGGGGCTTAGTAAGGCCCCCTTTAGAACCGTTTATTCCTTAGTTATCACAATTCTGTAAGTCATACCATCTTCCTCGATTGATTTCACATTCCAGCCCTCGGAAATAGCTGCGCGGGACACGTTTTCTTTTGCTGTGTCAGTATCAACAAGGACGACTATCTCTCCCTTCTCGAGTTTTTTAATCTCCCGAATTGTTAATAATACAGGTTGAGGACAGGACAATCCTCTTGCGTCGACTAAGGAGCTCATGCTACCTCCTTTACATTTGATTTATTTTTCTCTCATTGTGAGACCTATGAATCCGCAAACTATGAGTCCTGTTATAACCGCGTGAGGGCCGAATGGACCAACACCCTGAGGAGTACTGGCAAGTCCAAAATTATGCGAGATACCTGCGCCCACTATCATCCCTGATACGAATATAGCCGCGTCCTGATCGCCTTCTCCTGCTAAAAACAACTGTCTTCCTGGGCAACCTCCTGCCAGGGTGTATGAAAGTCCAGAAAGTGTCATCCCCAGAAAATTCCAGACGCTCATCGTGTGGGCAATCGGCTGATTCTCAAAGCCCACTTTAAACTGGGCAAGAACAAGGTTTGTTAGAAAAGCAAATATAAGGAGCGAAATGGCTCCTGAGAGAAGGTGGGTCTGTCTGAAAAGGATAAGATCTCTTATTCCTCCTACGGTGCAGAACCTACTTCTTTGCGCGATGAAGCCAATTAATAGCCCCACGATGAGACTTACAAGAAGGGGAGCATGCATTGAACCCGGCCCTTTAACGCTGTAGAAGAGAAACCCATTCTTCTCCTGTCCCGGGATCTGGGGAAAGAGAATGAGAAAGGAGAGAAAGGCGAGCATTATGCCGGGCATAGCCCATCCTGCTGCGCGAGAGCTCGCATGGGATCGGCCTAAGTTATATCCCCTTTCCAAGAATAGGGTTCCAATCCAAATTCCTACCACAAGGCCTAAAATGCCGAATATGGCGTTTAAGTCGCCGCCAGCCAACCTGAGCAGAGCCCTCCAGGGGCATCCTAAGAATACGAGGGCTCCAATCATGGCGAAAAGCCCGAGTAAGAATCTGACAAACGGCGCCGAACCTCCCCGAGGTCGAAACTCTTTAAAAAGATTAGCTGCAATCAAGGATCCAAGAACGACCCCTATAATTTCCGGACGCATGTACTGAACAACGGATACTCTGTGTAAGCCAAGGGCCCCAGCTATATCCCTTTCAAAGCATGCGACGCATATACCCATATTTGGGGGGTTGCCAAGCTTTTGCAAAATTGGCGCTAAGATCCCAATTATTGCGCCTGCGAAAATGATGCCCTTTCGGGTTGCAAAAAAGTTTAGTCTTCTTGCAGACATCTTCTCCTCCTGATAGTGGGATTTTACTTTTTGAAAGTCTTGTGAAAGGAGAGAAAAAGGGAACTAAGGAGATTTACGACGTACTCACAGGTGAAAGGATGGACCTTAGCCCCTTTTTCACCCCTCCCGAATCTCTTTTAAGACCCAACCTGGGTCCTATTCTTAATCAAACGAGGGAGAGCGGATGAAGGGGCTTACCCATCTTTTCACCTCGCTTTCTGCATATTTTTACAATAACCGGAAAGCCTTAGTCAAGTATAGGAAGTGGTTTCGATTACGGATTCAATCCTCGAGAAAATCCGTTGACACGCCCTTTATACATCTGCTATAGAATTGTAAGTGAAATTTTTAATTTGTTGAAATTATCACGTTCGAGGAGGGGATTATGGAAATAAAGAAGATAGGTGTTCTTGGAGCAGGACTGATGGGAAGGGGTATTGCACAGGTTGCGGCTCAGGCTGGATTCGAGGTGATAATGCGGGATATAGAGGACAGATTTGTGGAGGCAGGCTTAAGTGCGATAGACAGCTTCCTTACCGTAAGTGTGGAGAAGAAGAAGATGACGGAGGAACAGAAGAAAGAGGTGATGGGTAGGATAAAAGGTACTACTAAGATGGAAGACTTAAAAGATGTGGACTTTGTGATTGAGGCAGTAAGCGAGAACATGGCGCTGAAGAAAGAAGTCTTTAGCACTTTGGATAAAATAACAAGGGGTGAAGTCATATTAGCAACTAACACATCCTCTTTGTCCATAACAGATATAGCAACAGCCACAAAAAGACCGGACAAAGTGGTGGGAATGCACTTTTTCAATCCCGTTCCACTTATGAAGCTTGTAGAGATAATAAGGGGCTACCACACGAGCGACGAAACTGTGGCGATCACAGCCGATCTTTCTAAGAAATTCGGGAAGGAAACCGTAGAGGTAAGGAAAGATGTTCCAGGTTTTCTCGTAAACAGACTTCTCATCCCCCATTTTCTTGAGGCAATCAGCCTTTATGAGAAAGGGATAGGAAGCAAAGAAGATATAGACAAGGCTGCAAAATTAGGCCTCAACTATCCGATGGGTCCTTTCGAACTCATGGATCTTCTTGGCAATGACACCACTTACGCAATCATCGAGTATTTCTTCAACAATCTGGATAAGGAATTGAAATGGTCCATACCTTACTCTCTGAGATCCCTTGTCCAGGCGGGAAGATATGGGAGAAAGACGAAAGCTGGTTGGTATGACTACAAATGAGGAGGGCAAATGACTCTTGAAAACCTTCTCATAGAAAAAAAGGAAAATGTGGCAAAAGTTATGATAAATAGGCCCCCTGTAAACGTTCTATCCACGAAAGTTTATTTAGAGCTTTTTGAAGCTTTTTCTCAACTGGAGAATGACGACACCGTGGATGCAGTGATTCTCACCTCTTCTGGAGATAAGGCATTTTGTGCGGGTCTGGATGTAAAAGATGTTGAAGGAAAGGACATAAAGGAAATTTTTGACTTTCTGTGGAATGTGGCAAGAAGAACCATGGATAAGATCTCCTCTTTCAGGAAACCGACGGTGTGCGCCATTTTTGGATTAACTTTGGGAGGCGGCTTTGAGCTTGCTTTGTGCTGCGACTTGAAAATCGCCTCAAAGGATGCGCAGATGGGCTTTCCTGAGATAAATCTGGGAATTATTCCTGGCTCAGGAGGTACTGTAAGACTTCCAAGACTGATAGGGATTTCAAGGGCGAAGGAGATTCTCTTGACCGGTGAGACTATAACTGCTGAACAAGCCCTTAATATAGGCATTTTAAATAAGGTTGTAGAAAAGGAAAGGCTCCCCGAAGAAGCTTTTAGTTTAGCAAAAAAACTCGCTTCCAAACCAAAGATCGCCTACTCATTGATCAAGAGATCCATAGATACTGGAGTGGAGATGGATATTTCCTCTGCGCTCAATTTTGAGCTAAATTCATTTGTGATCGCGTATACTTCCGAGGACGGAAGAGAGGGGCTTAGAGCATTTGTGGAAAAAAGGAAACCAGAATTTAAAGGAAGATAAAAAAAGGAGGAAAGTATGGCGAGAAGAGCAGTGATACTTGCGGGAGGACAGTGTAAATGGGGCGTAAGAGAAGCCCACCTTGTTGACCTTTTTCAAGAGGCAGCTAAGGCATGTTTTGACGATATCCCCACATTAAAACCAAAGGATGTGGATGGTCTTATCGTCGCAACTTCTTACGCTGGTAGATGCTCCTTTCAGGTAAACACAGCACCAGTCATAGCAGAAAGGTTGGGGCTTAAGCCCACATCTATCTGCACGAGGTGCGACACCTTGTGCGCCGGAGGATCAACAGGGATCATACTCGCAAAAGGACTTGTGGAAGCGGGAATGGCCGATATAGTGATGGTTGCTGGAGGAGAAAAGCTTTACACACCTCAAAAGTGGGAAGTATTTTACAGTGAACTTGCCTCTGTTGATCATGACTGGGATGGTGCCCAGGGTATGGGATTACCACCTCCATTCTTTGCACTAACAGCAAAGGAGCACATGAAACACTACGGGACAAAGAAGGAAGATCTTGCCGCTGTCTCTGTGACAAACTATAACTATGCGGTGGATAATCCTGTAGCTCAGATGCAGAAAGCTCTGACACTTGAAGAAGCTATGAGCGCGCCTGAAGTCGTTCCCCCCTTGACCCTCTACGATTGCTGTCCTATAACAGATGGTGCTGCAGCATGCATTATAACCACAGATGAAATCGCGAAGAACTTGACAGATAGACCCCTTGTCTATATAAGAGGGGTTGCTCAGGTATGTTTGAATAGCGTTACCGCTAATTTTCCAGGTGAACATCTTGCAGATTGGAAGCATCTCAGAGTAGCTGCGGAGAAGGCTTATAAGGCTGCAAAAGTCTCCCCTTCGGATATAAAGGTTGCCCAGACCCATGACTGCTTTTCAATTTCCGAAGTCATTGAGGTTGAGGAGCTTGGCTTTTGCAAAAAAGGAGAAGGAGGATCATTCTGTAGCTCAGGCCAGATAAGAATCGGAGGAAAGGTTCCCATAAATACGGACGGTGGACTCCTTGCATGTGGGCATCCATTTGGAGCCACAGGAATAAGGCAGGCTATTGAGATTATGAAGCAACTTCAGGGAAGGGCGCGCCACCAGGTAAAGGACGCTGACATAGGTCTGACTCATAACTTAAGCGGTGCTAACGCGGAACACACCATACTAATATATGGCAGAGAACCTGTAAAGTAAGGAGGAGAAAATGGCTATACTGGGAATACCTATTCTCGAAAATCTTTACCCCGTGACGATGGACATGTGGCCAGTTCAGGCCAAAGAGTTCAACAGGATTTGGCAGTTTTACGAGAATTTAAAACAGGGTAGGTTCACTACAACTAAGTGCAAAAACTGTGGAAAGGTTGCGTACCCTCCCAGAGTTGTGTGCCCAGACTGCTATTCGGAGAACCTTGAGTATATAGATCTGCCCACAAAAGGCAAAGTTATAATCTTTTCCGAAGAGGTAAGAGGGGTCCCACTTGGATTTGAGTCTCCCCTGATCCACGCCGTTATTGATCTTGGGGTTGAGCCTGTAAGAAGGCTTCTTTCGAGGATTGTAAATTGTCCTGCGGGATACCTCAAGGAGGGAGATGAGGTTCAGCTCTGTGTCTTTCCCGTACCCTCTCATCCTATTGAGAAGGGCAAGCAGGGCACAATTATGGTGGACAGGGTATTTTTCGCTTTTGAACCCGTGAAAAAACCCTAAATAGGGAGGTACTTATGACGGGGTCAAAAACCCCGTCCCTTTTCAAAAAACTGAATCTTAAAAACAGGGGGTAACCATGGCTATAAGAGTGGGGATAAACGGTTTTGGGAGAATCGGGAGACTCGTGTTCAGGGCGGGTTACAAAAATAATCAACTCGATTTTGTTGCTGTGAATGATATAACAGATGCGAAAACAATGGCGCACCTCTTAAAGTATGACTCTGTCCACGGTATTTTTCCTGCAGATGTGAAGGTGAAATCGGACTCCATACTTGTCGATGGGAAAGAGATCAAGGCATTTTCAGTAAAGGACCCTGAGTCCCTCCCATGGAAGGATCTGGGCGTGGACGTGGTGATAGAAAGTACAGGAAAGTTTACTGAGAGAGAAGGTGCAGAAAAACATATAAGGGCTGGAGCTAAAAAAGTCGTAATATCAGCACCAGCGAAGGGTCCTGACGTAACGATCGTCTTAGGAGTCAATCCGGAGGTGTATAATAGGGAGAAGCACCACATAATTTCAATGGGGTCGTGCACCACTAACTGCCTTGCACCCATAGCTAAGATTCTTCAGAAGGAATTTGGTATAGAATACGGGCTTATGACGACGATTCACGCGTACACGAACGATCAGGCTTTACTTGACGAACCGCACAGAGATCTTAGAAGGGCGAGAGCAGCGGCTCTATCCATGATCCCCACAACTACTGGCGCGGCAAGGGCGATGTCCGAGGTTATCCCAGAACTCAAAGGGAAGTTAGACGGTATAGCGATAAGGGTTCCCACTCCAAACGTTTCCCTCGTCGATTTTGTTTGTGTCGTACAAAAGCCGACTACAAAGGAAGAGGTGAATAACAAATTCAGGGAATATGCAAATGGTCCCATGAAAGGGATACTCTATTGCTCAGAAGAACCGCTCGTATCTTGTGACTTCAATGGATCGCCCTACTCTTCTATAGTTGATATAGAAAACACCAACGTGATTGGTGGAAGACTCGTTAAGGTCCTCTCCTGGTATGACAATGAATGGGGGTTCTCAAACAGGATGTGTGAGCTCATCTCTTTTATAATGAAGTAGTAGTTCTTGGAGGCCGAATGAAGTACATAGACGAGGTGGAGATAAAAGGAAAGCGGGTACTCATCAGGGTGGATTTTAATGTGCCTCTTGATGAAAGGGGAAATATCACCGACGACAGAAGGATAAGAGCTCATATCCCTACCATAGAGTACGCGGTAAAAGAGAATGCGAAAGTGATACTCGCCTCCCACATGGGTAGACCAAAGGGAGTAAGAGTTGAGAAACTCTCCTTGAAACCTGTCGCGAAAAGACTCTCAGAGCTAATAAAAAAGGATGTCAGATTTATTGGGGACTGTATTGGAGAAGAAGTTGAGAGAGAAGTTGAAAAAATGAGGGATGGTGAGATAGTACTTCTTGAGAACTTAAGGTTTCACATAGGAGAGGAGAAGAATGACAGAGAGTTTGCCCAAAGGCTTGCGAGGCTCTGCGATGTTTATATCGACGATGCGTTTGGTGTGGCTCACAGAAAGGCCGCTTCGAACTTCGGTATCACTGAATTTGTGAAGGTATGCGCCGCAGGGTTCCTGATGAGGGACGAGATTGAGTATTTCAAAAAAGCGATGGAGAGCCCAGTTAGGCCCCTTGTTGCCATAATAGGAGGCGCAAAGGTTGCCGAGAAAATCGGAATCCTGGAGAAACTTGTAGAGAAAGTGGACAAACTGATAATCGGTGGAGCGATGGCTTTCACCTTTTTGAAGGCCATGAATCTGGAAGTAGGAAATTCCCTTTGCGAAGAGAATATGATCGATCTTGCGAATAATATCATGAGAAAAGCAAAAGAGAGGCAGATAAAACTTTACCTCCCAGTAGATGTTGTCATTGCCGAGAAACCAACCCAGGATGCTGAGATAAAGACTTGCCCGGTACAGGAGATACCTAAGGGATGGATGGGACTCGATGTAGGCCCAGCTACAACCTTACTTTTTTCAGAGGTTCTCCAGAACGCAAAAACGATAATATGGAATGGCCCGATGGGTATGTTCGAGCTCGATCCTTTCAGTAGGGGAACTTTGGCCATGGCTATGTATGTGGCAAATTCCCACGCTTTGAGTATAGTGGGAGGAGGAGATACTGATGTGGCTGTCCATAAGGCAGGAGAGGTAGAGAGGATTTCGTACATATCTACGGGCGGGGGTGCCTTCCTCGAGCTTTTGGAGGGGAAGAAGCTCCCTGGAATTGAGGCGTTGGAAAAGTTTGAGTGATCTCATGATTTGTAAGTGGATAATAGCGGGAAACTGGAAGATGAATAAGGGCTTAAGTGAAGCTCGGGAGTTAGCTCAGAAAATAGCGGAGTATTCAAAAGGGATAAACGAAGGAGAGATCGTGATTGCGCCTCCGTTTACTGCGCTTAGGGATGTTCACGATATTATAAAAGGTTCAAACGTTAGGCTTGCGGGACAGAACTGCCATTTCGAAGAGAAAGGCCCATACACAGGTGAAATATCTCCATCGATGTTAAGGGATGTGGGCTGTAAATATGTGATTTTAGGACACTCTGAGAGGCGTAAATATTTTTCAGAGACAGATGAACTCATAAATAAGAA
>Ga0078972_1016783_pt1 | contig 10716 bp, 6 predicted proteins | sample YelNatPaOPGAMG01_FD_67568 | JGI IMG/M metagenome (GOLD analysis project Ga0078972, IMG submission 67568) | Hot spring thermophilic microbial communities from Obsidian Pool, Yellowstone National Park, USA - OP-RAMG-01 (SPADES assembly) (version 2) | ecosystem: Environmental > Aquatic > Thermal...
GGATCCACGCTTCTTCGCCTATTTCCCCTCCAATAGTTCGCTCTCCGCGGTGCTCGGGGATCTGGCGAGCACTGGCCTGGCGCAGCTCGGCCTGAACTGGCAGGCGAGCCCGGCGCTCACGGAGCTGGAGGATCTCACCACCGACTGGCTGCGCCAGATGATGGGCCTCTCGGCGCAGTGGAGCGGCGTGATCCAGGACACGGCCTCGACGGCGACCCTGGTGGCGCTGCTGTGCGCCCGCGAGCGCGCCACGAACTTCGCCGCGGCGCGCGGGGGATTGCAGGGCTGTGCCGAGCCCCTCACGGTGTACCTGTCGAGTCAGAGTCACAGTTCCGTCGAAAAGGCGGCTTTGCTGGCGGGGTTCGGGCGGGAAAATCTGCGCGTGATCCCCGTCGATGACGCCTTCGGCATGCAACCGCAGGCGCTGCGCGAGGCCATCGAGGCCGACGTGCGCCGCGGACTGCGGCCTTGTGCCATCGTCGCTACGGTGGGCTCGACGGCCGTCACCGCCATCGATCCGCTCGCCCCGATTGCCGAGGTCGCGCGCGCCCACGGTCTGTGGCTGCACGTCGATGCGGCCCTGGCGGGCGCCGCCATGATGCTGCCGGAGTGCCGGGCGCTGTGGCAGGGCGTCGAGGATGCCGACTCCCTCGTGGTGAATGCGCACAAGTGGCTCGGCGCGTCATTCGACTGCTCGCTCTACTACGTGCGCGATCCGCAGCACCTGATCCGGGTGATGTCCACGAGCCCGAGCTATCTGCGCACGGCCGCGGATGAGACGGCACGCAACCTGCGCGACTGGGGGATCCCGCTCGGGCGGCGCTTCCGCGCCCTGAAGCTGTGGTTTCTGATCCGCGAGCAGGGTGTGAGCGGGCTGCAGACCCGACTGCGGCGCGATCTGGCGCATGCACGCTGGCTCGCCGAGCGTATCGATGCAAGCGCGCAGTGGCGGCGGTTGGCGCCGGTGCCGCTGCAGACCGTGTGCGTGCGGCACGAGCCGCCGGGACTCGACGGCGATGCGCTCGATCGGTACACGCTCGCCTGGGCGCGGCGCATCAACGAATCGGGCCAGGCGTATCTCACCCCCGCGATGCTCGAGGGACGCTGGATGGTGCGAGTGTCGTTCGGCGTCGAGACGACCGAACACCGGCACGTCGAGGCGCTCTGGGCGCTGATGCAGTCGGCCGCGGCGGCCGACTGAACGCTGCCGGGGTCTGCCCCCGGCGCGCTAGGCATTGAGGTCGGGGATGAGCTCGCTTTCCAGGCGGGTAATCTGGTCTTTCAGCGCCAGTTTGCGTTTCTTCAGCCGCTTCAGCTGCAGCTCATCGACGTGCATATCGAGCGATAACCGGCAGATCACCTCGTCGAGGTCGCGATGCTCGATGCGCAGCTGCCGCAATTTCTCCATATTGCGGAACAGCTCGCGATCGATGTTGTCTTCGGTGTCGGTCATGGCGCTTCGTTCCCGCCGCAGCGGCGGCGGGAACGGTCACAGGCGCCCCCGCCGTGCCGTGCCTCGCTGCGTCACCCTATCATAGCGCGCGCCGCCGCAGGCGGCGCTAGACATCATGGCCCGCCATGAGAGGGCGGGTTACTAAGGTTTCCAAGAGGTCTGCCTCCCGCAGTACCGTGGGTTGCGCACGTTCGTGCGCCGAGCCACATGTAGAGCGCCGCAAGGGCGTCATCTACACCGAGCACAGGAGGCAGACCATGCACGAGACTATCACGGGTTTTGTAGGCCTGGACGCGCATGCCGAGTCCACCGCAATCGGTTTTGCTGAGGCCGGGCGTGAGGCGCCGCGCTTCGTCGGGACGGTGGGTCCAAAGTTCGCTGAGCTGAGCAAGGCTGTGGCCAAGCTTGGCGAGCCAGGGCGGTTGCTCATCGTTTACGAGGCCGGGCCGTGCGGCTTTGCGCTTGCGCGCGAGCTGCGCGCCGCAGGCTACCGCTGTGAGGTGGTGGCACCCTCGAAGATCCCACGCCGGCCGGGCGATCGGGTCAAGACCGATCGGCGCGATGCGCTGAGTCTGGCCAGGCTGGCGCGTGCGGCAGAACTGACGTTCGTGCTCGTCCCGGACGAGCGCGATGAAGCGATCCGGGACTTGAGCCGCTCCCGCATCGATGCCGTACGGGCCCGGCTGAAGGCGCGACAGCAGCTCAAGGCGCTGCTGCTGCGCCACGGTCGCCGCTACACGGGCAAAACGTCCTGGACGGCGGCCCATGAGCGCTACTTGGCTACGGTGACTTTTGCCCACCGCGCTCAGGACATCGCATTCGTCGAGTACCGCCAGGCGATCTCGCAGGCGCAAGCACGAGTGGAGCGCTTGAGCCAGGCGCTCGCCCAGGAGCTCGAGCACTGGAGAATGCGCCCCCTGGTGCAGGCGCTGATGACGTTGCGGGGAGTCGATCAACTGGTGGCGATCACCCTGGTGGCAGAACTCGGGGAACTGAAGCGCTTTGCCCATCCACGCGAGCTGATGGGCTACCTGGGGCTGGTCCCCTCCGAGCACACCTCCGGAGAAAAGCGCCGCCTCGGGGCGATCACCAAGACCGGAAACGGCCATGCCCGACGGGTGCTCATCGAGGCGGCCTGGAACTACCGTTACCCTCCGCGCATCACCACGCCGCTGCAAAAGCGCCAAGAAAAGCAGCCCTCCGAGGTGCGCGCGATCGCCTGGCGGGCGCAGCTGCGTCTGAACCATCGTTACCGGACACTCTCCGCTCGAGGTCTCCAGCACAACAAGATCTGCGTCGCCATCGCTCGGGAGCTGGCCGGCTTTATCTGGAGCATCGGTCAGCAGATCAGTCCGTGCACCTGAACTACTCGAGTGTCATCGGAGAACACAGCCATGAGGTAATCGGCGCACACCGGATCGGCAACGCGATGCGCGGCACACGGTGAGGGGAACCCTCGGACCGGCTATGTGGGCATCCCCACGGGATGATCCCCGAAACTAGAACGAGGCAGCCCCGCGACGGACCGATGTAATGCGGTAACCAACCCGCGGATATCAGCGTGATCCATCGTCGCTCAAAGCTGCCGCGCGTCGCGTTGCCCATCCGGTGCAATCCAGCACCCCTCAGGAGACCCACTATGCGCAAGACTGCGAGGATCGGTCGTGCTCCGCTTGACAAGAGCGGGCCATATCAGCCGGGCCGATGCGGCTTGCCGCGCCCGCGACGACCGCCGCCGCCGCCACCACCACCACCACCACCACCACCACCCGATCCCGGCCGGCGTCCCGAGTGAGGGCCGCCGCGGCGGGGACCGCGCCGGTACTCAGGCAGGGCCAGATCAGTGGCCAGCATCGATGTTTCGATCGGTGCCGAGGGAATCTTGTGACCGATGTAGTGCTCGATGTCCGGCAGTCCGACCGCGTACTCCTCGCAGGCGAAGCTGATGGCATCACCATCGGCCCCGGCTCGGGCCGTGCGGCCGATGCGATGCACGTAATCGGCCGCATCCTGCGGCAGATCGAAGTTGAAGACGTGGCTGACGTCCGGAATGTGCAGGCCGCGCGAGGCGACGTCGGTGGCGATCAGCACCGCGAGTTCGCCGTCGTGGAAGTCGCGCAGGAAGCGCAGCCGCTTCGCCTGCGGCACGTCGCCGGAGAGCGCCTGGGCTTGAATGCCGTTGGCGTGCAGCACCGCCTCGAGCCGCTCCGCCATGCGCTTGGTATTGACGAAAATCATGGTTCGGTGCGCCTCGCTCTGGCGCAGCAGGCCGATCAGCAGCGGGATCTTCTCCTCCATGGAGGGGTAGTACATGATCTGGCGGATACGGTCGACCGTCTTCTTGTCCGGCTCGATCCGCACCAGCTCGGGGTTGTTCATGTGCTCATAGGCAAGCTCGAGCACCCGGTAGGAGAGGGTCGCTGAAAACAGCATCGACTGGCGCCGCTCCGGCGGCGGCAGCCGGCGCAGCAGGTAGCGGATGTCGGCGATGAAGCCGAGGTCGAACATGCGGTCGGCCTCATCGAGCACCACGGCCTGCGCGTGCTTCAGGTCGAACACGTGCTGCTTGTAATAGTCGATCAGCCGTCCGGGCGTGCCGATCAGCACGTCGATGCCTTCCTCGAGCGTGCGGCGCTGTTTCTCGTAGTCGATGCCGCCGTAGACCACGGCATGCTTCAATCCGGTGTGCCGGCCGAGCGTCTCCGCGTCGTGATGGATCTGCACGGCGAGTTCACGCGTCGGGGCGACGATCAGTGCGCGGACCGACGTCGGCGTGCGGCCCGCAGGTGCGGCATGGGTGAGCAGCGTGTTGTAGAGCGCCACGAGAAATGCGGCGGTCTTGCCGGTGCCGGTCTGCGCTTGTCCGGCCACGTCCCGGCCGGCGATCGCGATGGGCAGCGTCTGGGCCTGGATGGGGGTGCAGCTCGCGAAGCCTGCGTCGCGAATGCCCGCGAGAACCGGGGCGGCGAGGCCGAGACCGGCGAAGGTCACGGCATGATCAAGGGGTTCGTTCATCGACTCTCCGACGTGCGCCGCAGGGGCCAGAATGGCCCGAAACAGGCGCCGCTCATGCGGTTGTGGTAATATGTGTCCATCGATTATCGCGCCCATGGTACCTGCTGACGCACCCGCGCGGACAGCCGGACCGGTCCGCTTGCGGACCGATGCGCAGCGCCAGCCGAACCGGCGGTGACATACCCGGATCTGCCGGCCGGTGGGCGTTCAGAATCAGCGTTGAGCTGGGGATTTGCGGACGTTTTGGCTGTCATGACGCCCAGGCCGCACGCCGTGCAAGGCGTGCCGGCGGCTCGTCCCGGCTCTGAGTCACAGTGTCGAATGGAGGTCTGGTTGGGCCTTGCAAAAGCGCTCCGGACGCGTTAAAAAGCGCTCCAGCAAGCGGACCATCCGGTCCGTGCCTGCCGGCCCCAGGGGGCGCTTCAAGCAGGCCGCATCCTAATTGATTCAAGCTCGAACCCTCATTATTTCACGAGTTAGTGTAACCGTTTGACGGGTATTTCCGGCAGGGGCGCTTCCAGCCCGCCACCCGGCCTCGATAGCCCTTCGCCAATCCCGACAAAAAACTGCCTTCGACGGAGGTTGAACCGCGTGAGCAACCCGCACATCGTCCACACCACAGATGCCACTTTTTCCCAGGATGTCCTGAATTCCGACAAGCCCGTGCTGCTTGATTTCTGGGCCGAGTGGTGCGGTCCGTGCAAGATGATCGCGCCGATTCTCGATGAGATCGCCGGCGAGTATCAGGACCGCGTCAAGATCGCCAAGATCAACATCGATGAGAATCCGCAGACTCCGCCGAAATACGGCATCCGCGGCATCCCGACGCTGATTCTGTTCAAGAACGGCACGGTCGAGGCCCAGAAGGTCGGCGCCGTATCCAAATCCCAACTCTCTGCATTCCTGGAAAGCAATCTGTGAGAGGCTACCTCGGCAATCAGGGCCGTAACCGGTCCAACAAAGGTCAGCGTCACGGCAATCGTGAACGCGACGGCAACCGCGCCAACGGCAACACCGGCGGCCGCCCGGATGACCTGCACGATGAGGTCTTCGAGGGCGATGAGTCGGAAATCATCAGCCCCGCGGAGCTTGCGCAATCGCGCAACTCGATGAGCCTCACGGCCCTGAAGGCCAAGCCCATCTACGAGCTGGTGAAGGTGGCCGAGTCCATGGGGCTCGAGAGCCTGGCCCGCTCGCGCAAGCAGGACATCATCTTCTCGATCCTCAAGGCGCACGCGCGCAACGGCGAGAACATCCACGGTGACGGCGTGCTCGAGATCCTGCAGGACGGCTTCGGCTTCCTGCGTTCGGCGGACGGTTCTTACCTCGCCGGTCCCGACGACATCTACATCAGCCCGAGCCAGATCCGCCGCTTCAATCTGCGCACCGGCGACACGATTTCCGGATTGATTCGCCCGCCGAAAGACGGCGAGCGCTACTTCGCGCTGCTGAAGGTCGGGGAGATCAATTTCGACTCGCCCGAGAGCTCGCGCAACAAGGTGCTGTTCGAGAACCTCACGCCGCTGCACCCGACCAAGCGGTTGAAGCTCGAGCGCGGCAACGGGTCGACCGAGGATCTCACCGCCCGCACCATCGACCTCGTGGCGCCGATCGGCAAGGGACAGCGCGGCCTGATCGTCTCTCCGCCGAAGGCCGGCAAGACCGTCCTGCTGCAGAACATCGCCACCTCCCTCACGGCCAATCATCCCGAGATCTACCTGATCGTGCTGCTCATCGATGAGCGGCCCGAGGAAGTGACCGAGATGCAGCGCACCGTCAAGGGCGAGGTGGTCTCGAGCACGTTCGATGAGCCGGCCGCCCGCCACGTGCAGGTTGCCGAGATGGTCATCGAGAAGGCCAAGCGTCTCGTCGAGCACAAGAAGGACGTGGTGATCCTCCTTGACTCGATCACGCGTCTGGCCCGCGCCTACAACACCGTGGTGCCGTCCTCCGGCAAGGTGCTCACCGGCGGCGTCGATGCCAATGCGCTGCAGCGCCCGAAGCGCTTCTTCGGCGCGGCGCGCAACATCGAGGAGGGCGGCAGCCTCACCATCCTCGCCACTGCGCTGATCGATACCGGCTCGAAGATGGACGACGTCATCTACGAGGAATTCAAGGGCACCGGCAACAGCGAAATCCACCTCGACCGGCGCATCGCCGAGAAGCGGGTGTTCCCGTCGGTGAACATCAACCGCTCCGGGACGCGCAAGGAAGAGCTGATCACCGATCCCGGTGAGCTCGCCAAGATGTGGATCCTGCGCAAGCTGCTGCACCCGATGGATGAACTGGCTGCGATCGAGTTCCTGCTCGACAAGCTCAAGGACACCAAGTGCAACAGCGAGTTCTTCGAGGCGATGAAGCGCTGAGATCTGGTGAGGCATTGCGTCAGCCCTCCGCCTCCGATTGACTGGCGGAAGGTTGTCTCGCAATCCATGGGCGTCCCGACATCGGAACGAGTGACTGCTGAAGCGCACAGAGTCCTGCCAGGCGGGCGCGGTAGATCCGCTCCGGGTACCGGCAGCTCAAGGCCGGCGGCTGCGGCCCGGACTGTTGCGCCGCACTGAAGCGCCATAGGCCCACCCCAGCGGGTGGGCCGCATTCCGTTCACGAGTGCACTTCGTCGCGCGCCGATCGGGCGCAGGGCATGCCCCTGCCCGTGAGCGGGGAAGTTCGGCCACACGGCCTAATTCTCCGGCGCGTCCGGCCGACTCCCGCGGCGCCGCTCCCCTGAACGCCTGAGGCCCATCGCCCGGGCATCGACCTGCGCACTCGGCTCGCGGGTGGACACCGTTTGGCGAGCGCAGTCATCGGCTTCGTGCCGCACACGCACCTAACATCTGCACCTTCCGGATCATTGGAGCGGAGGCTTTCGTGCCGCACGCCGGCGAGGATGCCGGGATCCGTTCGCGTCCGTCTGCGTGGTCTTAAGCCTAATGGCACTGAATTAGGCATATAGCCGATGACGATGTCTGCGTATCTTTCGGCGGGCTCGAGCCCGAGGTATTTTGAGCCACGGGAATGGTTTGGGTCGCCTTTTGCGTGCCCGTGGCTCGACGCGCCGGGGTCGGTTGCCGACTCTACGCTGACCGATCAGCCGGAACAGTTCCGCGTGCCCGGTAGCGTCCAGGGCAGGCAAGTTCTGCGAGATCCACGTCGTCCACATCTGTACCGTATGTTTGAAGCTCACCTGGCGCGGCTGAATACCAGCATTGTGCGCCGCCTGCGCCATCAACAGACGGATGAGGTTGTAAGCGAGCAGATATACCCAAAGCTCCTTGTGGATCATCGCGGGGCTCTTGCAGCTGAGCGTCTCCATGCGCAGCGTCGTCTTGATGCAGCGCAGGTCCAGCTCGATGTTCCAGCGACGCTCGTACAGCTTGGCCAACTCTGCCTTGGATGCCTCGCGCGGCTCGAGCAGCGTGGTCACCAGGACCCGTCCACCGACGCGCAGCTCCCGCACGGTCAATGTCTCGGGAAAGGCCCGATACTGTTCGCGACTCATCCAGGCGGGGCGCGCCTTGGGCTTGGGCCACTTCACCCGATGATCACGCTTGCCCAGCGCCTCGCCGCGGCGAAAATCGGTGATGCGCGATCCGTGCTGCTCGAACAGCACGTCCACCCCGGCGGCCTGCAGCGTCGCGATCAGGAAGTAATTGCAGTACAGCGCATCGGCCAGCAGCAGCTCTCCGGCCGAGAGGGTGTGCAGCAGACTACGAAACAGACCCAGCTCGCTGTGTCCTTTGCCGGCGTAAGGTCCGATCGCCGCCTCCAGCACCGCCCCAGTGGACAGGCAGATGATGCCCACCAGCCGCGCCAACGGAAAACCCACCCCCTTGGCTTGGCTGCTCGGTTGCGGATAGCAGGCCTGATTCGCTGGGGTGTCGGGCATCGAGATGCCGGTACCGTCGGCCAGCTTCACGCGCCGACCGTGCCAGTGCCAGCTGCGGTGGGCACGCTGGGAAAGCAGTCGGGCGCTTTGGCGCGCCAGCCCGCTGACCATCTCCAGCGGCAGGCGTGCTCGAGCATGACAGTATGCCCCGGTGCTCACGCTGTGCACCCTCAGCCCCTCGGCCACGCGCTGCCCCGCCCAGGCATTGACCGCTCTTTGGCAGGAACGATCCTCCTCCAGCGCCTGCTTGATGAACATCGCCAGAACCTGAGTCGGCGGGTACAGCCGCTCACGATGCTCGGGCAGCAGTGCCTCGGTCATCTCCAGCAGCTCAGGGCCTGTGAGCAGGTTGAAGAAATCCACCGCACCGGCTCGATCGATCCGCCCGCGGATGCCATTTCGACGTTGCTGAGAATGGAAAGCGCCATTACGATCACGCAAGGCTGCAGCCTCCGGGGTTGGTGGGGTGGATGTGTGACAACTACATCCTATCAACTCCGGTCAGCCTTTCCTCTTCTGCTTCAACCTCTTACGCCCCCGCGTGAATACCGCTCGGGCCTAATTCAGTGCCATTAGCCCTAGAGGCAGGCGCGGGCGTTGCGTTGACCGCCGGGGGTGTGCGCGCTAAAGTGGCCCGCACATAAAGAGAAACGGCGTCGCACAGGCCCTTGGACCGCGCCAGACCCACACGACTCGAACGCGGCTCGGCCCGACAGGCGGCCCCCAAACGTGCGCCGCGGGCCGGCGCGCAGAAGCTCACCTGGGTCCTTGCGGCAATCAACCACGCGCATCGCGTCGTGATGCGCGCCTCGTGTGAGCAAGAGCTGTATCAATCGGTCTGCGAGGCCCTGACCCACCAGACGCCGTTCGTGCTGGCAACCATCAGTGTTGCGCTCGAGGATGCGGCACGCACGGTACGGGTCATCGCCGCCGCCGGCACCGCGCTCGGATACCTCGACGGGCTCACGGTCCACTGGGACGACTCGCCGCTCGGCAACGGTCCGGCCGGCCGAGCCCTGCGCACCGGCGAGGTGCAGTTCAATGACGATCTCGACGCCGACACCCGCTTCAACCCCTGGCGTGAACGGGCCCGCGCGTTCGGGCTGCGCTCCTCATTCGTCCTGCCGGTGCGCCTGCCCGGCGGGTCCGTGGCGGTGTTGCTCAGCGTCTACTCCGAGCAGAAATCCGCCGTGAGCGCCGAGCAGCTCGACCAGTTCCGCCTGCTCGGTGATGATCTGGGCGTGTGCCTGGAAGTGCTGCGCAGCCGCACGGCACTGCAGGCCGCCTGGGAGCACCGCGAGCGGCAGGACCGCGAGCTCGCCGTCCTGCACCGCGCGTTCGAGAACAGCGTCGCCGCCGTCGTGGTCACGGACGGCAAGAACCGCATCGCCGCAGTCAATCCGGCGTTCGAGACGCTGTTCGGCTACGCCGGTGCTCAGCTGCTGGGACGCAACCCGTCGCTGCTCGCCTCCGGCCGTCACGGCGCGGAGTATTTCCGGGCGATGTGGAGCGAGCTCGGTGCGCTCGGGCGCTGGGCCGGCGAAATCGTCAACCGTGGCTGCGACGGCCGCGAGATCGTCTGCTGGCTCAACATCGCTGCCGTGCGCGACGCCGAGCAGCACGTGACGCACTACATCGGCAGCTTCCGCGACGTCACCGATCAGATCCAGTCCATGGAGGCGCTGATGCGCGAGCAGCGTTTCGCCAACGCCATCATGGAGAGCATGCCGGGTATCGTCTACTTCTACGACCGTGCGGGGCAGTTTCACCGCTGGAACCGTAACTTTGTCGAGGTGAGCGGCTACAGCGCGCAGGAGATCGAGCACATGCATCCGCTCGATTTCTTCGACGCTGCGGACAAGACTCTGCTGCAGGAGCGGATCGAGCGGGTATTCGAGCGCGGCGAGGAATCGGTGGAGGCACCGTTTCGGACCAAGTCCGGGCGGACCATACCGTATCTGTTCACCGGGCGCCGCCTGCACTACTCCGGACAGGACTTCCTGATCGGCGTCGGCATCGACATCAGTCAGCGCAAGGCCGCCGAAGAGGCGCTCGATGCGCACCTCGCTCGCCTGCAGAGCCTCTCGCGCCAGGTCCTCGAGATTCAGGAGACCGAGCGCAACGCCCTCGGACGCGAGCTGCACGACTCGGTCGCACAGGACATCGGGGCCGTGAGCCTGAACCTCACCATCGTGCGTAGTCTGCTCGGCGAGCCACTCGATGCCTCGGTGGCGCAGCGCCTGGACGACTCGGAGAAGCTGCTCGCGGAAGCCGCGCAGCGGCTGCGCGACGTGATGGTCGAGCTGCGCCCGCCCGGCCTCGATGAGTTCGGTCTGCTCGCCGCCCTCGGCGAACACGC
>Ga0078972_1016786_pt1 | contig 10716 bp, 9 predicted proteins | sample YelNatPaOPGAMG01_FD_67568 | JGI IMG/M metagenome (GOLD analysis project Ga0078972, IMG submission 67568) | Hot spring thermophilic microbial communities from Obsidian Pool, Yellowstone National Park, USA - OP-RAMG-01 (SPADES assembly) (version 2) | ecosystem: Environmental > Aquatic > Thermal...
TCGCTGCGACGCTTGGCATTACGGAGCGCGGAGTTCGACTGCGTGTTGACTTACTTTCCGACATCCTTGACGTACACTTGCGCCGAGGTCCTAAAAACCAGTTGCTGTTTGATGACAGCGCCCTCGCTGTTCTAAAAAGGTTTGAAGAAGTGCGTCGCACAAGAGGGTTGCCTTTACGGCAAGCTGCACGGGTTCTACGAGGCGAATTGGGTTCTGAATTGACAAAAGATGAAGAAAGTACTACGGCGCAAAGTGCGTCAGAGAGGGACTTAGAGGATACGTCAAACAAGGTTTCGGTCGCCGTTGCCGAAGTGGAAGCGTCGCGGGAATTGCCTTGGGCTGTAAAGAAGCTCGTCGAAGAACTGGAAAAAGAGAGGGATTACTGGCGTAATCTTGCCTTAAAGCTTCAAGAGCAAGTTCGGGATCTTGAGCGGCTGGCATTGCCAGCTCCCCGTGAACAACGTCCGTGGTGGGCGCGATGGATCTTCCGTTGGCTTTGGAGCAGCTGAGCCAGGCAAGTTTAGCTCGCCCCTTCATCCGCTCCGTTTCAATGGTGCGAAATGTCTCGGGCGAGTTTCCTCGCTGACATGTTTTTTCCTTAAACCCACGGGCCCATGATTTTGCGGGTGTTTCGCTTTGTACGAGATTCATATTGGCACATCCCCGCAGGCCTGCTCTTTCTGAGCCTAGTCGCAGGAAGAAGGGCCAGCCCGGATCTTTCCGGCCGTGAGGTAATAACCAGCTGGCCGACCGCCTTCCCTGAGCACTGGCTGGCCTTCCTCGTAAGCCCAGCAGCGCACAGGTTCTTCAAAGGGCGAGTTGATAATGGGGTTGTCAACGAGCATTTGTGTCCTCCAGTGAACCCCCCTCACCACCTCATTCCCTTGAAAATCAAACATCTTCACAGCAATGCACTTGTGTTCGCCGGGCTCCAAGAGAACAAAGACTGTGCCGCACATCTTTTCGAAGGATTTGCAGGACATGATTGCGCACGCTCCTTACGAGGTAATTTGCTGCAGGAAATTCCTCACCTGCTCAAAAGCCTCTGTTTCCCACGGCCAATATCCTGCCTGAGCCGCTTCACCTAGGCGCAGTCCTGCTTTGCGTCTGGAAGCCAGAAAGACCTGAACCTTCGCTTTGGACATCATGTTGTAAGGCAAAAATAGTCCCATCTGTTCTAAACACTTAAAGTAGTTCTCCACGCAGACCATAGCAGGATCTTGGGCAACAGCTCTGAGACAGAGGTCTTCTAACGTCCCTGCCGTGTCCACTCCTGGCAAGATCAGGATGGCGACACGAGGCTTCTCACCTACGGGTTGCAAAGGACGCTCAGGAGTGGGTAGACCTGCGGCCCGCAAGGCATCACGGACACTTTGAAAAGCGTGATTCGGATTTGTATCTGCGTCTCTTACAACTCCAAGGAAGATAACCTCAGAGAAGCCTGGCGTTTGTACAAGCGCTTTCAGATTCCCTCGTAACTTTTCCTTACCGCCAATGGGCATGATTTGAATGTCTTGTAATTTCAGGTGCTTGATAAGCGCTTCAAAGAACAGATCCTCTTCTTTGCCCTCTACGACCAGTATGTTAGGCTGCTCAATCTTGAGGGCCATTATCGTACCTCTAAGCCCGTTTCAATAGCCGCCGCTAATGTTTCCTTGTCATAGGTCACAGCGCGGATAGTTTCATAAACACGTTCCAGGCGATACAAACAGAAGTCGTAACATTCGCTTTCGGAAAACGCTCTATGAGCTGCCACAATGCACTCCAGGCTATGGGTTGTGGCAAAGACCTGGGTATTGAACTGCCGCGCCACCTCTCCGATAGCTCGCCACACCTTGGGGAGGATGGAATAGTGAAGGCCGTTTTCGATCTCATCTACAAGCACAACTCCATCCTGTGCGTTGCAAATTGCCAGCACTAGACTGGCCAGGCGTGCCATTCCATCTCCCATCAGAGGCAGGGGTATGAGCCGACCTAATCCGATGTCGCCATGGATCATGGGCGAACCGCCAGCTACGACCACTGAGAGACGTTGAAGTCGTGGCTCGATGACTTGCAATGCCTTCAGAAGCGCGTCTTGCTTCCCACGGATTTCCAATTTTCCAAAAAGTTCAGCCTCATAAGTCGGAGGGATACGAACTCGAGCAGCCAAGAAGAACGCCGGAAACGGGGGGGGTGGTGGAATCGGCTCGACGCGTACACCATTTGGGTCCACTATCATGTAGTACTTACGGTGTTGCTCTCCTTCCGTGCATTCAAACTCAAGTACTTGAGCTATTTCGGATGAGAAGGAGGGAATATCTTTAGGTTTGCCTGAGCTAGGCTGAATATACTGCCTGACCTTGGCCAATTCCTCTGGCTGGCGAATTACTCTCAACCGAAGTATCCGGTGACCAGTCCGTTCGTCTTCCCCTGCTAGCTCCACTGTCTTTGAGGTATCAAACTGGCTGAAGAGCGAATCCCAGGGTGTTTCAACCCATCGTCCGAATTCGAGTTTGGCTTGCTCGATTCCTCGAAAAGCGTACAGCCGCAAGGTCAATTCCGGGTTATATGCGCCGCAATGGAGAAACAATGCCTCCAATAAAGCCGTTTTGCCGACGTTGTTCATTCCCGCGATCAGGTTGACCCGTTCCAATTGGGTAATGGTCAGTTCGCGAAAGCACCGAAAATTCCTCACCTCGAAGAATTGATACATGATCTAAGCCCTCCTTTCCTCGTATCTGATGTTTTCCAATGGTACCACTCGCACAACCTCATTCCCCCGAAAGTCGATCACCTTCACGGCCGCGCGCTTGTGCTCGCCGGGCTCGAAGGGGAACGAGACGGTGCCGCGCATCTGCTCGAAGGCTTCCTTAGGGATGGTGGCTTTCAGTGCCCTCTGGAGTTTCTCCCAGGCGTTTGGATCGCCAAGGAAAAAGGCTTGTGCAATCTTGAAGGTCTTGCCGTCCTTGCCACGGGTGGAATGAACCTCGCCGGTCAGCGGATCGTAGATGTCCACGCCGCGCAGTTCCACACGGTACGTGCCGTCCTTTTGTTTCTCGACGCATACCTCCGGTTGACCGATGGGCGATCTCCGTCAGCGAGGCGATGTCTCCCTCATCGAGCCACGGTGCGACCGCCCTTCCGTGCCGGGGCGCGCCTCCTTGTGATCCGACTGCTCCCACTCGCCCTTTCTTCGCCCCATCTTCTTCCCTTACCAAAAATTCTATCGCGAAATAATAATGAAAGTCAAACATGCTCTACATTCCCTCAGCCACATTTAAGTAGTCATGAGGATGGCTGGCTAAAGCGGACTTCTTTCCTTATTCCGCGACAAATGTCGCGCTTCAAAAAGGAGGTAGAAGGGTATTTACCATCAATTTAAAGGCTCGTAGAAGCTGAGAAAGTTCTTTCCTCTTCCCCACGGATAACTCACCGTTATGGACCTTGAGGTTGGTTACAATTGGAATTCAATTGTAATGATCTAACGTTCCACCCGTGTGGGTAGGCCCAAAACCCTTGATCCTTCTGATGCGACATATTCGCCTCGTGCGGACTGCATTTATTTATCGGTCTTAGGGCTTCCTACAATTGGATGCAAATTGTAACAAAATAAACACTTTATTTTGACGGCGGCATTGGTTGCGCAAGGCTTTCAGGCCTTAGGGTTAGCATAAAAAACGGCTAACCTTGCAAAGGGAGCACGCAGGCTACGCAGATTTGCGGGAATCTAGGTAGGGAACAATTATATTGTTTTTACACAGTAAATAAATGGGGCATTATGAAATAGTACAGCTCAGCTTGAATTTCATGTGCTTACAAGAGAAGTTTACCAAAAACATCGAGAGGCACGCAGGTGTAGTGAAGGAGCGCTTTCACGCAACCTTTCTTCAGCAGAAAGCGCAGAAATACGAGCCGGATATAAGGATGCCCGAAACCTTTACCCGACGAGTATAAACGGGATCCATGAGGAGTCTAAATTCGTTGTTAATGGTTGAGCTTAAGTGTGCTGTGTTCTCGCTTTGAATTTACCGGCCTACTCCTTATCTAACCATGTGTACACTTACACTGACCCTAGCAAACATGGCTTGGTAAACTAGTCCGAGTGGTAGTTGCAACTGTTTAACGAGGAAGATCAAAGGTAATCGGTGTTGCAAAGAGAAGAAAGCGGGGGAATACCGCTTTTTATATTTTGTACTTGACAAGTATGAGCGGTTCAGTAAATATAATTAAGAAAGGAGGTGGTTTAAAGAGGGTAGCACGATCAGAGTAACAAAGAGGCAAGAGCGAGAGGTGCGTGGCTTACAGGTGTTTCAGAGTAGCACAGGCAAAGGAGGGTATGGATGGTAAGGAATAGGTTTTGGGTTTTAGCGGTGTTGGTTGTCGGGTGGGTGGCTTGTGTTGCCTTAGGACAAGTATGCCCTACTTGCACATCCGACGAAGACCTTCCCTTTATTGAGCCAGGAAAAACTTGTACCATTATTGCTGTCGGAAAGAACGCAACGGTTGATGGCTCGGTTATTACTGCACAAAGCTGTGACTGTGGATCCTGCGATTTCACTATTCATCTAATTCCAGCAGCGGATCACCCCGAGGGCGCTACACGGAAGATTTATCTTCTCGATCAGTACTCTACGTACCCTGATGCTAATTGGACTCGACCTCCAACCTATGAGAAGCTCTTCTCAGGCGTGGAGATACCCGAAGTGCCTCATACTTATGCTTATATTCATGGAGTTTTTGGCAACCTTAACGACCACCAACTCCAGATTAATGAATCCACCATTGGAGGTAGAAGGGAGCTAGAGAATACGCCGGGTCTTTTCACCATTGCCGAGCTCACTATGATCGCGATGGAACGCTGTACCACAGCTCGAGAAGCGATCAAGCTCATGGGAGCATTGGCGGAAAAATATGGATACAATGGGCGGATTGATGAGGCGGAATGTCTAGCAGTTGCAGACCCCAACGAGGTTTGGATCTTTGAAATATACGGTGTGGGTCCCCTCTGGACTCCTGAGAGTGGGGAGCCTGGAGCTATATGGGCTGCCCGGCGTGTCCCGGATGATGAAGTCGCTGTAGTTCCCAATATCAGTATTATTGGTGTTATAAATTTCGAAGACAAAGAAAACTTTATGTATTCCTCTAACGTTGTTGACTTCGCTGTTAAAAAGGGTTGGTATGACCCAACAAGTGGCAAACCCTTTAACTTTAGTGATATATACGACCCGCGCTACTGGAAAGATGGCACGCCGATTACTCCGAGAAACTCTTATGGCTATTATGCACGTATCTGGAGAGCACTAAACTTGCTGGCTCCATCCAAAAATTTCAGTCCAGACTTGTATCTGCATGATTATCCCTTCTCTGTGAAACCAGACAAAAAGCTTACGCTACAAGACATTTTCGCTTTCTATCGCGATCACTATGAAGGAACGTTCCTGGACATGACAAAGGGAGTAGCTGCTGGCCCCTTTGAGAACCCTAACCGGTATCCAAGGCTAAGATTTACCCTGGACGGAAAGACTTATTACTTCGCGCGCCCTATCGAGTCGTACCACTGTGACTATGTATCCCTATGTGTATCGCGCTCTTGGCTCCCGGATCCCATTGGTGGCGTTTTCTGGCTTGGTTTGGGTGAATCAGACACTACCTGCTTCATGCCCATTTATATTGGAGTAAACGAGCTACCCAAGTCGATAACAATCGGTAACCACTGGGAGTTCGACCGTGAGTCCGCACGCTGGGCCTTTGATTATGTGACCTATCATACGCTTCCTTTTTATTCCTTAACCATGAAATACGTCAAAGAGGCTCAGGATTATTGGGAAACCCTTCTCATTCAAGAGACGCAACTGGTCGACCAAATTGCATTGCAGTTGTACAAGGCTGACCCTGCCAAAGCCAAGGCATATCTGACTGATTACTCTAAATCCGCTGTAGATCGTGTAGTTAAGGCATGGTGGGAGCTTGGCGACAATTTGCTCGTTTACTTCAACCACGGGTACATTTACAGTACGCCTGGTAAACGTGGTTCTGTGAGCTGGCCTGAGTGGTGGTTGCGGCTGATTATCGAGAAAGACCAGATGCAACCAGTACCGTAAAGCGAAGGGAAGCGGGGGGAGCAGAAGCTCCCCCCGCTTTTTATCAGGACGGAGGTGAGAAATGATGGACAGAAAAGTGTGTGCTTTGGCGCTGGCCTGTATTGGCTTTGCGTTGTTCGGGCTTAGCGGCGAATTGCCCAAGGCAGAGTTTCCTGTGCTCACGACCTCTGCAGGACAAAGCAACGACGTTGTTGTCCTGAATATCCTATGTGACGAAGCAGGCATCTTGTACGATTATTGCGATGTCCCTACGGTTGAGTTAATTGCTGCAGGGGTAGGCCTTGGTGGAGCACAACCTGCCCCAGGTTTTCATGTTGAAGTCCACACGGACTTAAACAAGTATCCTGTTGGTACACCTTATAAAACCGTTCTAGTCGCCATTGGTGCAAGCCTTAAAGGTATGGGAGCTTCTGGTCTCACAGTAGAAACAGAGATTGCTCGCCTAAAGGCTGTGCTTACCTACTGCAAAGAGCAGGGAATGTTGATAGTAGGGGTGCATATTGGTGGGCAAGCTGCTCGAGGTGCCCCTGGTAGCGAGAACGAACTCATGATCGATACAGTAGCTCCGTTTGTTAACTACCTTATTGTGACCGAAGAAGGTAACTTTGATGGCCGGTTTACCAAAATCGCTGAGGAACGGAATATCCCTATCACCATTGTTAAGTACGCCGTAGATGTAATCCCCGTGCTTAAAACTCTCTTTGGGTTAGAATAAACTAAGCGGCCCTGCCGTGTAAGCTACGGCAGGGCCCTTTTATTGTTAAGGGGGCTATATGACTTTACCAGTGATTTTCCTTGTAATTTTTGTTCTTAGCTATCTTTTTGCTGCTTTGTGCAAACTTTCTATAGAACTTAATTTGCTTATTGCAACAATCTTAACTGCTATTGCTGCTGTTTGTGCTCGAGTTATACCTGCTTTGGATTTCTTTCGCCATTTGGTAGAAGGCACCTTCACATATCTAGATGTGCTTCTGTTGTTTGTAACCGGTGGCATTTTTATGATGATCCTGCAAGAAGGTGGGGCGACGGATTATATTGTTCACGCGGTTATTAAGTACACTGGTAAACATCGTACTATTGCATTATTGCTCCTAGCGCTATTGATGCTGATCCCTGGAGCTTTGACTGGGGCGGGTAGCATCTCTTTGTTGGTCTTGGGGGCGCCAGTAGCTGCTGCGTTGTCATATCTTGGTGTTCCTTCGGACAGAGCGGCTGCGATGCTTTTTGTGCTTGGTGGCTTAAGCGCTGCAGCGCCGCCAGTAAACATATGGGCCATGATAACTTGTGCAGGCACAGCTATACCTTATGTAGGGTTTGAGCTGACGTTAGCGATTCCGATTATTGGGCTGGCTGCCTTTACCGCGTTGTATTTGGGACGCAAAACTAAGACGCAGCCCATTCAGAATTCTACTCAGGTGCCTGTGGCATCAAAAAAAGTGCACTGGTGGCAAATTCTTCTCCCATTCCTTACTTTCTTTGGCCTTATCATTGCAGGGCGGGTGTGGCCTTTTTCCATGCCTGCTTTGGGTCTTCCTCTAGTCTTTGCGATTTCTGCAGTGGTTGCATGGTTGTGTTTTTTGCAATCTGTTCGAATTGTATCATTGTGTTTAACAACTATCCGCCGTCTTTTACCTTTGCTCGCCGTTATTGTCCTAGTCGGCATGATCCAACAAGTTTTAACTGCTACCGGTGTCAGAGGATTGATCTCTTACGCCGTTCTTGCCCTGCCACTAGTAGCAATATATGTAGTGCTTCCCTTTATCATACCCTTCTCTGAGGCTGTGTTAACTTATGGAGGAGCTGCTGTGCTAGGCATTCCTTTGGCGTGGTTCCTTGATTCTGTTGGGCAGCATGCCACTGTTGTCATAGCTGGGTTAAGCCTTTTGTGGCTATTGGGCGATGGTTTGCCCCCTACCGCTCTTATTGGTCGGTTGAGTATGATGGCAACGGGCTATAACGGGCCATATAGGCGAATGCTTCGTGCCGCTATCATTCCCTGGATTGTAATAACTCTGGTGGGCATAAGTATGGTGGTTTTTAGTCGTAAATTCGTTTTTCTGGTCACGTGGAGTACTTAAAAGGGGGTACTTATGTCCGTTGTTACCTTGTGGTATTACATTCTTTGTGGTCTGATTACCGCTTTAGTTGTGTGGAATACGCTCCGGGAACAAGATCTCAAAAACTTTATTCTTTATTTATTGATCTTGACTCCATTAATTCTACGGTTATGCAGAGTAAATTAGGAGGTTGCGATGAATATCAAATATAAGACATATTGGAAAATTGCGTGTGTTGTACTAGCCGCCATAATCGCAGGATTAGGCGGTGCTCAACTCTGGTATCATCGACATTACAAAATCCCTATAGTAGCGGGCCCTGGCGTCACTCGAATAGGTCATCTTAGTGATTTTTGTCCAACGCTGCGAGGCACGGCTGCAGATAGCGTTATTTTCTACCTAGAAGGAACAAAGCCTGGCGGCAAAGTATTATTGCTTGGTAGTAGCCACCCAAATGAGCCGGCAGGCTTTTTAAGCACCTTAATTTATGTAGAAAATACTGTAGTTGATCAGGGCACACTCATTGTGATTCCTTTTCTTAATCGAAGTGCTTCTTGCTACACACGCCCTGGGGATGGGTATCCTTTGTTCTTTTCAATTTCCACGCCTTGGGGCGAAAAGACCTTCCGCATGGGTAACCGTGAGGCAAGCCCTTTGGATCAATGGCCTGATCCTGAAATTTATGTTCACTATCCAGAAAAACAATTACTGTCTTACATAGATGCGCGGAACGTGAATAGAGCATGGCCAGGCCGCCCTAACGGATTTCTTATGGAGCAGGTAACTTATGCAGTTATGGAACTCATTCGTAAAGAAAACGTCAATGTTGTTATAGATTTTCATGAAGCTGAGACTCTTTATCCTGTAACTAACTGCATTGTTGCCCCTGATAAATCAGCTAGGATAGCTACGTTAGCAGCGCTTTGGGTTAAACCAAAAGAAGGGTTCGATTGCCATGTAGAACCCTCACCCATCAATTTCCGCGGCCTATCGCATCGAGAAATTGGCGACTATTCCGACGCCCTGCCATTCCTTCTAGAGGCTCCGATACCATTTTTGGATCAGCCTACCGGGCCCAAAACTCAGGCTTTGCTGCTAGAAGGCAAAGATCCCTTTCTTTTAGCCTTAGCTAAAAAGGGTCGCCTATTTGTCCCCTATGATGAAACAGGTTGGAGTATGGATCGCCGCGTCGGTCAACATTTGTCCGTTTCTTTGGAAATTATCAATCAGTTTTCCAAAGCGGTTCCCGATAAAAAAGTTATGCTTTCAGGAGTTCCTCGCTACGCTGATGTAGTGAAATCTGGATTAGGCCAGTATTTCCATGACCCCAGCGTCAATAAGGATCGCGTAGTTTATCAATGAATGTCTGTAATCGTCACTGCGGCAACTCTGGGTTTTCTCTTAGCCTTTTTAGGGGCCGAGAAGTTTATAACTAAGCGCGCAAGACGCGAGATTCCTCTGGTAATAGCAGTAACCGGTAGCCGAGGTAAGTCCAGCGTTGTGCGTTTAATTGCATCTGGGTTGTCAGCGAGTGGGCAGCCTATTCTTGCTAAAACCACGGGCTCCCGAGCATCTCTGATATTGCCTTCAGGAGACGAAGAGGTTTTGACACGGCGCGGCATTCCTAATATTCGGGAACAGATAGCGCTTTTAAATATGTGTTCACGTTTGCACGCTTACGCGTTGATTGTAGAGGTTATGAGCATCAAGCCTGAAAACTACGCCACGGAAATAGGAAAAATCTTACAACCGGATATTCTTGTGTTAACTAATATTCGGCCTGACCATGTTGAAGCTATTGGGGAAACGCCCGATGAAGCTGCCGCGAGTTTTACTTTTGGTGTTCCTCCTCAATGTCACGTTATCTGTCCAGAGAATGGAGTTCCAAACGTTTTTATTGATCTTCTTGCTAAAAGGCAAAATAGAATAACACTTGTAAGCCGGCAAGCATATGAAGACGAAATTAAGGAATTTATACGCACAGATTATTTTGAATGGGATATAAACCTATGCTTAGCCTTAGCCGCATGTCAAGCTGCTGGGATACCATCTCAGTTGGCGGTAAAATACATGTTGAAGGCAAATCCTGATTTCGGAGCTTTGAAGGTGTGGCGTATTGTGGCTCAGTCTGGGCAATGGATCGCTGTTAACGCCTTTGCTGCTAACGATCCGGTCTCAACGGCCATGATTTACAACCGAGTTCGGCAGTGGGATGCTGTGGTTAGATTACCCGTGATTGGGATAATGAACGTACGCGCTGATCGCGGGGATAGAACAACACAGTGGGTACGAATCCTTAAAGAGGGGGCAACGCTTAAGTTCGACCGTTTACTTATAGTTGGGGATTACCCTTGCGCAGTAGCCCGATATTTGAAACCGGTATATAAGCAAAATGTTCAAGCTGTTAATGATCGCCAACCTGAAAAAATAATGGATCTTATTCTTTCCCTAGAATCGGCGGGAGCCGTTATCTTTGGATTTTGTAATATCGGTGGGGTCGGTGTTGACATTGTATCGTATTGGGAAGAGCATGGTGAACCTATATGCCTGCCGAGAGTTTCTTCATCGGCATAGTG
>Ga0078972_1016787_pt1 | contig 10716 bp, 9 predicted proteins | sample YelNatPaOPGAMG01_FD_67568 | JGI IMG/M metagenome (GOLD analysis project Ga0078972, IMG submission 67568) | Hot spring thermophilic microbial communities from Obsidian Pool, Yellowstone National Park, USA - OP-RAMG-01 (SPADES assembly) (version 2) | ecosystem: Environmental > Aquatic > Thermal...
TATATTCTGAATCATATCCCTTATCTCCTATTATATACTTGCTTTTCTTTATTATGAATTTAGGAACATTTTTCAATGCTTTGGGAAAATCCAATGAATCATGCCTAAAATTCAATCCTATCTTAAATGATACAATTATTTGTAATTTTAATGCTGTAATTATGGTTGATTTCATATATCTCCTTTTCTTTTTTAATCCAAATTCTTTTACCCTCTTGTCATAATAATGAGAATGATATTCAGTAGAGTAACCAGTGGAATCAATCCCGAGTATTTCATTTTCAAACATTTTTTTAAACATTGACAATGCCTTCCTGAATATGTATTCAAGACCTTTTACCTTCATTCTTTTCATAAATTTTTGAACGGTTGTAAAATGTGGAATGTATTCCAATGATAATTGTTCTACAATTGATGTATTGTAATCCAATAAAATTATAAGGTCCCTATATGATGTATCAAAATATATCTTCAATGCTAATATTACAAACAATTGCCATTGTGTATAAATTTTCTTGGAAAACTTATTGGAATATTGAGGTATAGATCTTTTAGCAATCCTGTAAGCTAGATCAATAAATTTATAAATATCGTTGTTCATTTTAAATTGGAGGGTTTTGGTAGTCATATTTGGATATGACATAAATATGACAAAAACCCTCCATTTTAAATAATTTTCTGAGGTTTTCTACAAAGCTTATTTTTGAAAAAAATTTTATATTAAAAGTCTATTTAAGAATAACAATGAATATAAATAAACAAAATAATTTAAACATAGCATACATCGGACATTTTTTAAACCATGGATTATCTTTATCTCAATTTGGTACTGGATTATGTTATTTACTTTCTAAAATAGAAAAAATTAAAGAAATTGATGTCATTTGCCCTAAAAAAGATAATTTAGAAGATGATATAAATATAAACAAAATTAAGATTTTAGAAGAATGGGATAACAAAGATCTATTTTCTTTTAAAAATATTATTAAAAAAATTAAAAATAAAAAATATGATATTATCATTTTTAATATAAATCCAACATCATTTAGTGAGAAAAATATTATAAATTTTTTTGGTTTAATCTTACCATTGATCATTAAAATATTGTTTAAAAAAAAAGTAATAATTATTTATCATAATTCAGCTTTTACAAGCAATATAGAAAAATTGGGTTACGGTAGTTTTTCTGATAAATTTAAGTACAAAGTTTTATTGTTAATGGAAACATTAATTTTCAAAAATATAGAAACATTTTTTACTTTAAAATTTTATAAGGAGATAGTTGATAAAAAAATTAAAAAAAATAAAGTAAAATATTTAAATTTTAAATACATTGAGGCAATACCAACTATAATATTAAATAATTTAGAAAATCAAGAAATACTTGATTTTAAAAAATCTTCCAAAGTTCCAAATATTTTATTATTTGGTTATTGGGGCCCTCAAAAAAATTTGGAATTAATATTAAATATTCTAAAAAGAATTGATGATAATGGATATAAATTTAATTTAACTATTGCTGGTGGGATAAACATTCATTTTAAAGATTATAAAATGATTTTTGAAAAATTAATCGAAAAAAATAAAGACATAATAAATGAATTAAAGGGATATGTAAATGAAAAAGACATTTTAAATTTATTTTTGAAAACAGATATTTTGATTTTACCATATACAACACCTGGAGGATGGTCAGCAATTCTTGATCAGGCTGCTTTCTTTGATTTAACAGTCGTTGCTATAGAGTTCCCTGAATATATAGAACAAGCAAATAATTATAATAATAAAAATATTTATTTAATAAAAGATAAAGATCTCGAAGATTTTTTAATAAATTTCATTAAAAATTTTAAAAATAATGGAAATAAAAAAATTTATATTAAATATAAAATTGAAGAAGGATTAAAATCAATTAATAAAATAATAGAAGAAATAATAGAAGGTGAATAATTATGGAAAAAATAGTTGAAAAAATTAAATATAAAATTAATATATATAATTATTTTCCTTTAGAATTTATGGGAGGCGGAGAAGTTTTTTCTATATATTTATTTAATTATTTATATGATTTCTTTAGCATTAAATATATTTCATCAATAAATTATACTGGCATATTGAGAATTAGTGAAAATAAATTAAGGGAACTAATAAAATTTAATTATGATAAAATTTATTTTAAAGATACATTAAAATTCTTTTTTAATCCTATTCCCGAAAAAATTGATGATTCAAATTTGATAATTATTTTTTTAAATAGGCCATTAAGAAGTAAATTTTTAAAAAGTTTATTAAAGAAAAAAATTCCTGTTTTATTTTTATTACAAGGAATTACATTTGAGAATTTTAATAATATTAAAAATTTTAAAGTATTAGTATATATGATATATTTAAATATCATTTTTAATTTAGAAAAAAAATTATTAAATAATGAAAATTTTTATTTTCAAATTTATAATAATAATCAATTTTTATTCCTTAAAAAATTAAAAATTTCTGATAATAATATTTTTAATATATATCATGGATTAAATATTAAAAATTATTTTGTTGAAAAAAATGAAAAATTTAAAATAATATGGATAGGGAGAATAGAAAAAACTCAAAAAGGCATCGATTTATTGATAAAAATAATAAAATTATTTAATAAAAAATATCATTATATTAAAGATATAGAATTTATAATAATTGGATCTGGAACTTATAGTAAATATTTAAATAAAAAAATAACTAATTTTCCTAATGTAAAATATTATGGATTCATTAAAGATGAGGAAAAATTTGAATTATTAGCATCATCTAATTTAGCTATGGCCACTTCAAATATAGAACCTTTTTCATTAGTTGTTTTGGAATATTTGTTTTCAGGGCTAAAAGTATTATCTACTCCGGTTTCTGGTCCTAAAGAAATTATATCAAAAAATGAAATTTTTGGAAAAATTTTAGATTTTAATCCTAATAAATTCGTTAATGAAATATTGAAAGAATATAATCAATGGAAAAATAATAAAGATGATTTTTTTAAAATTAAATTAAAAAGAAGTGAATTAGCTAAAGAATATTTTAATATAGAAAAAACGTTTGTTGGTTATAAAAATATGATGGATAAAATTTTAAAAATTTATAATGCTTAAAATTCGTAATATTACTTTACTGATTAATGATATTTTCTTATAGCATCCATAATTATGATGGAAATGTTTTAAGGATTTTATCCTCTTAACATTTCATCAAATCTTTAGGATACTATTTGCGAAAGCCTTCTCAAAATTTTTAAATAACGAAAATTTATATATGATTCAGATGAAGATTAAAAATTATGTATCTTTAATATTAATATTCCTAATTGCATTAGTGTATAGGTTTGCATTTTTAAACAATAATCCCCCTGGTTTATACAATGATGAATTATATTTTCTTTTAAGTGCATATGTTCAAATGTATCATCTAACTGGATTTAATGTTCCTGTTTATAATATTAAAGATTATATTTTTTATTTATTAAACGGCCAAATAATTGGGATTATATTATTTCATACTCCATCAATAGCTGCAAGGTTTGGAACAGCATTCTATGGCTCATTAATGATTTTTCCAATCTATTTAATCTCCCAGATTCTTTTTAAAAATTGGAAAATAAGTATTATTTCATCATTTTTATGGGCAATTTCTCCAAGTGCAATTGTAACTAGTAGGGTTGCTTTTGGAGTTGAGATTTTTCCTTTATTTTTATTTTTGTTTTTTATTTTATTTTTAATAAAATTTATTAAAGAAAAAAGATTAATATATTTATTTATATCCTCTATTATTTTAATAATTTTATTCATATTTCCTTCAGTTGTTGCATGGGCAGCCATACCTACAATAGCTTTTATAATATATATATTAATTGAAAAAATTATTAAAAAATTCTCATTAAAGCAAAAAGAAACATTGAAATTACCTGTATTTTTATTAATAATTTTTGGTATTGTTTTTGTAATTTTATTTCTAATGTATTTGGCTTATTTTCTAAGAAATATTGCTATTTTTAGAGAATTTTATCCTTATCGCTATGAAAAAATTGCACCCTTACCTTATTCATTTTTAGAATTGGGCTATCCATTTCTGCCATGGAAGCTCTTCCTCTTACCTGGATTTACAATTGGCTGGAGCCATGGTCCAGTATTTGTTCCATACATGTATGCGTTTCTTGCAATATTTTTCTATAGCTCTTTAATAATTATACCTTTAAATCATAGGAATGATAAGGATTTGATGCAATCATATTATTACTTGATCGCTTTATCTATTTTTGGTATTTTAATTACCCCTATGCTTTTTGCAGTAAATCGTTATTATGATTTTGAACCTTCCGAAGGAATATTTTCGCTTCCATTCTTTCTAATGTTGAGTTCATATTCAATTTATAGATTTTTTGTATGGGCAGGAAAAAAACTTTTAATGAAGAACGAAGCTACTAATTCTAATAAAAAAATAATAAAAAATATTAAAATAAAAAAATCAATTATTGCAATATTATTAATTATAATAATAATCTTTGCAGGGGTAAATATATCTACATTTACTTATAGTTCATTTGTTTTAGCACCAAAATACTATCAGGAAAATGAGAACAGTACATTTTATCCTTTTTATGGATGGGGGCAGGTATCAAGTTACCTAGTATCCCACAATCTTTACAATCAAACAATCTATTATTACCCTGATAAAGAGGGATTTTATAATCTCACGAATGTAAATAATCTCAACTACTGGTTTTGGCATCAGCACTTCCCACAGTACTGGCTTTATGTATATTCAGGAGGCTTAATAAAGAACGTTTATCTCATATACCCAAACGGTCTTCCATCTATTCCGGAGAAGTCTGCAATCATACTCAGCCAGAACTCATCCTATTCCCAATTCCTTTCAAGGAATGGTATAAATAACTCAATATTGTATACAGTTTACAGGTCAAACAATGAACCTGCGATAGAGGTAATAGAGATCTACAATAAATTGAATGAAAGCCAGATGGAGATGCTAAACAGAACAAACATATTTTATGTCAGGGATGTTGATACACTTGCCACATACAATGTTACATCATTAAAGAACATCACTGACTCTTTCACAGTCTCAGTAAGGTTTGCTCTAAAAAATGTTTCACTTGAGCAGTGGGGGAAATATTATCTAATGGGCACACAGACACCAACATTCAGCCTAGGGATATGGTATGCAAAGATTTTATGGCCCCATGCGAATAATAACACTTTCTGGGCAGAGGGAACGGTATATTCAAACTATGGAAACTATTCAGCGCCAGGGTCTTGGACAAGGATATGGGGGAATTTGCCAATAGTTAATAACACGGTATATATGCTAACAATGACCTACAGCAATGGAAACATATCATTATTCATTAACTCTACCCTTGTGGCAAAAGGCAGGATAAATTATCCTTTATACCCATTCTACAGTACAATTCTATATTTAGACCCTAACATAAATGCGACTATCCTTGATGCTGAAATATGGAATACATCTTTGAACATTGGTGAAATAGGATACCTCTACTACAATCCTTTCTAAAATTTGGAAAATTTTATTATATCTTGTGAAATAACCAAAACTATGAGAATTGCATTTCTAATACAAGAAATACATCCAAATGCAGGTCAAACATATGACCTTGTTGAAATAATCAAGTACCTTTTAAAAAGGCATCAGGACTGGAAGATTACTGTTATGACAAAAAAAATATATTATCCTCTTCCAGATGGATTAAAAAACAATAATGTTGTTGTTAAGAAAATAGATCAATTGTATTCTGCAATATTTTTTAGGGGAAAAATTGCGAGAATTTTAAAAGATTTTGACCTAGTATATGTAAAAGGCTCAATACCCTATGTTTTTCCAGCATTAAAATCCTTAAAGCCAACAATTCTTGTTGTACACCAGTTTGATGATCCTAAAATTTTTAATAGTTATAATAAAAAAATAAGAACAATCTTGGCGAATATATTGACAGGTTATGTAATTAAAAAACCAATCACAATAGTTACAGTTAGTAAGGAATTGTCATCTTTTTATGAGAGAAAATTTGGAATAAAACCAATTGTGAAAGAAGATCAAATATCTGATATATATTATACAAATGTTCCAAGAAATAAACCTGATGATGATACTATAAAATTATTAACAATGGGATGGGATTGTAATAGAAAAAATACATGCCTTTTGCTTGAATATCTATCAAAAATAAAAAATGAACTTAAAAAATTTCAATTAACAATAGCTGGAACTAATAATGAAATCATTCCAGAAATAAAAAAAATTGCTACTAATTTGGAATTGGAAAAGAATATTGTGCTGAAGGGATATCTATCGGAAAATGAATTGAAAAATGAATTTTTAAGCAACCATATTTATGTTACTTCAACAACATATGAGGGCTTTTACAGGCCATTAGTAGAGGCATTTGCAACAGGAATGCCAGGATTAGTATATGATTCTAGGAGGATTGTTGGTGACATATCAAAAAGTGCAAGTGCCAACCACATAATAAACTCAGGTGCAGGGAGATTATACGAAGACCCTAAATCATTCCTAGAAGGAATAACAGATATATTTAATAACTATGAAATTTATAGTAAAAGGGCTTTATCATATGCTGAAAATTTCCATACTGATAAAATTGGCTATAAAACCGAGCAATTGATTATAAAATTGGTGAATTCAACCTAAGTATATTTTTTAATTTCTTAAGATGCAGGATGTAAATTTTTATCTATCATATAATTCAAAAGTACTAATCCTATTTCATTTCTCAATTTTCTCAAAATATCTGTACCTAGAGATTGACCCATGTAATCTCCTATTTTATAATTGATGAATGTATATCTATCCCTTTTCAAGGATATCTTTAGGGATAGATCATTATCTTCACCAGAACTTAAAAATCCTCATTAAATAATTTACCATCTTTTTCTCTTACAAAACTACAGGAAAAAATACCAAAATCAGCAAATGAAATATATCTATAACCAGGTTTATAAAAAAACCTATGATAAAAATGTATAGGTGTTGGGAATAGTGTTACCTTAAATTTTCTTTTTATTCCCTTTTGCATTCTTCTTTTAAGAATTAATGTAAAACCTATTTTTCTTAATATATTTTCCTTTCCAATGTTGTCTGGTATTGAATGATATATTGAAGGTTGAGTAAAAACAACATCATAATCTTTATTATTTATATTTAAAAGTTCATTTTTTAATTGCTTTGTTGAGTAATTCTGACAAATAAGCGACATTTTTATGACATATTTAAATAGGCTATTTGTTTTGCAGAAATTATGTTAAACACAACAAAACAAATAGCCCATACTGATAATGATAATGAAGTTAATAAACGTAACTGGTCCTCATATAATGAAGAATTGGTAGTAAGAGGGGAACTATATTTCGATTTTGATTTCAGATCAAGATGGGATGATGAATTGAAACAAATGAATAATGGTAAGGTAGGTGCACCTTATAAATTCCCAGAATCTTTCATTAAATTAATGGCAATCTTACATCAATATATTGATTACAGAGGTTTAGAGGGAAGCAAGGAAACTTGCTGATTATGAATTAATTCCATATTTTTCAGATTACACGACATTATGGAGGAGGATACATGATTTCAAGCCTGAACTGGATAAGCCAGAATATAAAAAGATAGAAATAGCATCAGACGGTACTGGATTGAAAACGACAAATGCTGGAACATACAGGCTTGACAAATATGGAACTAGGAAGAAAAACAAATACATTGTTGTTGTAATAACTTCAGATGTAAGGACAAAAAAATTGTTAAAAATGGATGTTTATATTCAGGGAGAAAACACTGAAACAAAAGTTGTTGAAAATCATATAATGGATCTAAAAGAGGAAGGATATAATATAAGTAAATTCTACGGAGATGGAGCATACGATAATTACAATATGTTCAATATACTTGGAGAAATAGGGGCAGATAAAGCAATAAAAATAAGAAAAAATGCGTCAATGGGGCATGATAATTACAAAGGAAAAGAACGTCGTAGGGCGGTAAAAGAGTATAATAATCTTGGATATAGAGAATGGTCAAAGAAGAATGAATATGGCAAAAGGTGGAATGCAACGGAAGGCATAAATTCATCAGTAAAGAGAAAATTTGGAGAGAATTTGGTATCTAAATTGCCAGAAAATCTTGTAATTGAAGGATACCAAAGATTCTGGGCATATGATACATTAAAAAATTATGGTGAGATGAACATATATGGAGAAATGAAATACCCATAAAATGGAGAAAAATCTAAAAATGAGAAAAATAAAGGCATTTATGGATAAAAATAATTACTCAACGCAGCATTAGCAATAAAAAACTTTTTGTATAGGACACCTATTAAAATATTTGTGTATGACATAATAATAAAAAATGGAATAATCATTGATGGTGCTGGTAATGATTGGATTAAAGGTGATATTGCAATTAAGGATGGAATAATTGCTAAAATTGGGAATCTTTTTTATGAAAGAGCTGATGAGAATATCGATGCTTCCAAAAAGATAGTGTGCCCGGGATTTGTAGATATTCACAGTCATTCAGATTATACAGCCTTAATATATCCTACATCCGATAGTAAGGTTATGCAAGGTGTAACCACTGAGGTAGTGGGAAATTGTGGATATTCTCTTGCACCATTAACAAAGGAGAACATAGATGTATTCAAAGAAGCAAACATAGAGGAGGGATTTTTAATAAATTTATTATCATGGGATTGGTTGACATTAGATCAATATTATGCTAAGGTAATGGAAATAGGAACATCCGTGAATTACGTTCCTCTTGTTGGTCACAATACAATTAGAATTGCAGTGATGGGATTTGAAAAAAGAGAACCGAGTGATACAGAACTTAGAAAAATGGTAAACATGCTTGAAAATGAAATGAGATCTGGCTATTTTGGAATAAGTACTGGATTGGAATATCCTCCTGGGAGTTTTTCTAAAACAGATGAATTGGTTGAACTTTCAAAAATTGCGAGTAAATATGGAGGTATTTATGCTTCACATATCAGAGATGAAGGTCCAAGGGTTGAAGAGGCAGTTATGGAAGCCATTGAGATTGGAAAGAGAGCAAATATCCCTGTGGAAATATCTCATATAAAGGTGGTAGGAAGAGAAAATTGGTATAAGGCCGATGTTTTACTCAATTTAATTCATAGGGCTAGAAATATTGGAATTGAGGTAAATGCGGATGCTTACCCATACACTGCATTGCAAACCACCCCTACCATTCTTTTACCCTCTTGGGTTATGGAAGGGGGAATTGATATGGCTCTACAAAGGTTAAAAAATAAAAAATTAGTAGATAAAATTAAAAAGGAAATGACTCTAAATGTAGATGAAGAATCTTCAGAAATTGCAATTATGGAATACGGTGGAAAAACGATTAAAGACCTTTCCAATGAATGGAATATGAATGTATTTGAAACTTACCTTAAATTACTACTAGAGAATAAAGGAAAGGTCCGTATGATACATCATTCCATGAATGAAGAGTCTGTTGAAAAATTCATCACTTCCCCTTTAATATCAATAGGATCCGATGGAATGGGAACAACACCCAATTACGGTCCCATTGGCAAATTTCAACATCCAAGGGAATATGGAACTTTTCCTAGAATTATTTCAAGATTTTGGAGAGAAAAAAATATACTTTCTTTACCAGAGGCAATAAGAAAAATGACAGGATTACCTGCAAGTAAACTAAGATTAAAAAAGAGGGGTTTGATAAAGGAAGATTTTTATGCGGATATAGTAATATTTGATCCTGAAAAAATACTTGATACCGCCACATTTACTGACCCTGTTAAATTTCCTGTGGGTATTAATTATGTTATTGTAAATGGAAAAATTGTGGTTAAAAATGGCATTCATACAGGTTTAAAGCCCGGAATTGTGATAAAAAGATTAAATAAATAGAAAAAAAATTGAAAGAAATAGTTATTAGTAAAACGTAAATCATGTTCCACTTGGAAAGTATGATTCAAGTCCCTTCATTTTTTCTTCTTTCCCCTTACTGCAATATATGCAACTGCTGCGATTATTATTACAACTATTATTCCTGTTACTATGTAAAGGATAGTATTATTTTGACCCTGTGTAACATTTGATAATGGCTCAACTGTAAGGAATGGTCTCCAGTCATATCCACCAAATGGGCCGCCAGGATAATCTGTGGAAATGTTTGTCCATTTCTTGGAGTAAGCCTGTATTGGCTCAGGAGAGTATAGTGGTATATATGGAAGATCATTGTATAATATTACTTGCAGCTGATATGATATATTCTTTACCTCCTGTAGTGTTGTTGCATTTAACATCTGATTGTAAAGTGAATCGTAACTGAGATTAGTATATCCACTATCAGACATTCCTGTCTCTACCTGTGATGAGAGGAATGGGCTTAACGCTGTAACAGGATCTGCTGGAGTAAGTATCCAGTCCCATAAATCTATATCATGGTTGAAGTCCGGCCAGATTATAGAGCTCATTGTACCAGTATCCATTGCCTGCACTGTTGTCTGCACCCCTATCTTAGACCAATAGTTTGTGGCAATTATATTCGCAGCATTTATTTCCTCAGGCATGCTGCTGGGTACTATTATTGTATATTTAAGTGGAGTACCGTTTGGAGAAACCCTATAGC
>Ga0078972_1016789_pt1 | contig 10714 bp, 7 predicted proteins | sample YelNatPaOPGAMG01_FD_67568 | JGI IMG/M metagenome (GOLD analysis project Ga0078972, IMG submission 67568) | Hot spring thermophilic microbial communities from Obsidian Pool, Yellowstone National Park, USA - OP-RAMG-01 (SPADES assembly) (version 2) | ecosystem: Environmental > Aquatic > Thermal...
GCAGGTACATCGGTAACCTGAGCCTGCACACGGATATCACCGAGCGCAAGTGTCTGGAAGAAGCCCTGGTTAAACTTAAGGCGGAACTGGAAATCCGGGTTCAGGAGAGAACCAGAGAACTCGATTCTGCCAATCAAAGGCTGAAAAAGGAACTTGCTGAGCATCAAAGAACGGAGGAGCTGTTAAAAGAAAGTTCAGAATTCAATTTTGCCCTGCTGACCAATGCTCCTAATCCGATTCTGGTTACCAATCCGGATGGATCGATCAGGTACATAAACCCGGCTTTTGAAAAGCTCACCGGTTATTCGCGGGAGGAGTTGATCGGTAAAAAAGGATTTCATCCCTGGTGGCCTGAAGATGAGGCGCAGATTTATGCCCGCCAGGCAAGGGAGAACCAGTACAATAAACTGGAAGTTCAAGAAAGGTGGTATCGGAGGAAAAATGGTGAGCTTTTCTGTGTTTCGGCTACCATTCTGCCCATTAAGAAAAACGGAGAAGTGAAATACTATCTGGCAAACTGGGTGGATATCACCAGCAGGAAGAATTACGAGGAAGAGATCCGGCGGAGTCATCAGAAGCTGACCAATTTCGTTGATTCGATTCCTGGAGTCGCCTTCGAATTCAGGGTGAAACCCGGTTCAGAACGGATGGAGTTTACTTTCCTGAGTGCCCGGGTTGAAGAATTGCTTGGTCTTAAAGCTGAGCAACTTTTGCGGAATCCCCGTTTGCTGTGGCAAACCATGACCCCCGAGGATTTTCAGAATCTTTATCAATCCATGCTGGAGGCTTTTCAAAGTCGGTCCCTCTGGCAGCACGAATTCAGGATTAATCTTCCCAACGGTCTGAGCAGGTGGATTCACGCCAGGGCGAGCCAATTTTATGTTGAACCAGATGGTACCTCCTACTGGAGCGGTACCATGCTGGATATCACCGAGCATAAACAAGCCGAGGATGCCCTCAGGGAATCCGAGGATAAATACCGCAGGCTTTTTGAAACCATCAACCACGGCGTGGTTTATCATGATGGGGATGGCAGTGTCATCGCTCTGAATCCGGCGGCTAAAAAGATTTTGGGCTTAACTTTGGCGGAGATGCAGAAGCCTCTTGAGCAAAGCGTTTGGGAGATATTTAACCCGGATGGATCAGTGATGCCGATTGACCGGCATCCGGCGCTGGTAGCTTTACGCACAGGTCAAGAGGTCCGGGATGTGGTGTTCGGCTTTTTCAATAAAGTGGATGGCAGGCGGCACTGGATTAACGTCAGCGCCGTACCGGAATTCAAACCGGGCGATCAGGCGAAACCCTGCCGGGTTTACACCAACTTTGCCGATATCACGGAACGGAAAGAAGCCGAGGATCAATTAAGAGAAAGTGAAGAATTCAACCACAACTTACTGGAAAACGCACCCAATCCGATTGTGGTGATCAACCTGGACAATTCCATCAGATATGTAAACCCGGCTTTTCTGCGTTTAACTGGTTTTTCAGAGCAGGAGATCCTCGGCAAGAAGCCGCCTTTCCCTTACTGGCCCCCCGAATTCCATGAACAATATTACCGCGACTATTTGAATCCAGAAATCTGCAAGGTGGAGTGGCTTTTCCAGAAGAAAAATGGCGAGCGTTTCTGGGCTCAGTTGAACTCGGTGCCGGTGGAAAAAGAGGGTCAGATCAAATATCATATCTGCGCCTGGTTAGATATCACCGAGCGGCGGCATACGGAAGACGCCTTGAAACAGCTGGCAGAGTTCAATGAGGTGCTTCTTGATAACGCCCCTGATCAGATCCTGGTGCTTAATCCGGATACTTCTATCCGGTACGTCAACAGGGAGTTTATCGAGAAAAACGGCTGGCAGAGGGAAGAAGTACTCGGAATGAAAGCTCCTTATCCCTGGTGGCCGGCTGAGCAGAGGGAACAGCTACTTGCCGGTTTCCTGCAATGCTTCAACACTCCCACCGGTGAGAGTGAACTCATCAGCCAGAAGAAAAACGGAGAGCGTTACTGGCTGCATTTCAAGTGGTCCAGTATTATACACAATGGTAGAATGGAATACATGATCATCAACGCCACTGATATTACAGAACGCAAGAAGGCTGAAGAGGCTTTAAAGGAGAGCGAAGAGCATTTCCGCCTGCTGACCGGTAAATCCCCCGTCCCGATTATTGTTAACGATGAAAAGGGTGAAATTGAGTTTATCAATGAGCAGTTTACGGCGAAGTTCGGTTATTCAAAAGATGATTTCCCCGATCGCGAGATGTGGTGGAAAAAGGTGTATCCGGATGAAAATTACCGGGAAGAAATCCGCTCTAACTGGCGTCGAATTGCAGCACAGGCAGAAGCGGAAGGCAAGAGCGTGGCAGGTCCACTGGAATGCTGGATAACCTGCAAAGATGGCTCGGTGCGCGTTGTCGAAATATCCAATACACGGATTGGTAGTAAACAGGTGGTGGTTTTCAACGACATTACCGAACGCCGGAAGATTGAAGAAGATCTCAGACGGAGTATTGACCAGGTACAGAAGGCACTCAGGGGCACGGTAGATGCAGCGGCTAAAATGGTGGAAATGCGTGATCCCTATACTGCCGGTCACCAGCAGAGGGTTGCCAAACTGGCTGTTGAGATTGCTCGCGAGTTAAACCTTGAAGAAGACAGGGTGAAATGCGTTGGAATGGCGGCGATGGTGCATGATCTTGGGAAAATATATGTACCGGCGGAGATATTAAGCCGCACGGGCAAGCTTTCCGATCTGGAATTTCAGATGATGAAAGTGCATGTCCAGGGAAGCTATGACATTTTGAAGACGATCGAGTTCCCCTGGCCAATTGCAGAGATTGTTTACCAGCATCATGAAAGAATGGATGGATCGGGGTATCCCCGCGGTTTAAAGGGAGACGAAATCCTGCTGGAAGCCCGCATACTGGCAGTAGCGGATACAGTGGAAGCCATGAGCACCCACCGCCCTTACCGTCCGGCTCTGGGTGTTCCGGAGGCATTGGAGGAAATTTCCAGGCGTAAAGGGACACTTTACGATCCCGAAATTGTTGAAGCCTGCCAGCGCGTTTTCCGGCAAAAAGGTTTTTCCTTTGAACTGGAAGATATCAAATTCCAGGAATAAGAATTAATTGAAGCCGAACTGACGAGGATGTATAATCTCCCGTAGTCTTGATAAGCTACGGGAGGTTTTATTATGTATGTGACAGGGCTTGATCAGGTCCGGAAATTTGTCCCCCAGATGGCAGGAGCTAAAGGAGTACACAAGCAAATACCGCTATCACGGGCGGACGGGGTTCCCACCTTCTCTTTCCGTGTGTTTACCATTGAACCGGGTGGGCATACTCCCCTTCATCGTCACCCATTCGAACATATGAATTATATTATTGAAGGCAGTGGAGTGCTGGTTGGGGAGGATCGAGAGATAGCCCTGAAACAGGGGGATTTTGCGCTTATTCTGCCCAACGAGCTGCATCAGTTTAAAAATACCGCCGGAAGCAGCAACCTGGTGCTCATCTGTGCGGTTCCCCGGGAATTTGAGTAGCTTGATTTGTATTTATTCTATTTCTGTGCTGGAGTCGATCAAAAATATCCTTTATGATAATATTTTTAAATAAACTATCACTGCTCAAATCTAAGTAGAGAAGGAGAGAAAAATGGGAGAAGCATTAAAAGGGAAAGTAGCTGTGGTAACCGGGTCCGGTCAGGGAATCGGCAGGGCAATCGCCATAGCAATGGGCAGGGAGGGGGCAAAGGTGGTAACCAATAACCGGAAACCGGGTTCTACGAATTTTGCTATTCTTAGCGAGGCACAATTAAAGGCTTTGAGTCCGGAAAAAAGGGAGTGGGTACTGCAATTGCAGAAAGAGTACAGTGGAGATGCAGAAACCACTGCCAGCCAGATCCGTGAGCTGGGTGGGGAAGCCATAGCTTTTTTCGGAGATGTTGCCAGATTTGATGTTGCGGAGAAATTGATCCAGACCGCGGTAAATACCTGGGGCAAAATCGATATATTGGTCAATGTTGCCGGCACTTTCCGTTTCAGTCCCATATGGGAGATGACCGAGGAAACCTGGGACTACGTCAACAATGTCAAGCCCAAAGCGTATTTCAGTTGCATCCGCCATGCGGTTCCTTACATGATGAAACAGAAGTGGGGCAGGATTTTGAACTGCACTTCTCAGGCGTGGGCGGGCGATAACCTGAAACACGCCAATTATGCAGCAGCCAACGCCAGCGTGGTAGGACTTACCCGGGCGGTAGCCAGAGAACTCTGGCCTTACGGCATTACCTGCAATGCCTTTGCGCCTTTTGCCAGAACGCGGGCTTCCTTCGAACTGGAGGCTTATAAACTGGCTATGCCAGATGAGAAAACTCCGTATGTGGCAAAGGGGCGTGAGATTCCTTTTGAATATACTCCCAGCCCCGATGATCTGGGTCCATTCCTGGTTTATCTGGCAACCGAAGCAGCCGCGAAAATCAGCGGCTCAGTGTTTATGGTCGGCGGCAATTCGATCGGGCTTTATCAGGATCCGGATCTTAAGCGCTCGGTTTACAAGCAGGGAGGGCAGTGGACGGTTGAGGAATTGAAGATGACACTGCCGAGATCCTTGCTGGCGGGCTACCAGAACCGGGCGGAAATCATCTGAAATACTCCCTGTTACCGTTGACCTGAATTTGTCTCTTTGTTATACTGCTTTCGGGGCGGGGTGTAGCGCAGCTGGTTTAGCGCGCAGCGTTTGGGACGCTGAGGTCGGAGGTTCAAATCCTCTCACCCCGACCAGGCGGTTTTACTCCGAAATACGGTTGTTCTCTGTTTAAGCCGGCTCCCTCAATTTACTGCAGAGGGAGCTATCTTTTATCGTGCTTCTGCGTTATAGATTATGGACGAGGTAATGGGACATCCAGAGCAGATTCCTCCTGAAGGGGAAATACCCCGGGAAGGATATGGGAATTTACCATTGCGGGATGAGGAAAATCTCGTCCGGCGGGCGCAGCGTGGTGATTCTGAGGCATTATCTCGCTTATATGAAGCGTATTTTGACCGGATTTACCGTTATATTGCCCTCAGGATACAGAATGAGATGGAAGCTGAGGATATAACGCAGCAGGTTTTTATGAAGATGTTGCAGGCGATTCCCACCTATAAAGTCAAAGGCACGCCCTTTTCATCCTGGATTTACAGGATAGCACACAATCAGGTGATTGATTTCCTGCGACAGCAAAATAAAAAGGCCACGCTGGATATCGAGGGTTTGCCCTTGCCCGATACGGGGGAGGATCCGCAGCACCTCATGGAAAAACAGGCGGATATAGAAAGGTTAAAGCGGGCGACTAAAAAACTCACTCCTGCTCAGCAGGAAGTTCTTTCTCTGCGCTTTGCCGCCGAATTATCCATTGCTGAATGCGCCGCAATCATGGGTAAAAGTGAAGGGGCGATCAAAGCCTTGCAGCACAGTGCGGTGCTGGCGTTAAGAAAGGCTTTAACAACGGGTGAAATATGAAACAAGGGGAAGGTTTTAATAATCTCTTAAATGAATGCATTGAGCGAATAATGCATGGCGAGACGGTAGAAGAGTGTCTCCGCAGATATCCGGAACAGGCTGAGGCTTTAAAACCTCTGTTGCAAACTGTGCTGAAAGCCAGACAGGCTTCCCAAATTAAGCCGGAAGCCGCATTTAAATCCCGGGCGAGACAGGAATTCCAGCGGGCAGTCTATGAAACACAGGCACGGAAGCGGGAAAAGACTGGGTGGTTGCACTGGCGCTGGCAGTCTGCCTGGGCCATGGCGATAATCGCAGTATTAATCGTGTTACTCGGTGGGGGTGGTGCAGTTGTTGCGGCTGCCGGCAGCATGCCTGATAATCCTCTTTATCCCGTGAAAATTGCTGCTGAGCAGATCCAGATGAGCCTGACTTTTTCTGACATCGGGAAAGCAGAGCTAAATGCGAAACTGGCTGATGAGCGCGTTAATGAACTCGTTTATCTCGCAGAAAAAGGCGATGGAGAGAAGGTGCAGATTGTGGCTGATCGTTTGAACAGAAATCTCAGCAATATCGTCAACATCGTGGGTGAAATCAATGCCAGAAAAGGCAATCTGCTGGATTCCGTAATGACGGCATCGCAGGCTCAACCTGCTGCCAGCCCCGCGCCTGAACCGGCAGGAATAGTAACCCGGGCTGCGCCGGCTACTACGGCTCCGCCCACCGTTCAGGCTCCCACGCCAACTCAGCCTGATATTTCAAACCGGCCAGAACCGGCAACCACCGCTCCTCCGGTTAACGAAGACATGAGTCCGGAGGCAGTGCTAAAAAATGAGTTCAGTTTAAAGGCAAGCCAGCCAACCCAGCTGGCAGGCAGTTCAAAGGAGCTGGAAGAACTTAAAAAGAAAATAATCCGTTATGTGATTGAGCATCCTGCCAAACTTGAAGAAGCTCTGCAGAAAGCTCCGCCTGAGTTGAGACCTGCCTTGCGTGAGGCGATTATGCGGGCGCTGGTCGAATATGAAGAGATCAGGGTAAACCTGGAAAACCTGCGGGATTAATACCCCGAAAACGATTATTTTTTCATCGGTTTCTAAATCGCTGCTAACCGGACAGCGATTTTTTCGTTATATGATATAGATATAGTACAGAATAAGGTAATTCAAGGAGGTAAACAACAAGATGAAAAACAGGTGGTTTTCAGTCATGGCGGTGGTGCTGTTGCTGGCAGTGGCAGGGATGGTGTTGAGCCTTACCGGATGCAGCGGTGTTGCGGCGGCGGATGTGCAGCCCGTTAGTGTAAACGTTAACAGCCAGCAGGGTATCTGGGTCAACGGACAGGGCAAAGTCACGGTAACCCCGGATATCGCTTATATAAGCATGGGAGTCTCAGCTCAGGCTGCCACGGTGACCGAAGCACAGGCACAGGCAGCAGCAGCCATGGATAAGGTGATTGCAGCTCTCAAAAGCAACGGAGTTGCCGAAAAGGATATTCAAACCCAGTATTATAATATCCAGCAACTCACCAGGTATGACAATGTCACCCAGCAAAGCGTGGTAACCGGTTACATGGTTAGCAATTCGGTCAATGTTAAAATCAGGGATGTCGGCAAAGCTGGAGTGATTATTGATGCAGTAGCGACTGCCGGTGGGGATTACACCAGGATCAATGGAGTCAATTTCTCGATAGATAAACCAGAGCAGTATTATGCCCAGGCAAGAGAGCAGGCGATGGCTGATGCAAAAGCCAAAGCCACCCAGCTTGCGCAACTGGCAGGTGTGACGCTCGGCAGGGCTACCTATATCACGGAAAGCACCAGCAGCCCTTATGTGCCTTATCCGTATCCCATCAAAGCAGCCGATGCTGTGCAGTCTCCAACCACTTACATCACGCCGGGTGAAATGGATGTAACGGTAAGCGTTCAGGTTGCCTATGCCATTCAGTAAGGCAGCGCTCAGGGAAATCTGATTTTCGGAGCTCTTACGTGATAAGCAGCCGCAAGGAAATATGCGCGAATCATCCTTGCGGCTCGTTTTTTCTCAGGATATTCGCATCGGCCATCCGTTTATCATTTTGTTGTTATTATGATATAATTCAGGCGTAAAGATGAATAAGTCCCGCAAGGGGCTTATTTGAATTTTCGGTAGCTCGCTGAGCATCGTACGTTCATGGCCCGGTCGATCAAACCGACCGGTTCATCGAAGCCGGGAATAATAACGGAAAAATTTTTCAGAGAAGGTGAAATCGCCGGTGAATAAAAACAGGATCAACGGAGTAATCAGGGCAAAAGAGCAACTGGTTGATGCCCTGGCTGAGGCTGCCAGTCAGGCTCAACGTACCGGTTTATTGCCTGTGGCAACTCTACCCGAAGTTGCCGTAGAGCGACCGCAGAACTCTGAGTTTGGTGATTATGCCACCAGTTTCCCCCTGAAACTGGCGCGTACCGCCGGGAAAAATCCGCTGGCTATCGCAGCGGATCTGGTTAGATTGTTGCCTGTGGATTCACTGGTGGCGGATGTCCAGATAGCTCCTCCGGGTTTCATTAATTTTATCTTTAAGAATAGCTGGTTAACCAGCCAGGTGGATGCGATACTCGAGGCAGGGGAGGAATTTGTTCATTCCGATGCTGGTAAAGGCTTGAAGGTACAGCTTGAATTTGTCAGTGCCAATCCTACCGGTCCTCTTCATGTGGGCAACGGGCGGGGAGCAATCCTGGGAAATGTCCTGGCAAACGTTTTAAAATCTGCCGGTTACAGCGTTGAACAGGAATATTATGTTAATGATGCCGGGAATCAAATTAATATATTCAGCCGTTCCCTGTATGCCCGTTACTGCCAGGTGTTAAATATTGAATACCCGTTCCCCGAAGATGGGTATCAGGGAGCCTATCTCATTGATCTGGCAAAGGAAATTGTTGACGAAGAGGGGGACAGATTTTTAAAGATTCCACCGGCAGAGGCCGAGCAGGAGCTGGGGCGCATTGGGATCAATAAAATGCTCGATTGCATCCGCGGGGATCTGGAACTGCTGGGGGTGATTTTTGATGTCTGGTTCAGGGAGAGCAGCCTTTACGCAGATGGAACCTACCAGAAAGTCATGGAGATCCTGCGTAAAGATGGTTTTATTACAGAAAGAGAGGGAGCAGTCTGGTTCGTCTCTACCGCTCTGGGTGATGATAAGGATAACGTGGTGGTGCGTGGAGATGGCTCACCGACTTATTTTGCCTCCGATATCGCCTATCATTATGATAAGTTCATCCGGCGGAAATTTGACCGGGTAATCAACATCTGGGGAGCGGATCACCAGGGACATGTTTCCCGCATGAAAGCCGTGGTAAGTGCCCTGGGTATCGATCCAAATAGATTGAATGTGATACTGTACCAGCTGGTGACGCTTTGCCGGGGACAGGAGGTTGTCCGCCTTTCCAAACGCAGCGGAGATATCATCACGCTCCGCGAGGTGATTGAGGAAGTGGGGGCAGATGCCTGCCGTTTCTTCTTTCTTTCGCGCTCGGCAGATAGCCAGATGGATTTTGATCTGGAACTGGCAAAAAAACAATCGCAGGAAAATCCAGTTTATTATGTGCAGTATGCCCACGCTCGTATCTCCAGCATCCTGCGGCTGGCCAGGCAAAAGGGCATAGATTACAGCACCGGTGATGTTTCTCTGCTGACCAGCGAACCTGAGTTGACCCTGATCCGCAAAATGCTGCGGCTGGGCGAGGTCATCGAGGTCATTACCCAGACCCTTGAGCCACACCATCTCACCTATTATTCACAGGATCTGGCTACCATTTTCCACAGTTTTTACAAACAATGCCGTGTAATTACAGATGATGAGGCCCTGACAAGGGCACGTCTGAAACTGGTGGAGGCTACCAGGATTATCCTGGCCAAAGCTCTCCATTTGATGGGGATTACAGCTCCCGAGAAGATGTAGTCCCGCGAGATGACATTATTTTACATAAATTGAGGAAGAGGGCATGAAACGAGTTTTTTCTGGGGCTAGACCCACTGGAAAACAGCACCTTGGCAACTATCTGGGTGCGATCCAGAATTACGTGAAATTACAGGATGAATACCAGTGTATTTATTGCATAGTTGACCTTCACGCTCTGACTACCCTGAAGGATACACACGAACTGCAGAAGAATATCCATGAAATGGCTCTGGACTGGCTCGCCGCCGGACTGGACCCGCAGCGCAGTATAATTTTTGTACAATCACATGTTCCGGAGGTCACTGAGTTACACGTCCTCCTGAGCATGGTTACACCGCTGAGCTGGCTATTGCGCGTACCAACGTTCAAAGAGAAAGCCAGACAGCAGCCTGAAAATATTAATTATGGACTGGTGGGTTATCCGGTCCTGATGACGGCTGACATAATTCTGTATAAGGCTGAAGTTGTACCGGTGGGTGAGGATCAGCTTCCCCATCTCGAGCTTGCCAGAGAGATCGTCCGCCGCTTTAACACTCTTTTTGGCCCTACTTTTCTGGAGCCGGAGGCCAAACTTACCACCTTTCCACTGGTCATCGGACTGGATGGCAAGGATAAAATGAGTAAATCCATGAATAATTACCTTGAAATCTCTGCGTCTCCTGAAGAGATCATGGCTAAAATTAAAACCGCGGTAACCGATCCGGCCAGAGTTTATCGCAAAGATCCCGGGCATCCTGAGGTCTGCAATATCTACCGGTTCCATGAATATTTTAATCCTGATCAGGTAGCAGAGATCGCCCGGAAATGTACCACCGCGGAAATCGGCTGCGTCGAGTGTAAGATGATCGTCGCCAGAGAAATAGCCAGAGCTCTGGAACCCTTCCGGCAAAGACGTGCAGAACTGGCTGCCAGACCTGATTATATTAAGGAGGTTCTGGCGGATGGTGCAAGAAGGGCTCAGGCAATTGCCCGGGAAACTCTGAGAGAAGCAAAAGAAAGAATGGGGCTGCTTTAATTATCTGGAAACAGCCCACGCAGGATAAGTTATTTCCGTTGAATGGGCTCTAGCTAGATTTGCGAATTTAGCTAAGTTTAATCAATCAGAGATTTTCTCAACAGGAGCAGAGAGCTGGTTACTGTCCGGCGGGCCAGCATCTCGGGACGCCATTGATAGGTTTGTTGAATGACTTTGCCAGAATTCCCCTGGTGGATGGCTATAAAAGCCCGGGCAAACTGGTCTTTCTCTGCTGATGAAGTTACTCCATCTATCCCGATGCCAATATCGGCGTCAAACTGCTTGCC
>Ga0078972_1016793_pt1 | contig 10711 bp, 9 predicted proteins | sample YelNatPaOPGAMG01_FD_67568 | JGI IMG/M metagenome (GOLD analysis project Ga0078972, IMG submission 67568) | Hot spring thermophilic microbial communities from Obsidian Pool, Yellowstone National Park, USA - OP-RAMG-01 (SPADES assembly) (version 2) | ecosystem: Environmental > Aquatic > Thermal...
GAATGTGTGGAACAATAATATGTTTAAGATTACAATATTCAAGTGATGTTGATAAAATTTCTGATACATTCCATTTGAATGAAGAACAATCTATAAAAATACAAGAATTGAATAAAGGAGAGGCAATAGTATTATTGCCAAGAATAAATAATGCAATTCCAATTATAATTTCTTAATATTAGATAGATATATTTAAAAGAAGATAGGAGATTATAATAGAGAGAAAGACATCTAAAGATTTCATAGCTTTAGTATTTGATGGAAGAATATTTCAACAAGCAAATAAAATAACTTCTTATACTAATAAAGCAATTTTATTAATTGAGGGAAATTTAAATAAAGAAGTTGAATATTTAAAAAATAAGAATTCAATTTATGGAACTTTATTAGTTTTGGCTTTATCTTATAATCTTAAAATTGTTTATAGCTTTGATATTAAAGAGTCGGCAAATATATTAGAAATTATTTATAAGCATGGAAAATATTATAAAATCGAAAATATTCATTTAATTAAACAAAAGAGAATATCTAATGATATTAATAAACAAAAATTGAATATAATTGCTTCTATTCCTTATATTGGAGAAAAATATGCAGAAAGATTATTGAAAAATTTTAAAACAATAAAAGCAATTATTAATGCTTCTCCTCAAGAATTAACTTTTAAAGCCAAAATTCCTTAAAAAACTCTATATGGAGATATTTTAAAAATATTTATTCAAATATAAGTTTATTTTTTAAAATTATTAGTAAAAACCTTTATATAATAAAATTTTATGAAAAATTAAATAATTGGACACGCCCTAGGTTGAAGTAAAAATGGAAATAGCTATAGTAAAAGAACGAAATGATTATTTAGAACTAATAGTTAGGGATGTTGGTGTTTCATTAATAGCAGCTTTAAGTGAAGTAGCACAAAAAAATGAAGAAGTAGAATATGCAGGATATAGGATAGAGCATCCATTAAAAAGCGATATAAGATTTATAATAAAAACAAAAGGAAAAAATTTAACAGCAAGAAATATATTAGAAGAATCTATTAAAAAAATGAAAGAAATAATTGATGAAATATATTCATTAAGTGAAGAATTAGAAAAAAAGCAATAAAAATTCAAGGAGGTATAAAAAATGAAGTTTTGCCCAAAGTGCGGTAAAAAACTTTCAATAAAAAAGAAGAATGATAAAAATGTATTATTTTGTAAAAAATGTGGTTATGAAGAAAAGATAGAAGAAGTATTAATATCAACTAAAAAACTTTCTAGTAAAGAAGCAGTTATAGAAACTGTTAAAGAAGAGACTACACCTCTTCCCATAACTAGTGATGTTAAATGCCCAGTCTGTGGACACAATGAAGCATATTGGTGGACAGTACAAACAAGAAGTGCAGATGAACCTACGACTCAATTCTTTAGATGTGTAAAATGTAATCACACATGGAGAGAATATGCATAACCAAGAATAAAAAATTAATTATCGCAATTTTTATTAAAGAAGTTGTACAAATAAAACAATAAATGATTTAAAAAGGAGAAATTAGCATATTAAAATGAATATAAAAAAATCATTAATACATCAAAGAGGTTAGGAAAAGAATATATTATTCAATAGCTTTAATCAATTTTTGCTATTTTTCATTTTTATTACAAATTTAATGATTTAATGTATTCGTAAAAATATGTAGTTTTTGTAGGAAATATAAATGTGATGATAGTCTTTAGTAGTTTTAATGGTCTTATTATTTGGAATAACAAATTCATTTAAAATATAATAACATTATATGATCTCCAAAAATTTATAAAAACATAATCATAAGAAAAATCTAAAATAAATAAGAATAATTTCTTATATAGAGTGGAAATTATATTATTAATAGAAAGAACTATAATCTATATGGATGGGTATTTTTAAAACAATATTAAACATGTATTTTTGCTTCCTAATGGAAAATTTATTTTTTCCCATTCATCTTTCTTACCAATTATACTAAAAACACCACAAACAAAAACATTTAATTTTTTTAGAAAGTCAAAAAAAGAATTAATTTTATTACTATTGAAAGCATTACTCATAATTATTAATACACTTTCATTATTTTTAATATATTTTTTTGGTAACCAATAAACATTATTTTCTCCAAAACTTGAATACATAAAATATAAAAAATTGTCTTTTATTTCACAAAAAGGGGAATTGCTAAGAAATAAAAATTTTCTATTTGAAATTAAAGCAATAGAAGTTGCAAGACTTATACTTAATTCATCAAATGCAATAATACATGTGATTTTTCTTCCTGCAAAAAAATCTAATGCGTATAAAGATAAAATTTTTAATATATTTGCATTTAAAAATAAAGCTGAAGAATCTATATAACCATTTTTATCAATAATTATATTTTCTCTAATAATTTTTTCTATATCTATCATAGGAGTAATTTTATTAATTAAATTCATTATTCTTTTACCTTTAGGAGTACTTTTTCCTGTGCAATATCTACTTAATGTAGAAATTGGAAGCCCTGTAATTTTTGAAAGAGTATTGTAATCATATTTTTCTTTTAAAATTTTAAGAATATCCATAACTAATGATTCTCCCCCATGTGAAATAATAAATTCCAATTTTTTCCCGGACATTATAGAACCATCTCTTAGAAGAAAAAAGAAGCATATTCTTATATTAAAATGTAAGAAGTAATAAATTAAAAAAATAAGTTTTTCTCTAAAAATTTAAACTATAGAATAAAAATATATTTTTTGGGCCCGTGGCCTAGAATGGATAGGGCAGCGGCCTCCTAAATTGAAGAAAGCCGCAAGTCGCGGGTTCAAATCCCGCCGGGCCCGTTTTTTATGAAATATATTCTTTACAATATTGGCAATAATATTTTTGATATTCGCTTACATATATTGTTGCTCTATTGCATTTTGGACAAGCAGGACCAATTAATAATGATAAAGGTATAGAGGGGGTTGTAGGTGTTTCTATCAATGGTAAAGGTAAAACTTCTTCCTTTTTTTCTCTAAATACTATAAAATTGAAGAATACTGATATTATTAAAGAAAAAAGCCCTATATAAAATCCGACATCAAATATTTTACTACCCTCTAATGGTAAAGGTGTTAAAATTAAAGCAATAAATCCTATAATTATTCCACTTAATACTAAAATAGTCCCACCTCTGAAGAAAATAGATAATATACCTCCAATAATTATAAAGAAAAAAGCTAAAAAAGCAATAATAGAAACTGTACCTTGAATAGGAGGAATAATTAAAGTATTAAATAAAATATTAATATTATTTATATCATCTTTTACTACTTCATATAAAGAAAGGCTAATATTTGGTCTAAATGGACTTAAATACCCCCATGGAAGAAAAATACTAATTAATAGAAATATAAAAAATATTATATTTAAAGGATATATTTTGATCTTTTTAATTTTTATAATATAAGGTTCCATTCTTTTTAATTCTTTAAAAAAAAATCTTGAATATAAGTTTAAATAAAATAAAAAATATAAATGAAACTTTTTAATGAATAATTCATTTAGTTTCTAAAATATTTATAATATACCAGTTTTTTTAATATTATAAAAAAAGGGTTAAAGTTTATGAAAGCTAAGAACTATAGAAACATGGAAAGACCATATACTAGAAAAGAGTTTATTCATGGTGCTCCTCAACCAAGAATTTCAAAATATACAATGGGAACATATAAAAATGATTATGAATATTTATTACAACTTATTTCAAAAAATGATTTACAAATAAGAGATGTAGCTTTGGAATCTGCTAGAGTTACTATGGGAAAATTTTTAAGCGAAAAACTTGGTGAAAATTATTTTTTAGAACTTAAAGCTCATCCTCATCATGTTCTTAGAGAAAATAAAATGATTTTTGGTGCTCATGCAGATAGATTACAAGAAGGTATGAGACGTGCATTTGGAAAACCTATAGGAATTGCTGCAAGAGTAAAAAAAGGAGAGCCAGTATTTGATTTAAGAGTATATAGTTCAGGTTTAGAAGTTGCAAAAGAGGCTCTCAAATTGGGTAGTAAAAAATTACCTAAAGATTATACAATAAAAATAACTAAAATTGTTCCTATTCAAAAAACTACGGAAATTCAGCAATAAATACTTAAAAAATTTTTAAGAATTTTTATTTTTTTATTAATGAAAAAATATTTATATTCATAAATAAGTAATTTATTTCAATTAAATAATAACGAGAAAATTAAAAATGTCTACTGAAGAGTTATTTATAATAAAATTTGAAGAAATAACTTTAGAATATGATGAAAAATTAATTGGTAGAAGAGTATATGAATTAAAAAAAATAATGGATACTGGTTTTAATATTCCTAAAGGATTTATTATCACATCTGATGCATTTAAATTCTTTTTAAAACAAAGTAATGATGCTATATCCAAAATAAAGAATATTTTACAAAATTTTTCAAATATTGAAGAAAAAGAATTAGAATCTAAAATAGAAAAGATTTTTAATGAAACACCTTATCCTTCTCAAATTGAAGAAAAAATAATAGAATCATATAAAGAATTATCTGAAAAATTAAGAATAGTGGATGCTCCTGTATCTATAAAAATAAGTTTACCATCTAATGAAGAAGAATATTTTGAAAAAGAAGACATAATCGGAATTGAAAGAAAATTTCAGAATATACGTGGAGAAAGAGATTTACTTTCATGTATAAAAAAAGTTTGGAGCTTAGCTTTAATTAAAATTCTTTCAAAAATGGAAGAAAAAGATTTAGAAAAAATTTCTATAGCATTATTTATTCAAAAGTCCATACATGCAAAATCAAGTGGAATTACTACTCCATTTAATCCAGAAGACTTAGATAGATCAAAAATTTTAATTGAAAGCACATGGGGATTAATCGATCCTTTAATTTTTAAAGAATTTAAACCAGATATTTTTATTATTGATAAGCATAAAAAAGAAATAGTTAAAAAAATAATTTCTAAAAAAACTATTGAATATATCTTTGACCCTCTTGGAGGGGGTTTAATACATAAAATTTTTGTTCCATCAATTCGTCAAGATACTCCAAGTCTTTCAAATGAAGAAATACTTTTTATAATCGATTTAGCTTTAAAAGTAGAAGAAATATTTCCATCAGAAAGAATAATATTATGGAGTTTAGATAAAGATTTGCCCATAATGTATGGTTTAACTATTATTGATGTTTGGAAGCCTAAGCTTATTGTTGAAGCTAAGCCTCCAGAGATAATTCCAGAAGTAGTTATAGAAAAAGAAAAGGAAGTTATTGAAGAAAAAATCGAAGAAAAAGCAATTGAGAAAAAAATGGAAGTTATTGAAAAAAAGAAAATAGAATTATTAATACCAAAAATTGAAATTATTGAAAAGCCATTTTTAGCTACAGCTACAAAAGTTTTTGCAATATTAGATGCTAAGAATTATTCAGAATTTTTATTAGAATCGTTTTTTGATGGATTTTTAATAAAAGGATTATCACAAGATATAGAAGAATTTTTAAATATTGAAGAAGAAGTTTATGTAACAAAATTAGTAGAAAAATATAAGTCTATTATAGAAAAAAATCTTTTTAAGCAAAATATTATTTTAATCCATTTATTTTCAAATGAAATTAAAAAAGAAATAGACTTTCTTAATCTTCAGTTAGATATTATTTATAAGATTATTGAATTGAATAAATTAAAAAACATTAATTTGCTTTTCTTAAGTAAAGAATTGAATAAATTAAATATTGATAAAATAAATTCTATAAAAAATAATTTCCTAAATAAAGGAATAAATATTAAATTATTCTTAGAAATAGATTCATTAGCATCGATTTTTTCAATTAATGAATTAAAAAAATTCTTTAATGGATTTTTAATAAATGGAGATTTACTTATTAAAGAAACATTTGAAAATTTTTCATATACAGAGAGTTTAAATAATTCATTTATGAATATAATAAATCAAATATTTTCGAATATTAATTTAAATGAAACCCAAATATTTTACTTAAGTGAAAAAGATAGATTTGACTTAGAATTTTTTAAATATCTTTTAAACAAAGGAATTAATGCATTAATTGTAAAACCTGAAATATTAAAATATGTTAAAGAATACACTTACTCGATCGAACAAGAGTTATTATTTAAAAGAATTAAATAATAGCGCCGAGGGCCGGATTTGAACCGGCGACCAATGGGTTTCAGTAAAGTTTAACAGCCCACTGCTCCACTTTACCCTATCCCAAGGCTAGATTGCCCGGGTTTTAGCCTGGCTGAGCTACCTCGGCTCATATTTTGAGTATATTTTAAGGTGTTATTATATTTTTCTCTTTAATATAAAGAAAATTAAGGGAAATATTTATTAAGTTTATTTTTATAATATTATATTCGAGGTGCAGAGTTTGCCTATAGCATTTGTATTAATAAATACTGAAATAGGTGCTGAAGAAGAAGTTTTAGCAGAATTGAGAAAAGTAAATGAAGTAAAAGAAGCTTATATGGTTTATGGAGTTTATGATATAATTGCTAGAATTCAAGCAGATACTATGGAAAAGCTTAAAGAAATAGTTTCATGGAAAATAAGAAGATTGGATAAAGTAAGATCAACTCTTACAATGCTAGTAATAGAATCTTAAAGGATAGAATTGATAAAAAATAAATTTTAAATTTTTATTAATTCCCCTATTTCATTTAAATCTATTTCTTTTCTAAAGAGCATTCTAGAAATTGGTTTAGATAAGTGCCTTCTTGCTCTTGGTGGCACTTCATAAAATCCAGGTTTTATATACCTTTTGATAGGTATAATTAATGGTTTTAAGTTAATACTTTTAAAACCACATTTTTTACATACAAACCCTTTATTTTTCCCAGCTGATTTCATTCTTTTATTACATTTTGGACATATTGGATTAATTTTTTCTTCTTGAGAAATTTCTACTACTTTAATTTTTTCTAAATTAATTGTTAATGGTTCATTTTCTCTAGGTTTTATTCCTCCATATACTTCAACAATATCTCCTTTTCTAAGTGATAGTATCACATCTCTAAACTTTTTTGTAGGCTCATATGCTGCACATCTAATTTTGTTATCTTTATTTCCAATCCAAAAGAATACATGTCCACCTTGAATAATAAATGGATTAGATATAATTTCCCCTTTTAATGATACTGACAAGAATGGTTTTACATCATTAATTTCTACTTTATTTATATGAGCGTCTGTTGCTTGATTTGTTTTAAATAATAAAATTCTTTCTATTTCTTCATTTATTTTTAATATACTTTTTGCTTTAAAAGCTGCTTCTATAGTATTAGATCTAATTCCATAAAATACTGGGCATGGAGTATGTGGAGTAATCCTTATATCATTTGTAGAATAGTCTATATTATCAAAAGTATATGGATAAGTTTCTTTATCCATTTCTATAACAGATTCTTTATCTATCCTTCTTTTCGTTCCCCAATTTTCAGGTTTTCTATAAGCAATTAATTCATAAGTATAATCTTCTTTAAGTTCTTCACCTATTGCTGCTAATGCTCCAATTATTCCTCTACCAAGTTTAATTTTATAAATTTCTGCTCCTATTTTTTTAGCAATTTCTTCAGCTTCCTCTAATGTTACAATGTATTTAATAACTCTTTTTGAAAAATCTTTTAATTCAATAGGTATTTTTTCTCCTTTATAAAAAACTATACCTGGATGCGTATCTTCATTTTCTTTTTCAGCCATTTTTTCTACTATTTCTATAGTTTTCTTTTTTACTTTATCAAAAAGCCAATCTTCAATTTTAAAACTCATTGCTATAGCTGCATTTCCTCTAGTTTTCCAAATCCAATTTGGATTAAGTCTTATTAATCTAGGAAAATCTATTGGAATAGCACCCATTTTTAATAATTCATAAAATATTATTGCTCCTATGTAAGTTGTACACATTCCATTTTTTGAATCAGTATCATCTAAGCCTATGTGGAGTATCATCTTTATTTTCAATAAATATATTTAATGTTATTTATAAAGAAATTTTTTATAAAAATGTTATTTTTTATTAAACTATCTAAAAAATAAAAACATGAAGACGAGTAGGCAGTAGTCCTCCTTCTGTTTTAGGTGGGATTTTTCTAATCGGCTAACTCAAGCCTCATGGAAGCAATCATCGGCTTAATTTAGCCTTTCCTCACATGGGACGCTCGTTTCAACCATTCTCTATTCTTCTTCAACTGCTTTTTAATTGCAGTATCATTCTCATTAGAATAGAGGGGTCTCGTTTCTGTAGCGTTGCCAAGGGTTTCCCCTTACACCTCACGGTGTCATGTTCTTCCATGAGGGGAGGACCTTCCCCAAGAAAATCTCGTAACCCACCCGCCTACTCGTCTTCATGTGCTGCTTGCATAACTGGAAACTTTCACCTAGAATTGTGTTTAGTGACTCGAGCTTTTGGGAGTAGCGGGCTGAGAGCCTCGGCCAAAGCCTAGGCTCGTACACCCCTACCCCATCAAACCCGTCTTCTACGGGGGCTCTCGTCCCTAGCATAAGGCTTGTCGCCAAGCCTTTTTGCTAGGGATTGGCTGCCTCTTTTCGAGAGCGGCTTCGGGCTTAGATGCTTTCAGCCCTTATCCGCTGCGGCGTGGCTGCCCGGCGTTGCCCTGTAGGACAACCGGTAAACCATTGGCCGCGGCGCCCCGTTCCTCTCGTACTAGGGACACCTTCCTCTCAGGCAGCCAGCACTCCCAGCAGGTAGAACCTGATCTGTCTCACGACGGTCTAAACCCAGCTCACGTTCCCCTTTAATGGGCGAACAGCCCCACCCTTGGCCGCTTCTGCACGACCAGGATGGGAAGAGCCGACATCGAGGTACCAAGCCGCGGGGTCGATGGGAACTCTCGCCCGCGACGAGCCTGTTATCCCTGGGGTAAGTTTTCTGTCACCTCCAGCCCCCATCGGTAGGAGCTGAAGGATCGCTAGGCCAAGCTTTCGCTACCAGATCCCTTACTGGGAAGGATCTGGTTAAGCCGGCTTTTGCCCTTGCACTTAACAGCGGGTTTCTGTCCCGCTTAAGCCGACCTTTGGGCCCTCTCGATATCTTTTCGAGAGGGTGCCGCCCCAGCCGAACTGCCCACCTCTCGTTGTTCCAGGACTATTGTCCTGGTGAGAAGCATAGCCAAGGATAGGTGGTGTGGCATTAGCGCCTCCCTTATCCCCGGAGGGATAAGTTCTACGGCTCCCACCTACGCTCTGTATCCCCAGCCACGCTCCAGCGAGAGGCTGCAGTAAACCTCCACAGGGTCTTCTCTCCCCGCTGGGAGTTCGTGGACTGTTCGTCCACGTTACGTAGGTTCACCGGGCTCTAGGTGGGGACAGCGGGGCCCTCGTTGATCCATTCATGCACGTCGGAACTTACCCGACAAGGCATTTGGCTACCTTAAGAGAGTCAGAGTTACTCCCGGCGCTAGCCGGCCCTTAGCCCAGTTGAACCTGGGTTTTAGGTACCGACGCTGGCCAGGATTCAGAAGCCGTTCACATCCTTTCGGACTTGCGGCTTCCTATGTTTTTATTAAACAGTCGGGACCCCCTTGTCACTGCGACCTGCGTTCCCAGTTTTTAAACCAGGAACACAGGCACCCCTTCTTCCGAAGGTACGGGGCTAATTTGCCGAGTTCCCTCACCCAGAGTAACCCGATACGCCTTAGGCTTCTCACCTAGGGGCACCTGTGTCGGTTCTAGGCACGGTCTCCAGGAATCCTTCCCAATATCCTTTTCACTGACCCCAGGAATCAGCTGAACTACCCATACGGGTAGCCCATCCTACTTTCACCTGGTTCTCGCCATTACGGCTCTCCCCAGGCTTATATAGTTGGATCAAGCTACGGCTTGACTCAGCCTATCCCGAGGTATCAGATATTGGGCTTGCGTTGCCGCACGTATCCTGGAGGCACTGGAATATTAACCAGTTTCCCTTTCGGCCTACTCGGTTAAGATCAGCCTTAGGACCGGCTAACTCCCGGCTGACGACGCATTGCCGGGAGACCCTTGCCCCTTCGGCGGAGAGGATTCTCACCTCTCTTCGCTGTTACTACTACCGGGATCTACATTAGCGGTCGGTCCATCGGATCTCACGACCCGACTTCTGCCCAACCGCTACGCCCCCCTACCACCATGAAGCATAGCTTCATGGTCCAAGGTTTCGGCAGTTGGCTTAGGCCCGTCAATTTTCGGGGCCTTCAACCTCGGCGGGTGAGCTGTTACGCACTCCTTAGAGGTTGGCAGCTTCTATGCCCACCTCCCCGCTGTTTATGGTTGAAGACGCCCTTTAGTTTGCCACTTAGCCAACATTTAGGGGCCTTAACCCTGGTCTGGGTTGTTCCCCTCTCGGCGTAGGAGCTTACCCCCTACACCCCACTCCCAAGATCTACGGAGCTAAGGGATTCGGAGTTCGAAAGGAAGGCGGGTCCTCATCGAACCCTTTCCTCCCTATCGGTGCTCTACCCCCTTAGCATCCTCCCTTGGGGCTGAGCTGCAACTCACTTCGGGGGGAACTAGCTATCACCAGGCTAGATTGGTTTTTAGCCCCTAGTCCCAGGTCAAGGGAGCGAGTTGCACGTCAGCACCCTTTCGGGCTTCCACCAGGCTTTCGCCCGGCTTCACCCTACCCAGGACTAGATCGCCTGGTTTCTAGTCTCACAGATGTGACTACCAGCCCTTTTTAGGACT
>Ga0078972_1016794_pt1 | contig 10711 bp, 12 predicted proteins | sample YelNatPaOPGAMG01_FD_67568 | JGI IMG/M metagenome (GOLD analysis project Ga0078972, IMG submission 67568) | Hot spring thermophilic microbial communities from Obsidian Pool, Yellowstone National Park, USA - OP-RAMG-01 (SPADES assembly) (version 2) | ecosystem: Environmental > Aquatic > Thermal...
CGCAGCGGATGGTTTGCCGGCACGGCTGCGTTGAGGTTCAGCACGGTCAGAAACTCCGGTTGAGCTTGAGCGGTTCCACGCATGCATGCGCGGACGCTACCCCGACCATGATTGGTCAAATTTCCGTACGACTTTTTCAACAACCTGTTAGCAACAGCCCAGATGGCGGACTCACCCGCACAACCAAAGCCCTACTACAGCTTTACCAAGCCGAAGGCCTACCACATATCCAAACACCCAAACCTGCAGAACAACGCGCTATTGCAACTATGGGTGTAGCTCAATTCGTCTCCAGCCTAGCAAAGCAGCAAATAAGGCCTCGCAACATCAAACCCAACCACAACCAATGACACCTATGCCCTTAAGCATGAAAACTTTCACCCAAATCCCAGCTCGCCATTGTCAGAAGTAAATGAACGCTTACCGCGGCTCATTACTGAGTAGCAAGCGGATCACGCGGTTTTCGTCGGTGCAGGAAAACACGCCCCAGCCGTGTTTGGTCAATTTGCGACCTGCACCGAAATAGCAGTACAACGGAGCCAGCAGATGCACAGCTACAACTGTTCTTGTCCCATCGTCGGCAGTGGCTTTGGCAGTGCGATATGTTGGTGTGCCGAGTTTGAGTTTAGTCGTGCCATGTTTGATTGCGCCCGGCAAAACAGAGCCGGAAACACAGATTTACGGGCGCGTTTTAACAAACTCGCATTTACTCATGCGCAGAAAGTAGTTGCATTTGCCAACGGTTTTGGTTATGCAATTGGCCATGCAGATTTGGAAATTTTCCGCTGTTTGCGCTGTGGTTACCTTGGGTGTGATTGTCGGCGTCAAATACGTCAGAGCGGCTGACCCCGGCACGATAGAAAAGGCGCGTGCGGCCCTGGAACAGAAAATAGCTGAACTTGAGGGTAAACAGCCAGCCCAACGGCCTGTTGATGTTCAAACTCCGGCTGGAAAAGCGAGTCCGGAGGCGGTTGAACGCGCACGCGCGGCGTTGCGGCAGAAGATGGCCGAACTCGAAAGTCCACAGCCGGTTCAAAAGGCTGCCCCTGAGGCAACACCGACCCAAAGCGGTACTCGACGCAAAGTCGAACCAGCGCGTAGTGCGCCTGTGCAGAAAACAGCCGAAATGGGCGCCCAGCAGACCGGTCGTGCCGCCGAAACTGGCACAGCACCAGCGACCCGGTCCGTCAGTTCAGATGCAATCGAACGCGCACGTGCAGCGTTGCAGCAGAAAATGAAAGAACTCGAAGGACAAAAGACCGCCCAACCAACCCAGCCTACTGCAGCATCTGCGGTTCAACCGGTCGAACCGGGCGCAATTGAGCGCGCACGCGAGGAGGTACGCCGCAAATACGCCGAGATCGAAGTTCCCCAGCAACAGCAGCAACCAAAATTGACCCCAGCGCAACCGAAGCCTGAGATTGCTCGTCCGACCCCCGCGCCAATCCCGGTCAAACGCACTGAACCCGCGCCTGCAGTAGTCGAGGCACAACAAGTTCCGCCTCCGTCTGATTCGGAAGCGGTCCGGCGTGCCCTCGAGCAGATGCGTCAAAAAATGGCCGAACTAAGCGCACAACCTGCTCAGCCGGTTACAGCCGCGCCAGCACCGGTGAAACCCGCCCCTGCAGCAGCCGCAAAAGCTATTCGCGCGCCCGCAGCGGGAGTGAAGAAGGCCGAAGCCGAATCGGCACGGCAAGCCGAGCGGGAACGCAAGGCTGCTGAAAAAGAGCGTGCTCGTGTTGAAGCGGCCAAGAAAGCCGCCGAACGTAAACAGGCGCAGATTGAAGCCAGGCAGAAAGCCAAAGCAGAGGCAGAAGCGCGCAAACAAGCCAAAGCAGCTGAACGCGAGCGTGCCAGAGCCGAAGCAGCTCGGAAAGCAGCCGCACGCACACAAGCGAAGATTGAAGCTGAGCAAAAAGCGAAGGCTGAGGCCGAGGCGCGCAGGCAAGCGAAAGCGGCTGCACGTGAGCAAGCAAAAGCCGAGGCTGCACGAAAAGCCGAGGCGCGCAAACAGGCAAAAATCGAGGCTGAAAAGAAGGCAAAAGCTGAAGCGCGGAAACGAGCAAAGGCGGAGGCACGTGAACGTGCAAAAGCCGAGGCACAAGCACGCAAACAGGAAAAAGCACCCAGCAAGCAAGCCGCGCGTGCTGAAGTCGCGCCTCCAAAACGGGCCACGCCGCGCAAGCAGGTTAGACCAATGGCCAAACATGAAGCTGAGGCAAGCGCTGCTGCAGTAAGACGTGCTGAAGCCGAGGCGAAAGCGCGGCAGGAAGCAGAAACACAGGCCCGTAAACAAGCCGCTGCCAAACCGAGGCCGGTTGAAGGACAACGCATGCCGGGTATGAAACCCACAGCAGTTGTGCGACCGGCTGCACCTGTTACGCAACCTGCCCCTGAGCCGATTCCACTGCCTATTTCAGCGGACAAACAGCGGCGGCTGGCCGAGTTGCTTGCCAAGTATAAGGCCGACCTGATCACGCCCGAGGAGTATCATCGGGAACGCGCCAAGATACTCGCCGAGCCGTGAACGCCGACGCGGGCTGACCAGCCCGATTTACGGGGCGTCACAGGTGTTTTTTCGGCCAAGTGCTGCATAATGTGAGGGGTATCGTGTTGTGCACTATTTCAGGTACATAAACGAAAAGCTTTACTGTGAGGGTGTGTCTGTGCAGGGGCTTGCGCGGCGTTACGGCACACCGTTGTATGTCTATTCGCAGGCAACCCTGGTAAACCATTATCAAAAGCTTCAGAGTGCTTTTGCGCCGGTCGAGCACCTGATCTGTTTTTCCGTCAAAGCCAACTCGAATTTGTCGGTCCTGCGTGCGCTTGCAAGTCTCGGGAGCGGGTTTGATGTGGTCAGCGCAGGTGAGTTACAGCGTGTGCTTACTGTTGGCGGTGAGCCGGGCAGGTGCGTTTTTGCGGGTGTCGGCAAGAGCGAGGCTGAAATTGAGTTCGCGCTGAAACGTGGTATTTACTGTTTCAACGTTGAGAGTGAACCTGAGCTTGACCGGATCAATCGTATTGCGGCTCGGTTGCGGAAAATTGCGCCTGTAGCGATTCGGGTCAACCCGAACGTGGAAGCGGACACACACGCAAAAATTACCACCGGCACATACACAACAAAATTCGGCATTCCGTTCGAGCAGGTCGAGCGTGTGTACGCGCGAGCCGAGAAACTCAAGCATCTGCGGTTGCGCGGTTTACAGATGCACATCGGTTCACAGATCACGCGTGTTGAGCCGTTTGAACAAGCCGTACGCAAGACCGCGCCGCTTGTTCGTGCGCTGAAAGACAAGTACGAAATCGAGTTTTTCAGTCTTGGAGGTGGCATGGGGATTGTGTACGAGTGCGCCCTGGCAAGCGGCTCGCCGCGCTGGTGGGAAACACCGCCCGGGAAAGATTTGCTTACACCGACGCGGTATGCAGCTAGCTTGGTGCCGTTGCTTAAACCGCTTGGCGTGCGGATTATAGTCGAGCCGGGTCGGCTAATTGTTGGTAATGCGGGAATTCTGGTCACGCGAGTCGAGTACGTGAAACGGACTGGGACAAAGAATTTCGTGATAGTTGATGCTGCAATGAATGACCTTATCAGACCGGCGTTGTACGATGCGTATCATGAAATTGTGCCCGTAGTTCGCAAATCAAGCTCGACGTTCAGTGCTGACGTGGTTGGGCCGATATGCGAATCTGGGGATTTCTTTTGTAAAGACAGGGTATTGCCACGAGTCAAAGAGGGCGATTATCTGGCAATCATGAGCACAGGCGCATACGGATTCGTGATGGCGTCGAACTACAACAGCCGCCGGCTGGCAGCCGAGGTACTTGTCAATGGCAACCGCTCTGCATTGGTGCGTGAACGACAGACCGTGCAGGCGCTTTGGGCGGGCGAAAAAATAGCATCGTGGTTGAAGTAGCAGGCTGCACAAAAGCCGGTCGGCAGCCGGCGAAAAGCAACCAAGTGCTGCACGTGCAAAACCGCCAAACTAAGCTCGAATATCAAGGACATTTTGATGGTGAAAGTTCGGGGATGATTCTGGACGGTAAAAATGCGGTGCAACGCGCATTCAACTGAGCAGCCTTGCCAGTTGGCGCACCGTATTTGGGCTTGCACACGTGCATTTGGTGGATAAAGTCATTACAGGTTTTTCGCTGCGTCAGGCGGTTAATGTTTCCGGACAAAACCATTGGCCCTAACAACCTGTGAAAGTATTTAGCGGTACTGCAAACGAACCGCTCGCAAGAGCGATTTGCAAATACATCGGGATCGAGCTGGGCAAATGCACAATTCGGCAGTTCCCAGACGGCGAGACATTTGTGAAGATTGAAGAAAACGTTCGGGGTGAAGACGTATTCGTTGTGCAGCCCACCTCGCCTCCGACCAACTACAATTTGATGGAGCTGTTTATCATGATTGACGCGCTGCGTCGGGCCAGCGCGAGTCGGATCACGGCTGTATTGCCGTACTACGGTTATGCACGGCAGGACCGCAAAGACCAACCGCGTGTGCCGATCACGGCCAAGCTGGTTGCGAACCTGCTTGTTGCGGCGGGGGCAAACCGTGTGCTGACAATGGACTTGCACGCACAGCAGATCGTGGGGTTTTTCGATATACCAGTTGATCATCTATTTGCTGCGCCCGTCATGTACCAGTACCTGAGAGAGAAAAACATACCCGACCTTGTCGTTGTAAGCCCGGATGTTGGCGGTATAAAAATGGCGCATGCGTACTCGCAAGTGCTTGAAGCCGGGCTTGCCATTGTGGCAAAACGGCGCAAAAGCGCAACCGAAGTTGAGTCAATGGCAGTTATCGGCGAGGTCAGAAATCGCAATGTGCTGCTTGTGGATGATCTGGCCGAGACAGCAGGCACGCTGACTGCAGCAGCCGAACTGCTCAAGCACAAGGGCGCAAACAAGATTTACGCCTGCGTTTCGCATGCAATCCTAAACGAGGTCGGTATCCAACGGCTGCGAAACTCGGTTATTGACGAATTGATAACAACTGATAGTGTATTACGCCCTGCCATTGACGGTGTAAACATAACAACACTGTCTGTGGCTGGGCTGTTGGGCGAAGCAATCAGACGTATTTCGAACAATTTGTCTGTGACTTCGCTGTTTGAGTTTGGCGGCAGGCGCCTGGGCTGACATAGCGTCGGAAGCGCTGAACCCGCCGTTGTTATTTTGTGAAATGAAACCTGTAGCATTAACAGCACGAATTCGGACCAAAGCCGGACGCGGTGGCGCACATAGTGTACGTCGCCAGGGCATGATTCCAGCCGTCATATACGGCCGTAACACGCAACCACAGAACATCGAGGTCAACGCGCACGATTTCGAGAAACTCGTGCACCACTCGATTTCAGAAAACTTGTTGGTTGACCTCTCGGTCGAGGGCGATTCGCGTCCGAAACGACTTGCTATTGTGCGGGAGGTGCAACATCACCCGTTGACAGGACGTGTGTTGCATGTTGACCTGCACGAAATAACTGAAACCGAAAAAGTGACCGTGTTTGTGCCGGTCGAAACCGTTGGTGAAGCTGTTGGTGTCAAGACCGGGGGCGGTGTGCTCGAGCACCTCGTATTCAAGTTGCGCGTACGCGCATTACCGAAGGATTTGCCCGACCTGATAACGCTGGATGTATCGCACTTGAATGTTGGCCAGGCAATTCACATCGGCGAAATCACGCCACCACCAGGCACTGAAATTTTGGGCGATAAAAGCATCGCTGTAGTCGCTGTGGCAGCACCGCGTGCTGAAGAAGAAGTAGCTGCTGCACCTGCTGAAGCGATGGCGCCGGGCGAGGTCGAGATGATCAAGGAAAAGAAAGAGGTTGAAGAAGGCGCGGAAGCGCCCGCCAAAGAATCTGAGAAGGCTGAGAAACCGGTTGCCAAAGCCGGTGCGAAAACGCCGGAAAAAGCCGCTGCAGAGAAAGGAGCCGGTGAAAAGGCCGAAAAACCGGCTGAAAAGAAAAAATAATCGGCTGGTACTGCACAACACGGTCATGTCGGTCGCAATACTGCCTCGATGGAGCCGGTACATCTCATTGCCGGATTGGGCAATCCGGGTATTGAATATGCGCAAACGCGGCATAACGCAGGCTTTATTTTGGCCGACAAACTCGCAGCGCGCTGGGCTGCAAGTTGGCGAATGTCGCGCAAGCTGCATGCGCACCTGGCAAGGGCGCATTACGGAAGACACCGCGTTGTGCTTTGCAAACCGCAGACATTCATGAACGCCAGCGGCCAGGCCGTCAAAGCCACAGTGGACTATTTCAACGTCTCACTGGACAGGCTAGTGGTTGTAGTTGACGACGCTGACCTGCCGCTGGGTCAGCTCCGGCTCCGGCCACACGGCAGCAGCGGCGGACACCACGGGCTTGAGTCTGTGATAGCGCATCTTGGCACACGTCAATTCCCACGGCTGCGGCTCGGAATTGGCCGGCTGAAGGATGCGCGCGAGATAACAGATTACGTGCTTGGCCGGTTTTCGCCTGAAGAAACAGTTTTGCTTGAAAGGGTTTTGTCGGTAGCCTGTGCGCAACTTGAGTGTTGGTTGGATTCAGGCATTGACAAAGCCATGAGCAAGTTTAACGGTGTTGTAACCGACACCGAGCAACCCGAACAAAAACCGCATTAAACAGATCGCGACGTGAGAAAGTACGAAGGACTGTTCATACTCGATACGGCAGGACAAGACGAAGGCGTCAAGGAAGCCATAGACAAAATCGTGGCTGACATAGGCGCAGTAGGTGGAGCTGTTGAAACAGTGCAGAAGATGGACCGGCGCACGTTCGCACGCACACGAACGAAGAAACATACAGCCGGTTTTTACGTAAACATAATTTTCAGGTGTAACGCCGATGCACTCGACCAATTAAAAAATCGGTTTGCGCTGCGCAACGAGATCTTTCGTGTAATGTTCACACGTGCACCCGAGCAGGTCCGTGAGCCTGCGCAAAAATGAGCAATTACAACCGCTCGAGCAAAAATGGCCAGCTACAACAAAGTCATACTGATGGGGAACCTTACGCGGGACCCGGAGTTACGGTACACGCCCAAAGGCACGCCTGTGGCGGCATTTGGCATGGCAGTTAACAGAGTCTTGCGCACCGAGTCGGGCGAGACACGCCAGGAAACCACTTTCGTTGACATCGAGGCCTGGTCGCAAATTGCGGAACGAATTGCAAAATACGTAAAGAAAGGCAGCCCGATTCTTGTCGAGGGGCGGCTGCGGCTTGACCAGTGGGACGACAAAAAAACCGGCCAGAAACGGAGTAAACTGGTTGTTGTATGCGAAAACTTCAGATTTGTCGGCCCGGCGCGTGAGGCTGAACCGGCCGAACCTGTCGAGCCGGCTGAGCCTGCCGTAACCGAACCTGCTGAACCCAATTCATTGCCGCCACCGGACGACGACGTTCCGTTCTGAGGCGCGCCGGTAAAGAGCCGGTTTGACGTTTGACCAATTGCGGTTATTTTGTTCGTCTTAAAAACGGATTTTGTATGGGCAAAGCAATTGATGTTATCTTGACAAGCAACATTGTCGGGTTGGGCGCCGAGTCTGACCAGGTAAAAGTTGCCGCCGGCTATGCGCGCAACTATCTGTTCCCGCGCGGCCTAGCAATTCCACTAACAGCCGCCAATAAACGCAGGCTCGAAGTGCTCCGACAACGCCGTGCCGAACGCGAGGCGCAAGAGCTAAACACAATGCTCGAGCTGGCAAAAAGCCTCCAAAAACTGGTCTGTGTCATCAAGGTCAAAACTGGCGAAGACGGCAAAATGTTCGGCGCGGTCACAACAGGCATGATTGCCGATGAACTGAAAAACCAGTTCGATATCGCCATTGACAAGAAAAAGATCCACCTCGATCAGCCGATTCGTGCCCTAGGTGAGTACGAGATCGAGCTACATCTGCATCCGGATGTCAAAGGAAAGCTTAAATTGCGGGTCGAGAGCACAACGCCTTTGCCGGAAACGGTGCAACAGGCAACTGCACCGGCTGAACCAGGGCAGGAGAAACCCGCTGAACAGGCTGCCGCCCAAGCTGCACCAGCCAAGGCTACCGAGCAGAAAGCCGCGCCCAAAAAGCAATCTGCTGACAAGGGCAAAAAACAAACCAAGCACACGGAAACCGCTAAATCTGCCAAGGACACCCGCAAAAGCAAACCCACTCAGCAGGACGACTCCGCCAAACCTGCACAGCAAGCTCGAAGCCCCGAGGCAAAACCCGACTCGGCTAAGTCACAATGAACGTGGGTGCTGCAGGGGCGGCTTCCGCCGCGGCGCGGCCGAGCGAAGACAAACCGTTGTGAATGCACACGCGGACAAGTTGTTCGGCTCGACAGTGTGCGGTTTACTAGAGGTCCTAGACCTTGCTGTTGGCCGCCACGGTTATGTTAGCAACCCATTTCTACAGCCGAAACCGCAGCGAGCTTAAATGCATGAGCTTTCGCCATTTGACGGTGCGTTATTGGTGGACAAACCTGTCGGTCCCACATCTCACGATGTTGTGGATGCGATCCGGCGTAGGTTCGGGATCAAAAAGGTTGGTCACTGCGGCACACTCGATCCAAACGCAACTGGCCTGCTTGTAATTGTGCTCGGCAAAGGAACGAAACTCGCCGAGAAACTAATCGCCGAAGACAAGGTTTATGAAGGCGCAATTAAGTTCGGCGAGACCACAGATACGCACGATGCAGATGGCGAGGTCATAGCAACTGCGCCGGTGCCACCCCTGGATGTTGACAAGTTAAATGCAGTTGCCGCACAGTTCGTGGGCGACATCATGCAAACGCCGCCGATGGTATCGGCAATCAAGAAAGACGGTGTGCCCCTGTACAAACTTGCGCGGAAAGGTATCGAGATCGAACGCAAGCCGCGTCTTGTGCACGTTTATAGATTTCACTTCACGGATTACCGCGCGCCATACGGGTACTTCGATATTGCATGCACGAAGGGTACATACGTGCGCACGCTCGCTCATGAACTCGGCCAGAAACTCGGCTGCGGTGCGCATCTGGCGTCACTCAAACGGATAGCCTCGGGCAGGTTTAACGTACAAGAGGCAACACCGCTGGACGAGCTTTTGAAGTTTACACCGGAACAACTGCAGAGCCGGATCATACCGTTTCTCGAGCTCGTTCGGCGGTGTCAGGACATGACCGGCTCGACCGAATAAACGCGTACGTGACAGTTTTCCGGCTTTCGCAAGCAGGTCGCAAAATTCGACCCGACTGCAGAATGCAGATCGTAAGAACACCATCTGAACTCAGGTCTTACCGCGGCAATGTGGCCGCTACACTTGGCATGTTTGACGGGGTGCATCTTGGGCACCAACAGATCATTCGGCGCACAGTTGCGGAAGCCAACCGCACTGGTGCCGTTGCACTTGTCATCACGTTCGATCGGCATCCGGAAACTGTCCTTGCGCCAACCCGTGCGCCTTTGCTGATCCAGCCGCTTTGGCATCGGCTGCGCACAATTGAGGCGCTTGGGGTGGACTACGTATGGTTGATCACGTTTGACACGCAGTTTAGCCGGCAAAATGCCGATGCATTTGTACGCCGGCTCGTTGATGAGCTTGGTGGATTACAGAGCTTTTGCGTTGGCGTTGATTTGGTTTTCGGCCACGCCCGCACTGGGAACGTGTCGGTTTTGAAAACGCTCGGGGCGAAATTGAAATTCGATGTGCACAGTATCGAGCCTGTGCTGATTGATGATGCACCGGTCAGTAGCACACGGATAAGAAGGGAAATTGCTGAAGGCAACTTCGCCCGCGCGAGCCGAATGCTGGGCCGGCCATACGCGCTGGCAGGTGCGGTCGTGCATGGCGAAGGCATGGGACGCACCATCGGATTTCCGACAGCGAATCTGGATGTAACGGGTATCGTACTCCCTCCGAGCGGTGTTTATGCTGCGCGTGCGCGAATTGATGACAAAACGTACCTGGCAGCGGTCAACATCGGCTCCAGACCAACTGTTCATCCGGGTGCTGTTACCAGGACAGTCGAGGCGCATCTGCTGGATACATACGGGGACTTTTACGGGAAACAGATTGAACTTGAATTTGTGGCAAGACTCCGGGGTGAACGGCCTTTCCCGTCGTTGACGGCGCTCGGACGCCAAATCGCAGCAGACATCGCAGAAGCAAAAAAGTTGCTCGAAAAAACGCATTTTACCTGAATAAGGCGCGTACCGCATGCCTGCTCGGGATTTAGAGCGCGGCTACGGACCGCTTGGTCTATTGATGCTGGAAATACGCTGTTAATTCTGGATGCGGCGGGCAGTGGACTGCGCGCCCTACCAAAGATCCGGTTTTGCCAGAGTAAAACCCTGTAGGGAAAGCTGCGAGGCGCTGTCGCTTTTGTTCGGGATGCGCACCGCAACGAAGCAGTTGCAACGCCGCGCGCCCCGGCGGGGCGCAATTAGAGCGATTCGATTACGCGCGGGCTGAACCAAAAGCGTTACCTTAGCACCGCGCTCCAAAACCGCCTGGGCAATCCTTCGCCGCAGAGACTGGGGGACGCAGGGAGCGGGTAGGGCACGCAGTCCTCCGGCCATTGGCGTTGGCCAAGCAGATCCGGCTTCCAAGTTTGAATCTTGTTTTCCGCGCTCTTACGAGCGCGGCTACGAGTCGCTGGTGCGTGGGCGCTGGAAACGCGCTGTTAATTCTAAATGCGGCTGTGGGATGAGTGCCAGCCTTACCGAATCGAAA
>Ga0078972_1016795_pt1 | contig 10711 bp, 9 predicted proteins | sample YelNatPaOPGAMG01_FD_67568 | JGI IMG/M metagenome (GOLD analysis project Ga0078972, IMG submission 67568) | Hot spring thermophilic microbial communities from Obsidian Pool, Yellowstone National Park, USA - OP-RAMG-01 (SPADES assembly) (version 2) | ecosystem: Environmental > Aquatic > Thermal...
AAACACTTGATAGTATTTGACAATGATTAACAAGTCATTGATAGAGCTTTAACATAAACTTTAACATAAACATTCTCTCCTTGATTTCAATTCATAGAGGGAATGTATCACATTTCACGTTTTTCACAATATATTTACATGAGCCAAAAACTTTTATTAAAGAAAAAGTCTTCCTTTATATGCCAATTTCTATTTCAAGTACTTCATAATGATCTGTCATACTAAATAATAAACTGTCATGCTGAACGAAGTGAAGCATCTCAATAGATTCTTCGCTGACGCTCAGAATGACACTATCATCAGTTATTATTTTGCCATTTATTTGTAGAAACCGTGTTGAGATCAAACATATCAGTTTTAGCCATAGCAAATTCTCGTTCATTAGCTTCCTCAAATTCTCGCTCTTCGGGAGATTCAAGGGCACTTCTAAACTGAATCTTATATAATCGGCTATAAAGCCCATCATTTTTTATAAGCTCGCTATGCTTTCCTGTCTCAACAACCCTTCCATTTTCAAGGACAACGATTATGTCAGCACTATGAACCGTTGATAACCTATGGGCTATAACGAAAGTTGTCCTATCTTTTACTAATCTTTGAATAGCTGTCTGTATAAGCATTTCTGTCTCTGTGTCAACAGAAGAGGTAGCTTCGTCTAAGATTAATATTCTCGGATTTGCCAATATCGCTCTGGCAATGGAAACACGTTGTTTTTGTCCACCAGATAGCTTAACTCCCCTTTCTCCAACAATTGTTTCATAACCTTTCGGCAATTCCATAATGAAATCATGTGCATTAGCTGCTTTTGCTGCGGAAATTATCTCTTCATCAGTGGCGCCTATTTTGCCATAAGCTATATTGGCTTTAACTGTGTCATTGAATAAAAACGGGTCTTGAAGCACTATCCCCATTTGATTTCGCAATGATCTTTGCTTAATGTCTTTCAAATTATAGCCATCAACAAAAATGTCACCAGAAGTTGGATCATAAAACCGAGATACCATATTGATTGCGGTTGTTTTTCCTGCCCCACTAGGTCCGACGAAAGCTACCATCTGTCCGGGATAAACCTTGAAACTGACATTTTTAAGAACTTCAATCCCTTCTACATAGCTAAATGAGACATTCCTGAATTCCACTTCTCCACGTATAGATTTAAGATCAATTGCATCTTCTTTATCTGCTACCTCAGGTTTTGTGTCCAATATTTCAAATACTCTATCAACAGAAGCTAATGCTCTGATTATAAAGTTGAAAAACCTGCTGACCCCCATTATAGGACCATAAAGCATATTTACATAAGGGAAGAAAACGATGAACATTCCGGGCGCCATCTCTTGTCTGAGAACTTTTATACCGCCAAATAGAAGGACTATCAGCGACCCTGCTTGCATAAGTAATCCAATCAAAGGATGGAAAGCTGTATTTAGATAGCTAACCTTTACTTGTATTTTACGGTTTTCATTGTTTATCTTCTTAAATCTGTTAAGCTCATAATCTTCCCTTGCAAAGCCTTTTATTATGCGAATTCCTGATATATTGTCTTGGATAACAGCGTTAAGATCGCCAATTTTTTCACGTAACAACCTGAAACGTTTTCTCATAAATATACCGAAAGAAACGGTTGCAAAGATCAATATTGGAGTGACAAGAAGCGACAAGACAGTCAATTGCCAGTCCCATTTAATACAGAGATAGAGTATCCAAAATAACCTTAACATATCTGTAATAAACCAGATTACAGGTCCAACTATTACATCTTGCAAAGAGTCTATATCATTAACGATGCGTGACATAAGGTCGCCTGTCCTGCGGTCTTCAAAAAATCTCAGTGATAAATTTTGGAGATGACTATAAGCGTGATTTCTCATATCAAAGGTCAGAGTATTGCCAAGTTTTGTCATTATAAAGCTGTTGGATACAGATATTGCGTTTTCCAATAGATAGAAAAAGAGAAATGACATCGCTAATACAACAAAAGTAACTATAAATCTATTTCTGTTCGGCATCCATCTGTTCGCGACATAATCGGTAACTTTATTGATGATAGGTTCTATGGTAAGTGTCTTTGATCCTCCGCCTCTTGGTGAGGTATTTCGTGGTTCTATCGCTCTATTTGGTGTGTCACTTTGAATTTTCTCGCTTCCAGCTTCCCATATCTTATTTATGGCGACGCCAGTTACTTGGGTGGGCAGAATTGATGTAAAAGAGGTTATCCCTGAGAGTATTAAGACTATTAATGCAAGATACCAGTAAGGGCGTGCATAGCGAAGTAGTCTAATGTATGTCTTGGCAGACTTGATCGCTGTTTGGCGATTTTTATTTATCCAATATTTAATGCCATTGATAAATCCCTCTGGTCTCTTTTCTTCTGGTTTAAATTCTTCTTCTGGGAAACGATGAAAACCGAAATGTCTATGCACATTCAATCTCCTTGCCAATCACTGATCACTGATTACTGATCACTGATCACTTTTCCGTTATCGTTTCATCTATTTTAACTCCAAAATGTCTTCCAGCTCCTTCTATATAGACGAGAACTTCGTCAAAAAGTCTAAGTTTAGTTACAGAGATCGGAGAACCATCGGGTTGAGTTAGTCTTATAGTCTCGGCGTTTTGCAGGACAAGCGAAATTGTCTGCCCTTCGTATTCTGCCTCAACTAACATCATAGGTCTTCTTTCTATCTTACTTCTCCCGACAAAAGATATTTCTGTTTTGCCATCTGCATCAACTATTAGAACTTGATCGCCTGATCTAAGATCAGCTAAATACTTGGTTTTTCCATCAGGCACTCGGATATAGGCATGAACCGCTCCTGCATTAACTCTGAATGGTCTGGGATCGCAATATAGAGTTTCTATATTCTCTGCACGAATTAAGAACATACCGCTACTTGAATTTCCAACAAGCATTCCTTGACTTCCGACCATGTTTGTGCATGTATCAACACAAACTCTATCCGCAAGACCAAGTTGTCTTATCTTTGTTATTTTGGCTTTTACGAGATTTATTTTTTCAGATGATTCTTTGATCAATTTCGCTGTTCTCTTTATTTCATTCATATCATCAGTCGCCAATAATACGCCATCAACGCCTTTTTCTAATGCAGAAATAGCCAATTGTGCTTCTTGGTGATCTTGGACATAAGCTATAACATTTTTTGTCTGTGCGACAAGGTTTTCCAACGGGATTATCATCCAATCAGACGTCTTCACTATTACAATCTTTGATGTGCCTAATGATATAGCTTTTTTTTCGTCATCTTTGTTGTTGATCTCTATTTCTACGACTTCTTCGCCGAGTTCAATGTCCCCGTCTTCAGAGACGATATTGACTAATCCTAAATCTCTGACATTTTGAACATTTTCAGCAGATACAACAATTGCATCTACCCCGCTTTCTAATGCAGTTGTGACAAGTTCTCTATTCCAATTTCTAGCATCAAACCAAAATTTTTTCATCTCAGTATCACAAACCTTTTAGTTAGAGATTTACCTTTGTTAGATTCATCAGAAACCGCTATTCGGCATATATATATACCGGGGGCAACAGGACTGCCTAATATGCTAAGTCCGTCCCACTTTATGCCCTTATTAATGCCAAATTTTCCACCATCGCTTCCACTGACAAAATCTCGTTCATAAATAAGATCGCCTATAATGGTATATATTTCTAATTTGACCGATGAATCTTTGCTAAGAGTGTATTCAAAATTAACTTTGCTGCCTTTCTTTAATTTTATCGGATTAGGATATATGATAAGTTTCCCTAATTCAGGTGAATTAGAGCTTATATGTATTGTCTTGATCGCTATATTATTCCGTCCATCTGTCTCAAATACACGATAATCCGGATTTACTTTGACGATTATCTTTGAATCTCCCCATTCCGAAATGGCAAAGTTAATGTCAATATAAGCCTGAGATTTAGCTGTGACATCAATTTGCTTTTCAGCTATTAATCTAAGAGATCGTTCCAGTGGCACATCTGCTAATACCTGAACGATAACTCCCTTTGCGTCAACATCGCCTATATTATGTATAGTCGCTTTTAGTTGAATATTCTGACCATAAGACGGACTATCAGTAGATAAGACAACATCCTCTTCCCCTATTGCAAGGTCAGGATGCGGGAGTTCATCAATTGGGTCTGCAAGACTCGCTAACGTCGCTACTGCTATTTGACACATACCTGTCATAAGGTTAAAATTCAGTTTATCTATTGTGTCTTCTTCTGTGTGCATATAAGGATAAAACTCTGGGGAGTCAAAGTTAGAATTATCTATACCTAATATCGCATTATATCCGTTTTGCCAGAATGGAGCATGATCGCTATAAACCATATCAGGGTTGAGAATCTTGTTAAGCTTTATTGATGAAATGCCATATCTTTTTTGAACATATAGCATAGCTTCTGCAAGCCATTCTGATCCTAAATTTGTTACTACATCAATATCTGGCGTATCTGGGTCATAGCCTATCATATCTAAATTGATTACACCAGCGATCTCTTCTTTGGATTCTGCAAGCTTTTTTGAATAATATCTACTGCCATGAAGTCCAAGTTCCTCGCCAGAATAGGCTACAAATTTTATAGTTGAGTTAAACTCAAATCTGCTTAAAATTCTCGCAGATTCCAATACCGCGGAAACACCAGTTGCATTATCATCAGCTCCCGGTGCAGGCAATTTTTTCCATTCTAACTGCCAATTCTTCGTTTTTGATGCGACACTGTCGTAATGTGCGGAGATTATATATACCTTTTTATCGTTTTCTCCCTTTCCCGGCAATGTTGCGACCACATTACGCATCTTATAATGTCCTTGTGTAAGAACTTCATGAGGAAATACGTCATATTCAACTGCTAAACCATATTCCTTAAACTTATTGTATATATAATCTGCGGCATTATCGCAGGCTTCGTCTGATTTGTCGTCAGTATCCCTGACTCTGAGGCAAAATCTGCTTTTATAAGGGATATATGGCGGATCTAAGTCCCTATTTTCTTGAAGATCAAGGACATTTCGTTTGAGATTGCTTGTGTTTACAGCTTTCACTATATCACTTATTAAAGCAAAGTCAAATTCTGATTCTGAGATCGGCTTATATTTTGGGGCTTTTTTGGTGAGATCAAGTTTTATGCTTTCTGGAAGCTCAAAAAATTTGAGACCTAAACCTAATAGCTTGATTGAATCTCTTGGATCTATCTTTATCAATAATGATTTATTATAATCAAGCAGGATTTTGCCTAATCCATCTAAATCAGGATAAGACCTCACATATCTTATAAAATAATACGTTGATCCTGCTGATACCTTGTCAATAATTTTGACAGGCATCTGTGCAACTGAGCTTTCATCTCCCTGTGCAATTAAAATATCCTTGCCTTGAAACCTAAATGTCCATCTATCTATTGTAGAGAAAGGAATCTTGTCCAGATTATAAGGTGTTATTGTAAACAAAACATCATCAGCAAACGCAATATTACATAAAAAAATAAAGACCAACGACAAAAAAATCTTATAACGATACTGAGACATATTTTTTCCTTTATTTACATTTCTCTTTTCCAAAAACAAACAAGCGATCCTTTATGATAACCGATCTGAACTAATTCCCAACCATCTACACCTCTACTGTTAAGCAATTCTTTGAATACGTCCATATTTGGTTTCACTACATCGCTAAAAAAGCAATGTCCCTCAGTATCGCAGGCTATTGTCTGATCTGATGGGAATTCCAGTTGGGATACGTCTAATTGCTCAATGGAATGAAAAGATATGTCATATTCCCATTTTTTCATCATTGACCTCCAATTACACAATATTTAATTTGATGCTCTTCTAAGACATCTATTAGCTTTTCAAGCAAATTTGGAGAGTCCATAGCTATTGTTTTCCAGAATTTAATCGCCTGCATTTTCGCCTATTTTAAATAATTCAGACATTCTTATAAACAATAAACGTGACCTCTAAATTTCAACTTTCAACTCATCTACTTCTTTTGGATCAAGACCAACAGCTAATATACTACAAGCTAATATAGGGTTCAGACCTAATTTTTTGGCTTTATCTACTAACTCGTCGCTTTCAGTTCCCGGATTGAGATATAGCTCTTTAACGCCTTTCTTTGCGACCTCTTCTATAATTTTAATTCCAACTTTTGGCAGGACATAAAAAGTGGCTCTATCTATCTCATCAGGTATATCTAATATGGATTTATAGGCTTTCAATCCTTCAACGGTATCTTCGTTCGGATTGACAGGATATACTTTAAAGCCTCTTAAAATATAAGCTCGGACTGCCTTATTGCTATATTTTCTTCTATCGTTAGATGCACCTATAACTGCAACTGTCTTTTGTTTTTCCATTTTTATCGCCTATAATTAATCAAGAACTTTCATTAAGTTCTCAACGAAATCTTTCTCTGGCAATGCACCTTCAAAGTCAACTTTATCATTTATTATGACTCTTGGCACACTCATAACATTATATTTCTGTATGAGTATCGGAAATTCGGAGGATTCTATCATCTCGCCTGTTATTAAATCGCTTTCAACAGCTAATCTATGAGCCATTTCAACAGCCTTAGGACAATATGGACAGGTTAGAGTTATGAAAACTTGTATTTTGACAGGGTCTTTTAATTTTTTAAGAGATTCTTTTGTTTCATCTGATAACCCTGATTGACCTCTTGACACAATTAATATGCTATTGATTAGCGAAGTAAATTCATAACCTGCGGGGATGCCATAAAATCTGATACCATAATCTTTTTGACCTTCTACGACCACTGCGGGTATCTTGTCAATTTTATATTTGTCAACTTTATCTTTATCATTAACGAAGTCGTATATTTCCAGTGATATTTTTCCGTCAGATAGAGATGATAAATCCTGAAGAAGTTCCCTAGTATCCTTACAAAAAGGACATTCCATCTCTTGAGTAAAGAAGATAAGTTTAACATTATTGCTAAGTTTTTTGAATATCTCTTTAAGCTGTTTTTGTTGTTCTTTTTTGATGAGGCTCACAGGTTACCTCCGATGTATGAGTATAAATTTTCTCTAATGGTGCGAAAGAAATAATTCCCTCTCATAGACGGAAAGTATAGTCCCTCCCCCGTTTTTTGGGAGAGGGTAAGGGTGAGGGAAATAAATCGGTATTACTTATCTTTTTTAATGTTCATGCCTCTGCTTCGCAACTCTGCGTGTGCAGCAGCAAGTCTGGCAATAGGAACTCTGAACGGTGAGCAACTGACGTAGTCCAAACCTACTCTATGGCAGAAGTCAACTGTATTGGGGTCTCCGCCATGCTCTCCACATATTCCAACTTCAAGATCAGGTCTTGTTTTACGACCTTTCTCAACTGCAATCCTGATCAACTCGCCGACGCCTTTTTCATCAATAGTCATAAATGGGTCAAAATCAATGATGCCATTATCCGCATAGAATCTGAGGAATGTCCCTTGTGCATCATCTCTACTTACCCCCAAAGTTGTCTGGGTTAGGTCGTTAGTTCCGAATGAGAAGAACTCAGCCTGTTGTGCGATCTCATCTGCGGTGATAGCAGCTCTTGGCAGTTCAATCATTGTCCCTACCATATATTTAATAGTGACGCCAGCCTTTTCCATAACCTCTTTTGCGACTTTATCAACAAGGTCTTTTTGAGCCTTTAACTCACTCACAAATCCAACAAGTGGTATCATTATCTCAGGGATAACCTTCTTACCGCGTTTAGTGACTTCCACTGCTGCTTCCATAATTGCCCTTGCTTGCATCTCTGTTATCTCTGGGTAAGTTATTCCTAAACGACAGCCACGATGACCTAACATCGGGTTAGCTTCGTGCAATGCGTCAATTTTCTTCTGTAAATTAGCAGGGTGAACATTAATTTCCCTTGCGAGTGCATCTACTTCTTCTGGTGTGTGAGGAAGGAATTCATGGAGAGGTGGATCAAGTGTCCTGATGATTACTGGATAACCTTCCATAGCTTCAAATATTTCTATAAAATCGTTTCTCTGCATAGGCAAAAGCTTTTCAAGTGCTTTTCTTCTTCCAGCTTCATCATCAGCGAGGATCATCTCTCTCATTGGAGTAATTCTGTCTGCTTCAAAGAACATATGTTCAGTTCGGCAAAGACCGATTCCCTCTGCGCCGAATTCTCTCGCTCTTCTTGCGCCAACTGGTGTATCAGTATTAGTCCTAACGCCAAGTTTTCTGATCTCGTCAACCCATTGCATCAAAGTGCCGAAATCACCGCTCATTGATGGCTCAATCAGCTTAACTTCACCAAGCATGACTTTACCTGTATTTCCATCAAGACTGATAATATCCCCTTCTTTGACAACTATATCACCAGCGATGAATTGTTTTTCTGCTTCATCAACTTTTATGTCACCACAGCCGACAACACAGCATTTTCCCATATCTCTGCCGACAATTGCTGCATGTGAAGTCATTCCACCTGTTGATGTTAAGATGCCTTGTGAGACATGCATTCCGCCGACATCTTCTGGAGACGTAAAAGTTCTAACCAAGACAACTTTTTCGCCTTTTTTAGCTAACTCTTCGGCTCTTGCAGCGGTAAAGACAGCTTTGCCAACAGCGGCTCCTGGTCCTGCTGGCAGACCTTTGCCGATAACTTTTGCTTCTGCTTTTGGGTCTACCATTGGATGTAGCAACTGGTCAATTCTTTCTGGCATAACCCTTGAAACTGCGGTCTCTTTGTCAATCATCTTTTCTTTGACCATATCAACTGCTATTTTAACTTCAGCTGCTGCGGTTCGTTTACCACGTCTTGTCTGTAATATCCAAAGTCTGCCCTGTTGAATGGTGAATTCTATATCCTGCATATCTTTATAGTGTTTTTCAAGCTTATCAGCATATTCAAGCAGTTCTTTGTATATATCAGGCATGGCTTTTGCCAATTCATCTACATGGAGAGGAGTCCTAACACCAGCGACAACATCTTCGCCCTGTGCGTTAAACAGAAAGTCTGCGAAAAATTTCTTTTCGCCTGTATTAGGGTCTCTGGTAAATGCAACACCTGTTCCGGAGTCATCGCCCATATTGCCGAAAATCATGGTTTGGACGTTGACAGCTGTTGATCCCTCGTCATCAGAGATTTTATTAATCCTTCTATAAGTGATTGCTCTCTCTGCGTCACGTGAATTAAAGACCGCATCACGGGCTATATAAAGCTGTTCCATTGGATCGCTTGGAAAATCCATTCCCCTTTCTCGTCTTACTATCTCTTTATAAGTCTTGACAAGTTCTTTCAGGGCGTCTGCGTCAAGTTCGTTATCTAACTTAACACCTTTTTCTTTTTTCTTTTCTTCTAATGCGTTCTCAAAGAAATCAATATTTATGCCCAATGCGACGTCGCTATACATTTGGATAAGTCTTCTGTATGAGTCATAGGCAAATCTCGGATTTTGCGTTTTTTGTGCAAGACCTTCCACTGTTTCGTCGTTAAGACCTACGTTAAGGATAGTTTCCATCATACCGGGCATTGATTCTGCTGCACCTGATCTGACGGAGACTAATAATGGATTTTTCGGATCGCCGAATTTCATCCCCATAATCTCTTCAACTTTGGCAAGTGCCTCTTTTATTTGCTCATCTAAGTCAGGTGGGTATGTTTTATTGTTGTTGTAATAGTATCTGCAGACGTCGGTTGTTATTGTGAATCCCGGTGGAACAGGAATACCGATATTCGTCATTTCTGCAAGGTTGGCTCCTTTTCCGCCTAATAGACGCTTCATATCTGCACTACCTTCGGCTTTTCCTGCACCAAAGAAATATACATGCTTTACTTTAGACATATAATCCTCCATTTTCAAGTAGTATTGTGGGTTTCATAAGATAAAACTTTGGTTAGAATAGTAGGAAATCTAAGTAAGTTTAAGATTAGGGCAATAATTTGGTGTGCTAATCTTAAATCAAATGATTTTTCCTCAACTGAAAACTTCTTATAGAAATAATACCACAAAAGGCAAAATCGCACATAATATTAGCATAATATTGTAAAAGTGTCAAGAGTTTGTCTGATGAGCCTACCTAATCCTTAGATTTACTAATAATTAAAGTTATGATATATTCCGATTGTTCAATCTTCTTTGTGCTTATAGGATAAGGTTTAACTTCAATCAATTTTAGATAATATCCGCCAATATCTCGGACTGTGTCATCTTTATTTTGCCCAAGAGTTAGCTTAACATCGCCAATATCATTGCCATTGTTATTAACATTAAGCAAAACACTGACTTGTCCTGCCCATATACAAACAACATCAGACGGACATCTTGAATCTTCTGTCACTTTTAGGAATTTGACCTTTATATTAACAGGATTAACCGTGACTACTTGATCAATTTTTAAGCTGAATTTTTCCTCTAATCTGATCTCTGCGGAGTTGTCATCGTTATCAGTAGGATTTGGAGTTGTTTCTGATTCACCACATCCAAAAATAGAAATTATGATAGTGATTATGATTAAAAAACTCATCTTTTGCATAATGGTTTTGCCTCCTATACATTATCCATTTATGCCCCTCATTGTTTCTTATATCAGATACCACCATTTATTGTCAAGTAAATTAGTAAATTGAACGATCATTGATTTTTACCAATCTCTTTTGATAAAATATAGTAAATCAATTAATGAGGATAGAATTTTTATATACTTGTAAAACTATAATTTGAAAGGATAGAC
>Ga0078972_1016796_pt1 | contig 10711 bp, 11 predicted proteins | sample YelNatPaOPGAMG01_FD_67568 | JGI IMG/M metagenome (GOLD analysis project Ga0078972, IMG submission 67568) | Hot spring thermophilic microbial communities from Obsidian Pool, Yellowstone National Park, USA - OP-RAMG-01 (SPADES assembly) (version 2) | ecosystem: Environmental > Aquatic > Thermal...
TCTCAAATATTAAAAACTCACTAAAATAGGGTCTGCTGAAAAAAGAATTTTTAAGAAAACTTTTTAAAACCAACCAACTACTTGTTCACTTTACTTGTCTTTTTTAATTCTTATTTTCTATTATTCAAACATTTCCTACCGCTCTCCTTAAATTCATACCTAAAATACTCGCTCTTACCCATACTTCCGCCATCTCCTTCCCCTTATACAATATCCTTCCAAGTCCATAATGCTCTTTCCCATTCCCAAACGCACCCTCTATTCTGTTGCGTTCCCTCTGCTTCTTCTTAAACCACCTACTATTACTACTTTCTCTACTCGCCTTCTTGCCTAACGATACAAACGAACCCCTTATCCCTTCTCCTTTCATTATCTCTCGGTTCCTTAATGTGCCATACAACCTATCACCAGTAAAATATTCAGGCTTGCTTCCAAATCTTGCCTTATAATTTCCTATCTGTTCCCTCACCACCTCTTCGTTCGCTTCGCAAAAATTATCATAACTAAATCTGTCTAAAAATAAATATCCCCCAACTAAACTTAATGCGCCCTTAGGCCCAAATTCTACTTCCTTCCCTACCTTCCCTCGCTTCATCGGCCTAACATATTCCCTATGAAAACTTACTATCCTTTCCTCTATCCTCTTCTTATTCAACTTATACATCTCATACTGCTGATTAAATATCTTCTCCGCAAGAGCTATCTTCTCCCTTACAACTTCACTTACCTTCACTCCTGTTATGCTTATCAGCTCCTTTACCTGCTTAAGATTACGCCTAACATACTGTATCATCTGCTTCTTCGCTCTCTTTATCGCCTTAAAACTCTTTATCTTCTTCTTCGCAAAATTTAAATACGCCTCCCTGCACCTCGTCCTCACTTTCTCCCCTATACGCTTGCTTACATCTCTTATCACTCTAACAACAAATTCCCTCGCCTCATTTAATAAACTAATATCGTTCGGATACCTTATATTCTCCGGAAATATCGTCGCATCCACTAATACCCCTTTCCCTCTTATTATCTTCCTATCTATGAGCATCTTGTATGTCCACCCTTCTAATTCTTTCATAAATTTTATCCCTAATCTCTGCCTTAATTTCGTTAAGGAACTCGATGCTAACAAACCTCCTGTCTCAAAATGCTCTAACCCGCAAAATGCCTGCCAGTAAATATTTTCTCTCAAACTTAATACCAATTCTTCATCGCTACTCCCTGTCATATGTTTTAACAGCATCAACCCTATTACCAATCTCCCATCTTTCGCAGGTCTGCCTACTTCAGAAAAATAACTCGCATATCTCTCTTCTATCTCTTGCCACGGAATTAATTCTTTTATCTTTAACCACCTGTTTGAACTATCTAACTGCCCTCCAAATGGAAATAACTCTTTAAAAAGTGGTTCCGCTTCCGGTCCTTTTTGCTTATACATAAATTGTCTCTCCTTATTCAAAAGTGCACGATTTTTTAGCCTATTTTCCATTTTTTCGTGCACTTTTACACTATTCCTATTATCTATTTTATATAATTTTACAAGGGAAAAATATTATTTTCTGACTTTTTCAGTGAACCATAAATTAGGGATTATGGATTAAGGAAGAGATTGTTTTGAAAGATTAAGCAAAGAGCTTACTCACAATGAATTTAATGCCAGCCACCATTCCCAAATCCCAAATCTCTACCCATAGGTACAATTCAGCTATTACTGCTATATCTTCTATTTCTTTTATATCATCAATTTCTTTAATCTACAAACTTAACATCAAGATAATGAGCAGAACAGGAAATGCAGGGATCATAAGCCCTTACAAGCATCTCAAGTTTCAACCTTATTTCATCCTTTGGCTCATTTATTATCTCTGGAAGAAATTTTATAAAATCATACTCTATATTATTTATGTTCTGGTTTGTAGGTATTATACAGTTGGCATGCTGAATTATTCCCCTATCGTCTATCTCATAATTATGAAAGAGTATTCCTCTTGGAACTTCAACAGCCCCAACTCCATTTTCAGCTCTTGTTGGTATTACTCCTTTTTCATTTATACCAACAACAATTTCCTCAGAATAATCAACTCCATTTTTCTTGAGATCTTTAAGTATATTAAGTGCATGTTCATAGCAATGAACAAGCTCAACAACCTGAGCGACTGTGTTCATAAAAGGGTTATGATTTGGCGCTTCAAACTTTAATTCCTTAGCTACTTTTTTCGCTTTAGAATGGAGTTTTTTACTGTTTAAATTAAACCTTGCAAGCGCTCCAACCATATATGACTCCCTTGAAAGTTTTGTAAACTTAGCGCTTGATCTCGGGTCAACAAATTCGTTTGTAGCAAGTCTATAATCCTTTTTATTAAATCTCTTTCCATCTGATGAACCGATATCCCCCTCAAGCAAAGGATACTCGTCAGTATCGTTTACAAGAGCCACATACTCTGTTTCTCTGTAAAATTCTGGGAATTTTAATTTTGATGCAAGATCTAACAAATCATCAAGGTCTTTTCTTATTCCTTCAAGAATATCTATCATAGAATCTATATCTTTTGGCCTTGGAAGTTTGGTAAATCCACCTATTATAGCTGAAATTGGATGGACATGCCTTCCAACAAGTATATCACAGGTATCATTGAAACATTTTTTCATATTAAGTATTTTTCTGACAAGAGAATTATGAGTTTTTACAAGAGGAACAAAAGAAGGAACCCCAAGGACATCAGGAGCGGCAAGCAAATATATATGAAGAAGATGACTGTCAAGAAACTCATAATCAAGCAAAAGTTTTCTCAGCTTAATTGTCTGCTCAGATGGTTTAAAACCAAGAGCGTCCTCTCCTGCCTGTATTGAAGCAAGGGAGTGTCCGCAGGAGCATATACCGCATATCCTTGATGTTATATGCTGCGCCTCAAAAATGCTTCTTCCTCTAAGCATTCCTTCAAATAATCTTGGTGTTTCAACCACATGAAACTCACATTTTTCTATATTTCCATTTTTTACATTAACAACAATATTTCCATGTCCTTCAACTCTTGTAACATACTCAACTTTTATATCCAAATCTTTATTTTTTATGCTCATCTAAAACCTCCTTAGCATTGTTATACATCTTAAACTTTTTATTCATTAACTCTTTTCCTAATTCCTTTATTTTCTCATTAACATTGTATCTCTTAATAATATCATTTGCTTGATTTTTTGCAGGATTTGAAACAAGCCCTCTACACCCATAGCAGATATTGCCATTATTTGGACACCAACTATTACATCCAGCTTTTGTCCAAGGACCAAGACATACAACTCCTTTGTCATATAGACATATATTTTCATTTAATTTGCACTCAGCACAAACTGGCTTATCTGGAACTGAATATGGAACTCCTCTAAGTATACACTTAATAGCTTCAACTACCTCAGGAATATAAACCGGACATCCATAAATATAATAATTAACTTTTACAACCTGATCTACTGCTTTTGTTGGTTTAACATCAAAATAATTTGCTTTATCACCATAAACATATCTTCTTATCTCTTCTATATCAAAAGAATTTTTCATTCCATTTACACCACCTAAAGCGGCACATGAACCATATGCAACAAGAATTTTTGCTCTGCTTCTTATTTTTTTCAATCTTTCTTCAGCATGATGATCTCCAATTGAACCCTCTATAAAGACCACATCATAATTCTTGTCCCATTTTTCACTCATAACCTCTCTAAACTCAACAACATCAACAACTCCAAGAAGATCAAGAAGTGTCTCGCCGAGGTTTGCAATCTGTAATTGGCACCCCTCACAACAGGCAAAATCAAAGAATGCTACTTTTGGTTTTTCTATTTTCTTGTTTTTTGACATAATCACTCCTTATAATTTTTTTGCATCTTTAACTTCATCATAAGTAAATGTAGGACCATCCTTGCAACAATAATAGTTCTTTGGATGATCTATCTGACAATGGCCACATTTTCCCATACCGCACTTCATATGTCTTTCAAGTGAAAGAACAATATGCCTTTCAGGTATATTTTTCTTTAAAAGCTCGGCTATAACAAACTTATACATAATCGGCGGACCTACCACAACTGCATATGTTCTCTCAGGATTTAAATTAACTCCAGGAATAAGTGTGGTAATTAAACCAACATTTCCCTTCCAATCAGGATCACTCTTATCTACCGTACAAGCAAAGTTTATATCCATTCTTTTGGACCATTTTTCTATTTCATCATAGAAAAGCATATCTTTTGGACTCTTACATCCAAGAAGTATATCAACTTTTCCAAAATCCCTTCTATTATCCATAACATAATTTATCAATGATCTAAGTGGTGCAATTCCAAGACCACCAGCAACAAAAAGTATATCATTTCCAAACATCTGCCTAACAGGAAAAGGTCTTCCAAAAGGTCCTCTTATATTTATTCTATCTCCATTTTCAAGCTTATGCATTTGATTGGTGACTTTTCCAGCCGCTCTTACAGTAAGTTCAAAACTTCCTTTTTTAGTAGGAGAGGAGCATATAGAAATCGGCGCTTCTCCAACTCCAACTATCTCAACCTGAACAAACTGCCCTGGTTCATGTCCGAGTTCTCCATCGTCAAGTTTAATATCAAACCATTTTTCAGTTTTAGTCATCATCTTTGTATTTATTATAGTTCCTTTTCTGTAAAGCCATTTTGATTCTGTTATTTCTATTTTTTTTGATAAAGTTTTCATATTCTCTCCTTTTTAAAACTTTGACTCTTCTGAAAGTTTTACAAGTATTTCTTTAAGATTTATTCCAGCCATACAGGTTCTTGAACATCTTCCACAACCTGTACAGAAAAACCTGTTATACTTATCAACTGGGAACTTGAATTTTCTAAAAACTCTATGCCTCTGTCTCATAGATCTTTCTTCTCTGAAGTTTTCACCTCCAGCAACTTTTGCAAATGTCTCAAACTGACAGGAGTCCCAGGTTCTTATTCTTTCTCCAGTTTTTAAATCAAGATTAACTCTATCCTCCATATCGAAGCAATAACAGGTAGGACATACATTGGTGCAGTTTCCGCAAGAGATACATTTTGATGCAACTTCTTCCCATATTTTTGAATTATATGATTTCTCAAGTATCTCAGGGAGCTTTGCTGCTTCAACTCCTATCTCATTCTTAAATATCTTTTTCTTATCCTCTCTTATTTTTTCAAGCAAACTAATATCAGAAGAAGAAGCGTTAGCAAGCTTCATTGACTCCACCAGATCCTCTCCTTCTTGAGTATTTACATTTATTATATACCTGTCTCCTATATCAGTGAAAAAAAGGGCATATCCGCCATTTGGAAGGTGAGCATTAACTAAAGCACAACTTGCATACTCATCACAGTAAGAATTGCACTCAAGCCCAACTATAAAAACATTTTCTTTTCTCATAAGAAAATTGCAATCAACCGGCTTATCGTTAAAAACTATATTAAGGCATTGAATCCCGCTAAGATCGCAGGTATGAACCCCAAATATTGCTATTTTTTCGTTCTCTATATATGAAGTAAATTTTTCATCTTCCATAGAAAATTCAATAATCTTTTCTCTCTGCGGCATAAGATATTTTTTGGGAGGCAAAATTGTTGGGATATATTTAAAAGCTATTTCATTGGCAGAAGTTACTTCCTTAAAAACATAATTGCCGTTCCCTTTCTCGCATGGAGCGACAACTTTCATTTTTTTCAGCATATTTTTTATAAAAAGATCTAAATTCTTTTTTTCAAGTATATGATATTTCATAATCCTCCTTTTTGCTTCATAATAAAATTTTACAATTAAATTAATAAAGATAATTATTAGAAAATCTTAAAAGCATATTCAATGTTCTTATATCTGTTTATTTTTGATATCTTCTTTATATATTTCAAGAATGGTTATTATTATTGAAACAAATATAGGTCCTATAAACAATCCCATAGGTCCGTATGTTCTAAGTCCCCCTATTATGCCCAAAAAAACAAGAGCCACTGGAAGCTTTGCATTCTTACCTATAAATACAGGCCTTACTATATTATCCACAAGCCCAACCACAAATACTCCCCATATAAACATAAAAATCCCGGAATACAAATCCCCTTTTAAATAATAATAAAAGGCGACAGGCAATGTAACGACGCTTGTCCCGACAAACGGGATTAACGCAGCCATCATAACAAAAGCCCCTATAAGTATAGGGGAAGGAACGCCAATAATATATAAACCGATTATAGCGACAATCCCCTGAACGAAAGCGGTAAGTATTATTCCTCTTATTATAGCATTGGTTGTAATTGAGAACTGATTTAATATCCCTTCCACATATTTGTTTTCAAAAGGAATTATTTCTACAACCCAGGAAATTATTTTCTTCCCGTCTTTTAACATAAAAAACATAGAAACAAACATTACGAAGAAATTGACAAAAAAGAAAAATATATTTTTTATAATTTCCAATCCCGATCTGGTAATGACTTTCCTAATCTCATCAAGATTTGTAAGAACTATTTCCTTTATATCAATGTAAGACAGCGGAATAAAATCTGGAAGGTTTAACTTGAACACAAATGGGTTATTGTTTATATAAGATATAAGTTCCGGGTAAATATTTTTCGCCTCTTTAAACAAAAGCCAGAAGAAAACAGAAAATGGAAGTACAATAGTAATAAACATAAGAAAAATAGTAATTAGAGAAGCCACGCTATCTTTTATTTTTTTATCAACAAGTTTTTTATAGAGCGGATAATAAATCACGCTAAAGATTATAGAAAAAAATATTGATATTACGAATGGAGATATCAACCTTATAAATCCGTATATAAGAAAAAGTATAAATATGGAAACGAGTATATTGAGTATAAATTTTTTACTCAGATTCATAATATTTCAAAAAACTTAAGCAACACAAAGATACCTAACAAAATTCTATAAACGATAAAGAGATTTAAATTTTTTGTCTTTAAATAAGAAAGCAAAAATTTTATAGAAAGAATTCCGGATATAAATGCGGTTATAAATCCAACGATAAAAGGAATTGTGATTTCGTTTAAATTTAATTTTCTAAGTTCAAGAACTCCGGCTCCAAATATTATGGGCATAGCCATAAAAAAAGAAATCCTCGCCGCTGCGTATCTTGAATAACCCATAAGGAGAAGAGCTATTATGGTCATACCTGAACGGGAAGCCCCCGGTACTATCGCAATTGACTGGAAAAGACCGGCGATTATTGCCGATTTAAGATCAAAAGAATCCTCTGTTTTATCTCCTATCTTTCTCCTGTCAATTAAGAAAATAAGAATAGAGAAAAATATTAAACTCAATGAAACCACTAATGGAGTTCTAAAAATTCCTTCAGCCTGTTTTTCAAATAAAAGCCCGGCAATTCCTCCTGGTATAGTCGCAATAAATATTAAAAACAAAAATCTGAAATCTTTTCCTTTAGGATCTCTGACCGCTGAAATAATTATTTTTTTTATATCGCTAAAAAAGAACATAAATATGGCAAGAAGAGTGGCTATATGCAAAAGGACATCAAAACAGAGTCCTTCATACTTAAGGTTAAATATATATGAGTAAAGATATAAATGAGCCGAAGACGATATGGGAAGGAACTCTCCTATTCCCTGAACAAGTCCAAGAAAAAAATAGTTTATTATATCCATTAATATAATTTTACAAATTTTATATCAGAATAGTAATGCTTTAATATTTTTTTATAATCAAACCCTAACTCTCCCATCTTCTCGGCTCCCGCCTGACACATTCCAACCCCATGTCCGTATCCTCTACCATTGAAAATTATATACTTATTATCTCTTTTTACCTCAAACGCCGTGCTCTTTATTGCAAGCCAGCCAAAATTTCTTCCTGCTATATGGTAGAAATCAACTCCCGAAAGTGTATATTTTTTTTTATCGCTAACTATATCGAATTTTAAAACCCTGCCCGATTTGCTGTATATAACATTTTTAATATTTAAAAATTTTTCTTTGCGATTTTTAGAAATTATTTTTTTTACAAAAGAATCAAATTTCTTAATTGATATTTTGGTTATCCACCTGTATCCAAAGCCCTCGCTGCACAAATTGACCCGACCGATAGTATCACGAACGCTTTTTAAGTACGGCATCGTATCATATCCCCAGACATCATAAGCATCTTCAGTTCTCCCTCCGCAAACGCTGTGATACATTGCCCATATAGGAACTCCCTTATACTCCATAATAATTCCTTTTGTCTCGTTAACCGCTTTATAAGTAATATCCCTGATATTTTTAAAACCTCTGTAGAACTGGCAGTGAGTAAGATCGCAAAAATTATACCCATCCTTTATATGCCTTGATTTAGCCGCTATGGCATAGGTTCTTATAGCGACGGCATTCGCCTTCATAGCTTCAAAATTTTCTACATTCTGAGCTTCCGACTCCAGAACTGATAAAACATAATCTTCCAAATCAATAGTATTTATCATAAATAAAGAATTATTCCTGATTTCTATATCAATAATCCCTCTGTAATACCTCTGATTGCTTCTATTTGAAATGGAAGCAGTTCCATTTATCAAAATCCTCGCGATATTTTTAAACTCTAAAATTTCATCGCCGCAATTAATCCTAATTATTTGTTTTTTATTAAAAAAAATTCTGAGTTTATTTTTTATTTCTTTACCGTTTATTACAAGGGAGGAATCATTAACAGGGATAATTTTTATATCGGAGGTTTTCCTGTTCGACACGATTCCAACTTTTACATCCATCGATATAAGAAAAAATGTGACGGATATCAAAATGAAATTATTTAACGATTTGAGCATCCTGATTCTCTTTGAATTTTATTCTCACATATGAACCTGTGGTAAATTCTATCTTTTGATTTAAAAGGTGAAGCGTTAAATATGAAACAAGGGGGATGTGACTCACCACGATAAGGTTTTCATTAAAATTTTTAATATAGTCAATTATTCTATTAATATCGCTGCCGTTTTTAAGCAGATTTGTCGTGATAATATTTTTTATATTAAAATTTTTAGCTAAAATCTCGCCTGACTGAATCGCTCTTTTAAGCGGACTTGATATTATTAACTTCCCAGAAAAACCTTCTAATTTTAAATTCTTTGCGGATTCCTCTATTTCCTTCCTTCCTTTTTCAGATAAAATTCTATCAAAATCATTTTTAGCCCTTGATTCGGATATGCTTAATGAATCCCCATGTCGAAATATCACTATTTCCATATTATTTTTTCATTTACAAATCATAATACTGGCAGATATGTTTTGCAAGGCAGATGCCGCAGTTTCCTTTTTTTTCAAAAACCATATCTTTCATTTTTTTACCGTAACTTAAAATCAGTTCAAGGAGTTTTTCTTCCCCAATATATTCGACATTTATTTCCTTAAGCCCTGTTATATAATAATAAATAAGATTGGAAACTTTTAAAGAGTATTTTTTAGAAATTCCATAAGCATAGATTGAAAGTTGTAAATTATTTTTTACAGAATCTGAATTTTCATCAAGCCCCAGTTTATAGTCAATAATATTAACGCTTCCATCATCATTTAAATCAACCCTGTCAACTGTACCCCTTATAATAAAATCATTATTTATTGGCACTTCAAAAAAATCCTCGGAATATATTATTTTTGAATTTCTTTTCTGCTCGTAATGATAGAAATTCTTAATTAAATCTATCCCCTTATAATAATATTCCATCATCTGCCTTGGATTGGAATATCCAACATTACACCACTTCTCCTCATAGGAATATAGAAGGGACTTTAAATCGGACTTATTAACCGCGAAATCTTTTAATGCCTTATGAATGGATATACCAAAAGAAGTTCTGTTATTATGTTTTGTGTATTTACCATCAATATATATAAATTTATAAAGATAATTGCAAAATATATAAGAATTTATTTTAGAATAATTAAGTTCAAACATTTTTTTTAGTCATATAGAAATCTATCAATGTATCCCCGTATTTCTGAGTTTTAAATTTAATGACTCCGAATGGAACATCAAACTTTTCTTTTATATGATGCTGCGATATTATAATTCCGTACTCGGATAATATATCCGAGTCTATAACGCGATTCATAGTTTTAAGCGTATAATCCAGAGGATTATTTTTTTCATCTCTATAAGGAGGTCCCATAAAAATTATATCATAGCCATCAGGAGAATAATACTTAAGCCAGCTCAAACGCTCAAGCGCATCGCCCTTTAAAACAATTCCTGTATCATTGAATTTCAAATGATTCAAATTTCTTTTTATCGTTTCAAGGCATTTTTTATCCTTATCCAAAAAAACAACTTTTTGAGCGCCCCTTGATAGCGCCTCAAGCCCGACGAGCCCTATACCCGCATAAAGATCCAAAAAAATAGAACCAGTTATATAAGGTCTCAGGATATCAAACAATGACTTTCTCATCCTTACGGATATCGGTTTAACATGATGCGTCATAGGAAGGGATAAAACCCTTCTGTTTTTTCTTATCCCCGCTATTATTCTTATCATATCTTATTCAGGGTTCGCTCGCTAACTCTAACGAAATATGTTCTCTCATATGTAAATTTTACTAAATTAAAAAATTGTAGTTTCACCTGCCTGCCGTCAGCCCAGCACTCAACTAAAGGGATGGTTGGGAAATTTTTCGGGTAGCAAAGAATTTTGTCTTTAAACAATTTAGTATATAAGAGGGTTATTGAGTGCTGGGG
>Ga0078972_1016798_pt1 | contig 10708 bp, 11 predicted proteins | sample YelNatPaOPGAMG01_FD_67568 | JGI IMG/M metagenome (GOLD analysis project Ga0078972, IMG submission 67568) | Hot spring thermophilic microbial communities from Obsidian Pool, Yellowstone National Park, USA - OP-RAMG-01 (SPADES assembly) (version 2) | ecosystem: Environmental > Aquatic > Thermal...
CCTCGCACCGCTGGTGGTCTCGCCGTACCGCGCCGGCTGAGCCGTCCGGGCTTGCATTTGAGCGACGCTCGGCGAGGATGGAGCCATCCCGACCCCGGAGCCTTGCGTGCGCGCCGTCGATAGTCCCGTTCCCTGCCCCTGCGGCCGCCGTGCCGGCTACGCGACGTGCTGCGGACCGCTGCATGAAGGCGGCGTCGCAGCGGACGCCGAATCACTGATGCGTTCCCGCTACTGCGCCTACGTGCTGAAACGGGAGGACTACCTGCTGTCCACCTGGCATCCAGACACGCGACCGCCACGACTGGACCTGGCCGTCCAGCAGCCCGAACCCCGCTGGCTTGGGCTCGACGTGAAGCGACACGAAGTCCGCGGCGACGAGGCCATCGTGGAATTCGTCGCACGCCTGCGCCACGGCGGCGGCAAGGCCCAGCGCATGCACGAGGTCAGCCGTTTCGTGCGCGAGGGCGGGCGCTGGTTCTACGTGGATGGTGAATTCCCGGACGACTGAGGTCCCGCATCCACGGACGTCGATACCCCGGGGCCACCCATCGCGGAGACGAACTCGATGTCGGTCTCGCCCTCGAAGCAGCCGAGCGGCCCGAAACGCCGTTCGACGATGCGACCGCGGCCGTCATGCCCGATCGCCACCACCGTCTCGGCACGCGTGCCGTAGGTCTCGCCGCGGATGAAAGCCGACGACAGCCAGCGTTCGCGCTCCAGCCCCACACCGGTATCGGGCAGCATGTCGTCCGGCGCCTGGCGCTCGTCGGTCAGCGCATCGAACAGCGGCGCGAAATCGGTCTGGCCGCCGTCGTCGATCCACGCCTGGAGCCGCTGCATCAGCGCACAGGTCTTGGGCCAGGGTGTATTGAAGTCGGCGTTGGACAGGCCGTGCACGCCCGGACTGACCGGCAGTGCCTCGGGGGCCGGGCGGTTGCCCAGGTAGAACGCGTCATGCGCGTCGAAGATCAGCAGGTTGAACGGCCGATAGTCCGCCGCGCGACTCGCGAGGCCGGCGGCATGGACGGCGGCGCCCGTCGTTGCGGCGAGAAAATCCGTCGCCAGCAGCCCGCGGGATGCACCGACCTGGGGGTCGCGCGGATCGCGTACGTTGGTGACCACCGCGCAGCGGCCGGCCGGCCCCACGCCAAGCCAGGTGCCGCCCGCCTCGAGGTCGCGCCCGCCGACGATCGGCAGGTCGCCCCAGCGCGCCAGCGGTGCACTGGGGCGCGCGTGGGCTTCATCGCGATTGCCGGCCAGCAGCAGGCGCCAGCGCGGGTGGGCGTTCCAGGCAAAGGCGATCAGGCACATGGAGGCAAGCCATGGTGCAAAAGCACCGGCAGCGTGATCGGGGCACGACACGTCGCGTCATTCCCGCTCATCGGCACATGCTGATGGACAAGCATCGCCCTACGCCCCCCGGCTTTTCTGCCACTTCTCACTTCTCACAGATGCCGCCTCGGCCCAGCGCGCGGCGACCCGCGGCGAGGTGATGCAGGCCGTCGTGTCGGTGCGGGTGGTCACGGCACGTTCCAGCAGCTGGATGTCGGCTTCGTGCTGCCGCGCCACATGCGGATCTTCGAAAAAGATCACGCGCTGGCAGCGGCGTTCCAGCACCAGGTCAGCGATCTGCGCGTCGCCGCCCATCGGGCCGCTCTGGTAGCGGTCCACCCAGGGCCGGTCCTGCGGCCAGCCCCGGCTCCAGGCCAGTTCGTTGAGGCGCTGGCCGGTGGTGCCGGTGGCGACCCGACGGGCGAAGCGCGACAGCAGCTCGAATTGCTCGCCGGCATAGGCCAGCATCTGCGGCTTCAGCGCATCGTGGGCGATCAGCGCCAACGTCTGCGACTCCAGCGCATGCAGGCTGTCGGCGCCCGGGTCGGGGGCCAGCCCCGCATGGATCCGCTCCATCTCCACCCAGTCGCGCGCCGACGCCACCGTGGAGACGAACGGCTTGCCGTGGATCACGCACTGGCGCTTGAGCGCCACCGCCTCGGGGAAGATCGAGGATGGATCGACCGGGTCGATCAGGTAGATCGCGCCGTCCAGCGTGCGCGCATCGTCGTCCAGCCCGACCACTTCGGCCACCAGCTTCATCAGCCCGCCTTCGCGGCCATAAGGGTAGCGACGCAGCGGCGCATAACCGGCCAGCATGCCGACGCGCTGGATCGCATCGTAGGTACGCCCCACGGCATGCAATCCGAGCCGCAATTCGCGGATGCCTCCCTCGCAGGCGCGCAGCCAACGGAATAGCGCACCCTCCTCGTGGCTGTGGTGAAGCTGGTTGGCGGCCAGGCCCATACGCATCGTGATCGTCTCCCATTCAACCGAAAAACCAGTAGCACACCCCGATCGACGCCAGCACGCCGACCAGGTCGGCCAGCAGCGCGCAACCCACGGTATGCCGTACGCGGCGTATGCCCACCGCGCCGTAGTACACCGCCACCACGTAGAAGGTGGTCTCCGTGCTGCCCTGGATCGTGGCCGCAAGCAGTGCGGGAAAGCTGTCGACGCCGGAGTGGTGCATCGTCTCGATCAGCATCGCACGCGCCGCGCTGCCGGAGAATGGCTTGACCAGCGCGGTCGGCAGCGCATCGACGAAGCGCGTATCCAGACCCGCATGCGCCACCGCCCAGCGGATGCCATCGAGTGCGAAATCCAGTGCACCGGAGGCACGCAGCACGCCGACGGCGCACAACATGGCGACCAGGTACGGCAGCAAGTCCCGCGCCACCTCGAAGCCTTGCCGCGCGCCTTCGACGAAACTGTCGAACAACGGCACCTTGCGGTACGCACCCAGGCTCACGAACAACACGATCACGCCGAACAGCAGCAGATTGCCCAGCAGTCCCGACAATGAGGCCAGTGCAGCCGCGCCCAGCGACGCCAGCAACGCGATAAGCCCGCCCAGCAGCACGACGCCGCCTCCGAGCCAGGCCAGCACCACCGGATCCCACAGCTTCAGCCGCTGCATCCAGGCCACGCTGAGGAAACCGGCGAGCGTCGACGCGCTGGTCGCCAGCAGGATCGGCAGGAACACCAGGGTGGGATCGTGCGCACCGGCCTGGGCGCGATACATGAAGATCGTCACCGGCAGCAGGGTCAGCGACGAGGCGTTCAGCACCAGGAACAGGATCTGCGCATTGCTGGCCGTGGTCGCGGAGGGATTCAGCGCCTGCAGCTCGCGCATCGCGCGCAGGCCGATCGGCGTGGCCGCGTTTTCCATGCCCAGCGCATTCGCGGCGAAGTTCAGCGTAATCAGGCCCACCGCCGGGTGTCCGCGCGGCACCTCCGGCATCAGTCGCGCGAACAGCGGCCCCAGCACCCGCGCCATCCAGTTCACCAGCCCGGCCTGTTCGGCGATGCGCAGGAAACCCAGCCACAGCGTGAGCGTGCCGAACAGCAGAAGCATCACCTTGACCGACAGGTCGGCCATGTCGAACAGCGCGGTGACGATGGCGGCGAATACGCCCTCGTCGCCACCGAACAACCAGCGCGAAAGTGCCGCGACGGCGGCGGCGAGGAAGAAGCCGAGCCACAGTCGGTTCAGCATGCGCGACTCGGGGAGGCGGGAGCGGACATAGCCGCATTCTCGACGACATCGCCCGCCGCGGCCAGATCCATGCGCAGTGCCGCATGAACCGGCCGTCTCGCAGCAACGGGCCCGCTCGGGGATAATCCCGGCATGCCGACACTCGCATCGATCCGTCAGACCGGCCCGGTCCTCGCCCTCCTGCTCGCCTGCGCCCTGCCCGCTGCGCCACTGGCGGCACGGCAGGTCGATTCGGCCCGCACCGAGCAGGCCCAGACGCAGAAGAAGCTGGCCGAGGTACGCGACAAGATGAAGGCGCTGGCCCGCCAGCAGGCCCAGACCGCCGCCCGTCGTGACAGCGTCAACGCGACCCTGGCCAGGCAGGCCGAGGCACTGGCCGCCGCCGCCCGGGCCGTGCGCGAGACCGACGCGAAAATCACCGCCACGCAGCAGCAGCTCGACCAGCTGCAGCAGCAGCAAGCGCAACTGCAGCAGAAGCTGCACGACCAGCACGCCGCGATCGCCGACCTGCTGCGTGCCACCTATGCGCTTGGCCGCGGCTCGGACCTGCGCCTGCTGCTGGGCGGCGAGGACGTTTCGCGTGTCGCCCGCGCGCTGGCCTATTCGAAATATTTCCAGCAGGACCGCGCGGCCAAGGTGCGCCAGCTGATGGGCGATCTCGCGAAGCTGCAGGACCTGCAGGCCTCCATCGCCACCCAGCAGCAGGCCTTGCAGGCCGAACGCGCCAGTCGCGAACAGCAGGCGCAGACGCTTCGCCAGCAACGCGCCGCCCAGCAGAAGCTGGCCAACCAGGTCGACGCCCAGTACAAGAGCCAGGCGCAGCGACTGGCGGCGATGAAACAGAACGAGCAGTCGCTCAACCACCTGCTCGACAAGCTGCAGCAGGCGATCGACGAGGCCGCACGCGCCGCCGCGAAGTCAGCCCGCCCCGGACACCCCGCCCCCGGCGCCCCCACCGGACACATCGCCGACATCCGCGGCAGCCTGCCCTGGCCGGCGTCCGGCCCCGTGCACAACTACGGCAATGGCGTGCTGATCGCCGCGCCGGCCGGCAGTCCCGTGCATGCGGTCGCGGCCGGCCGCGTCATCTACGCGCACTATCTGCGCGGCTACGGCCTGCTGATCATCGTCAACCACGGCAACGGCTGGATGAGCATGTACGGCAACAACGAGACCCTGCTGCACGATGTGGGCGACTCGGTGCGGGCCGGCACCGTGCTGGGCACCGCCCTGCCCAGTACCAGCGACAGCACCGGGGTGTACTTCGAACTGCGTCACGACCGCAAACCGGTGGACCCGCGCGCCTGGCTGCGCCGCCAACGTTGACCGGGACGCCGCATGCCCGGCTGACCGCACGGAGAATGCGAGACATGAGCAACGTGCTTTTCACCAGCGCCTGGATCGGCCCCGCGGTGTGCTTCGCACTGTGGCTGTCGGATTACCAGCTTACCGTCATCGGCGCGAAGCTCTACAAGGCGCAGGACACGATCCGGTTCCGCGGCAGCTACGAGCTCAACCCACTCACCGCGCCGGACGTCGATGCGTTGCGCAGATTCGGCTTCAGGATCGCTTTCAAGCCCATCTACATCGCTGCCTTCGTCGGGAGTGTGCTCATGCTGACCCGTCCTGGCGCCGGGTCGTCCGGTCCCTACGCCTTCGTGCTGGGCGCCTTCGTGCTGGCCCAGCTGGCCATCCACGTCCGCCATGCCCGGAACCTCTACTTCTTCCGGCATGTCGTCCCCCGGGCCCAAGGCCGGATCGTGTACCCGAGAGGTTGGCTCGGTTCGGCTCTGGAGCTGGCCGCGTTCACCCTCCTTTTCCTGTTCCTGTACCTCGTCACGGACAGCCCGTTCATCCTCGGCGGTGCCGTGATGTGCAGTGTCAATGCCGGCATCCACTATCGTCTTGCGGTGAAACACGATGACCGGCTGTCGGAGACCTCCGGCGGAGCGGCCTGCGCCCGGTCACACGAGGCGATACATTGAATTTCGGCGCCATCCGGTGGTCTTATTCGGACGCTGTCCCCTGTTCGCGGAGTCGTTCCATGCGGTTTTCCCTTCCGACCCTGATCGCCCTGTTGCTGGCAGCACCGCTCGGGTATGCGCAGACCACCTCGACGGCGGCCCATACAACGGTCGCGCCGGCCCACGGCAGCAGCAGTGCCGGCGCCGCGGACCAGACCGATCTCAACGACGTCCGCCGCTTCGCCCGCGTGTTCGAGATCGTGCGCCAGGCCTACGTCGAGCCGGTCAGCAACAAGACCCTGATGAACGATGCGATCAAGGGCATGCTCGACAACCTCGATCCGCACAGCGCCTACCTGGACAAGAAGGGCCTGCAGCAACTGGACGAGGACACCAGCGGCCAATACAGCGGACTGGGTATCGAAGTCATCGAAGACGACGGCGTGCTGCGCATCATCAGCCCGATCGACGACACGCCCGCCGCGCGGGCCGGCATCAAGCCCGGCGACGTCATCCTCAAGGTCAACGGCACACTGGTCGATTCGGAGAACATCGACAAGCTGTTCCAGGACCTTCGCGGCAAGCCCGGCAGCAAGATCACGCTGTCCATCCTGCACCGCAGGAGCGACAAGCCGGTCGACATGACGCTGACCCGGCAGCTGATCACGGTCAGCAGCGTCAAGGTACGCGAACTTGAACCCGGCTATGCCTACATCCGCATCAGCCAGTTCCAGGACGACACCGCGGCGGACCTGGAGAAGAAGCTTGGCGCGCTGATCGCCAAGCACGGGCCGCAGAAGGGCGCGATCCTCGATCTGCGCAACAATCCGGGCGGCCTGGTGACCGCTGCCGTGGCAGTCGCCGACGACTTCCTGAACTCCGGCACCATCGTCACCACCCGCGGCCGCCTGCGTGACGCCAACCTCAGCTTCACTGCGCATCCCGGCGACCTGCTGGATGGCGCGCCGATGGTCGACCTGGTCAACAACGGCACCGCCTCGGCGGCCGAGATCGTCTCGGGTGCGCTGAAAGACAACCATCGCGCCCTGATCGTGGGCCAGCGCACCTTCGGCAAGGGCGTGGTACAGACCGTGCTGCCGCTGGACGCGGACCATGCGGTGAAGATCACCACCGCGCGCTACTACACGCCCGACGGCACCTCGATCCAGGCCGAGGGCATCAAGCCCGACATTCCGCTGGGCGACGACCTGACGGTCAAGCAGGGGGATGCCCCCGCCGCGCCGATCAACTCCGAGGCCGACCTGCCGCATCACCTGGCCAACCAGAATCCGGACGCGCCTACCGACATCAACAACGACGGCAGTTCGCAGAGCGCCAAGCTGGCCGTGCAGGACTACGAACTGTCGCAGGCGCTGAATATCCTCAAGGGCCTGGCGCTGAACCGGCAGGGCGCCTCGCCGAAGTGAGCGTGGGATCACGGCAGACCCCATCGCGGACGACACCGCGATGTCACGCGGCTTGAACGCGTTCCGGCTGGAATGACGCGGCCGCGACCGATCCAGCCGGAACCTCGATGACCTCACACGACCGACGCCGTTTCCTCAAGCTGGCGGCCGCGACCGCCGGTGCCTCGCTCGCCGCCGGCTGCCAGCCGGCGGTCATCCGCAAGGCCCTCGCCGTGCCGCCGGTCCGCCGAACGGGCACCATCGCCGACGTCGAACACGTGGTCATCCTGATGCAGGAGAACCGTTCCTTCGACCACTACTTCGGCAGCCTGCGAGGCGTCCGCGGCTTCGGCGACCCGCGCCCGGCAATGCTGCCGGACGGGCGGACGGTCTGGCAGCAGCCCGGACCGCACGGGCCCGTGCTGCCGTTCCGCCCGCAGGCGGACCGACTCGGCCTGCAGTTCGTCGAGGACCTGCCACATGGCTGGAACGATACCCACGACGCCTGGAACCACGGCCGCCACGATCGCTGGGTGCGCTTCAAGAGCGCCACCACCATGGCGCATATGTGCCGCGAGGACATCCCGTTCCACTATGCGCTGGCCGATGCCTTCACCATTTGCGACGCCTACCACTGCTCGCTGCTCGGCTCAACCGATCCCAACCGCTATTACATGTGGACCGGCTATGTCGGCAACGACGGTCGCGGTGGCGGGCCCGTGCTGGACAACGCGGAGAAAGGCTATGCCTGGCACACCTACCCCGAGCGCCTGCAGCAGGCCGGGGTGCGCTGGAAGATCTACCAGGACATCGGCACCGGCCTCGATGTCGCCGGCCACTGGGGATGGACCGGCGACCCCTACATCGGCAACTACGGCGACAATTCGCTGCTCTACTTCGAGCCATACCGCAACGCCCGCCCCGGCGACCCGCTGTACGAGCGGGCGCGCACCGGCACCCATGCCGCGGCCGGCGAGGGCTACTTCGACATCCTGCGCCGAGACGTGCAGGCAGGCACGCTGCCGCAGGTGTCGTGGATCGTGGCGCCGGAGGCCTTCAGCGAGCATCCGAACTGGCCCTCCAACTACGGCGCCTGGTATGTCGCGCAGGTGATCGACATCCTCGCCTCGAACCCGGGCCTGTGGGGCCGTACCGCGCTGTTCCTGACCTACGACGAGAACGACGGCTTCTTCGACCACGTACCGCCGCCGTTCGCTGCCATGCCCGCTCGCGGGCGGTCCACCGTGGACACGCAGGGCGAACACTACGGCGGCGGCAACGGCTTCGTCGGCGGCCCCTACGGCCTCGGCCTGCGCGTGCCGATGCTGGTGATCTCGCCATGGACCGCGGGCGGCTGGGTCTGTTCGCAGACCTTCGACCACACCTCGATACTGCGCTTCCTGGAGCGTCGGTTCGGCGTCATGGAGCCTAATATCTCGCCGTGGCGGCGCGCGGTCTGCGGCGACCTCACCAGCGCGTTCGACTTCGCAGGCAACCAGGCTGGCATGCCCAGGCTGCCCGACACCGCCACCTACGCGCCGCCCGACCGCCTGCGCCACGCCGACTTCCATCCCGTGCCGCCCGACAAAGCGCAACTACCTACGCAGGAGCCGGGCCACCGGCCTGCCCGCGCGCTGCCCTACGCGTTGCGCGTGCGCGGCGAGGCCGAGCCCGGCGGCCGCGGCTACCGACTCGATTTCCTCAACGAGGGTACGGCCGGTGCAGCCTTGCTGGTCTACGCCGAGGGGCGTGCCGAGGGTCCGGACAGCTATACCGTGGAACCCCGCAGGCAGCTTTCCGACTACTGGATGCCTGCGCGCGACGGTCGCTATGCGTTGACCGTGCACGGCCCCAACGGTTTCCTGCGGGAATCCCGCGGCCGCCAGCCGGCGACCACGGCGGCAGCGCTGCCCGAAGTGCACGAGCTCGCCGCCAGCCCGGCCGACCCCGACCAGCTGCGCCTGCTGCTGCGCAACCCCGGCGGCCGAGCCTGCCGGCTGGTCGTGCGGCCCAACGATTACATCGCCGCCCCGCCCCGCCACTACACGCTGCCGCCAGGCAGCAGCGTCGAGGACGTGTGGGAGATCGGCGCGTCGTCGCACTGGTACGACCTGGTCGTCGACATGGACGGCGACCACGATTTCCGTCGCCGGCTGGCGGGACACCGCGAAACCGGCCGACCGAGCCGCAGCGACCCTGCGCTGGGGCGCGGCTGAGCTCGGGAAGCGGTCAGTCGCTGCTTTCCGCCGCCTGGACGCGTGCCGGAATGAGCCAGCGCACCGCCAGCAGCCCCAGCTCGTAGAGCAGGCACATCGGGATCGCCAGCATCACCATCGAGGTGATGTCGGGCGGCGTCACCAGCGCGGCCACGGCGAAAGCGCCGACGATGGCGTAGCGCCTGGCGCCACGCAGCTTCGGCAGGTCGACCACGCCGACGGCGGCCAGGATCACCACCGCCACCGGTACCTCGAAACAGAGGCCGAAGGCGAAGAACATCAGCATCACGAAATCGAGGTAATGCGTGATGTCGGTCATCATCTCCACACCCTGCGGCGTCACCGCGGTGAGGAAGCGGAACGCGGCCGGCAGCACCAGGAAATAGGCGAACGCGCACCCCAGGTAGAACAGCACCAGCGCCGCGACCAGCAGCGGTCGCGCCAGCCGCTTTTCGTGCTTGTACAGGCCGGGGCTCACGAAGGCCCACAGCTGGTAGAGGATCACCGGCATGCTGATGAACAGCGCGGCGTAGAACGCCAGCTTCAACGGCGTGAGGAAAGGGCTGGTGACCTGGGTGGCGATCAGGTGCGCGCCGTGCGGCAGGCGTTTCACCAGCGGCTCGGCCAGCGCGGCGTAGAGCCGGTTGGCGAACGGCACCAGCGCCAGCAGCACCACGATGACCGCGGTCACCGCCTTGAGCAGGCGCGAGCGCAGTTCCAGCAGGTGCGAGAACAGTCCTTCCTGGAGGTCGTCGCCGAATCCGGACTCAGGTTCGGTCATCGGTCGGCTCCGTTTCGTGGGCGGCCGGCTCGCCCAGCGGCAACATGGTCTGGCGCTCGTCCACAGCCGCGGCAGGCGAGGATGTGTCGTGTGCTGCGGCCGGATCTGCCGGCTTCATCGTGGCGACGGCCTGGTCCAGCGGCTCGCGCACCTGGCGTGCGCCCTCGCTGACCTGCTGCTGCAGATCCGCCGCCTGCTGCTGCACCGCTTCGGCCTGCCTGGCTGCCTCTCGCGCGGTGCGGCGGATCTCCTCGACTTCGAGCTCGCGCTCCACTTCGGCACGCACGCTGTCCCAGCCGCTGCGCATGCGACGCAGCAGCGCCCCGGCGGTACGCGCCGCGCCGGGCAGCTTCTCGGGTCCGAGCACGATCAGTGCGATCAGCGCCAGCAGGACCAGCTTGCCGAAGCTGATCTCGATCATCGCCCGCTCCGCCGCAGCCTTACTTCGACTCGGTGGAGTCGTGCTGTTCCTGCGTTGCGGACTGCGACGAGGCCGGCGGATCGGCCTTCAGCTTTTCGGACGCGTCCTTCGACTTGCCGTCGGCATCGTCCTCGCCGCTCATCGCCTTCTTGAAGCCACGCACGGCGTTGCCGAGATCCGGTCCGATGTTGCGCAGTTTCTTCGTGCCGAAAAGCAGCAGCACGATCAACAACAGGAAGAGCCAATGCCAGATGCTGTCAAAACCCATGATGATCCTCGAGGCGATCCGGGGCGGAAACGGCTCCACCCCGGGTACGCCGATGTTCGCACACGGCGCTCAGCGGGAAGTGTACTCCTCCAGCGCGTCGCG
>Ga0078972_1016800_pt1 | contig 10708 bp, 16 predicted proteins | sample YelNatPaOPGAMG01_FD_67568 | JGI IMG/M metagenome (GOLD analysis project Ga0078972, IMG submission 67568) | Hot spring thermophilic microbial communities from Obsidian Pool, Yellowstone National Park, USA - OP-RAMG-01 (SPADES assembly) (version 2) | ecosystem: Environmental > Aquatic > Thermal...
CTGCTGTATTTTAGCCCTCTTCTGTAACCTTGCCTGAAAATGCAGTTTAGGTCGGAATCCTTTGTGCCTGCAACCGCGTCCAATTCATCAACCATCAACGTTATCTTATGATCCTGGATTGCTCTAGCCACAAAAGGCGGAGAGCAGTTGCCTGTGAAATAGCCATGTCTACATGTCAAAACAATACATTCGCCTGTCACTGTTTTGCCTCCGCCGTATTCGCCTTTAACGCCTAAATAGAATACAACAGGCAAAATTTCGGAAAGCCAAGACTGCTGAATGAAAAGCTGCACAACACTAAACTCGAAGGGCCGTGGAAAATCCAGAAAAGTTCTAAGGTAAACTCCGTTAAGCTTCCAAACTTGCTCTGTTGACAAACTTTGCTTTTCACCTTTAACCCATTTTTCAACCGTTTCAAGAGTGGGAAAGTCAAACAGAAACTCTTTCGGAGGCTTACCCGCGAAATACCAACGTTCACCCTTAACCTCAATAAACCAATGTGGGTGCCTCTGCTCTTCCTCATCTTCATACTCGATTTTTAAAGTGGCAAAGCCTTTCTCTCCGTCAACCGTTTTGTATACGTATTTGCCTAGGGCCACAGGCTCATACACAAACTTGTCAGTTAAGCCGCCTGCTGGATGCAAAATGTGAGGCGCTTCTCTGATTTTCCTAGCTCTCTCCTCAGCCTCGATTTTTTCAAGTTCTTTTCCAACACTCACTTTGAATAAGCCTCCCTGACAACCTCGCGGATCCAGCTTACACCCACCAACTTCGCGCCAAGGCTTCGCCTGTTCTGGTAATGGTAATCCACAAGCCTAAGCCTTGCAGCCTTCTCCTCATCACTTGTCAAGTCACAAACGCGTTCTATAATTCGCCTTGCAGAATCGTAGCTTACGCCCTTTTTAATACAAAAACCTAGAAAAGCCAACTCAAGCTGGTTTCGATTACCTTTCCGCCAGTATTTAGCCAAAAACTTGACAGCCTGCTCTTCTTCCTTACTTTTTAACGGCTTGTAACTTTGAGGCAAAGAAAGAGTTGCTTGGACGTGCTTTTTATCTTCAAAACTCATTATTTTAGCCATGTCCACATCTGAAAACGATATTCCCCAACAATTTAGCAAAGCCTCGTTCGGCAGAGGCTCAAAAGTTTCTGGATCCAGCAGCCGACTCCATTTTTTCTCCGCCCGGTGGAAACCCAAAGGCAACTTAACAAGGTTGCCGAAGCTCCGCTCATTATTAATTTCACTTTGTTTTGGAAAAACCTCAACTTGTCTAGGGTTTAATTCGGCAAGCTCCAGAATGCGTAAGCCAAGCCAACGAGCCACTTTAGCGTGCACAGGCATAGCAAAAAATATCCAAATATGGTAGCTTGGATCTGGGTAGCGGCTTGCCTCAGCCAGAACCGCGCTAGGCCAAATTCTAGGTCTCTCCTCTTGTTTTTCGAAGCAAACTTGCAGAATTTTTACAGCAGCATCCTTGGGCTCTGAAAGGCGCTCAGGATCCAAGTCGAAGCAAAGCCATTTAACAAAGCTGTCGCCATTAAGCTGGTATGCTCCAACGGTTATGTCACCTTTTAAATGGCGAGTTAAAACCTCAATTGTCAAAGGCTCTTCCACTTTAACGTAGCCGCCTTTATCAAGCTGCTTGGCGTAGCAGTCGACACGCGCCACAAACAAAGAGTGCAAAGCATCAGCCAAGCTAGCCATCGCCTAAAACTCCTTTTGTTTGAAAATTTTCTCTTCAGCCGCCCTCACCGCGTCTCCTATTGCATCTTCAACCTCGTTAAGCAGTTCCTCAGCTTCCTCTTTCGCAACAACCTTTTTGCATAGTGCAACCCAAGCACAGCCTATGCAGTTGTTTGGGGCTATGGGATTAGGGTGATAGCCAAAACATCCAGGAACACTGTTGTTGCTCATTATTTCTTCGCCTCTGCTGTTTCTTCAAGTGGCATGCCCAGCTCCAGAAGCAGCCTTCGGACAGCGTCACGCACAAGATCGGATTTGCTTACATGCATGTCTGTTTTGACAGCTTTTTCAACAGCTTCGTCTAAGGTTCTGGTGACTGGGATGTTCCAATAGGTTAAATCCTTACGTTTTCCCATTACAGACACCTATACAACAATTGAGTAACCTTTAAATAATAGTCTATTCTTAGACTAAACCTATGGACTCCAGTATAATGTTGGAAGATAAACATGCACAGACAATAATCTATGAAATTTTAAAGCTTGGTGGAGAAGCACGTTACAGCCAGCTTAGAGCCTTAGCTGTTGATAAAAAACAAATGCCTAACGCCACCCTACATAAAAGGCTGAAAGCCCTAGTTGACTGTGGAATTCTGGAAACACCCCAACCTAAAAGTGACAAAAAGGTTGCAGCCAGAACATACAGGCTAAGCCAAAGCATCCTTAAGGATCTGGAACCATGCTACAGCCACTTCCATCAGCAAGTGCAAGAAGCCATTAAAAACGTTGAAGAAAAGGGCTGTTTGGAAGAAGAGTTTTCAAGGCTGCAACATGAAGCCTACGAAACAGCACAGTTCTTACTGTTCAGCTTCTTGGCAGCCAGCTTCAGAAGTTCAGGGTTTCTGAAGAATGGAACTCCAAGCATGCTGCTGGTCTTGAAGGCTATAATAATGGATTTACACATGTTCATATCATCGTTTGCTGAAAAGCAGCAGCTAAAAATCACATGGAAAAAATGGTCACTTGCAGATTTGGAGCCTTGGCAAAAACAACTTGTCAAAACCCTTGGCTTAGCATAATATCCATGTTGAGAAGCGGCGTTTTTTACACAGTTAGCCTAGCCTAAACCATTTAAAAACACGTAACCAGCAACAACTACTAAAATATTGCAACTGCCTATATTTATTGCAAATTACCTCTACAATAACTTACAAGAGGTTGGCTGGCTTAAAGCCTACTGCAACCAACATTGTGACCATTGCAACCTGTTGCATTAGTCACATTATTAGCATTGTGATTTGTCACATTACTAATAATGTTACGTTTGTTAACATTGTGCGCATTACAACCTGTTGTATTAGTAACATTTTCACTCTCCCATTTGTCAACGGCTTGCTGTGTTACCCCTACAATTTTGGCTGCTTCTTCTTGCGTCTTACCTTGCTTGCGCGCGCGCTGGAAATGTAATTTATAACGACGGTTGTAACGCAAGAGGTTGATTGGTTTAAAGCCTGCTGCAACCAACATTGTGCGCATTATTCTTTGTCATATTAGTCACAATGGGAGAGAAAGGATTCCAATGTGTGCGTAATTTTCGCACATATAAAAAAGGGCCTGTAAGGGGTTGGTTTAGCCTATTAACCATTGCAACTGGTAGGGAGTACTCCCTAGATGTTTTAAGGATTATCGACTTGCAAGGGATATTCTTGTTTAAGCCAAAACCAACAACAACTGAAAACACGCCCCATTAAACAAAGCTGATTACCGGTTAATTACTTACTCCTTTCCATCACACCACAATATAGGGCCCGTGTTATAGTAACCAGTTTTAAGCCAAATTTAAGGTTAGAAATTTAACCTTAAATATTCGATAAAAATTCACTGAACTCCTGTAATTCTTACATTAAACATAATATTTTATATTAATTAAATATATGCAACAGACACACTCTCTGTAAAAATTACAAAGAAATTTTCTGAGGCTGCATAGTTTCAAACAGCCGAGCGCTTGACAGCTTAGCGTATAACCTTGCATACCTATCACTTTGCCAACTGAAGAACTTTATCAACTCGTATTCGCGCCAGCCATACTCCTCAGCCAACTGAGAAGCACGCATAGAGCGGAACCAATGGTTACAAAGCACAATTCCACAACGTAAACCTACACTCGTAACAATTTGGTAAGCTCTTGTGCTGGTTATAGGCTTGTTCGGGTTTTTGCCGTAACTGGGAAACATCCAACTGTCACCCGGCAACTGTTCAAGCCAATCCACAATAGGCTGAGTTAAAGGCTCAAACCTTGGAATTTCAAGAACATTACGCCTGTCCATTTTAGGCTTAGTTATGAACCGTCTTCGAATCCAACTGTCATGTTTATAACTCCAATGCCATTTAGTCGTGTCAGGCTCGCCTTCACCTTCCCACTTAATAATTTTCTCGCCAATTTTCTCGAATCTCTTAACCACAGGCATATCACGCACAACAAGCCTGTCCTGTTGTACTTCAAAGTTGCTTTTCTTTAACGCTAGAACCTCACGTATGCGTCCGCCTGTCTCGAAAGCCGTGGCAATCAAAGCCTTATCGCGCTGAACCAGTTTCCGCCGAAGCTGCTCCTTCTCCTCTTCCGACAACTTGAACAGATGGCTCCTTTCAAAATAGCGTGTGTTCTCACATTCTTTGACAAGCTGAAGCAGAGTAGGCCAACCGCAAAACTTAGGCAGCTCGCCAACCTTGAACCTTTCATACTCGTCTTTGTGGACTTTCCAATACCAACCGCGCGTCTTAACAACGTTTAAGTTTTCCATATTCTCGCCTCCTTCAAAATGTGTCTTTCCCGCCTATGCACGCGAACCTCGATTACATGGCATTCAGGGTTGTCACACTCGAAGCGGCCACGCTTAACCAGCCGCATTATACAGCCACACTCGGGACAGTTTAAACTCTTGCTCTTGCTCATTAACCGAACACTTTCCTTTTCCATTCTTCAAATTCGCGAGTTTGAAGCCAATACTCGTACAAAGCCAAGCAGAACCAAAGTAGAAAAAGCACGAAGGCTATGTCAAAGCGTTTAAGATAAAACAGGCAGATGCCTGTAAACGTGCCAGCCAAAGCTGTAACAAAAACAAACCATTCATGAAAGCCCATGTAACCGTTCATAAGAGAAGCGTCCTCTTCAACTGTTCCCTCTCGTTTTTCACTCTGCTGAAAAGCTGCTCCCCCAGCTTTCGACCATTAAACTCTTCAGCTTCAACCATTACAATGTAGCCTCGTATAATGTTCGTTCGAAAAGTGGTTTGACTATTTTTTCTGGCTTCTCTAAGTCATCAAGTCGGTCTAAGCCCATGCTACGCATACGCTTCCAATAGAGCTTACGACTTCGCAAAGCTTCCATGCGTTTTATAATGCTGTAACATTTTGGGCATACATCCCCATGAAAACTTCCTAAATCTATATACGTGTGGTGCCCATTGGTTTCAACATATTTTTTGCATCTAACACACTTGATAATTTTAGCGTTTGGATTAAAACCTTCATCAAGAGAATTTACTTTCTGAAATATTTTGTCATAGTAGTTTTGTGGAAAATTTGAATGCCAATATCCGTTAAAGTATCCTACTTTTCTCTCTGCTTCCAGAAGCCTCATACGGTCGTATAATTCTTTTTCAGTTAGTTTTTTGAAGCGTCTTAGCATGTATGCCTCAAATTCACTATAGAAAACTTCCCCTTTTCTGTTGAGGTATGAAAAGATAGCTTTTTCAATTTTATCCATTAGCCTTCAACCTCTAGCTTTTCGTAAAGTTTCAGTTCTTTCATGTGCGCGTCGCAAAGCCAATGCGTAAGAAACTCAACATGAAAACGTGAGGTTTTGGTTAAGCTGGGAACGTAGTGGTTTATTTCTATACGCCAACATTCCATAGGCTCCACAATGTAGGTATGCGTTTGTCGGGGGTGTTTGCAGCCTTGCCGTATGCACTCTTCACATGTTTCTGAATGTTTGGAAAAATAGCGTGTGCGCGCCACTATGTCAAAGCATTCATTTACCCATTTACACTTTCGCGCGCGCTGCCGTTTTTCGTTGAAACAGAAGTCTTTATGTGAAAAGTTGCCGAAACATTTAGGTTTCTTTTGCGTATTCATTATTTCCTTTTCTTTACTCATGTTTTTCAACCTCTAACTTTTTACGAATCCAGCTAGAGAGCTTCCTTTGGCCGCCCGCTTGTTCCACAAGTTTTTTGTCGTTGCCGGGTTTACCTTGCGCATGCATGTTCAAGCACCTCACGTTTGAGCAGCTCAAACTCTTGGCGCAACAACTCCATCTGGTCTTCAAGCAGCTCGATACGCGTCTCCAGTTGGTCAAGGCCGTGGTAGAAGTGTTGTAGGTAGGCTTGGTTGTTGACTAGCAACTTTTTAAGCACATGCAGTTCTTCAACATTCATTTTTATGCCTCCCACAGTCTGGCAGGCAAAAGCCTAATTTGCGGATTGTTCTGCATTTGAATGGTTTAGCCGGGTTTTTCTGCGCGTGTTCTACGTAGTAACGTGTTTTCTCCTCGCTGTAGTCTGGCTGGTTTTGGAAGAGCTGCACAGTTTCATCTACGCTGTAGCCGGCTGTTAAGTATTCGCGGGCTACTGCTAAACGCATTAAATGGCCGTTTCCGCTTGAAAGCGGCTTGGAGAGGGCTGCCAATATGCATGGGCGGACTCCTTTACGTGCGCCATGAAACGCGCGCTTCACAGGGGCTATTTGCTTTCGCGTCTTCAATTCTTTTATGACCTGCGCGAACAGCGCAGGGTCCAAAGTTCTGTAGGCCTGCAGGCTTTCGGGGACGAATGGTTTTCTGTCGCCGTCCACGGGCGTGCATAGGCTGCCTGTTTTTTCGTGGACGCTGAAGGGTACGCGCGCTAACCGTTTAATGTCGCCTATAACCTGCGCGTCTAAGGTTGGCAGGTTTAAACCTTCGATAAGCCGCGTCTGCAGTTCCTTATACACTTGTTTAGCGAACGCCAGCGGCGTTTCACCAATGTAAACAATTTGTTTGAGGAAAACGTGAACGTGGAATCCTTTTCGTCCGCTGTAAACGGTTAACGGTTCAATGTTATAGTATTTTTTCAAGGCTTCAGCGAACGCGCGCGCGTCTCTCCAGGCTTGCGTAGGGTCCTCTTTGCAGTCGAAGTCGTAGTACAGCTTTTCAAGCGCGCATGGCTTGTCTGGGCCGCTGTAGGGCTGCACGCTCATGTAGCAAGGGGCGAGTTTTTGGCGGCTGTCTTCGAGTAGCCTGAATAGGTCCTGCGGCTTGTCAGTGTAGAAGCGTTCTGGACAGCCGAGTTCTCGGCCGTCAACGCCGAACCATTCTTCTAGAAACTTTTCGTTCATAAATGCTCCTCCTTAGGCTCAAAGTTTTCGCAGGCTGAAGCTTCTGGAGAAACAACGACCCGTTCAGGATGCTGCTTGCATTTCAAGCCGCTCCAGAAGCGGCATTCACCGCATTTTTTAGTAATTTTAGTAATTTTAGTAATTTTAGAAGTGTTTGAGGGGGCATATTTTTCAGAGGCAGCGTTGCCCTGCTCTTCATCCTTGAAAAAATTGCCTCCTTCAAAGTCTTCTAAATTTCCTAAATTACCTAAATTTCCTAAAACTTTCACGTGAAGCATCGGTGTTAAGTCGAAAACCCAAACCATCAAGTCTTTGTCTTTTTTAACTTCAAAGCTGAAATGCTCTTTCAATACTTCATTGTAACGTTCCGGGTTGCCTTTCCGAGCGTTCAGCAATACTTGACTGAAATAGTCGGCTGTTTCAGGCGTGTACTCTAAAGTGTTAAGGTAAAAGCTTAACGGCGCATGCAGCGTCTGCCTGTCCGCGTCTGTTAGGCTTCTGCGCCAAAGTTCCACCGCGCTGGCAATTTCCTTCATGTACGTGGGCAGCATGTCGAAGGCGCGGAGGTCGCCTTGCTCCTTCGTTTCCTGGTATGTTGCCGCGATTAAACGTAAACTTTCAAAGTTTATTTTCAGCAAGTCGCTTAAATGCTCCTCCGCCTCCTGGAGCAGTGTAGCAGCATCGTATTCTTTCAGGGCGATTTTGTCAAGGTTCAAAGTTAAAGCAGCCCTTAAAGCGCCGCCCCTCGTGTGGCAACCGCCGTTTTCAACAAACTCCTTCAAAAAGAGATAGAGGTTTTCGCTTTCGCCTTCTATAGGCTCGATAAGCTGTAAACACTGCTTTACAAACTCGTCGTTGCGCGTGTTCAGCCAGCTCCAAACCTTCTCGTCGTTTAAAATGCGGCGCAGCTCCGGGAGGCAGTACTCTTCTACAGCGCGGAAAAGCGCAACCTTCTCCCGCAGAACGTCCATGTCCTTCTCGCGGCGCTTAATGCGGACGGCATCCTTGTCGTATAGAATTATGCCGAAACGCCTGCCTAAAGCTGGGTTTTTACTCAGCTTTTCCAGCAGCACGCCGAAGTTGCTTTTAACCTCGCCCACAGGGTTGCTTAAAATGGCGAAAACGCTTAAACTGTGAATGTCAAACGGGTAAGCAGCCATGTCCACGCGGGCCTCTCCAAACTCCATTAGGCCAAGCATGTAACGGAAAATTGTGTACATGCCGCTGCTTTCAATCTGATCCAGCGCGAAGGGCAGCTCGCTGCCGTCTATGCTGCCGGGTCTGGGGCCCTCCGCGTCCGCGTAGCCGATTAAGCTGTTGCTGCTAACCTTGTCCTCGCAGACGCCAACATGCTTGTACCATTCGCTTTTACCCGTCTGGCCAGGAAGCACGACAAGCGCGTGTGGGTTAACTGCTTGCCGCAGCCCACGCATTAAATGTGTAAGCCGCACAAGTTTAAGCCGCGGATCCATCTCCACGTTTTTAAAGTGTACAATGTCCTCGACGAAGCCGCGCCAGTCCATACTGTTTAAAAAGTCTACGTTCCGCAGCTGCGGGACAGGCGTAACCAGAACGCCTGCCTGCCAAAGCTTAACCGCTGGATGCGTCTGGTCGTCTTCGCCGTTAATGTTATGCTGGTCCAAAAGCTTGCGAAAAAGCTTTTCAGGAGCCGCTGAAGCTATTTTCTCAACCGTGTCCGCGTCTAACCGCGACAACGCATATTCATGGCGTTTCAGGTTCACGTAGCCGTCAGAGTCGTAAATCAGCAGCGGCGGCTGCTTAATTTCGCGCAGGGCTTTGTAAAGGCGAAACTCCGTCACGACTTCGCTTAGTAAGCCTTCGCTGTCGTATTGCAGTTTTGGTTTGCTGTAAAGCGGCGCGATAAAGCTAAATTTAACTGAGTCTCGAAGCGGGCCAGCCTTAACTGGTAGGGGCAGCTCGGCTCCGCATTTAGGGCAGGCGTTTGCGCCGGGTGGGGCTTCAGCGAGGCAGCGAGGGCAGCGCAACAGTTAAGCCCTCCGGAAAATGATTTCTGCCAGCTCAGTCTTCAACCGCGGCGCGTCTCCCTTCAAGCAGATAAAGCTCGCGTAGTCGGCTCCCACACTGTAGTACTGCTTCCGCACGCGGGGGTGATCCCAATGGGTTACAATGTAGTTGTGGATTAATTTCGCAACGGCTTCCCGTTGCTGCAACTCCATGTCGGAGGCCGGAGGCAAAGGCCACAGGTCAACGGTTACCCTCGCGTATTTCCGCCATGTTCCAACACGGACGACTTGGCGCATAGTTTTACCTCCGCAGTTTTCGCTCTGTTTCCTCAAGCTTGGCTAGGATTGACTGCAGCTTGGTTTTAGGCACAAAGTTGGCCTTAACATGCTTGCAAAGCGGCGCGTAGCTGCATTTTTCGCAGGGGCCGTTTGGTGCAAGGGGCGCACCAAAATAGCCGACACACCCCGGTAATGTGTTGCAATCACTGGCCATTGCGGACTTGCTCCTTTATTTTTTCGATTTTTGTTGTGATTAACGATAGCTCCTGCAGTTTTTGTAAAACAAGTTGGCGTAGAAACTCGCTTGGGGTAAGGCCTTGCGCCTCCACCACTTTTTCTAGAAGCTGCTCAATTTCTGGGGTTAAACGTGTCCCAACGCAACGGGTTTTGGTTTGCATTTGCACACGACCGTTAACTTTATAATACAGTTCAGTGTTATTAGTTTTTGAAGGGTAGTAATGTAATAATACGCAAAAAAGAGGTGAAACCGTAATGATACCGATATTTGAAGAGGGGAAAGAAGCCTACACCGCATACAACAAGGCGGTGATTAACACGTTGGCGGTTAAAGGGCCTATGTCGGCTTGGCAGCTTGCCAAACACATAGAATCGCAGATTAAAACCGTGAAGGACACCACCACATCAACGCGGCTGCAGAAGGTTTACAGTAGCCTCGTGCGCAAAGACGGCCGCCTAAACGATTTGCAAAATAAAGGCTACATTGAATTTGACTTGCAAAAACAGCAGTGGCAGCTAACACCTAAAGGCGTCCTTGCGTTTCTAATGTTGAACCATGGCAAAGCCAACGGGCTGTACCCATTCTGGCTTGAAGAGAAAAGCGACGTTGAAAAACTTAAACAGCAGACAAACGGATCCTTCATATGGGATAAATGCGCGCGCGCATTTATGTCGCCAGCAACACTGCAGAAGCTTGCTCAGGCAGCAGCTAAAGCTGTTGAAAGGTTTGGCGTGAATTTGGACCGCGTTACGGATGAAGCTTTGCTGATGTTGATGTCGCATGAAAAAGAGTTTAAAGAGGCAATGGCCAACGTGGTGTCTGAAAAGGACATGCGGCAATTCCTATCATTTTTGACGCAAAAATTTGATGAGAAGTAGCAACTTGCTGAAGCCCAAACAATAAAGCTTAGCCTACAATAAAGGCTTGCGTGTTAGATATGTTGGTTAGCTTAAGCCCCTGTTCGATTTTGGACAGCCGCGAGTTTTCAAACGCATTACAGGCTTAGAGATGGAAAACATAACCCTCAACGGATAATCCACGAGAAAGAGCTTGAGAAATACTTGGCTGAAGGATGGCAGTTTGTAAGCGTGCTGCCATCACAAAAGATCCTAATTAAAAAGGGCTAAGTTTTCAGTCTTTTCTCCACGAG
>Ga0078972_1016803_pt1 | contig 10705 bp, 6 predicted proteins | sample YelNatPaOPGAMG01_FD_67568 | JGI IMG/M metagenome (GOLD analysis project Ga0078972, IMG submission 67568) | Hot spring thermophilic microbial communities from Obsidian Pool, Yellowstone National Park, USA - OP-RAMG-01 (SPADES assembly) (version 2) | ecosystem: Environmental > Aquatic > Thermal...
CCTGATGCTCTTCGCCCGCTTCTTGGCCGAGAACGACCTGCTCATCCATCCCAGCGGCGCGCCCGTGACCCTCGACGAGGTCGCCGAGCTCGCCCGCGAACAGGGCGAGGGCGACCCCTGGCTGCTCGCCGCCAGCTACGCCGCCGCCATGCTGCCCGGTATCTTCAAGACCAGCGACCCTTGTGTGCGCTTGCCGCTCGCCCCCGAGGGGCGCAAGGCGCTCGAGGAGATCCTCGAGGCGCTGCCGCGCGAGATCTTCACGGCGGATGACGGCCTCGGCTGGGTCTACCAGTTCTGGCAGAGCAAGAAGAAGGAGGAGGTCAACGCCTCCGAGCGCAAGATCGGCGGCGCCGACCTCGCCCCAGTCACCCAGCTCTTTACCGAGCACTACATGGTGCGCTTCCTGCTCGAGAACTCGCTCGGCGCCTGGTGGGCGGCCTGCCATCCTGACAGCCCGCTGCTCGCCGAGTGGGAGTACCTGCGCTTCGCCGACGACGGCACACCCGCCGCCGGCCGCTTCGAGGGCTGGCCAGACAAGGCCGCCGAGGTTACCGTCATGGACCCCTGCTGCGGCTCCGGCCACTTCTTGGTCGAGGCCTTCGACATGCTGCGCAAGATGCGCGCCGAAGAGGAGGGGCTCTCGCCTCGCGAGGCCGGCGACGCTGTACTCGCTGACAACCTCTTCGGGCTTGAACTTGACCCTCGCTGCGTGCAGCTCGCCGCCTTCAACCTCGCGCTTGCCGCCTGGAAGGTTGCCGGCTACCACGAGCTGCCGCCGCTCAACCTCGCCTGCAGCGGCACCCCGGCCCAGGGCACCGCCGAGGAGTGGCGGCACCTCGCCGGGGACGACTACCGCCTCGCCGATGCTCTTGAGCGGCTGCAGGCGGTGTTCCGGAACGCCGACACCCTGGGCTCGCTCATTGACCCGCGGCGCGCGGGCGAAGCCGGAACGCTCCACGGGATTGAGTACGAGGAAGTTGCCCCGCTCATCGAGCGGGCGCTGTCGCGCTATGGCGGGCAGGATCCCGCGCAAGTGGTGTTCGCAGAGGCGGCTGCCGACGCAGCAAAGGCAGCTAGGCTGCTTGCAGGCCGCTACGTGCTGGTCGCCACGAACGTCCCGTACCTGCACCGGGGGAAGCATGCCGACACCCTCAAGAGCTTCGTAGATGTCTGCTACCCGACTGCCAAGACAGACTTGGCCGCAACGATGGTCGCAAGATGCCTTGATTTTGCACGGGAGCGTGGCGCAGCAGCCACGGTCTCATCGCAGAACTGGCTGTACCTGAGTACCTATCGCCACTTCCGTAAGGCCCTGCTTGAGAATCGCACCTTGTGCCTGGTGGCAATGCTCGGCGAGCACGCTTTCCAGAGCGCGCAGGCGGCGGGCGCCTTCCCTGTTCTCACGATCATTGTGCGGAGACGACCGTTGCCAAGCCACCGGTTTTTGTCGCAAGACGTGCGTGACGCTGCCGCCGCGCCTGAGAAAGAGCGTCTCTTGCGAGGCGGCGAGTTCGCCATGCAGGAACAACTTCTCCAGGTCCGCAACCCCGACCATAAGATCCTCCTGAGTGGTGCCGTTCAGGGACCCTTGCTGGAGCGTCATGCGGAAGGGCTGCAGGGCATAGCTACGGGAGATTACGCACGCTTCGGCCGCTGCTTCTGGGAGCTCCCGTGGCCCCGAGACGGCTGGGCCTTCCAGCTGAGCACGGTGCGGGACACTGTGCATTTTGGCGGGCGGGAGCACCTGCTGCTTTGGGAAGATGGCAAGGGCGCACTGGCAAGGTCGCCGGGGGCTGTGGTGCGAGGCGTCAGCGCCTGGGGTAAGCCCGGCGTCGCCGTTTCCCAGATGCGGGAATTGCCGGTCGCCCTTTACACGGGCGAGGCCTGGGACAACAACACTGCCGTCATCCTGCCCAAAGACCCCGGGCACCTGCCTGCCATCTGGTGCTTTTGCTCCTCGCCAGAGTTCACCTTCGCCGTTCGGCTCTTGGACAAGACACTCAAGGTAACCAACGTCACCCTCGTCAAGGTCCCCTTCGACCTCGATTACTGGACCAAAGTGGCCCAAGAGCGGTACCCCAACGGCCTCCCCGAGCCCTTCTCTGACGACCCGACACAGTGGCTCTTCCACGGCCATCCCTGCGGCTCGGTGGTCTGGGATGAGGAGGCCCACCACCTCGTTCAGGGCCCGCTGCGCAAGGACCGCACCGTTCTCCACGTCGCCCTCGCCCGCCTCGTCGGCTACCGCTGGCCGGCAGAGCTGGACCCAGAGATGAAGCTCGCGGCCGAGCAGCGCGAGTGGGTCGAGCGATGCCGCGAGTTCGAGCCCTTTGCCGACGAGGACGGCATCGTCTGCCTGCCGGCGGTGGCCGGCGAGCAGCCGGCCCACGAGCGGCTGCGCAAGCTGCTGGAGGTCGCCTACGGCGATGCCCTCTCCCAATCGCTGCTCGACGAGCTGCTCGCCTCAGAGGGCAGCTCTAACCTTGAAGGCTGGCTGCGCGACAAGGCCTTCGCCGGCCACGCGAAGCTCTTCCACAACCGCCCCTTCCTCTGGCACATCTGGGACGGGCGCCCCGATGGCTTCTCCGCCTTCGTCAACTACCACCGCCTCGACCGCCAGAACCTCGAGAAGCTCGCCTTCCACTACCTGGGCTGGTGGATCGAGCGCCAGGAGAGCGACCGCAAGCGCGACGTCGCCGGCGCTGAGGCGCGCCTGGCCGCTGCCCAGGAGCTGCAGCGCAAGCTCAAGCTCATCCTCGAAGGCGAGCCTCCCTACGACATCTACGTGCGCTGGAAGCCGCTCGCCGAACAGCCCTTGGGCTGGGAGCCGGACCTGGACGACGGCGTGCGTCTCAACATCCGGCCCTTCGTCACCGCCGGCGTGCTACGCGCCAAGTTCTCCATTAACTGGAACAAGGACCGCGGCAAGGACCCCACGCCCAACGCGAGCGGTACCGTCGAGCGTCTCAACGACCTGCACTTCACGGCCGCCGAGAAGCGGGCAGCACGGGAGGAGGCGAACGCTCTTGGCTGAGGGTACGGTGCTTGATGCCATCGTCGCCGCGGTGCAGGCGGCGGCCGCGTACGATAAGAACGACCAGGTTTCCCCGGCAGTGGTGCTCTGGACGGACAAGGCGCGCGAGTGGGAGCCGCTCCTGCCGGTGCTGCGTGAGCGGCTCCCACTCCTCACCTATGGCCCCTACGACGCCGAGTGCCGCCAGGGGCCGGCAGTCTGGCTGCGCTGCGTACTGGCCGGGGCCGTGGAGGCACTCGATCAGGCTGACGAACGGACCCCGGTCATCTATCTCCCCGGCGTGGGTCGGGAAGACCTACGCGCCGTCGCTGACCTGGACGAGTCCCTGCAGCCGCTGGCAGAGCTACAGTACCGGGGCGTCTTCTTCACCCATCCCAACGGGCGTGACTGGACAGTCGCCGGCTTTCTGCGCAACAAGACGAAGGGCCTCGGCCTGGTAATCAAAGACTCTGCGGAGACGCTGGCGGCGCTGCGGCGCGCCTTGAACGTCCTCGTCCGCGAGCCGGTCGCGGACCTTCGCGAGAGCGAGCTTGACGCCGCTGACTTCGATGCCCTGCTGCAGCCCGATGCCACACGCAGTCTGCTGCAGTGGCTGGACGACCCGGCGGGCTTCCGCAAAGCGCAGTCGGATGAGCAATGGGCGGCCTTCCGCGCCGCCTGCAAGAAGGAGTGGGGCCTTGATCCCGAAAGCGACGGCGAGCTACTCGCGGCCGAACGGCTCGGCGAGAGGGAAGGATCCTGGGCGAAGGTCTGGGACCGCTTTAGCGAGGCGCCCGACAGGTACCCTGCGGTGCCGGAGCGTCTGCGGGCAGCCATGCCGCAACAGCTCGTTCCCGTGCACCCAGACTCGTGGCCACAGGTCAACGAGAATGCCGAAAACACGCTGCGCACGGCGCTGGCCGCGCTGGGCAACGCCCAGCCCGACGAGGCGCGGCAAAGGCTACGAGAGCTGGAGCGCGAGCACCGCGAGCGCCGCGGCTGGCTATGGGCACGCATGGGTAAGGCGCCGCTTGCGGCTGCCTTGGAGCACCTTGTGGTCTTGGCCACTGTAACCGAGGAAGGCTGGAAGTCGGGCACCCTGGGCGAGATTGAAGCGCAATATGTCGCGTCCGGTTGGCGTGCCGACGATGCCGTGCTGCGGGCGCTTGCTGCAGTTGACCGCACCCAGGACGTAGAAGCGGTCAAGGCTGCTTTGGATGTGCTCTACCGTGTCTGGCTCGACAAGGGGGCAAGGGCGCTGCAAGAGGCCGCCAGGAGTGAGGATTGGCCCCCAGCGTCCGATACCGCCGCTGCTGCTGCCGGCACCTGCGTGCTGTTCAGTGACGGTCTGCGCTACGACACGGCCCGCCGGCTGGAAGACCAACTCACCAAGCTTGGCTGCCATTGCGACATGAGTGCCGAGCTGACTGCGCTACCGCCGGTTACGAGCACTGCGAAGGCCGCGGTCTCACCTGTCGCTGCCCGCCTCAGCGGTGGTCCCGACTTCGACCCTACGGTGGCTGGCAGCTCGACGAAGCTGACGAGCGACGTGCTGCGTAACCTGATGCGCCAGGCGGGATGGCAAGTGGTCGACCCAGCCGAGGGAGGCGACCAGTCCGGGCGTGCCTGGACCGAAGTTGGTGACCTCGACACCTACGGGCACACTCACGGCTGGAAGCTGGCTCGCGAGGTCGACGCCGTGCTGCATGAGATCGCCCAGCGCGTCGAGGCGCTTCTTAAGTACGGCTGGCAGCGCGTCGTTGTGGTCACCGACCACGGCTGGCTGCTTGTGCCCGGTGGGCTGCAGAAAGTCGATTTGCCTGAGCACCTCACCGAGAAGCGCAAGGGGCGCTGCGCGCGCGTGAAAGGGACCTCGGCGGTCGACTTCCTGACGCTCCCGTGGCGCTGGGAGGCGCAGGTGCGCATCGCCTACGCTCCCGGCATCGCCACGTTCGTGGCCGGCGCCGAGTACGACCACGGCGGCCTCAGCCCGCAGGAGTGCGTGGTGCCCAGACTGACGGTGACGCTGGCCGACGCAGGTGCCGCCAGCGTCACGATCAAGTCGGTCACTTGGAGTCGGCTGCGCTGTCGGGTGAAGCTCGCGGGTGGCGGCGCCGGCATGAGCCTCGACGTACGCAGCAAGGCCGCCGCTGCCAGCACCTCGCTCGTGACGGCAAAACTCTTCGACGCCGGCGGCGAGGCCTCCGTGCTGGTTACTGACGACACCCGCCTAGGCGAGGCGGCGTTCATCGTCGTCCTCTCAGCCGACGGCACGGTCGTCAAGCAGCAAAAAACGGTCGTGGGAGGCGAGCAGTAATGCAGCGCGATGACCTCGACACCCTAGCGGCTGAGGCGTTTGAGGGGTTCGTCGTCCGCAAGGACCTGGCGCTCAAGTTCAAGGGGCAGTACCCGGTACCGACCTACGTGGGTGAGTTCCTCCTGGGGCGGTACTGTGCGACCACCGACGAGAAGGAGATCGCCGAGGGCCTCGAGGTGGTGGAGCGCCTGATGAGGGAGCGCACGGTGCGTGCCGGCGAAGAGGAGCTCTTCAAAGCACGGGCGCGCGAGATGGGTCACGTGAAGATCATCGACCTCCTCACCGCGCGCCTCGACCAGAAGAGCGATGCCTTCTTCGCCACGCTGCCCAGCTTGCAACTCAAGGACTGCCGCATCGACTGGGAGCTCATCCGCTCGCATGAACGGATGCTCACCGGCGGGTTCTATGCCGAGGTCGATCTCGAGTACGACGCGCTCATCGCCGAGCAGAAGAACGGCCGCCCCTTCGGCATCGCCGCTGTGCGCCCGATCCAAATGTCGACTCGCGATGCCCTAGAGCGGCTCGCCGCTGGCCGCGAGCGATTCACGACCGAGCAGTGGAAGTGGCTATTACTGCGCAGCACGGGGCTTGAGCCCGCCACCTTCACCGAACGCCAGCGTGACGTCCTCATGCTGCGCATGGTGCCCTTCGTCGTGCGCAACTACAACGCCGTCGAGCTGGGCCCCCGCGGCACCGGCAAGTCGCACCTCTACCAGCAAGTCTCGCCGTACTCGCACCTCATCTCCGGCGGCAAGGTGACGGTGGCGCAGATGTTCGTGAACAACGCCAACGGCCAGCGCGGATTGGTGTGTCAGTACGACGTGGTCTGCTTCGACGAGATCGGCGGTGTCTCGTTCGACCAGAAGGACGGCGTGCAGATCATGAAGGGTTATATGGAGTCGGGCGAGTTTAGCCGCGGCAAGGAGAGCATCCGCGGCGACGGCAGCCTCGTCTTCGTGGGCAACTTCGAGGTCGACGTCGAACACCAGCAGCGGGTGAGCCACCTCTTCGGCCCCCTGCCGAAAGAGATGCGCAACGACACGGCCTTCATGGACCGCATCCACGCGTACATCCCTGGGTGGGACGTTCCGAAGATGAACCCAGGGTTGTTCACCGAGCACTTCGCGCTGGTGAGCGACTTCCTCGCCGAGTGCTGGAACAAGCTGCGCACACGCAGTCTCACCCACATCTGGCAGCCACGCGTGCAGTTCGGCGGCGCCTTGAGCGGCCGCGACCTGACCGCGGTAACCAAGACCGTCGACGGCCTTTTGAAGCTCCTCTACCCGGTACCTGATCCGCATATTGACGATGCAGACCTGGAGTGGGCGGTGCGATTGGCGCTCGAGTCGCGCCGGCGCGTCAAGGAGCAGCAGAAGCGCATCGGCTCAGCCGAGTTCCGCAACACGCACTTCAGCTACACCTTGGGCGAGAACGGTGTTGAGAAGTTCGTGGCCACGCCCGAGATTCAGAGCGAAGACTCGATCGGCGTCGACCCGTTGCCGCCGGGGCAGGTCTGGGGCATCAGCCCTGGGGGCCAGGACGAGAACCCGGGGCTCTATCGGATCGAGGTTAACGTCAACCCAGGCTCAGGCGTGAAGGTGATTAACAAGCCTTGCCCAGCGCCCTTCCAGGAGAGCATCAAGTTTGCCGAGCAGAACCTGCTGGCGCGCGCCCGCGACCTGGTGGGCGATCGTGACCCGCGTCACCACGAGTTCATGGTGCAGCTGCGCGCCTTTGACGCCGCCAAGAGCGGCGCCAGCCTGGGCGTGCCGGCCTTGCTGGCGCTGGCCAGCGCGCTGCTCGAGAAGAGTCTCAAGGGCGGCCTGGTGATCGTGGGGGGCATCAACCTGGGCGGCGCTATCGACCCAGTGTACAACGCTGTCGGCGTCGTCGAGCTGGCGATTGAAAAGGGAGCTTCGCTCGTGCTGATGCCGGTCAGCGCCCGCCGCCAGCTCAACGACCTTTCGGACGAGATGGCGACGAAGATTGACGTGCTTTACTACGCGGATGCGAGAGACGGCCTACTGAAGGCACTCCTAGAGTAGGAGGAGCGAAGATCGCTCTCGTCCGGTGTGAATAGCACGAACCCCAAGGTGGGTCACGTCAATATGTGCAGGCGGTGCGGCCACTGGGCTACCCGGAGAGCGCGGCCGCGTGCGGCATCACGGGCTGCAACAAGCCAGGTCTCCTGTGGCTGGACAGCGATGAGGCGGCCGCTTACGAAGATGGGGCGAGAGTCTTTGAGCTACCCAGTCAAGGCACGAAGGTTCGCGTGACCCAGGAGAAGGCGCTGGACAGGTAGGTCAGCTCAAGGGGCGCGAGAGGACTCCCAGCTAACTCGGTTGCCAAAGCGGGTGTTCGTCAACCCAATAGTTGACCACCGCGATAGCTCAATAGTTGACCATCGACCATCTCTAGGTTGTCTTGCGGCGTGGGTTGGTGAGCTTGCCGGCACTCTCGCGGAAGCGGTAGGACTCACCCTCAAAGAGGAGCACCTGGCTGTGGTGCGTGAGCCGGTCGAGGAGCGCCGCGGTCAGCGTGGCGTCGCCGAAGACCTCATCCAACGACTGAACTCGAGGTTCGTGGTGACGAGCACGGAGCCGGCCTCGTAGCGTTCGGCGAAGAACTGGAAGAGCAGCGGCGCTCCCGGCCCGAGGGGCAGGTAGCCGAGCTCGTCGACGATCACGAGGTCGGCGCGCGTACGGCAGAGAAGAGAGCATGCTCTCGATGAGGTTTGTGCTGCGCATGGCCTCCCTGGTCGAACCTCCTTGGCGGAATGCCCAAGGCCTACCACCACGATCGGGCAAGCAGGGCCGTCATCACGCCCACGAAACGGTCGTCCAGCGGGCGGTCGGCGACGCCGTCCGCCGCGCCGGTGTGACGAAGCGCGCGAGTTGTTATGCGCCGCGCCACTCCTTCGGTACGCACCTTCTGGAGGCTGGGCTACGACATCCGCACCATCCAGGAACTGCTCGGCTACAAGGACGTCCGCACGACCATGTTCTACACCCACGTCCTTAAACCGCGGAGGGCACAGCGTCCGCAGCCCCCTGGACAACTGTCAGCCACGTCTTACGCAGTCCGCATAACCTCGCGCCGAGCCCAGACCGTGACGTCTTACGCAGATAGCAGTAGACTCCTCTGAGCGTTACGCAGTCTGCATAATCCTTGTTAGACCGAGAGCTGCACCGTCTTGGGGGACAGTGGCATTCACGCCAACCGATGAACAACGAGCGATTATCGCACACGATCGCTCACACCACGCCCGTGTCCTGGCTGGTCCTGGCACGGGGAAGAGCACGACTATGGTGGCATTACTCGATCGCCTTCTAGCCGAAGACGAGGATCTTCGAGTACGGATGCTGACATTCACACGCGCTGCCACAGCAGAGCTCGCGCAGAAGGCGGCACTGGCGTGCGAGAGGGCTGGTCAGCCCAGAACCGTACACTCCTTCGCAATCTCCGTACTTCTGCGCAATCCCGGCGTCTCCCGACTCCCCGAACCCATCCGCATTGCCGACAGCTGGGAACTGAAGACCGTCGTGCGCCCAACGCTCGCACGCGGCGCAGGCCTCACTGTCAACAAGGTGAAGGAGCTCATTCAGGAGATGTCCGCCAACTGGGAGTCCCTTACCGACGAAGTCCGCGGAGAGATTCCTGAGGTGGAGCGCACGCGCTTCCTGGGTGCTTGGATGGAACATCGAAGAGTCCTCGGGTATACGCTGCTCAGTGAGCTTCCGTATGCACTGCATCGGGCGCTATCTGACAATGACGACCTCGATGGGATTGACTTCGACCTCCTGCTGGTCGATGAGTACCAGGATCTGAACGCGTGCGACTTGGGCATCCTCCACCTGCTCAGTGACAAGGGCGGCTGCAAGGTGATCGGCATCGGCGACGATGACCAGTCCATCTACTCGTGGCGCAAGGCAGACCCGGCAGGCATTCGTCGATTCGGCAGTGACTACCCCGGCTTCGACGATTACACGCTCTCGGTCACATTGCGTTGCGGAAAGCGGATCATAGAGTGGGCGAACTTCGTGATACAGGCGGATCCTCGTCGGCCAGCGGACCGTGCCTGTCTCGATTCCCTACCTGAGTCTCCAGAGGGCGAAGTCGCATTGCTTCGATTCGCCAGGAACGTATCAGAGGCCAAGGGCATTGCACGGCTAACGGCAGCCCTGGTTGCGGACGGCGTTGCTGAGCGGGACATACTGATTCTCACACGAACAGATCACAATGGGGCATTCAGCGCGCCGATCAAGAAGGCTCTCGCGGAAGCGGGCGTACCGTGCTCAGATCCTGGGTATGTGGTTGCGATGCTTGCGGAGCCGGCGAATCGCGAGCTTCTCGAGGCGCTCAGACTGCTCGTGAATCGAGACGACTCGCTGGCTTGGAGAGCCACACTTCAGCTCCTGCCCAAGGTCGGTGACAGCTTCTTCGACTACATCTACAAGCGCGCGGCGGCCAACGGGGAGACCTTCGCGACGAGTCTTCGAGCCATGTTCGACGCGGGCTTCCCGGACGGGCCATCATCCTCTGGGCGGGTGACGACTAGGATGACCGCACTGCTCGACTGGATCGGGCAGACGCCGATTCCCGACGTAAGGCCCGACGCTGGCTGGGGGGCCTGGCTACTTGATCTGACTGACCATGCCGATGTCCTTCCGGAGCCATCGCAGAGATTCCGGGAGCTTCTGGTCATGTTGGACTCGCTCACGACAGAAGAGGATTCCCTCAACAGGTTTCTGGCCCTGGTCGAGCCTTTGGGCAAGGATCTGGCCCAGTCGGTCAGCGATGGCGTACGAATCATGACCATGGGCGGCTCGAAGGGACTGACGGCAGAGGCTGTCATCATTGCCGGGTGCGAAGACGGGGTAGTCCCACGCCCTGGATCCGACTTGAGTGAGGAGCGGCGCATCCTCTACGTGGGCATGACGCGCGCGCGGCGCCACCTCCTTTGTACCTGGGCTGAACGCAGGCAAGGCCCGAGTGCACGAGCGGGTGATGCCACCTTGGAGAGGCGCCGGTACTGCGACTTCTTTCGCGGGGGGCCGGTGGCTTCGCAGGACGGCAACCAGTACATTCAGAATCGAGGTTCGGCGTAGGCGTATTGCCTACTCCGGTCTAACCCGGGGATCGAGCGGACTCACTTCGTTCGCCGCTCATCCCCAAGAACGCTAGACACACCACCGAGGGAGACGTGTATCCGCAGCTATCCTAACTTGATCAGCACTGCCAGGAATACGAGGACTGGTTCTCCGCAGTTGACGACGAACTGTACCGCCTCTTCGGCGCTCATTCCGGCCAGGCTGACCCGCGCTCGGTCTACGTCAAGGTCACGTTCCTAAACCGCGTCTACATGACCGGACTGG
>Ga0078972_1016804_pt1 | contig 10705 bp, 9 predicted proteins | sample YelNatPaOPGAMG01_FD_67568 | JGI IMG/M metagenome (GOLD analysis project Ga0078972, IMG submission 67568) | Hot spring thermophilic microbial communities from Obsidian Pool, Yellowstone National Park, USA - OP-RAMG-01 (SPADES assembly) (version 2) | ecosystem: Environmental > Aquatic > Thermal...
GCTGATGGCCACTCCCCGGCGGGGGAGAGGGGACAAGGCGGCCGAGCGGTTGAGGCCAGCCGCTGATGGCCACTCCCCGGCGGGGGAGAGGGGACAAGGTGGCCGAGCGGTTGAGGCCAGCCGCTGATGGCCACTCCCCGGCGGGGGAGAGGGGACAAGGTGGCCGAGCGGTTGAGGCCGGCCGCTGATGGCCACTGCCCGACGGGGGAGAGGGGACACGTTTGCCTGTTGGCCCCTGAACCTCGAGGGCGAGAGAGGAGACGTTCGCCTGTTGGCCGCCGAACCCACCAACCAGAGGGGCCGGATGCGGCAGGCCGCGAGGCACAAGGCCTTGATCCAGGCCCCAACCGGCATGTTCCGCCTCGCTTTGGAGCACAGTGTCGCATGAAACCACAACGCCGCGCCTGGGCGGTGATGGCGGCCGCCTTCCTGGCCAGCATCATCGTCGCCATCAACCAGTTCAAAGTCCCCCCGGTCATGCAGGCTCTCATGGCTCACTATGGCACGGATATGGCCACAGCCGGCTGGCTCGCTTCGGCAACAGGCGTTGCCGGGCTGGCGCTGGCGATCCCCAGCGCCTTCATCCTGCTGCGAGTTGGGCTGAGGGCCACCGGCATGATCGCCCTGGCCTGTACGCTCCTCGGCTCGGCCATCGGCGCCCTTGCTCAGAACGTCGGCGCCATGCTGGTGGGGCGTCTGATCGAGGGGGGCGGCTACGCCCTGATCGCCGTCGCGGCACCGGCGGCGATCAGCGCCTGGTTCGAGCCCAAAGAGCGTGGCCTGCCCATGGGCATCTGGGCGAGCTGGGTGCCGGTGGGCAACGTCATCATGTTCAACCTGGCCCACCCCCTCCTGAACGCCTTCGGTTGGCGGGGCATCTGGTGGTTCGGGGCGCTGGCCGGCGCGGTGGCCATGGCCGTCTATGGCCTGGTGGTGAGCGAGCCGCCGGCTGAGGCCAAGCCAGAGCCCGTATCGCTCGGCACTGCGGGCCGCCTGCTGTTCAACCCGACGGCCTGGCTCCTGGGCCTGGCCCTGGCGACTTTTGGCTTCAGCCTGCTGGGGTACAACACCTGGGCGCCCACCTACCTGACGGAGACGTTGCACATCGATGGCAGCCTGGCCAGCTCCTACGCCAGCCTCATGTTCCTGGCCGCCATTCCGGCCAACGTCGCTGCCGGCTGGCTCTTGGGCCGCGTCCGGAATCGCGCTGCGGTGCTGCCCGTGGCCTTTGCGGTGACCACTCCCCTCTACCTGTGGAGTTTCCGCCTGGCAGCCACGGGAGCCGTCGCCCCGTTTATGGTAGCGCTGGGGTTCGCATCGAATCTCATCCCCACGGTCAGCTACGCTCTGGCCCCGGAGACGATGCCTGGCCCGCAGTTCGCCGGGTTGGCGCTGGGCATCCTGAACGCGGGCACAGGCCCCGGCCCGCTCATCGCGCCGCCGCTCATTGGGTCTGTAGTCAGTGGCGGCCACTGGCCGGCCGGCAGCCTGTGGCTGGCCGCCGTAATGGGTGCGGGCACCGTGGCGGCGCTGGTGGTATGGAAGAGGCTGAGCACGGCGTGATGCTCATCGCCCGGCGATGGAGGCGAGCCTGGCTGCTATGGATCGCAAAGCATGTGCAGCCCTGCTGCAGACGAAATTGCGCATCCCGCGTCCTCGGCCCGGTCTTGTGCTGCGCCCGCGGCTGCTGGAGCGGCTCGACGCCGGGTTACAGGGCCGGCTGACCCTCGTCTCGGCGCCGGCTGGCTTTGGCAAGACGACGCTCCTCGCCGCATGGGCTGCGCATTGTGGGGGTGGGGAGAGCCTGCCGCTGGGCGGTACGGCGGGGTTGGGCGGGGAAACCCCGCCCCTACCCGGTGAGGCTGGCTTGGGGGTGGCCGCGGCGGCGAGGGGTGCGGCGGGGTTGGGCGGGGAGACGCCGCCCCCACGAGTGGCGTGGCTCTCGCTCGACGAGGGAGACAACGACGCCGGCCGCTTCTTGCGCTATCTGGTGGCGGCGTTGCAGGGTGTGGCCGGGGGGACCTGGGAGGATACGGGGGCCGCGCTGGATGCGCCCCAACCGGCCATAGAGGCCGTCGAGGCCGCGCTGGTCAACGAGGCTGCTGCTCTGCCTGCGCCAACGGTGCTGGTCCTCGACGACTATCACCTCATCGAGGCGCGGCCCGTCCACGAGGCTCTTGCCTTTCTCGTCAGCCATCTGCCCCCGCAGGTACACCTTGTCATCGCTACGCGCGCCGACCCGCCGTTGCCCCTGGCGCGCCTGCGCGCCCGCGGCCAGTTGACCGAGCTGCGGCAGGCTGACCTGCGCTTCACGCCTGCGGAAGCGGCCGAGTTCCTCAACCGCACTATGGGTCTGAGGCTGGCGCCGGCCCACGTCGAGGCGTTGGCTGCACGGACCGAGGGCTGGATCGCCGGCCTGCAACTCGCCGCCCTCTCGTTGCACGGGCACGAGGATGCGACCGCTTTTGTGCGTGCGTTTTCGGGCAAGGACCGCTTCATACTCGACTACCTAGGGGAGGAGGTCCTCGCGCGGCAGCCGGAGGCCGTACAGACCTTCCTGCTTCGCACCTCCATCCTGGACCAGCTCTGCGGCCCCCTCTGTGACGCTTTGGGCTGTTCCGCTGGCCAGGCGATGCTCGAGGAGCTGGAGCGTGCGAACCTGTTCATCGTCCCGCTGGACTGTGAGCGCCGCTGGTACCGCTACCACCAACTCTTTTCCGACCTCCTGCGGAAGCGCCTGCGGCAGAGCCAACCGGAGCTCGAGCCGGAGCTGCACCGCCGGGCCAGCGCCTGGCACGAAGCCCATGGCTCTGCCATCTCTGCGGTAGACCATGCGTTGGCGGCACGGGATTTCGAGCGCGCCGCGCGCTTGGCCGCCGCCTGCGCGGAGGCGTTGTGGGGCGAGGGGAGGCAGAGCACGCTCTGGCGCTGGCTCGGGGCCCTGCCCGCCGATGTGGTGCGGCGCTGGCCCCGCCTGGCGATCGTCGAGGCGTTGCTCCGTTTCACGGCCGGCCGGATTGCCGACGCTGAGGCGAGCCTGTCGGCTGTCGAGGGTGCGCTGCCGGGCGAGGTAGCCGAATTGCGTGGCATGGCCGCGGCGGTGCGCGCCTATATCGCGTACATGCGGGGCGATGTGCCCGCGGTCATGCGGCACTGCGGCGAGGCCCAGGCGAATCTGCCCCCCGGCGACTCCGTCTGGCACAGCCTTGTGGCCACCGCGTGGGCCGATGCCTGTGCGTCTCAAGGCGATCTGGCCGAGGCCGGCCGCAGCTACCAGCAGGCGGCTGCCAGCGGCCAGGCCGCGGGCAGTCCCTTTGCCGTCCTCATGGCCAGCATCAAGCACACCACGCGCCAAAGGATGCAAGGGCACCTGCGCCTGGCCGCTGAGGAGTGTGCGCGGCAGCTCCAGCTCGCGAGCGCGAGCGGGCTTGCCAAAGCCGACCGGGCAGCCGCGATCCATGCCCTCTGGGGCGAGATCCTCTGCCAGTGGGATGACCTGGATGCGGCCCTGGAACACGTCGGCCAGGGGCGTGAGCTGGCGGAGCGTGGAAGCAACCTGCTGGTGATCGGATGGTGCTGCCTCTGCCAGGTGCGAGTGCTGCTGGCGGTGCGAGACCTGACCGGAGCGGCAGAGGCGCTAGGCAGGCTGCAAGGGGCGTCGCAGGGGGCCAGTCTCCCCGGCTGGATGAGCGGCGGGGCCGCTGCCCTGAGGGCATGGGTGTGGCTCGAGCAGGGCCGCGTGGCCGATGCGGCGGCGCTGCTCGAGGGGCGTGGCCTGCACACCAGCGACGAGGTGTCCCCGCCCCGCGCCACCGAGTACCTCGTGTTGGCGCGCCTGCTGGTGTACCGGGGGCGGCAGCGCCGTGAACCTGCAGCCCTGGCCGATGCTCTGAGCCTGGCACAGCGGATTGGGGCGACGAGTGAGGCCGCCCGGCGCCTCGATTGGGCCCTGGAAGCGCTGCTCGTCGAGGCCATGGCCAGGCAGGCCCAAGGCGAGGAGGCCCAGGCGCTGGTGGCCCTCGAGCGTGCCCTCGTGCTCGGTGAAGACGAGGGCTATGTGCGTATCTTTGCCGAATGGGGCGAGCCGATGGCGGAGCTGCTGAGGGAACTGAGGGGACGGGTGGAGCAAAGGGCCTACATCGAGAAGCTGCTGCTCGCTTTCGGCAATGGCAGGCAGCCACGTGCCTCAGCCCCCTCGATTGGAGTTCCTTCGGTTCCGTCAGTCCCCCCGGTTCCGCTGCTCGAGCCGCTCAGCCCTCGCGAGAGGGAGGTCCTCGCGCTGATCGCCGATGGGCTCTCGAACCAGGAGATCGCCCTGCAGCTCTACCTCTCGCTGCCGACGGTCAAGTGGCACACTGGAAACATCTACGGCAAGCTGGGCGTTCGTAGCCGGACGCAGGCGGTAGCCGCGGCCCGCGCGCTCGGCCTCCTTCCCCATGCCTGACCTCGACCAGAGACGAGCCAGCACCTACCCCCAAGACCATACTTTGGTTGGGTCCCAGCCATACCCCTCATGGTGTATACTGGTGTGAACACCGGCTATGGGTGTGGAGCGAGAGCACGCAGGAGGTCTGCCATGGATGGACGCTCAACCGAACGCCAGCCCGGCCTGAGGGCCGCCATTGTCAAGCGAGGGCTGCAGATGCTCATCGGCACGCTGTTCGAGGCGGCCATCCTGTTCGTGGCAGCAGGCCGCCTCGACTGGCCGATGGCCTGGGCCTACCTCGGCGTGTTCGTGGCGGTCCTGGTCGTCAATGGCGCCATCGCGCTGCGCACCGACCCGGAGCTGATTGCCGAGCGGGGCGAGACGAAAGAGAACACCAAAGGTTGGGATAAGGTCATCACCAGCCTGATCACGCTAAGCTGGCTGGGCACGCTCCTCGTAGCCGGGCTCGACAGGCGCTTCACCTGGTCGCCATGGCTGGCGCTGGCGTGGCAGGTTGGCGGGCTGGCCGCCATCGTGCTCGGCTATGCCATCGCCAGTTGGGCCATGCTTTCAAACCGCTTCTTCTCGCGCGTCGTGCGCATCCAGGACGACCGCGGCCAGACGGTCGCCACCGGCGGCCCCTACGCCTGGGTGCGGCACCCGGGCTATGCCGGCATGATCCTCTACTCGCTGGCCACGGCGCCGGCGCTGGGCTCGCTGTGGGCGCTGGTGCCGGCGGGGCTCGGCGCGTTGGCGCTCGTCGCGCGCACCGCGCTGGAGGATCGCACGCTTCATGAGGAGCTCGACGGCTATCGTGAGTACGCGGCGCGCGTGCGCTACCGGCTGCTGCCGGGGGTGTGGTAGCCGGAAAGGACATCGCGGCCCGCGAGGCGTGGGCAAAGGGTGCGCCTCGCGGGCCGAAGGAGCGTACGGGCAGCTCCGCTGTGCAACCCTGGCGGCCTCTGGCACGTATATGGAATAGGTGTCGGTTGTGGTTGAGGGTGGTTCGGTTGCCCTCCTACGTGCTGGAGGTACGGAGATGAACAGCCTGACCGGGCGCCAACTCGAGGTCCATGTGCCCGTCGTCGCGTGGCTCCTGATCGCGAGCCACGCCCTCTTCGCCCTCATCGGCGGGTTCCTCTGCGTGCTCCTCTTGGGCATCGGCGTCGCCGTGCGCGAAGCCGAGGCGACGCCCATCCTGGCCGTCGTGGGCCTGGCTATGGCAGGGCTCTTCGTGGCGCTTGCCATCCCCGGCCTGGCCGCCGGGCTGGGGCTCTTGGCGGGCAAGAGCTGGGCGCGCATCCTTGCCATCGTGGTAGCAGTCCTCAACCTGGCCAACTTTCCCATCGGGACCGCGCTTGGCGTCTACGTGCTCTGGGTGCTCCTGCAAGAGGATGCGAGCGGCTACTTTGCGCCGCGCAACACACCGGCGGCTCCGCCTGCGGGCGACTCATGAGCTGCGCTGCGTCAGGCTGCCCGGCGGTGTATCGGTAGCGGGCGGACCTGCTGGGAACGCCCTCGGGAGGCCGGGCAGGTGTGCAGTGTATCCCCCTGGACGTCGCAGAGCCCTATTGGCGACGCGGCGTTCCAGGCCGGCCCCTGCGCCGACGACCTGCACCGCATCTTCCTGCACCAGGCCATCCTGAGCACGCTCGTGGCCAAGCTGGTGGACTGGGAGCGGGTGCGGCTGCTGCCACCCGAGTACAACTTTCCTCAGCATCTCCTGCACGAGCTGCCGCCGGAGCGGCGGCCACGGTCACTCAACGGCCTGGTGAATGCCGTCTGCGAGGATGCCTTCCCCTGGGGTGCGATTGAAGTCGAGGAGCCGCTGAGTGGCTGGTTAAAGGCGCGCCTGCCCGCGTGAGACTCAGGCGGCAATCCATGTCGGTGCAAAGCTTCAGGCCCAGGCCTCAGCATGTGGCCCGGCTGCGCATCGTGATGACGATCCCAGATACCTCGAGGGGCCTGCGCTTCGGTGTTGCCAGGCACGGCTGACCCCTGATTTGCCCAGACAGCCCGGCCGTGGCATATTGGAAGCAACGGCCGTTTATTGACCGTCGAAGGCTGATGGCACGGTGCTTTTTCACTACCTGTACTTCCTGGGCCATAACCTGCGCGCGCGCCTCCTGGGCCAACGCCGGCCGCTGCTGGCCGGCTTCAAGCTCACCCACCGCTGCAACCTGCGCTGCCCGGCCTGCCCCTTCTGGCGCCGGCCGCTGGCGGATATCACCTACCTGCAGGCCCTGGCCGCGCTCGATGCCCTCTACGCCGCCGGCGCGCGCCTGGTGATCTTTGAGGGCGGCGAGCCCTTCCTGTGGCGCGACGGTGAGCGCAGGGTCGAGGACCTGGTGCGCGTCGCCCGCAAGCGCTTCTTCGCCGTGGGCATCACCACCAACGGCACCCTGCCGCTGGAGACGACGGCTGATATGGTCTGGGTGAGCATCGACGGCCCGCGCGAGGTGCACGATGCCTACCGCGGCCCCAGCTACGACCGCATCCTGGCCAACATTGCCGCCTCGGGCCACCCGCGCGTGATGGCCAACGTGACCATCAACCGCCTCAACTGCACGCGCATCGCCGAGCTGGTGCGCGACCTCAAGGGCCGCGTGCACGGCATCACCATCCAGTTCGCCTACCCCTACGCCGATGGTGAGGACCTCACCGTCTCGCCAGGAGAGCGCCGGGCGGTGCTCGACGAGCTCATCGCGCTCAAGCGCCAGGGCTACCCCCTGCTCGACTCCTATGGCGTCCTCGAGCGGCTGAAAGACAACACCTGGCGCTGCCACGACTGGCTCATCGCCAACGTCGAGCCCGATGGGCGCACCCACCTGGGCTGCTACCTCAAGGGCCGCGCCGAGGTGGACTGCCGCAAGTGCGGCTTTGCCGCTCACGCCGAGCTCTCGCGCGCCTTCGATTGGGACCCGACGGCCATCGACTGCGGACGGCGGGTGTTCGGGTTCTAGCGGCAATACCGTTCAAATCGCCGGGCTCTGAGGGCCGCAGAGGCGCAGAGGACCGCAGGGGGAACACGAGGGAGGCATTTCCTGGCCCCTCTGCGCCCCTCCTCCTCTCCGCGCTCTCTGCGTCTCCCGGAGTCGGGCTGTAGACGGCCACCTCTGTCTTATTTGAACGGCATTGGTTCTAGCGGAGCAACCTCCAGGCCTCAGCCTTTGGGACTCCCAGGCGAGCGTGCCGCGCGGCCGAGAGACAGGAGCGGCCGGCGGAGCGAGCCTGGGCCGCGTGAGCGCCGGCAGGCCGCGCGGGTAGAAGGGGTGGTACGGTTATTGCCGGAAGGAGGGAAGGGGCCCCGAACCACGCGACCGGAGCATTCAGACGATGAACGCCAGTCGAACCACGGCGACCCTCGCACGCGCGCTGGCGGCGTGCGCGCTGCTCTCGGTTCTCCTCTCGGCCGGCACTGCCCCCGCGGCGCGGGCCGCGCCGTCGCGCGGAAGCTGCGCATCCGACGGCCGCCAGGCCTCGGGCGCGGTGTACCGCATCTGCATGCCCGCGCAGCAGGCCTGGAACGGCTCTCTCATCGTCTACGCCCACGGCTACGTGCCCTTCAACGCGCCGGTGGTCATCCCCGAGGACCAGTTGGCGCTGCCCGGCGGCCCCTCGCTCGCCGACATCGCCACCGGCCTGGGCTTTGCCTTCGCGACCACCAGCTATAGCACCAACGGGTTAGCCGTCCGCCAGGCTGTGGAGGACCTGGTGGACCTGGTGCACATCTTCCGCCGCGACTATGGCGAGCCGCGCCATGTGTACCTGGCCGGTGTGTCGGAGGGCGGGCTGATCACCGCCCTGGCGGTGGAGAAGCATCCGGAGGTCTTTTCGGGCGGCCTGGCGGCCTGCGGCCCGGTGGGGGGCCTCGACGCGCAGATCAGCTATCTGGGCGATGCACGCCTGCTCTTCGACCATTACTTCCCCGGCGTGCTGCCCGGCAGCCCGGTCGCCTTGCCGCAGGAGGCGATCGACAAGTGGGAGGCGGTGTACAGGCCGCGGGTGGAGGCAGCCCTGCGCGCCGACCCCGGCAGGCTGAAGCAATTCGTGGCCACGGCGCGCGTGCCGGTGGAGGGGCTGGACGGCGAGGCGCAAGTGGCCGCCGTGACCAACCTGATGTGGTACGCCGTCTTTGCCACCGGTGACGCGGCAGCCAAGCTGGGCGGCCAGCCCTACGATAACACGAGCCGTCTGTACTTGGGCTCGGCCGACGATGCGGCGCTCAACCGCTCCCTGCCCCGCTACCGGGCCGACCCGGCCGCCCAGGCCGAGGTCGCGGCCCACTATCAGACGACGGGGCGCCTGAGCGCGCCGCTCGTGATGCTGCACACCACTGGCGACCCGCTGGTGCCCTACTGGCATGAGCTGCTCTATGACGCCAAGCTGGGGCCAGGCGACGCCCGGCTGCATGCCAACATCCCCTGCTCGGGCAATGGCCATTGCGGCTTCACGGCGGCGCAGGTGCTGGTAGGGCTCGTCTCCCTCATCCGCCGGGTGACGGGCGAGGACGTGCGCGACGCAGAGCGCGTCTTGCCTGGCGAGCAGGCACGGGCCGAGTACCGCGCCCAAATGCAGGCGGCGGGTCTGCGCTGAAGGACGGAGGCGGGGGGGCGGGGAAACAGGGGCGGGGAAACAGGGGCGGGGAAACCCCGCCCCTACGGTGGCGTTGGCTGGGGCCGCACCGCCAGCGCCGCAGTTGCCTCTACGCCATTTGCAGCCTATACTAGCGACACGCCTCTGGACCCCATGGAAAGGGAAGGGACATGTCCTCAGCAACCTTTACCCTGAGCGCCTTCAGCGACGAGATCGCCGACGACCTCGCCACGCAACTGAAATGGCTCGGCAGGCTGCGGGTCGGGCACATCGAGCTGCGAGCGGTCGACAAGGTGAACGTGCTCCGCCTGAGCGATGACCAGGTAGCGGCGATCCGCCAGGCCTGCGCCGAGAGGGGCATCGGCATCGCCTGCATCGGCAGCCCCATCGGCAAATCGCCCCTCAAGGACCCTCTTGAGCAGGAGCTGGCCAACCTCGAGCGCATCTTTCAGATCGCCGAGGCGCTCGGCACCCGCAAGGTGCGCATCTTTTCCTTCTACCCGCCCGACACTTCGACCAACGCCCATTACGACCAGCACGTCGACGAGGCCATCGCCCGCCTGGCCAGGATGGCTGAGCTGGCCCAGCGCGATGGCTTTACGTTGTGCCTGGAGAACGAGAAGGCGATCGTGGGCGATACGCCGGAGCGCTGCCTGGCGCTGCTCAGGGGGGTGAATAGCCCCAACCTGCGCTTCGCCTGGGATGCGGCGAATTTCGTGCAGGTGGGGGTTGGGCGGCTGACCGAGCGCTTCTGGCCCTCGCTCGGCCCGTACGTGGCCCACGTGCATGTGAAGGACGCCCACCTGGCCGATGGCAGGGTCTGCGCTGCAGGGGAGGGCGACGGGCAGGTGCGCGAGCTCCTCATCGCCCTGCGCCAGGCGGGCTACCAGGGCTTCCTCTCGCTGGAGCCCCACCTGGCCGTCGCCGGCCACTCCGGCGGCTTCAGTGGGCCTGAGGGGATGATCTACGCCGTGGCCGCACTGCGCCAGTTGATGGCCGATACGGGGTGTGTCGAACAGTAGCATGTGGCCCGTTGCCAGTGGTCAGTGGTCTGTTGCCCCTCGCGCCGGCATGTGGCCCGGCTGGGCGCAGGCGACGCCCCAGGAGCCCCTCGCCACGGACCACTGACCATAGACTACCGGCTACTGCGCGTGCTCTGCCCAGTCTCCGCAGCGGTAAGCAGCAAGCTCAGGTTGGGCGCCAGCACTGCCATCTCGGCAGGGGCCCAATCGACGGCCTGGAGCGCGGCGCGCGCCGCCAAACGCGCACCCTGGGCTGGAGCCGGACGGCGGCCTGGCAAGAGACCCGGCTGCAACCCAGGCAATGGCGCATCTTGGATGCGCCCACGGGGCGGATGCATGGATCGCTGGCCCCAGCGGGCAGAGCGACGTCGGCCGCCGCGGAGGCACTTGGGCTGGCTTGTCGCTGCTCAGAGCGTTCCACACGGTCATTGCGAGCGCCGGGGGCGCGAAGCAATCCTCGACCCGCGATGGAGATTGCTTTGCTTCGTTCCTCGCAACCGGCGGCGGAGCCTGTCCTGAGCCTAGGCGAAGGAGCCGCCTCCTGTTCAGGAACTTCTGCGGTCGCCGGAGCAGAGACCGGGCTACACGCTCCGCGCCCACCCGGTGCGACACCATCTGGGGGTTTGGTGGGTTGGCTGTCGCCGGCCGCCCGCGGGCGGCC
>Ga0078972_1016806_pt1 | contig 10705 bp, 9 predicted proteins | sample YelNatPaOPGAMG01_FD_67568 | JGI IMG/M metagenome (GOLD analysis project Ga0078972, IMG submission 67568) | Hot spring thermophilic microbial communities from Obsidian Pool, Yellowstone National Park, USA - OP-RAMG-01 (SPADES assembly) (version 2) | ecosystem: Environmental > Aquatic > Thermal...
AACGCCGACGGCACGGTAACCTGCGAGCCGGTATCTAGCGGGGCGGGCGACATCACCGCCGTAAATGCCGGCACCGGGCTTTCGGGCGGCGGCACCAGCGGGGATGTAACCCTGAGTGTAAACTTCGCCGGCAGCGGCAGCGCGAACACTGTGGCCCGCTCTGACCACAACCACGACGCAACCTACTGGAAACTGACCGGCAATGCCGGCACAACTCCGGGGACGAACTTCCTGGGCACCACCGACAACCAGGCCCTGGAGTTCAAGGTGAACAATACCCGCGCTCTGCGCCTGGAGCCCAACGGCACCAGCCCCAACATCATCGGCGGCTACAGCGGCAACAGCGTGAGCAGCGGCGTGATGGGTGCAACGATTGGCGGCGGAGGAGCAAGCGGTAACACCAACCGCGTGACCGATGATTACGGCACCGTGGGCGGCGGGTACAACAACCGGGCAGGAGACAATGCCGGGGCGACGAACGACGCACCCTACGCCACCGTCGGCGGGGGCTGGGGCAACAACGCCAGCGGCCGCGCCGCCACCGTCGGCGGGGGCTACGGCAACACCGCCAGCAGCTGGTATGCCACCGTCGGCGGGGGCCAGGGCAACACCGCCAGCGGCGACCGCGCCACCGTCGGCGGGGGCTTCTACAACACCGCCAGCAATTCCTTCGCCACCGTCGGCGGGGGCGATTACAACACCGCCAGCGGCTACCATGCTACCGTTGGCGGGGGCTGGTACAACACCGCCAGCGCGGACTATGCCACCATTGCCGGCGGGGGGCCATCGGACCCGGGTAATCCATCCACTACTAACAACCGCGTCACCGATAACTATGGCACTATCGGCGGCGGAGGGAACAACCGGGCAGGCAACGGCGATGCTGACCCGACAAATGCCACTTATGCTACTGTCAGCGGGGGCAGGGGCAACGCCGCCAGCGGCTCCCTCGCCACCGTCGGCGGGGGCCAATACAACACCGCCAGCGGCTACTCCGCCACCGTCTGTGGGGGCAACTACAACACCGCCAGCGGCGGCGCCGCCACCGTCGGCGGGGGCGACAGCAACATCGCCAGCGGCGGCGCCGCCACCGTCGGCGGGGGCGAGAGCAACATTGCCAGCGCGGGCTATGCCACCATTGCCGGCGGGGGGCCATCGGACCCGGGTAATCCATCCAATACTAACAACCGCGTCACCGATAACTATGGCACTATCGGCGGCGGAGGGAACAACCGGGCTGGCAACGGCGATGCTGACCCGACAAATGCTACTTATGCTACTGTCAGCGGTGGCTACGGCAACACCGCCAGCAGCCCCCTCGCCACCGTCGGCGGGGGCCAAGTCAACACCGCCATCGGCGGCGCCGCCACCGTAGGCGGGGGCCAATACAACACCGCCAGCGGCAGCTACGCCACCGTCGGCGGGGGTGGTTACAACACCGCCAGCGGCAGCGCCGCCACCGTCAGCGGGGGCTACGGCAACACCGCCAGCGGCGGCGACGCCACCGTCGGCGGGGGTTACGGCAACACCGCCAGCGGCTGGGCCGCCACCGTCCCCGGTGGTGTTCACGCGTCCGCCACCCACTGGGGCGAAATGGCCTACGCTGGCGGAAGATTTGCTGCAACCGGCGATGCCCAGACCTCGGTCTATGTCCTGCGCCGATCCTCGTCGGGCACAACGTTGACGGAACTGTTCCTTGATGGCAGTAGCCAGCGTCTCACCATCGCCAGCGGTCGCACGGTGACCTTTGACATCCTGATCGTGGGGCGCGAGAACGATAACGGCGAGTCCGCGGGATATCGCGTCTTGGGGGTCATTGAGAATGTCGGAGGCACCACCACCATCGTCGGCTCGGTCAGCCCAACTGTGCTGGGCAAAGATGATGCCAGTTGGAATGTTACTGTGGACGCCGACGATACCAATGACGCGCTACGGATACGGGTACAGGGCGGAACTGGCGACTCCGTCCGCTGGGTCGCCACGGTGCGCACGGTGGAGGTTTCCTGGTAGGAGGCAGGCGATGAACGTTTCACGCTTCACGCTTCCCGTCTCACGCCTCCTGCTCCTGGCGGCCCTGCTCTCCCTCCTGGCCTCCGTCGCCCTGGCCCAGACGGGCGGCGGCTACGCCCTGACCTGGAGCACGATAGACGGCGGAGGGTACACCTGGAGCGAGGGCGGAGGCTACTCTCTGGGCGGCACGGTCGGCCAGCCGGATGCGGGGGTGATCAGCGGCGGGGACTACACTCTGGTCGGGGGCTTCTGGTGCGGCGCGGCAGCACAGCACCGCATGTACCTGCCCGTGGTGCTGAGGGACCATCCGTAACAAGCAACCGAAATGCCGGGGCAGGCTAAGGTCTGCCCCGGCGGTGCGCAGTTCGTCCGCTCAGCCGTCCTTCCGCGCCCAGTCGTACGGAATCTCCGGCGAGTGCGCGGGGAAGCGGTACTCGTCGGGCTGCTCGTAGTTGTACAGCCGGTCGGGGACATTCACGATGAGCGTCATCTCGGTGCTGATGCCCTTGAACCCGTGCAGCACCCCGGGCGGGATGGTCAGCAGCGTGGGGTTCTGCTCGCCGATGAAGAACTCGTTGACCTCGCCCCGCGTGGGCGAACCCTCGCGGTTGTCGTACAGCACCACCTTCGCCATCCCCTTGACGCAGATGAAGTGGTCGGTCTGCAACTTGTGGTAGTGCCAACCCTTCACCACGCCCGGGTACACGGCGGTAATGTACACCTGGCCGAACCGCTCAAACTCCTCCCAGTCCGAGCGGAACATCTCCATCAGGTAGCCCCGCTCGTCGGGAATCAGCCGCAGTTTTCGGGTCTTCACGCCGTCTATCATCGTCTTCCTCCGCGAATCTGTTGTGGATTCACCGCCGCGCGACGAAGATCATCTTCTCCGAAAGCGCGTCATACGGCTCCAGGTCGGTGGAACCGTACACGGCCTCCACGGCGAACCCCGCGCGCTCCAGCAGCAACTGCATCTCAAACCGGAACACGTAGCGCAATTCGGTGTGGAGCGTGCTTCGCCTCACCGCGCCATCGGCCCCCACCTCGTCGTAGATGAGCGTCAGGTACTGCATCTGGCGGGCGTGGTCAAACCGCATGGAGGTGAACTTCTGCACCGTGCGACCGGTGGCCGCGTCGCGCAACTCGCCCTGGAGCGACAGCGTCTCGCCCGCCGGTATCAGCAGCAGCGCCAGCGGCGACGCCACGTCCACGACGAGCCGCCCGCCCGGGGCCAGGTGGCGAAAGGCGCTCCCCAGCGCGGCCAGTTGGTCGGCCTGGGTCGTCATGTGCAGGAACGTGTTCAGCGGGCACAGGGCCAGCGCGAACTCGCGGCCCAACGCCAAGCGCCGCATGTCGGCCTGGATGACCTGGACTCGCGCCGAGACCTCCGGCGGCTCCTGCGACAGTTTGGCGCGCAGCGCCGCCAGCATGGCGGGCGAGATGTCCACCGCCGCCACCTCGTGGCCGTCCCGCGCCAGGGGCAGCGCGATGCGTCCGGTGCCGCACCCCAACTCCAGGATGGGCGAGCCGGCCTGCGCGGCGAACTGCCGGTACATCTCCACGTCCTCGCGCACGGAGGCGTGATCCAGGTCGTAGAACCGCGCCAGGTCGTCAAAGAAGTGTGTCATGTTTCCTCGCAGAAGGCCACAGCCTCTAGCCCCTAGCCCATAGCCTTTAGCGTTTAGCCTCTAGCCCTTACCCTTCGCACATCGCCTTGCCCGGAAACGTCTGGCTAACGGCCACCGGCCACCGGCCAAGGGCTAACGGCCAAGGGCCAACGGCTAATGGCTAACGGCTGACGGCCAAAGGCTAATGGCTAACGGCGAAAGGCTAACGGCCAATGGCCAACGGCCAACGGCTACTTCAAATCCTCCGGCGTGAACCGACCCGGGAGCAGGTCGGGCAGACGGTAGGTGCGGCTGTTGCCCTCGGCGTCGGCCACGATGATCCGCATGTCGGGGCCGAACTCGGCCAGCACCTGGCGGCACGCGCCGCAGGGCATCACCCCGTTGCCTGTAACCACGGCGATGGCCTCAAACTCGCGCTCGCCCGCGGCCACGGCGTTGAACGCGGCCACCCGTTCGGCGCACACCGACAGGCCGTAGGAAGCGTTCTCCACGTTGGCGCCGGTGAACACGCGCCCCGACCGCGTGAGGAGCGCCGCCCCCACGCGGAAATGGGAATAGGGCGCGTAGGCGTGTTCCCGCGCCTCTCGCGCCGCTTGCACCAAATCCTTGTCGTCCACGATAGGCTCACCCCTGAACATCGGTTTCGCTCGGCGCGCTCTCGTCCGCCTGTGGCGCGCCCCGCACGACGCGCACCTTGCGGATGCGCCGCCCCGCCACCGACAGCACGGTGATCGTCAAGTCATCCAGGCGAATCTCATCGCCGACGGCGGCCACCCGCCCCAGTTGCGTGTAGATGAACCCGCCCAGGGTGTCCCCGCCCGTGTCGGGCAGGTCGGCGTTGAGCAGGTCGTTCACGTCATCCAGTTGCACGCCCGCGTCAAAGATGAACTCGTTGTCGCTCACGCGCTCTATCGTCGGCTCTTCCGTATCGTACTCGTCCTGGATTTCGCCCACGATCTCTTCCAGCAGGTCTTCCACCGTTACCAGCCCCGCGGTTCCCCCGTACTCGTCCACCACGATGGCCATGTGCACCCTGCGCGCCTGCAATTCCCGCAGCAGGTCGTCCACCTTCTTCGTCTCCGGCACGAAATAGGCAGGGCGGAGGATGCTGGGCAGGGGGACGTCAAGTTTCCCCTCCTTCAGGTACACGAGCAAATCCTTCGCGTACAACAGGCCGATGATGTTGTCAATGGTGCCCTGATACACGGGGATGCGGGAGTGCCCTTCCTTCATCACCACGTCCAGGGCCTGCAGGAGGGGCGTATCGGCGTCCACGGCCACGATGTCTATGCGAGGCACCATGACTTCGCGCGCCAGCGTGTCGCCGAACTCAAAGATGGAGTAGATCATCTCCTTCTCGTCTTCCTCTATCACGCCGCCCTCTTCGCCCGCGTCCACCATCGCCATGATCTCGTCCTGCGTAACGAAGGGCATGTTGCTCGGCGCTTGCGCCCCCAGCGCCGCCGAGATTCTGTTGGTCAGGAAGACAAGCGCGCTCACCAGCGGCGAGAAGATGCGCGCCAGCAGGTCTATGGGCCGCGCCACGGCGAAGGCGATGCGCTCCGAATGGCGCAGCGCCAGGTTCTTCGGCACGAGTTCGCCGAAGAGGAGCATGATGAGCGCGAGCACCAACGTGATGAGGAACGTTGCGATGCCCTCGGCGTTGGCCTGGATGGCGGGCGCGGGAATCGCCGCAAGTACCTGGCCGAAGGGGTGAGACAGGCTTGTCGCAGCGGTGGCTGCGGCCAGAAACCCCACCAGCGTAACGCCCACCTGGATGGTGGCCAGCAGGCGGCTGGACTCGGTGGCGAGGCGCTCCACCACCCGCGCCGTTCGGTTGCCCTCTTCCACCTTGTGGCGCAGCCGCACCTTGTTGAGCGTAACGACCGCCATCTCCGAGGCGGCGAAGAACGCGTTGATGGCGATCAGCGCCGCCAGCAAAATCAACTCCCGAACTGCCGAACTACTCACTTGCCAGACTCCTGTCCCCCAGCACCGGCGGGCGCATCGGAGGGGTGCTCCGAGTCCTGCGGGTCGGCTTCCGACTGCCCTTTGCGCACGCGCGCGGGCACGCCGTAGGCCACCGCGCCTGGCGGGACGTCGCGCGTAACCACCGAGCCGGCGCCCGTCTTCGCGCCCTTGCCGATGCGCACCGGCGCGACGAGCATGGTGTCGCTCCCGATGAACGCGCCCTCCTCAATAATCGTCTTGTGTTTGCGTTCCCCGTCAAAGTTGCAGGTGATCGTCCCTGCGCCAATGTTCACGTTGGCCCCCACCTCGGCGTCGCCCAGGTAACTGAAATGGCCCATCTTGGCCCCAGGCCCCAGGTACGAGTTCTTGACCTCGCCGAAGTTCCCCATGTGCACACCGCGCGCCAGGTGCGCGCCCTTGCGCAGGTGGGCGAACGGGCCGATGTCCACGCAGTCCTCCAGCACCGCCTCTTCCACGACCGAGGCTTCCACCTTGCAGTCGTCGCCGATGATGGAATCGCGCACGATGGTGTTCGGCCCGATGCGGCAGCGGGAGCCGATGCGGGTCTTGCCCTGCAGGTGGGTATTGGGATAGAGGATCGTATCAGGGGCGATCTGCACGTCGGCGTCCACGTAGGTGCTCAGCGGATCCACGAAGGTAACGCCGCTGAGCATGTGGCGCTGGGCGATTCGGCGTCGGACAATCGCCTCGGCGCGCGCCAGGTGGGTGCGGTCGTTGATGCCCAGCATCTGGTCGGCATCGTCGGTGCTTACGGCTTCCACGCGCCGCCCCTGCGCCACCGCTATCGCCACCAGGTCGGTCAGGAAGAATTCGCCTTTGGGGCTTTTGTGCAGTTTTGCGACGTTGTCCCACAGCCAGTCGCTCTGGAAGCAATAGACGCCGCAATTCAACTCGCGGATGCGCTTCTGCTCGGGCGTCGCCACCGAGTCCTCCACGATGCCCACCACGCGCCCGTCCGCGTCGCGGAGGATGCGCCCGAACCCCATCGGGTCGTCGGCCCGCAGGGTCAGGAGGGTGAGCGTCGCGCCGGTATCCTCATGGGCAGCGGCCAGGCGGCGGAGCGTTTCCGGTTGCAGGAGCGGCATGTCGCCGTAGTACACGAGCGTGGTTCCCTGCCGCCCGCGAAGCAGGGGCGCGGCCTGCGCCACGGCGTGGCCGGTGCCCAGCGGCTCGGGCTGCGGCGCGTACAGCACCCCATCGCCCACGACGGCGCGCACCTGGTCGGCCCCGTGCCCCACGACAAGGACGATGGCCTCGGCCCCCAGCGCGCGGGCGGTCTCCACGCCATACAGCACCATGGGCCGCCCCGCGAGGGGATGCAGCACCTTGGGCAGGGCCGACTTCATGCGCGTCCCCAGGCCGGCGGCCAGGATCACCACCGATAGACTCATCTGCGCACCTCACGCGGATTTGCGGAAAGGGAGGACGGGACGGAAGCGATGCGGGGGAATGTCAAGAACAAAGATGACCCAAACCGCAGCCCCACGTTCCTTGTGGGCCTGGGCTGGGCCACCAAGTCAGAGACTGTCCCCGAATGTCTTGAGTTGTCCTCAAAAGAAATCTCGTCCATCAAGAGAACGGCGGAGTCGTACCTCAGATGCCGGCAAAGCCGGAATAGTCTGGCTGGGGCGGAAGGATTCGAACCTTCGAATCGCGGCTCCAAAGGCCGCTGCCTTTCCGCTTGGCGACGCCCCAGCGGCCGCGCTCATTATAGCACAGCCGCTTTTCTTTATGCAAACGCGGCGCGCCTGTCGGGGGGCAGCGAGCGTAGGGCAGGTTCCCATACCTGCCCCGGCCTTCGTGTCTTGTGTTTTTGCGTGAGAATCATGTTTCACACAAAGGCACAGAGGCACAAAGGGAAAAAGACATGGAAAAATCCTCTGTGTCTTCGTGTCTTTGTGTGAGCCTTGGCGGCTATGGGAAGCCGCCCTACGAACTTGACACGCCCTTCCATATCAGGTGCGACGCACTTCCGAAGTGCGTCGCACCTGATACCTGCCCCTGGCCTGCGGCGGCTATGGGAAGCCGCCCTACGTGGTGGGGCTGTCGGCGGGCGGCCTCCGCCTGCGCAAAAGGCCCCGACTTTGCGCCGGGGCCTGGCATTGCGTCCGGGGGCGGTCAGATTTCCCGTCGCCCCTCCAGCGCCCGCAGGAGCGTGATCTCGTCGGCGTACTCCAGGTCGCCCCCCATGGGCAGCCCGCGGGCCAGGCGCGTGGCGCGCACGCCCAGCGGCGCCAGAAGCCGCGCCAGGTACATGGCCGTCGCCTCGCCCTCCATGTTGGGGTTCGTGGCGACGATGACCTCGCGCACGCCGCCCTGCCGCACGCGCTCCAGGAGCGGCTCTATCTTCAAGTCCTCGGGCCCCACGCCGTCCACCGGCGAAATCACCCCGTGCAGCACGTGATAGACCCCGCGAAACTCCCGTGTCCGCTCCACGGCGACGACATCCAGCGGCTCCTCCACCACGCAGATGAGGCCGTGGTCGCGGGTCTCGTCGGCGCAGACCGGGCACGGCGACGTCTCGCTGATGTTGTAGCAAACCTGGCAGAATGTGATGCGCTCGCGGAGTTGTTGCAGCGCGTCGGCCAGTTGCTGCGCCTGTTCCTTCGGGGCGCGCAACAGGAAGAACGCGAGCCGCGAAGCCGTCTTGGGTCCGATCCCGGGCAGGCGGCTGAATTCCTCTATCAGCCGCTCTACGGGTTCGGGTAGAACGCGCGAACCCATGCAACCCTCCCCATGCCGAAAGGCGGCGGGCCGGGCCTACATCAGCCCCGGAACGGATATTCCGCCGGTAACCTCGCTGAGCCGCTGGGCTGCCAGGTCGCGGGCCTGCTCCTGGGCGCTCTTGAAGGCGGCCATGAGCATATCCTGGAGCATCTCCACGTCGTTTGGATCCACCGCCTCGGGCTTGATGGTCAGCGAAATCAATTCCTGGTGGCCGTTCATGACGACGGTAACGACCCCGCCGCCAGCCGTGGCGGTAACCGTCTCATCCTTCAGCGACTCCTGGATTTTGGTCATTTCCTCCTGCATGCGCTGGATTTGCTGCAAGAGGCCGCCCATGCCGCCTCCGCCTCCGGATGGCGCTCTCCATCCCCCTTTTCCTTTGCTCACGACGTTTCCTCCCCAACGGATGATGATTCCTCGGGCGCGATGGGCTTCACCACTGCGCCCAGGTTATTGGCCGCGTACTCCACAAGCGGATCCGCCGCCTCGCGCACGGCAGTGTCGGGCGTGGCCGGCGTCGGCGTCCTACGCTTTGCGCCCGCGCGCGCCGCTTCTGCCGCCGCCTTCAACTCCTGCTGCGACACCACAACCCCGCGGATGGCGCAGCGCGAGACCCCCAGCGCCTCGGCCAGCGCCTTCTCCACCAACGCCTTGGGCGCATCCTCGCTGATCTTCTTCCGATGGAACTCGGACGGAAAACCGATGACAATCACGTCCCCGTCCACGCTCATGGGCGCGCCGGAACGCAGCAGGGCCTGCGCCGACAGGGCCTGCGTCCGCGGATTGCAGTTGCGAAGATTCTCCACAAACTCGTCCCAGCGCCGGTGCACGGTGTCCAAATCCACAACCCCCACGCTTGTCGCCGGGGGCGTCGCGGGCGCGCCTGCCGCGGCTTCCACCACCGCCGGCTCCTCACGCTTCACCTGCGGGGCTGCTGGCGGCTCGCGCTTGACCTGCGGGGCTACCACCGGCTGCGGCTTGGGCGCCTCACGCGGCGCTGCGGGGCGCGTTGTGGATGTGGGCGCGGCCTGCGGCGCTTGCGCGGGCCGGGCCTCGGGCTTGAGGATGGCCTCGGTCAGCGCCAGTTCCAGCGGCAACTGGGGCAGGATGTTGCCCTTGATCTCCAAACTCGCCTGGGTGAGCAGGCGCGACAGGCGAAGCAGGTCGTCCACGCGCAACGCCTCGGCCTGGGCGCGCATGCGGCTCTCGGTTTGGGCGCTCGCCGCCGTGAGCGCGGGGGGATTGCCCGCCTTTACCTGCAACAGATCCCGCGTATAGTCCAGCAGTTCGGCGGTCAACTGGCGCGGATCCAGCCCCTGATCCACCAACTGCCCCACGGTCCCCAGCGCCGCCTTGAGGTCGCCGTGAATCACCGCGTCCACCAGGTCGGCTAGGGGTTCCACCGAAACCGCGCCCAGCATCGCCTGCACCAGTTCGCGTGTGATGGAGTCGCTCCCGTAGGCCGAGAGTTGATCCAGCAGCGAGATCGCGTCGCGCATGCTGCCGGTGGCGCTCCGAGCGATGAGTTCCAGCGCCGCCTGCTCGGCGTGGATTCCCTCTGTGTCCGCGATGAGCCTGAGCCGCTGGGTGATGAGGTCCAGAGGGATGCGGCGGAAGTCAAAACGCTGGCACCGCGAGATGATGGTGGGGGGCAACTTGTGCACCTCGGTGGTGGCCAGGATGAAGATAACATGGGCGGGGGGTTCCTCCAGCGTCTTGAGGAGCGCGTTGAACGCCTCGGGCGTGAGCATGTGCACTTCGTCAATGATGTACACTTTGTACCGCGCCACGTTGGGCGAGAAGTTCACCTGTTCGCGCAGGGTGCGCACCTCGTCAATGCCGCGGTTGGATGCGCCGTCAATCTCAATGAGGTCAATCAGCCGCCCTTCGTTGAGGGCCTGGCATACGGCGCAACGGTTGCAGGGCTTGGGGCCGTCCTCGGCCAGGCAGTTCACGGCCTTGGCCAGGAGGCGGGCCATGGTCGTCTTGCCCGTGCCGCGCGGCCCTGCGAACAGGTAGGCGTGGGCGATGCGCCCTTGCGCCAGCGCGCTGGTGAGCGTGCGCACCACGTGCTCCTGGCCCACCACTTCGTCAAACGTCTGGGATCGCCACTTGCGGTACAGTGCTTGCGCCACGTTTTCCCTCCCGCGCGTAGTGTAGCATTGTTGCGAGATTTGCGCAAGGTGGCCGCAGCGGCGTTGGGATCGGGAAGGGCGCGAAGCATGCGCGCGGGGGGTGAACCCCCGCATGGTGGACGGGCGTTCGGATCGCGAAGGACACGAAAGGGCGCGAAAGGCACGAAAGCGTGGGCGCGCGGATGTCCACCCGCGCCGGGCCAAACCCCCGCCTGG
>Ga0078972_1016813_pt1 | contig 10699 bp, 9 predicted proteins | sample YelNatPaOPGAMG01_FD_67568 | JGI IMG/M metagenome (GOLD analysis project Ga0078972, IMG submission 67568) | Hot spring thermophilic microbial communities from Obsidian Pool, Yellowstone National Park, USA - OP-RAMG-01 (SPADES assembly) (version 2) | ecosystem: Environmental > Aquatic > Thermal...
GCCAACTTCAAGCGCAACGCGACCGCGGGCGCCGATTCGGCAATCACCCAGTATTTTTACAACCCGGATGCCTATTTCCGTTTCGTCGAGGACTGCCGCAAGCTTGGGGTCACCCTGCCCATCGTGCCGGGCATCATGCCGATCGGGAAATTTTCGCAACTGGCACGCTTCTCGGATGCCTGCGGCGCCGAAATTCCGCGCTGGATGCGCAAGCCGCTGGAGAGCTTCGGCGACGACAGCACCGAGGTGCGGAATTTCGGACTCGACGTGGTTACCCAGCTTTGCGAAAAACTGATCGCGGGCGGCGCGCCCGGACTGCATTTCTACACGCTGAACCAGTCTGCGCTGTCGATAGAAATTCTGCACCGGCTGGGGTATCGCTGAGCATGTTGCGCGCACCTGAGCTATTGCTGCCGGCCGGTACTCTCGACAAGATGCGCACCGCCTACGCTTTCGGCGCGGATGCGGTGTACGCCGGCCAGCCGCGCTATTCCTTGCGTGCGCGCAACAACGAATTCAAGCTGGAAGAGCTGCGCACCGGCATCCAGGAAGCGCATGCGCTGGGCAAGAAACTGTTCGTCGCCAGCAACCTGATGCCGCATAACGCCAAGGTGAAGACCTACCTGGCCGATATGGAGCCGGTGATCGAGATGCAGCCGGATGCGCTGATCATGGCCGATCCCGGCCTGATCGCCATGGTGCGCGAGCGCTGGCCCGAGCAGGAAATCCATCTGTCGGTGCAGGCCAACACCGTCAACTACGCGGCGGTGAAATTCTGGCAGTCGTTGGGCCTTTCCCGAGTGATCCTGTCGCGCGAACTGTCGCTCGATGAGATCGAGGAAATCCGCCAGCTGTGTCCGGACATCGAACTTGAGGTGTTCGTGCACGGCGCGCTGTGCATCGCCTACTCCGGCCGCTGCCTGCTCTCCGGCTATTTCAACCATCGCGACGCCAACCAGGGCACCTGCACCAACTCCTGCCGCTGGGACTATAAGGTGGACAATGCCGAGGAGAACGGCACCGGCGACATCCAGAAAATCGACTTCGATTTCGACCAGGCACTTTCCGAATCCGCGCTGTCCGATTGCGGCAGCCAGCCGCGCCATCCGCTGGCCGACCGTGCCTACGTGATCTCGCGCCAGGACCATCCGGGCGAGCTGATGCCGGTGCTGGAAGACGAGCACGGCACCTACATCATGAACTCGAAAGACCTGCGTGCGGTGGAGCATGTCGAGCGGCTGGTCAGGATCGGCGTCGATTCGCTCAAGGTGGAAGGCCGCACCAAATCGATCTACTACGTCGCGCGCACCGCACAGGTCTACCGGCAGGCAATAGACGACGCGGTCGCCGGCCGGCCGTTCAACCTCAGTTTGTTGGGCGCACTCGATGCGCTGGCCAACCGCGGCTATACCGACGGCTTCTACGAACGCCACCACACGCACGAACAGCAGAACTACCTGCGCGGCCACTCCGAGGCCACGCGCCAGCAATATGTCGGCGACATCGTGGCGTGCGCCAACGGCATGGCCGAGATCGATGTCAAGAACAGGTTCCAGGTCGGCGACAAGCTGGAGATCATCCACCCCTCCGGCAACCATATCGTCGAGCTCACCGAGATGAAAAATCTGGAAGGTGAAGCGGTCAGCGTCGCGCCCGGCAGCGGGCACCATGTGCGGATACCGCTGCAGGGCAATCTCGCCAAAGGCATGATCGCCAGGTTCGTTTGAGATGATTTTTTCCGCCCTCTCCCAGTCTTCCCGCTACGCCACCCTGCACCCGCTGTTCCGGCAGGCCTTCGATTACATGCGCGACACCGACCTGTTTGCGCTCGCGCCCGGCCGCTATCCGATCATTGGCGACGAGCTGTTCGCCATCGTTGAGCAGGTGCCGGCGAAATCGAAAGAGATGGCGAAGCTGGAGGCGCATCGGCGTTACATCGACATCCAGCTGGTGCTCGACGGCGACGAGGCTATGGGCTGGAAGCCGTTGGCGGACTGCCTGAATCCGCTTGCTGAGCACAGTGTGGAAAAGGATATCCGCTTCTTCCACGACGCGCCGGCGTCGTGGGTGGCAGTACCGCCCGGGCATTTCTGCATCTTCTTTCCCGAGGATGCGCATGCGCCGCTGGTTGGCAGCGGGCAAATTAGAAAGGTGATTTTCAAGGTGGCGGTTCCGCCGGCCTGATATTCCGGTTTCAGTTCGAAGGCGCAATTAGCCGTTCGCGCCGAACATCATCCGCTTGGCAACAAACTTCTTTGCAAACGGCAAACAGTCCAGCGCCGACAGCGAGGCCGCGCGCGAGCCGCTGAGCAGCGGCAGGTCATTGGAGAACAATCGCACCAGGCCGTCGGTGAAACGGATGCCGGCGTTGCGGTCGAGGCGGCGCGACTTTTTGTAGTCTGCCAGCATCGCATCTGTGCCTATCACTTCTGCTTCGTTGTTCAGGATCACCTGGGCCAGTTCCCAGGCATCGCGCACCCCCATGTTGAAGCCCTGCCCCGCCACCGGGTGCAGCGTCTGTGCGGCGTTGCCGAGCAGCACCGTGTGCTTCAAGGTGGTGTCGGGTGCGCGTCGCAGCCGCAGCGGGAAGCAACTGCGTTTGCCGACGCTGGTGAAATCGCCGACGCGGTCGCCGAAGTGCTCGCGCAGCTGCACGAGGAAGGTTGCATCGTCCCATTGCAGCATCTGCTGTGCTTTTTCGTGCTCGGTAGTCCATACCAGTTCGTAGCCGTCCATGTACGGCAGCAGCGCGACCGGGCCCTGAGCGGTGAAGCGTTCGAAAGCGGTGTCCGGTCTGGGGTGGCGGCAGGTGACGTGGGTGATTACTGCGCTCTGGCCGTAATCGGTGATTTCGAACGGGTGGCTTTGTTCGAGCAGCTTGCCGCCGTCGGCGACAACTGCGAGGCGCGCGGTCAGTTCGTGATCGCTGCCGTCGTGCCGGTAGTGGATGCACGCGCCGTCGGTCGTGCTGTCGAGTTGCGTGACTGCAGCTCCGGTCAGATAGGTTGCATCGCTACCCTGCAATGCGTGCTGCAGTGCCTGGTGCAATGCCGGATACGGCAACACGTAGCCGAGTTCGGATACGTCGAGTTCGGGTGCTCGCAGCACGGTGCGGCCCAACGCGCCCTTTTGCGAAATATGGATGGTGCGGATGCCCGAAACCTGTTCGATGTTTCGCCATACGCCAAGCCGGCCCAGCAGTAGCCGGCTGCCATAGGACAAGGCAAGTGCGCGCGGGTCGCTGGCCGCGCCTTCCGGCGAACGCGCCTCCAGCAGGTGCACGTCCAGCTTGCTGTCGCGCAGGGCGAGTGCCAGCGCCAGGCCGACGGGGCCGCCGCCGATGATTGCAATATCGCATTGATCGCTCATGTGCGCATTACCTCCTCTATTCCGGCTACCGTCTTCGGCACGCCCGAGGTCAGCACTTCGCAGCCGTCCGCCGTGATGGCGACATCGTCCTCGATGCGGATGCCGATGTCCCACAATTCGCGCGGCACGTTGTCGGCCGGGCGGATATAGCAACCCGGCTCCACGGTCAACGTCATGCCGGGTTGCAGTGTACGCCATTGCCCTTCCAGCTTGTAGGCGCCGACGTCGTGCACGTCCATGCCCAGCCAGTGACCGGTGCGGTGCATGTAATAGTGCTTGTAACTTTCATCTTCCAGCACGCTGTCTACGCTGCCGCTGCACAGCCTGAGGTCGATCAGCCCCTGTGCGATCACGCGCAGCGCGGCATCGTGCGGATCGTTCCAGTGGTTGCCGGGCCGGGCAGCGGCGATGGCGGCGGCTTGCGCGGCCAGCACCATTTCGTAAACGTCCTTTTGCGCCGGGCTGAAGCGGCCGTTGACCGGGAAAGTGCGCGTGATGTCGGCGGCATAGCCGTCGAGTTCGCAGGCTGCGTCGATCAGCAACAGGTCGCCGTCGTTGAGTCGTGCATTGTTGGCGATGTAGTGCAGCACGCAGGCATTGGCACCGCCTGCAACGATGGGGGTGTAGGCCGGTGCCTGCGCACCGTGGCGGCGGAATTCGTGCAGCAGTTCGGCCTCGACCTCGTATTCCATCATGCCGGGCCGTGTAGTGCGCATCGTGCGCACTTGCGCGGCGGCGGAAATTGCCGCGGCACGGCGCATGATGGCGAGCTCGTGCACATCCTTGAGCAGGCGCATTTCGTCGATCAGGGCGCGCACGTCGGCGATTTCGTTGGGCGCGCTGATGCCGCTGCGCACCTTTTCCTGTACGTGTCCGCGCAGCTTGATCAGGCGCTCGTCCCACGCGGTGTCCACGCCGAGCGGGTAATACAGCGTGGGCTGATTGCCCATCAACTCGACCAGTTTGTCGTCAAGCAGCTCGATCGAATAGGTTGCATCGAAGCCAAACCGTTCGCGCGCAGCCTCCGGGCCATGGCGGAACCCGTCCCAGATTTCGCGCTCCGGGTGCTTGTCGCGGCAGAACAGGATGGATTGCGGCTGGTCGCCTGCAATCAGCACCAGCACCGCCTCGGGCTCGCCAAAGCCGCTGAGGTAGTAGAAGTGGCTGTCGAAACGATAGGGATAGTGCGCGTCACCGTTGCGCACCATTTCCGGCGCGGTGGGGATGACGGCAATGCCGCGCTGCATTTTCTGCAGCAGGCGGCTGCGGCGTTGCTGATAGATGGCGATGTCAGGCATGGGCGGTATTCTGCGATGCGCGCAATTCGTTGTCGAGCTCGGCGAGGCGCTGCGGCGTACCGACGTCCACCCAGCGTCCGCCGTGGTGCTCGCCGCTGACTTTGCCCTGGGCGATCTGTTCGCACAGCAGCGGTGCCAAGGGCGCGGCGCGGTTGCGGTCGAGTGCTGCGAACAGGGCGGGCTGGTAAATGCCGATGCCGCTGAAGGTGAGCCGAGGCGCAGCGGCCGTAATGCGGCCTTCGGCCAGGCCAAAGTCGCCGTCGGGATGGTGTGCGGGATTGGTGACCAGCACCAGGTGTGCGGTGTCGTTACCGGCCTGCAATTGCTCGGCGCGCTTATGCAGCTGCAAAAAATCGTAGTCACACCAGATGTCGCCGTTGACTACGGCGAACGGCTGCGTGCCGAGCAGGTGCAATGCATGGGCGATGCCGCCTGCGGTCTCCAGCGCAGCCGGATGTTCGGGCGAATAGCGAATGCTGGCGCCGAACTGGCTGCCGTCGCCGAGCGCCTGTTCGATCTGGCTGCCGAGGTGTGCGTGGTTGATCACCAGCTCGCTGATGCCCGCCAGCACCAGCCGTTCGACGTGCCAGACGATCAGCGGCTTGCCGCCCGCCGGCAGCAGTGGTTTGGGCGTGCGGTCGGTCAGCGGGCGCATGCGTTCGCCGCGCCCGGCGGCTAGGATCATCGCTCTCAAAAGGTGTACCCCACTTCGGGTTTCTTCTGTTCCAGTTCGTCGAGCAGGTTGAGCAGCGGCTTGAGGTCGATGTAGCGCTCGCAGGCGCGCCGCAGGTAATCCATCACCAGCGGCATGTCCTTGAGGTAGCCATCCTTGCCGTCGCGGTGGTACAGCCGTGCGAAGATGCCGAGCACCTTGATGTGGCGCTGTACGCCCATCCATTCGTAGTCGCGGTAGAACTCGCCGAAGTCGCCGTGCACCGGCAATCCGGCACGGCGCGCTTTTTCCCAGTAGCGGATCAGCCAGTCCATGATCCTCTCTTCGTCCCACTTGATGTAGGCATCCTTGAACAGCGATGCCAGATCGTAGGTGATCGGGCCGTACACCGCATCCTGAAAATCGAGAATGCCGGGGTTCGGTTCGGTGAACATGAGATTCCTGGAATGGTAATCTCGGTGCACATAGACGCGTGGCTGCGCGAGATTGTTGTCGAGGATGCGGCGAAAGACTTTTGCGAGCGCTTCTTGCTGCCTGGCGCTGAGTGTAACGCCGAGGTGTTTGGCGACGTACCACTTGGGGAACAGGTTCAGTTCGCGGCGCAGCAGGGCCTCATCGTAGGGCGGCAGTTCGTGTTCGCGGCTGGCGAGCTGGATTAGCAGCAGCGCATCGGTGGCTGCAGCGTACAGCTCGCGCGCATTGTCCTGGTTGAGTGCCTGCTGGTAGGTGGTGTTGCCCAAGTCGGACAGCAGCAGGAAACCCTCGGCCAGGTCCTGGGCATATACGTGCGGGACGTGGGTGCCGGCGTCCTCGAACAGTTTGGCGATGTGCAGGAATGGTTTGCAATCCTCGTGCTGCGGCGGTGCATCCATGATGATGCGCGTTTCCCCGGCGGGAAAAGTGGCGCGAAAGTAGCGGCGAAAGCTGGCATCGGCAGAGGCCGGGGCGAGATTGAAGGTCTGCCCCGGAAACTGGCGGCGGAGCCATTCGGTGAGTTGTTGTAGGCGTTGCATAGGGTTTCCGGGTTGGTTTTACGCTAGAATGGGCGGAATTCTACATCTTAAAAAAACAACCCGCTGTCTCATGCGTTTCCGCCTCGATCCAGTCGCGTTTTCCGTGCTCTGCGCGTTCGCTCCCGTCGCCTATGGCGCCGACGAACCGCTGATCCTCAAGCTCGACCGTACCTTCAACGTGATGCCGCAAACGCAGGAGCCGATCCCGGCATTCATCGATGCGCAGCACATCGAAGGCAAGCAGGACAACCAGATCGTGGCGACTGGCAACGCCGAGTTGCGCAAGCAGGGACAGACAATTTACGCCGACCGGCTGGTGTACAAGCAGGATACGCGCGAGGTGATTGCCGATGGCTCGGTGCGCGTGGAGCAGGGGCTGGATACCATGAGCGGCCCGCATTTCGAGCTTAATCTGGACACCAACATCGGCGATATGCCGCAGCCCCAGTACCACCTGGGGGAGATCGATGCGCGTGGTGGCGCGGATTCGCTGCATATCGCAGGCAAGAAAAACTTTACCTTGCGCAATGTAACCTATACCACCTGTCCGGCCGGCGACAATGACTGGCTGCTGAAGATGTCGCGGCTGGATATCGACCGTACCAGCCAACTGGGAGTGGCGCATGGCGCGCTGATCGAATTCAAGGGCGTGCCCATCCTGTATTCGCCATGGATGGACTTTGCGCTGAACAACAATCGCAAGACCGGCTTCCTGGGGCCGGTGTTTGGCGGCACCAGCACCGGCGGCAGCGAAGTGATGCTGCCGTTCTACTGGAATATTGCGCCGAACTACGATGCGACGTTCGCGCCGCGCGTGATGGCCAAGCGTGGCATACAGCTAAACAATGAGTTCCGCTATCTGCAAGCCAACTATAGCGGCAAAATCCAGATGGACGTGCTGCCGAGCGACCGGGTGACCAACAGCACGCGCTCCCATATGCTGTTGCAGCACGCGCAGAACTTTGGCGGCGGGCTTAGTGGCTCCGTGAACCTCGAGCGCGTTTCGGATGATGCCTATTTCCGTGACTTGTCCACTTCGCTGCTCGGTACTTCGCAAATCTATATGATGCGCGATGGCGGATTGAATTACAGCGGCGCATGGTGGAATGCCTCGGTACATGCCCAAAGCTTCCAGACCCTGCAGGATCCAAACGCCCCGGTGATCGTTCCTTACAACCGCCTGCCGCAGGTTACGCTGAACGCGCAGCATGCCTTTGTCGGCGACTCCACCCTGTCGTTTACCAGCGAGTACGTGGATTTCCGGCATCCCACGTATGTCAACGGGCAGCGCATGGTGCTGTATCCCAGCATCACCTATCCGCTGTTGTCCGACCCCGCTTATTACCTGACGCCCAAACTGGGATTGCACAGCACTTTCTATCGGCTGGGGGCAAACAATACTACGGGCCTGCCCAATACCGATTCGCGCTCATTGCCGATTTTCAGTCTGGATGGCGGCATGACCCTGGAGCGCGACCTGAATCTTGCCGGAAACAAATTTGTGCAGACACTTGAGCCGCGCGCCTATTATGTCTACATCCCGTATCGCAATCAGGACATGTTGCCGGTGTTCGATACGGCGCAGGCCACGTTTACGTCGTTTGCCCAGCTGTTTACCGACAACCGGTTCTATGGCAACGACCGGGTGGGCGATGCGAACCAGCTGACGCTGGCGCTGACCTCGCGCTTTCTGGATGCGCAAAACGGCACCGAGCGCCTGCGCCTGGGGATTGGACAGCGCTTCAGCGTGCAGACGCCCCGGGTAAACCTCGTGGCGCCCACGGTTACCACCAACAAATCAGATATTCTGATGGGCGCTTCGGGGCGGATGACCCATGCGCTGTGGCTCGACAGCCTGTACCAGTACAACCCGACGCTGTCGCAGAGCGAGATGTTCAACACCTCGCTGCGCTACCAGCCGGAGATCGGCAAGGTGGTTAATCTCGGCTATCGCGTGACCCGCGCCAGTTACGACCAGTTCGGCAATCTGTTGCAATCCGGCATCCGGCAGGTGGATTTCTCCGAGCAATGGCCGCTGCATGGGCATTGGGATTCGGTGATGCGCTGGAACTATTCGCTGTTGGACAGGAGTTTGCTGGAAGGGTTGGTCGGGCTTGAGTATAATCAGCGCTGCTGGACCGTGCGCTTGGTGATGCAGCGCTTTACGACGGCAACATTCCAGACTTCGACCGGTTTCTTTGTGCAACTTGAACTGAATGATCTGATCCGCGTCGGCTCGGACCCGCTGACGGTCTTGCGCCAGAGCGTCCCCGGTTACACCAAGCTCAACCAGACCACCATTCAGCAGGTGCAGGGCTTACGTTAAAAAGTGAGATGAAAATGCCGCATAACAAAATCATATGTGCCCTTTTGCTGGGGCTGGCTTGTGTGGCGGGTGCCCATGCGGACGATCCGCAGAAGCAGGTGGCGCCGATCGATCATATAGTTGCCGTGGTCAACGACGATGTGATTACCAGTCATGAACTGGATGATCGCGTCGCGGTCGTGGTCAAGCAGCTGCAGCGGCAGGGAACCCCGCTGCCTCCCCACGATGTGCTGCAGAAGCAATTGCTGGAACGCATGATCATGGATATGCTGCAAGCGCAGTTTGCCAAGGAAACCGGTGTGCAGGTTGACGATGCGCAGGTCGACAAGGCATTGCTGCGCATCGCGCAGCAGAACCAGTTTCCCTCGGTGGATGCCTTCAAGGCCAAGTTGGAAAGCCAGGGCGTCGACTTCAAGAAGTTCCGCGAGGAAATTCGCAATGAGATCATTTCGACCCGCTTGCGCGAGCGCGAGGTCGACACCAAGCTGAATATCACCGACAGCGAGGTGGACAGCTATCTGGCGACCGAAGCCAAACAGCTGGGCAAGGGCGAGGAATATCACCTGCAGCACATTTACATCATGATTCCGGAACAGGCCAGCGCCGACAAGATCGAGGCAAGCCAGCGGCGGGCCAACGAAGCGCTGGCGCAATTGCAGGCGGGCGCCGATTTTGCACAAGTGGCGGCTGGCTTTTCCGATGCCAGGGATGCATTGCAGGGGGGGGATCTCGGATGGCGTCCGGCGGAACAGATTCCGCCCGGCTTCCTGGAAGTGCTGGCGAAACTGCAGCCCGGCGAGCTCTCGCCGCTGCTGCGCACCCCGAACGGCTTCCATATCATCAAAATGGTCGATCGCCGTCAGCATGAAGAAAAGCAGCTGATTACCCAGACCCATGTGCGCCATATCCTGATCAGAACCAGCGACCAGGTATCGGACAATGATGCCAGAAACCAGATATTGGATATCAAGAAACGCATCGAGGGCGGCGCGGACTTTGCCGAACAGGCCAGGCTGTATTCCCAGGACGGCAGTGCTTCGCAAGGCGGTGACCTGGGATGGGTATCGCCCGGCGAGACCGTGCCGGAATTTGAAAAGGCGATGAATGCGTTGCAGCCCGGCGAGATGAGCGGCCCGGTACAGTCCAGTTTTGGCTGGCACCTGATCCAGGTGCTGGAGCGGCGTACCACCGATGTCAGCGAGGAGCAGAAACGCCAGCAGGCACGCCTGGCGATCCACGCCTTCAAGTCCGATGAGGCATGGCAGGACTGGCTGCGCCAGCTGCGCGACCGGGCCTATGTCGAATACCACCTCGACGACCAGAATAATTGATGAACTGATGGCGCAGTATCATCCGGTGCTGGCGATAACTGCGGGTGAGCCCGCCGGCATCGGCCCCGATCTGTGCCTGCAACTGGCACAGCAAGCGCACCAGCACTCGCTGGTGGTGCTGGCCGACAAATTCCTGCTGCAGCAGCGTGCCCGCCAACTCGGGCTATCCGTGGAACTGGTCGACTACCGACACGAGATGATGCGGTCGCTGGCTGCGGGACAGCTGTGCGTTTTGCACATGCCATTGCTCCAGCCGGCGCGGGCCGGCCAGCTTGATCCGGCCAAAGCCGCGCGTCCCCATGCCGCCGATACCGAGTAGTTCGGCGAGACGGAGGCCCGATTGCACCACGTCGAACGGGCTGTTCCATGGCTTAGCAAGGGGTTCGCCGGCGTTGTCTTTCCCGTTCGACGCCGCCTTCTCAACCTTTGGGAAGGTCGCTGTCCGATAAGGATCGAGCACGATGTCGGCAAAGAGCCAGGAAAGCCTGGCAAGCGCCTCATACGTAAAGAGGGCGCCATGGGCGGCAGCACCGGTGAGGGGGTCGATGGCAACGGAAGTCCGTACTTCGAGGTTCGCATTGACGATGGGGCCGTAGAGCGACTCGTCCACCACGGCGATACGCTCCCGGAGCGAGTCCCACCCCTGCAGGCTGCTGTTCACGGATTGAACGGCGACGCGCTTCTTGACG
>Ga0078972_1016814_pt1 | contig 10699 bp, 8 predicted proteins | sample YelNatPaOPGAMG01_FD_67568 | JGI IMG/M metagenome (GOLD analysis project Ga0078972, IMG submission 67568) | Hot spring thermophilic microbial communities from Obsidian Pool, Yellowstone National Park, USA - OP-RAMG-01 (SPADES assembly) (version 2) | ecosystem: Environmental > Aquatic > Thermal...
AACTATGATGACGTATGTCACCTCTAGTATATAAACAAAAGATTTATGAAGTACAATATTGACACCCCATGAACCATTCAGAGGAAATATAAGTGAACCATCTGGGGAATAAAAATACTCGCTGAGAACTCTACCATCAGTCATCACCTCATAGGCTCTGCTTAAATCATGATTAATTACCGCAAAGCTCCCCTCATGCATTACAGTACTGTTTCTGAATAAAACAACTCCAACAATCGATCCGTTGAAGTTGGTAATGTTCCCTGTAAAAAATTTGCCAGTTACATTTGCCCCGTCATTATTATAAATTATATATCCTGTTTCAAATCCTTTCGGAAGCGTGATTTTTGATTTCATTACATGTACCGCATCACCAAATGGCGTTCCTTCTTCTGCAACTGAGGGATGGGATACAGTGACGTTGGTATAATTAATATAAACAGACCCGGAATATCCGTAGAAACCAATTCTAAAACCGATATATGCCGTTCCAACAGGGAATGTAGCGTTAAACTCAAAAGGTGTATTCTTACTAGAAAAATTCAAAGGATAATTTACAAAATAGGTTGTTCTGCTGAAATTCTTCTCTTCACCGATTATGTTCACATCTGCACTGCCATGGAAATCTTTCGATACGCTTGCAAGAAATTTTAAGTTCAAGGTGACAGTTGTGTTGTAGTCAGTAAGGTATACACCGCCGGGCTGCCCTGCCAAGGCGTCGTTATAATCGAAACTGAAACTTGCATTCTTTCCATATGCATACAGGCTTCCATTATTGTAAATAAAACTTGAATTCCCTGCCCAGCTTGTAGTGGTGAAATTTCCCGGAAGATAATCTGTATATTGACCAAGCGAGTTATTCTGGTAATAACTGGTATAACCGGGATAGGATGTTGTGTTGGCAAATAAATCATAATAAGAGGAGTTTGTAATCTCTCCTAACATATAGTATTCAGGCAATAACACGCCTGAAAATCCAAGATCGGAAGGTGGAACCACATCTATAGGATCGACAGGGTTTCCCATACCAGCAGGGATTCCTCTGTTTGAGATCGAGACATTGTAACCAAGAATGGAAAATACTCTATAAAGTGTGGATTCGAGAGACCCCATGCCGGCTGGATTGAGCATTAAGTTTGATTTATAAAGGCAGTCGGAAACCCAGGGGTTATCATAGACGGTTACGTTCCATTTGGAGTATACTCTGTCCAGACCACTGTCGTTGAAAAAAGCGTAAGCTTCGCTATAATTTGAAAAACCATATCCTGAAAATGGGTTAGGTACAGTCTTCCCAATGTTCTGTCCTGATACCACCACGTACTTTATGCTGTGTGCTGTAAGATACGGGACTAGATCAAAGGTAAGATTGTTCTCAGTAAGGTAAGAGAGGTTAGATTCTGCAATATTGTCAGGAGGACCCGCATAGGTGAATTCGTTAATATTTGGACCACCGATCCAGAGCGTGCTGTAACCCTCGCTGTAATTTGCGACAACAAGGTTATAGGCTGCTATTACAGAACCGTTAATTTCTGTTGGGGTAAAAACGCCCTTTGGGTCCACTGCATTGCCCTCCAGAAACGATCCTGGGCTAGCTCTCATTGGATAATATGAGCCATCGAAAGCCTGCCATCCGGCAAGGACTACAAGTGATGCAATTATGATAATGACAAAGAGATTTTTCACATATTTAGACCATTTTCTAGAGCTTTGATCATTATTTTCTTTTCTAAGAATTAAGCTGGTCCCAATGTCGTCCTTAACCGCTTTATAATGAATTTTATCGGAATAGTAAATAATTGTAAGAACTCCCAAAGAAAATAGAGGAAGATATGCAAAAGCCATAAGATTTAAAAAATGACCCGGCAGTGAAAACGACGTGCCAATGGGACTGCCAATTATGGGCAGTCCAGCAAAGTGAGAAATCAAATCATATATGGGCCGTATGTTCCACTCCTCAGTAATTAAATAAGCAACAATAAACAAAGAACTAAACGTTATTGCGGGTTTTCTTGTTGTCCTGAAAAATAGGGAAGAAAATGAAAGTAACGGAATAGAGATCAAACCAGCCAGCCAGATATAGAACAAGGCTCCAGGCACAATTAATACCTGGGCAGGATAATATAGGGTGGGCAGACTGAATATATTATTTACAAAAATGATGGATGGAGGTGAATAGACTATCGTTGACCAACGGTGCCCAAAAAGTAGGAAAACATTATAGAAATTTATGTTTCCTGAATCAAACGCAACCGATTGTGGGGAAAATGACCTGTATCCTAAAGCACTAAATCCGGAAAGGGAGAGTGAACCTGCCAGGATCGACTGCAGGTAAAGATAAAAAATTGAAACTATTGATGCTGCTATGGATAAAAAGGCATAAAACATTGCGCTGACCTTTCGTCCCATTACGCTTTTAATTAATGAAACAACAAATATGGCAATCCAGAACATCGGAACATAGTCCGGATCAAGTAAAAAGGAAAGGATCATCATTCCAGTGACAGCCGCGTAAGTTTTCCAGTTCGAATTCTTTCTCATTATAAGAATCACTGATATTGCGATCATTATCAGAATTATGCTGTCTGCCCAGGTGCCACCGTCGGCATTCAGATTCAGAGCTGACAGATTGGAGTATGCTAGAACAAATATTATCAGCTTCCCACTGTTTTTCTGAAAGCCGGTTAGGGGTTTTATCTCATTCTCATAATAATTTACAACTATGGAAGAGAAAGCATAGCACAGCAGTGAGTACACAAGAAATGTGAAATAAAGAAACCCCTTTTCAATTATTGAAATGTTTGATGTAAAATGAGCTATGATAAAATACGGAAATGTGAGAAATAACCTATCAAATGAAAAACCGTTTAATGGAGAAAGGGACACTATGTTGTATGCTGGAATTAATGTACTCAATGGAAAATGTTGATCCGCATATGCGTAAAGACCGGGTTGAAACAATAAAACAGATAGGGTTAGAATTGGAACTGCAACGACAAAAATAATCCAAAACAAACCTGAAATTTTCACTTATTGGTGAATCTGTGACTTCATTATTAATCTTACCCTGTGGAGATCAGGTGGAACAGTGTTTGCTTTTCTCTAAAAATTTGAAGATTTTAGAACAATTATAATTTAAGGTTCCCATAAATGTCTAAAATATTATTTCTGAAAGCCTCAAATGAAAATTTTTGAGCTCTAACCAAACCATTTTGTATCAAACTCTCAGAATTTCTCAATGCCTCATCAATGCCACTTTTTATTGAGCTCGAATCATAAGGATTAATAAGGATAGCTGCACTCCCTGCAACCTCCCTTATTGTTGGTATATCTGACGTGACCACGGGCAAACCTGCGGCAAATGCTTCCACTATGGGAAGACCGAAACCTTCGTATAGAGAAGGAAATAGAAGAAGATCACAGGCGTTATATAACTCATTTAACACAAGATCATCTATTTTGCTAAATGTGATACTATCACCTATGGGTTTTCCAACTCTTATAAGTCTGTATCTGTCCCCAAGCTCTTTTGTTGCTCTGTGAACCATTTGAAGATTCTTTCTCGGAGAATCTGTGGACACTGATAGTATTAGAACCTTGTCAACAGGCAGGTTCAGCTTCCTTCTAAGAGCTTCCTTTGCAACTGAAAGCTTTTGGAAATCCTGAGAGTAGGGCAAATACACAGTTTTAATATCTCCGTCAAAACCGAATTCCTTCAATTCTTTCTTGAGAATATTTGTGTTCGTTATCACATGATTCTTGTGCTTTAACGTTTCATAAAGTCTGCGAATATAGATTTTTTCGAATAGTGAATTTTTCTCAAGATAAAACGGTGAATCTTGAATGTTAATAATTTCCTCTACTTCATCAATTTTTAATGTTGATGAGAACTGATTGGTATAGTGCAGGAGTATTGTTTGATCTTTCCTTTTTTTATTATTTATATATTGAATTGCGTCTCTAAAGGAATTATTTCTAAGTAAATGATTCAAAACAGGCATCCTCTTAAACCTGCCTTTAAAATCTATTCCTTTGTGTGTTAAACTCCAGCCAACATCATCAAACATCAGATTTATCAGCTCTGATTTTTCTTTAAAAATGGAAGCTAAGTCTTGCGAATATCTATAAATGGACGTCAGGGGTGGATATCTGTTCAATATGAAAACCTTAAGCCCTTCATCATTTGGGCTTAAAACTCTCTCCAGATCAGATTTTACTGCATTCTCATTTTCCATTTTTTTCAGTAATTACTGTATACAGAAAATATCATTAATGTTTTTGTGCTTTCAGTTTAAAAAAGGGGATTAATTGAAACCGGAAGTATCAATCTGCATTCCGATCGTTTACGGTAATCACATTCGAGAATCATTACAATCCATTTTTTCCAGTCACTATCAGGATTATGAGGTTGTAGTCAATGATTCGACCGACCTTTTCTGACCGACCTTTTCTTTGCTTCTGATATGTTATCAGAATATGACGTTAAAATTATCAAGAAGAAAACAATGAGCTTTGAAAGCAGATATCTAACAATTCGCGAATCGAAGGGGAATAAAATCCTTCTCTTTGATGAAACAAGAATTATGAGTGCGAATTTGCTTGGGATTTTAAACTCCATAAAAAATGAGATGGTTGTGATAGGTGAGCGGGATATTGGAAAGGGACTTATAACATTTTTATCAAATTTGGATAAACGTAATGTAGCAGATAACCCGAAGTCACTTAATCCGTCTAAAAACAAAAGTATAATCCCTAGATTTTACTCCAGAGAAGTAATTCTTGAAGCAATGAATGAAATATTCAAGCATGTTACGGATGACATAGTTAGGAACATCGTTGGCCTGGACCTTGAGCTCATTTATTTTGAGAGTTATAAAATTTCACAAAGCATAGGAGTTATTCCAACACCGGAAATACTCCATTACGGAGATAGTGATTTCAATGATGTTTTTAGAAAATATTTCAGGTATGGCAGATCTCAGAAGATGCTGAGGAACAGTTATTACAAGGATTTTGCTGGTTTATCCGGCAGAAACAGGGCAAATGCATCTCCAAAGGATTGGGCAATGAGTTTTCCTCTGCAAATTATGAGAGGAATACCTTTTCTTTTGGGTTCCCTGTCTGCAAGCGGTGATTGATGAATAATGCTTCATTTGAAAAGCTTCCTTTATATGTTATAATTCATTGACGTTCTGTGGCAGAAGTACAATTCAAAAATTACAGGATAAAATACAATGCCCCCCATGACATCGCTGCAATAATAGAATGTTACATTTTGGACGTATACAATAGCCATAACATTAGGAAAAGTGACATTCTCATTGATATAGGTGCAGGCATTGGTGAGTTTGCTGTTCTTGCATCAAAGCTTGTTGGTAATAATGGTAAAGTAATCGCAATAGAACCATCTCCGGACGATTTTAACACGCTACTGATGAACCTTAAGACTAACTTTTGCAATAACGTAATTCCGCTCAATCTGGCAATATCTGATAAGCATGAAAAGGTTAAGCTGGAATTCAAGGGGAAAACCTTTGAGTCCAATGCTGATTCTCTTGCAAACGTATTAAGAACATTGAACATAGACACCAAAAGGATGAGATTCATGAAGATGGACATAGAGGGTGGCGAGCGTCTTGCCATACCATCCAGCCTTGAAATTATTAAAAACCTTGATTTCCTGGCAATTGAAATTCATGGTGGATGGGCTGCTGAGCTGATACCTTTTATGGACAAGCTGGGATTCGACTTTCAGAGGGTTAACAGAAGGTCATACTTAGGAAATGCATTCAAATCCGCTCTACAACACCCAGGACAGGTGTATAAAATCTATAAGCTAATCAAAAATTCAGGAGAATTTCCTGGATTTGGCAAGATATCTGGTGGAATAGAGATATCCAGTTCAGAGGATCTTGTAGTGGGAACATTTGCTAATCGAAGGAAGATATGAATCTTTTAGAAATAATATTATTCGAAGCAGCAATCCATACTTGTTGAGAATTCTCTGGCTGGCACACCGCGATCCCATGAATCCTAGGGCAGGAGGGGCCGAACGCACTATTTACGAGGTATGCAAAAGGCTTGCTGAGAAGGGGCACAAAATAACCCTCCTCACCGGGGGATGGAAGGGATGCACAGCTAGAGACCATATGGATGGCATCGCCATATTCAGATTCGGAAAAAATCTTGGACCTCATCTTGCCCTGCCAATATTCTTGTTGAAGAATAAATTCGACATTGTTGTCAATGACCTTGGCCATGCTGTACCGTGGGTTATTTCCACCATCATTGGTAAAAACAACATTGTTTTTTTTCGCCACCTTCATGCCCGTTCCCTTCCAGGGCAGGTCATTCCTTTGCTGGCAAAGTTTATAACATCCATTGAAAAATGCTATTTTCTGATATACAGAAATACTCCCTTTGTGACGGAATCAAGTACATCCAATGCTGATCTCAAGAATCTGGGGATACAAGAAAGTATGATCCATCTGATACCTCCCGGCGTCAACAGTGATCTATTTAAACCTACGGAAAAAACAGCAATACCAACAATGGTTTATTTTGGTGGGATGAGAAAATACAAGAGACCGGAGGAAAGCGTACATCTCCTAAAAAATTTAATTGATAAGATGGACGTGAAGCTGGTAATTGTTGGGACCGGCCCGCGGTTAGCAAGTGTTGAAGATCTGGTAAAAAAACTTGAACTTCAGGATTCTGTCACATTCACGGGAAGACTCGGCGAGAAAGAACTTGCCAGTATTGTTGCATCCTCCTGGCTGAACATTCATGCATCAGTAACCGAAGGCTGGGGGTTTTCTATTCTAGAGGCATCATCTGCAGGGACACCGACAGTGGCATATGATGTACCGGGTGTGGCTGATGCAATAGAAAATGGAATAAACGGGCTGAAGGTTAAGGATGGTGACAGGTCAGCCCTTAGTGTTGCCGCACTTGAGATACTCCAAAATCCTCAAAAGTGGTGGTCCTCATCGATGGAAGTTGCAAAGAAGTATTCATGGGACAAGACAGCAGAGATGTGGGATGATCTGATCAATAAAATCGCAGATGATTAGGTGCTTTCGTCATTCCCTAACTCTTCAATTTCTATGTAATATGCAAAGGTTATTTTTTATTTGTTCATGCTTATTAAATTAGATTAAAGCAGGTTTATGATTCCAGATCCAGAGATTGCTATACATAATTATGGAAAGATGCTAACAGAAAATCAAGCGATATTGGAAGCACCACTAGTATAATTTTTCCTATTTCGTATTTTTTCATTTCGTATCTTTCCGAATAAAAAGTGTCTGAAATGAGTAGTTCCAGTCCCGCCAACTTTTTCTCTTGACTTTGCAGATGCTGCTAAGTTGATAAGGGGCTATGATGCCATTTTGCCCTGAATTTTCACCGTATACCCCTAAAATATACCACCATCCTGAAGGATCCCAATTAGATTTTTGATGCAAATCTGATGCAAAAATAATTGAAGAAAAATACATCGATAATGCAATGAATTTTCTGAAAGATGCAATATTTATGCAGGGAAAATGCAGTCCTTTAAATTTAGCAAAACAGTTAAATTCTATCTTCAAATTGTTATTTTATGACCAAAAGCCTAAAAAAGGGGAAAAGAAAGAGAGGCGTATCATATTCACGAACAGAACTGGAGAAAATGATTGATGAGGGTCTCTCAGTAAGGGATATGGCGGAGAGACTGGGTACAGACTCACGGCAGAGCGTCAGACATGCTTTGGAGCGCATCAAGAGGGAAAGAAAGGAGAATGAGGAAATTGAGAGTGAAATGGAGGAGATGCCCCGCAGATTAGAATCAATGAATCGTGTGGGACTTTTACCCTACACAGTCGATGATCATGTGAATACTGTTCTAAAACCTCTTCTTCAAATCGCCGACACCGGTCTTAAAGTTGTAAATACGTCTGCTGGAAGTGCCATAGTATGCAGACCTGATGCGGACTTCGACTCCATTCCGGGAAAATTATTTCATTTTGGTATTTATGGGCGACTGTGTTCAATGAAGGATACTAAGAAAGGCATAAGGGTGATGTGTCTCCCCGTAGGGGCTGATAAGAAACCACCTTGGTATCTCTTCATCCGTCCCATCGTCTATGCAATATGCAATACAAAGGACTCGGAGAATATCGAATCCTATCTCTTCCAGTACATGGAGAATGGAACAATAAAATTCGAAGACATAAACGACATAGATATAATAGGAAACGGCGACAAAGAGAGGATTCTGAAGAGCATGCAGATCGATGCCGACAAAAGCTCGTGGCACATCCATTTAGAATATAATCCAATAATTATTGCCGAGTCTGGGTATATTATATTGGGTATCGAAGATAATGTCATTCTGGTAATGTACAAGGAGACCTTAAATAAAATTGAAAGCGTTTTAATGGATGAGATGATCCAAAAAAAGATTCAAGTCAATATAAGAGAGTCATTATACCGATTGCAAGATATACCGAAGGGCTATGCGAAAAAATTTGCGCTATACGATGAATTACAGAGGCATTTAGATATATTAGAGAAAATCCCTGTATTTCCGACGGAGGAACAGAGGCGGGCCCTTGGAGTTGAAGCATCCAAGAATTCTTATTTGTATAAAAAAAAGATAGTAAATGCAATGGATCATGCTATGGAGTTTTTTGAAAGGCTAGTTTGACCATTCTTTCCCTTATCCTAGAACTATATGAGAAATCCCCTGCATACCATCATCTCCTCACTCATCACAATGAAATCTCAAGTCAAATCTCCTTCAGCAGTGTGTCAATAGTGTTCATTGACGCATCAAAATCTATGATCTGCATCTTCCATACCTCTCCGCTCCGTGAAAAATAGAAGGGAACTAAAGAAGATCATTTACCCTGCTTATGTATTCCGCTATCTTGTCACCTTTTTCTGTAAGTCTTATCATCTTCTTTCTCGGCCTTGATGAGGTTTCTATTCTTACGTCTATAAGATCAAGGTCCTTTGCTCTCTGTATAGCTGGATATAATGAATTAGGATATAGATGATAAATGTCTATGAACTGCTGAAAATTTATTTCTCCAGTTTTCTTTAAGATCACCAGAATCCTCAATATCCCAGAATTTTTCTCGAGAGCCTCAATCTTCAATTCCATGATTTTATAATTGTGAATATGAAGGTTAAATATAAATTTCATTATTGTTTATATAAGCGATAACTTCATATAGTTTTACCATATCACTTATAGAAACAATTAGATAAGGTGAAAAAAATGATACCTGATGAAAAGGAAATAAGGGAATACGCGAAGTATGCGGCTAAGGTAAGAGAGATTGTTCAGGAAGTGATCGGAGCAGAATACGGTCGCATCGATCCGTACCTTTTGAACGAGCTTTCCAGGTCAGCAACTATGCCTATTGGTATTTGGATGAATTACCGTTACGACGAATCAGCAAAGGGTGAAGAATTGAGTTCAGAGGAGCTTAAGAAGAAACTCACTGTGCTTTCTGAAAAGTTCGAGCTCGCCGAGAGCAACGGATACATCAGGCCAAGGCGTAATCTAGCATATGCAGAATTCCAATCCCTCAAGAATGAGATGGTTCCCCTGGGATATCACTACAAACTGGGAAAGGGATTCACAAAATCCTGAACGCCTTTATATAGCGCTTAATCATATTTCTGTCCATTCAAGGGGGAATGTGAGATGATTCTCAGATGATATTGCTAGCCTTCATGGCATGAGATTAACAACTAAACTATCTTTGTAAATTGCCGTTTCTTTGACCTGTTGGGTGTTGCGTTGTTTCAGCTTTCAGTAGATCCACGTTCAAGAGGGCGGTAGTACCCATACGATCTAACTGATGCAAGAATGATGCTCCCAAGAAGATACTAATACTAAAGAAAGTCCATATAGTTTCACTCAGCTTTACGAATTCAGAAACAAACAGCACACTTTGGAAAATATCTTGTTTGAGAATATAAGGGAATTGAGCAAACACACTACTGGAAATAGTAAAAGTCTGGAATTCACAATACCGGATATAGAAATAAAAAGAAACGATAATTCTCAAGTCAGAGATAAGATTATGTCAATAGATACTGAAAAAAGGAAAGAGTTGAGGATAAACAAGTCTACCTTGTGGTAACAGCGGAAAAAGATTAAAGAGGGAAAGACTCTTAAAGTTTATAATAAGACAAAGGTGAAGATTGAATGATATTTACTTTTAAATTCGATAATAAAAAATTAAGGATATATCTCGAAAGACACTCAGATTTTTCAGCGTTCTACCAAGTTTTCATAGAAAAATCATATCCTCACCTTGTGTCAAGAATCGGTGAGGGAAATACAATTATTGATGCAGGTGCTAATATCGGAGTGTTCTCAATGATGGCATCAATTCTTGTTGGAAAAACTGGAAAAGTAATATCTATCGAACCTGACCCAGAGAATATTAACATTCTTCAAAAGAATATCCAATTGAATCAGTTAGATAATGTTGTTATAGTGCCTAAGGCATTGTATTCAGAATCAGGTAAGATATTAAAATTTTATCAGGACGGTGTAATGTCTAAAATTATTATTAACACATTACAAAATGAATATAAAAGCACAGAAGTAGATACCATTACATTAAACCTTAACTCACCCTTTTTTACATAACATGTCCAGATCTATCCCAAGTTTTTCAACAAGTTCCCTTGCCTTTTT
>Ga0078972_1016817_pt1 | contig 10698 bp, 11 predicted proteins | sample YelNatPaOPGAMG01_FD_67568 | JGI IMG/M metagenome (GOLD analysis project Ga0078972, IMG submission 67568) | Hot spring thermophilic microbial communities from Obsidian Pool, Yellowstone National Park, USA - OP-RAMG-01 (SPADES assembly) (version 2) | ecosystem: Environmental > Aquatic > Thermal...
CTGCATCAGCTTCATCCATGAATCTCAAAAAGAGAATTGAAAGGTTTTCCATCGTAAACAACAACGAACCGCTCCGCCGCGTAACGAATCTCAAAAAGAGAATTGAAAGCCGGCTTATGCGGGGCTGATGACGCTTTACCGGAATGATGGGACGAATCTCAAAAAGAGAATTGAAAGTTTGCTGAACGCGTAACCCGTGTAAGCATCAGCCTTAAAGGAATCTCAAAAAGAGAATTGAAAGTCTGGATCGTGATCAATTCCTGTTTCTCGCGATCATATATCTTGAATCTCAAAAAGAGAATTGAAAGGAATAAATAAAGGTAGGGGAATGTTGGGAAGAGTTTGTGAATCTCAAAAAGAGAATTGAAAGATAATTCCCTGATAAATATCGTCTCCACCCTGAAAGCTCCGAATCTCAAAAAGAGAATTGAAAGGAAATTTCTTGAATCCATCCATTCCAAGGATAGCCCTCAGAGAGAATCTCAAAAAGAGAATTGAAAGGCTCTTGAAGGATTATGGCGATAGGGTTGATGAGATGATAGTGAATCTCAAAAAGAGAATTGAAAGGCCAATGGCTTGTAGTAGGAGTCGTTTCTCATCCAAATGCGTGAATCTCAAAAAGAGAATTGAAAGTGTCCCGGTACACGTGCATTTTACGCCTGCTGAGCCTGATCCGCAGAATCTCAAAAAGAGAATTGAAAGCCAACGTTTTTGGAAACACGGGCATTTTCCACCTCAACCCGGAATCTCAAAAAGAGAATTGAAAGTTATGTTGGATTCTCTTCCTCCTCCTCTCCTCTCCTCGAGTTTCTTAGAATCTCAAAAAGAGAATTGAAAGATGCCCAAGGCCTCGAAATCATACTGGCTCATCTCTATCCTGAGAATCTCAAAAAGAGAATTGAAAGTGGCCCCCGACCTTGAAGGTTTTCGGCTGAACAGCCTCCGTGGAATCTCAAAAAGAGAATTGAAAGACAATTGGCTTTATTCGAAGACGGCGCTCCGCCAGTTCGCGAATCTCAAAAAGAGAATTGAAAGCGATAATCGCGTTTCCAGCCTTGGCGAGGCCCGGCATACTGCTTGGAATCTCAAAAAGAGAATTGAAAGGCCTAAGCGAGTATTCCGCACCCTTGATCTTAACGTTGATCCTGAATCTCAAAAAGAGAATTGAAAGATGAGGAATTTACATGCATTGATAACCGTCGCTGGATCGCGGGGAATCTCAAAAAGAGAATTGAAAGGCTCAACCTCATCCATGGTGAACGGCTGGGTCTTAACGGATCCGAATCTCAAAAAGAGAATTGAAAGTTCCCTCCTCATCGTAAACGACTATTTCATGGGCGGTTAGGAATCTCAAAAAGAGAATTGAAAGACACGTTAAAGACGTGATCAATGGGGTTAAGCATGCTTGGTGGGGGAATCTCAAAAAGAGAATTGAAAGGTTATTTCGTTATCTATTGTCCTCAGCTGGCTTTTTAGTAGAATCTCAAAAAGAGAATTGAAAGTAATATCAAGCCTAAGGCCAACATGCTCACCCGACATCTCAGAATCTCAGAAAGAGAATTGAAAGAGGTAGAGGCTATGGAGGAACCTCTTAAGCCCGACCTTAAGCATCTCAAAAGGAGAATTGGAAGCTATCCGCCAGAAGGTAAATATCGCTGAAATTGTTTACTTGCAGAATTCTCAAAAAGGGAATTGAAAGAACAACCTAGCGTACCAGTTTAGCTTTGGAGCCATTCTATGAGTTCCTCCAGCGTCATTTTTCGGCCTTTATTGAATGGATTTCCTATCGCGAGATTCGTGTCATGTTCTAGGTCTACCATGTAGAATGTTGCATTATGTAGGTCTAGGTTTCCTAAACCGACGCTTTTTCTAGACCCGATTGAAAGGCCTATCATCTTTATTATTTTAAGTGTGGCTCCGAAGAGTTTTGCATCGTCCTGTCCCGGCAGTAGGTTGTCCATGATCATCTTTAGTTTTATCTGGGATCCTGGCGGGATGACGTTTACGCCGTATAGCACTCCTTCTTTAGCCTTGCCGCCTGCTCTATCTATTCCTACGCCTGGCTTGTGGATCGTCATAGATCTTAGAAGTGTGTCTAGGAAGCGTATCTTGCCTGCTAAAACCCTGTTACCATATAGTTTACCGATGGGGCAGTGTATCGCGAGATAATCTTCAGCCATCTTCTCTAGGATGATTCTATCCTCTAGAGCCCTTTCGATTTCTCTTTTACTATATCCAAGCTCTCTTAGTAGGGTCTTAAGTTCCTCGCCTTTTTCCCTGAACTCTTCCTTGAAGCTCTCCACATACTGATTGAATTGTTCTCCATCTCCTCTATAGGTTATGCCGGCCCTCTTTTCGGTATATAGTCTGACAGCTAATCCGGGGAGGCCGTTGAATGCAGTGTTTCTAGCTATTAATTCACTGAGGTTTCTGAATGCGCCCTTCCACGTCGTTGATGGTATTATTAATCTTCCATCTGGAAGTCTGAGGAAATCTCTTATTCTCTCACCGTCTCCTGAGCCTATGTTAAGAGGAGATTTCAACGTGAATGTGAGCTCTCCTATTATCTTATTCATTAAGGGGTTTAGGTGTAGATGCATCATTCTCCCCCCATTGGGTGACCTTTTAGTGGGGTTATCATGTTCACTCCTGTAATGAAGAATTCCTGTCCGCGCGCGACGGTGCCGATGAGGCCTAGGATGGCAAGCGCCCTTGCTATATTCCCGCTTCCCGCAACTTTACCTATCAGTATGCTTCCTGGGAGGGCGGACTTTATACTAGGCCTCTCAACATTATTCCTCATATCCCATCCACAATGGAGTGTGCCCAGCTTTCCATAAGCCTCGATAAAGGTAATCTTTCCACTCACCTCTATACAGAATTCTTTGCCGAAGCTATTCAAGTCTATCTCTCTTGGATAGGGGTAAGATGTATTCTTTAAGGGCGAGGGTGATGCTAGACTCGATATAGCGTAGAAGACTATTCGTTCACTGTTTAGGCATTCCCTAATCCTCTCTTCCTCCTTCTCAACATTTATCTCCTCTACTTTCGTGATTCTTGCTTTGCCAAATCCTCGTGTGATACCTCTACCAATGGAGAATTCTAGCCCGGGTTTAACCTCGTTTGAGAGGTTTTCTGGGAGTTTCAAGTATGCCCAGAACATTGTCCCCTCGGCTATTGCCTCATATGTGTATAACATTCCTTTCTGAGACGTCGCCCTATGCTTACTAATACTTACACAAATTGATTCATGGGTGATTATATCTACTTTCTCAGCGATTTTTCCTAGGGGTTTAACGGGCTTGGGGTGGAGGAGTTTTATGGCTGGATGGCCTTTATCACATACCTGTCTGAATTTTATATTCTCACCCCTTTCTACACGTTTTAAGACCTCTGAGGCATCATTGTATGCTATTTTCTCGTCATCTGTGTCACATGCTTTACATCTATATATGAATGGATGTGAGGGGTAAGATTTCCCATCTTCAAGCGGGTATGCTGGTGATGTTGTTATTATTGGCTGTTCTGCCTCCATATTGAGATATTTCCTATCAATTACACCTCTCCTATATAGTGACGTGATTATAGCGCCTCTCAGAGTTGAGGATGGAATATAGTCCAGAGGCGAGTAGTAGCCTCTCTCTCCAAGACTCTTTGTAACTATTGCTGGAGATAATAACTCAAAAGATATCTCAAGTAGTTCCAGTCCAGATCCACCTCCTTAAATCATCTAGTAGGGAGCCCCACCTAGTCCCATTTAGCCTCTTCTCGATTTCCTCTGAATCCTCAATCCTGATATCTATGAGGGATCTTCTCCCGAACCTGCCAAGCCTTAACTCGGCCAGGCTGAGGAGGAGTAATCCAAGCATATCTGTCTCGGCGACATCCATGGCTTCATCTTTTTCAAAATTAATCTCAATGAAGCCCTTAAACTCCATATCCGGGGGTATATGCTCGGATGTGTAAAGCGCGCCTTCCTCAACTTTTAGGGAGGCATCTTCAAGCTTTGTTCTCGTTAGCCTGATTGGCAAGCTCCTTTCGACGTCATCTTGGAGCTCGAGATCGCTTACTGAGACCAAGCCGCCAGCACCTCCTGATGGGTAGCCGAATAATCTACATACATGGCATACCCCTCTTAATCTATGAGCCTCATTTATCATCTCGGGGTCTATGAAGCCGCATGAGGTAAAGCTGTAGGCCTCAGCAATCCTGCTCGCAGCGGATCTTAAGGCGCCCTTGAAGCTTGAGCCGGGCACGTACACCCTATACTCTTTCCTACCCATCCTTCTGACTAATTTCTTCGCGACTGGGATGTCCACGCCTAGAGCTGAGGGCGTGCTCCAACCCACCGTGGCTAAACCTACTGTTTTAATTCTTACACCAAACCTCAGAGAGCCCCACCTCCACATATCTTTATCAGCCTCTCAGCATCTGAGTAGAGGGATATCCATCTGCGCCCAGCCAAGCCATCCCCTTCAATAACCCTAACTAGCTGAGACACGGTTCTATAGCCTTCTCTGATCTCTTCACTGACACCCTCCCTAGCGGCCTGTCTAGATGAATACACGTAAGATAGGGCTATCCAATGATCTTTAAGTCCTCCCAACTTACTGGACATCCTCTGCGCGGCATCTATCACCTCAAATATGCAGTTTCTCAGCCTCTTGGCCTTCTCTTTAACCGAGTTAGCCTCCTTAACAATATCCTCTCTCAGCCCTCCCTCGAACCTAGACATGAGATATAGGGTCTTGAAGATCTGTAATGGATCATCCTCTCGGCATATGACTAGCTTCATTAGAGAGGTGAACCCATCTTCGCCCTCGATCTTGAATGGTTGACATGTTAAATTTAAAGCTCTTAACTCCTCGTATCGTGATTTTACGGATGTTCCTGTGAGTGTAGCGGTTTCTGATATGTCATAGCATACATAGCTTTTACTTGGATCACGCCTACTCTTCTTCTTAGCCTCATCCATAAGCGCGTTAGCCGCATTTATGAGGCCCCAGAGATTTGTTTTAGCATCACCCACTGCTAACCCTATTGACAACCCTCTTGCACCACCCATGTACAGGGGGAATTCTCTACCTACTAATAGTATGAATCCTGGCGCGGCCCATGAGGGCATTAGAAGCAAGGCATCATCCCCACCCGCATAGATGATCCCAAGCTTTAACTGCGAGATTAGCTTCCATGCCTCTCCATCGTCTCCCGTAGTATTCCTCACAGCCTCGACTAGATCCCTGTATGCTTTTTCCAACGATTTCTTTAATGCTATATCTATTCTAGCGCTCCTCTCATAGGCATCTGTAAGTGAGATGCAGGAGGCCATGAATGGGCCCATGAGGTTTCCATCAAGTTTAACCACTGCAATATTCCTATACTTGTAGCCCGGCTCACCTTTGAGGATGCCCTCCAGCTCTCTTCCATCATGACCTGAGATTAGCTCTATTGTTACTCTTCCCGCCTCACCCCATTCAAGGCCGAATGCGTCTCTGGGCGATATCTCCAACCCGTTGAATATTATCTTGGACTCGTATCTGTTCTTGAAATGTATCTCTGAGCCGATGTCGTATAATGCTTTACATGTGCCGCATGATTCCTTCACTTCCTCTGGTGTGGGTATATATTTCCCCGCCTCTATGGGCCGCTTATAGCATATCTTGCAGACCTGCCTGACACCTCTCCCCGTGCTTGGCTGGATCGTGTACTCAAGCTCTCTTATCCTATATTTTGTAAGAGTTATGTTTTCTCCGAGCTTCTGCATCGTTGATGAATAATCGTCTAGCAACGGTGCTAGGCTCCATCTGATAGGTACACCATGTCTTGAGAGGATCTTGTTAAGTTCCCCTAGTATTCCCTCAACCTTATCCTTGATGGCCTCAGGTATCATGAACTCTATTATGCCGCCGGCTGCATAGAGTATGCTGGCTAGGGGGAGTGGGCCGTCTGGATGGGCTGATCTCTGGAGTGTGTAGGGAATGTATGACATGGTTACCGTATCTATTACTAGGCTTGCTGCAGCTAGGCATCTAAGCTCAGAGGTTGATGTAACGAATTCTTGGATGGAGCCTACATCTACTAGACCTATGAATATTTTTCCCCGGGCCTCTCCAGCTATAGGAGTTCCCCCAGTTTCCCCAATCCGTGTAGCTGGTTTTAGGAAATTGTCCAGAAGCTCTCTAACTTTTGCGACGAATCCCTGGCTTAATCTTCTAATGGCTTCTTGGTCCTGCTTGTGAATCTGCTCCCATAACTCCCAAGTATTCATTCTCTTATGGAATTCTTCCAGACTTATGCCTAGTTTATCTGCCAGGTTCTTTATCTCTCCTTGGAGAAGGCTGCGGAATCGCTCTTGCAGCCTATCTATTTCCGAGGATCCTGCATCCGCGGCTCTAAGAATCTTTACCAGCCTATCTTCAGTATCTATATGATGGTGCCTAATAAGGTAAGTCACCCTATCCAGGGTATCCGGCCGCACCAGGTCTCCGATAACCCATCTACATACATCGACCGAGACATCTACATGGTCATGATATTTGAACGGCTTGCCTATATCGTGGAAGAGCGCCGCTAAGACCAGTATAGCTTTCTCCTCTCTGGTTAGCTTCTCTGATGTAGCTAACGCCCAAGCAATAGCCGCTGTGGTGATTAAATGTGGTATAAGCCCGCTCGTATTCAATCCAGGCCTGGTATCTGCGGGAATTTCGAACCAGCATCTCTCAATTAAGTCATATATATTGGGATCATCGAAGAATCTTGAAACACCCATCTCTAGAAAACGCTCTCTAACAACCCTATCATAGAATGCATAGACGCGTTCTAGGATATCCTCTCCACCATACTCTATTTCCTCAAATCCCCCTTCTAAGAGCCTGTAGAAGAGGTATGCTTTAAGGGGGCTAGGTATTATTGATGGTAGAAGTTCTCTGACTAGGGGTATCCTAAAGAATAGTACTACAAGGTCATTCAATAATTCGATCTTGGCAACCTCATCTACCCTATTTTCGCGACGAGCAGCATACTCCATGCATTCTCTCAAAAACTTTCTAAGATTAGATAGCATCGATCTCCAATTTTCTATGTTTTCTCGGGTGACCTCGAGCACGTCTACTATTTCATTTCCAGCGAGCCTGTATGGGAGTATGTAGGACTTGTATATCGGATATCGCGGGAATTCCACCTCAACTTCATGTAACTCTCTCAAGAGCCTCCACCTCGTTGATTACCTCTAAACCCGGGTATCTTTGAAGAGCATAGCTGGTTAACCGGCTGATTATCTTATCCAGACGTTCTCCTGAGACGTTTTGACCGGGCTCCAGCAGGATTGAGCCATCAATATCCAGTGGTCTCGAATATCTCGATAATTCTAAAGATTCCACCGTGTATACGACCCTACCAAATCTTCTTCCACCTATCTCCCTCACATACTTTAGCCTTCCTAGAAGTACGGGTTTACCGCTTCTCTTATCCGTTAATCCCATGCCAATTAAGATAAGCCCTAGCTCCTCGGGCATGATATTGAAGAAGTTTATGGATCCCTTAAAGGCCGAGCCCGGCTTTACGGCCTCCAGCCTCATATTATAGGGGAGGTCTAGAACCTCTTTTCCACCATGTTCTAATGTTAGGTCGGAGAATTCCACCAATCCTCTCAGCCCATTTGTTCCAAATAGATCGCAGATCAGGCAGACAGACTCTGAACGGGTGAAATCGCATGGAGGCCCTCTATCCTCGCCAATTCTATCCCTCCATAATCTATAGTGTCTCCAGCCATGCATGCCTTTCAGAGGCTCAGATCTGAGGACCCCCGCCTTTAGAAAACATGAGTAAACTTTGCCGTTGACGTTCTTGAAGCTTAACTCCAGCCTTGACCTCACATTTCCCTTTACAGTGCTGCCAGGTATCACTAGGACATCATTTATGGATGAGAATGCTGATAGATGCTGTATTCGCCTTTGCATCTCACTCTTTATTAAGTTCGGGTCTCTCACCCTCTTCAGGATCTCAGCGACCTCACTCTTCTCGATCCTCAACTCCTTTCCAGAGCCGACGTGTAGATATTGTAGTGAGGTTAATGTAATGCGCATTCTCCCCGCGAGGTTCTGGATGCTGCTCCGGTCTCTTGGAGCCCTTCTCAGCACCTCAACTCTTAGCATAGCCATACCATGCATCCTCCAGCCTCTCTAGCACACTCCAGGCATTCTCATCTTCTGCGACCAGCCAGCCATTCTCCATCCTAACCAAGCCGGTAAGCTCGATTCTCTGATCCTTATCGTCCAACGGCTTCAATATCGGCTCCTCCGATCTCGGATAATCCCTGACCTTGAGTGACAGCTTATCTATCCTAACCGCCCCGAAGCCTCTTGTCTTGAACCCTCCTACCTTGACCTCACCCGAATTTACCATGCGGATTATCGTGCTTATCAGTCCGAGAGCATAATTCGGCAGGTTTCTAGAGGTCATTAGAAACCTGAACCTCGCTCCAGGCTCTATAAATTCCACCGTATATAGTGCCCCTTTAAACACGGCCCCCGTCCTTCTATCAATCGCTATACCCGTCCTTGTATTGAAGCTGAAGGGCAGGATTTCTCCATCCTCGCCTAGCGGATAAGCATCACTGAACGTTATCTTTGAAGAGTATGAGGGTGCTCCAAAAATCTTGCAGAGGAGGCATGCATTCCTATAGAAAAGTTCCATAGCTTCCGAGGTTTTACCCATCCTTAGAAGAGATTCTATCGCCTCTCCCAGGCTTCTTTGATAGGGTTGGTCCAGGATCACGGTGTCCATGCAGTTTTCCCTTGATAAACCGCTGCATGCTCTTAGCTGTAGGCTTCTAAGTATAGCTGTGGCTGTGGATCTGAACACGCCTTTAAGGCTGGAGCCGGGTATAACTGGAATCGTTCTCCCCCCATAGTTGATTCTAAGCACTGCTAGATCGACCAGAGACCCTAATGGCGCCTCCTTCCCCACACCAATCCGCAATGGTTCTATGTTAGTTATGTATCCCCGTATTAGCATCTCCCTCAGAAGTATTGAAGAAGATGTCCAGAAAACCATTATAATTCACCCCTATCCTGAAGCTTTAGCTCAAAATCCCTAATCGTATAAACCTCCCACCCTAATTTCCTAAGTTTTATCAATCCACATCCAACGCTCTTTCTCGCTCCAACACTTATACCCGTATTCATTAATGTGTCCAAGAGGGTTCTTAGAATTCTCCCCCTCTTATCTTCACCCTCGTCCATAGGCGTGGGAAAGAGCCTTATGTTGTATACATCCATCCTAAAACTCCATTCTAACCCAGGGCATACGAGTTCTTCATTAAATAGGATTCCAGGTTTTACGCCTCCAAATTCCCTGTCTATCCCCACCCCCGTCTTAACGAAGGTTCTCGCCTCGCTTAACGGTTCAGCATCATATATCCTAACATGGCTGGCGAGACCTGTATTGCCAAAGATACCACAGACAATGCAGAAGTCGTTGCTTCTTGCCTCATCCTCCATTGCTTGATAATCCCACGGGTCGTGTACCTTGAACCCCATGGAGGCCGCAATGGACTCTGTAAAGGATCTGAAGACACCCTTTAAGCTTGATCCTGGAATAATCGGCTTACCATTGACTCTATAGACGGCTATATCTACAGGTGCACCGATAGGCGGCTCTCTCCCAATACCGATCCTCAAAGGCGTCTCATTTACAAGCACCCCTGTGATCCTCGTGAATGAACTTAATCTATGAAAATCCTTGAAATTCATCTATGCTGCACGCCCCTCAAGATTTCAAGAAACTTTTCGAACGTTAGCGTATCAATCTCAATCCTAGGTAACCTATATTTCTCCACTATCTCATAGATCCATTTAGCGAGACCCAAAACGAATCTTGCTTTCTCCTTACCCTCACCACTCCTATACAGCTTATCCATCAACTCATTAACTATTCTAGCTGTATTATACCCTCCTCCAAGCCTAGCAGCCTGTCTATGAGCAAATGCTGATACTAATAGGAGGCTTACTCTCGGATCCTCGACAAGATCCAGAGACGCAAGCAAGCTTTCCACCTGCGCCTTAGCTACACCCTCAAGCCTAGCCTGCACACCTATCCTTGTAGCATAATCTAGAAGAGCGGAATATTCTAAGGCCATAATTGACCATGATACTAAGGGTCTTATAAATTTTAGATCTAGAATAAATAGAAAATCTCCTCAACACGCCTCCTACCCACTCTTCTCGAAGCAATAGTGGGCATTCCTCCAGCATTGATTCGGCCAGATAAACTCCCACTAAAGTTTCTCACACTCATGGCCTTTGGAAGACCGATCCTCGATTATTGAAGAAAGATGTGAGACCATTTAAGCACGCTCAACCCCATCAGGGTATTTTGATTCCGTTACCAATCCAAGCTTACGATGTTTAAGGAAAAGGTGTTTTTTAATATGTCACGGCAGCTAGGTTCGCTACGATAGTGATTATGGGCACTAAAATTGTTTGCAGCTCCATCTGTGAGGGGATCGGTCGTAAAGCTTATCACCTAGATGACCCTGTTCACTTCAGGCGGCGTCTTGCCCATCGATTCTCTGGGGATTTTGCTGGAGTGTAATCCCGATTTCAGGCCAAGCTTCTCCTCGGGTTTTCATTTAAGGGGCTTATTTTATAAGACCTTGAAATCCATCGATCCAGGTTTCTCAAGCTGGCTTCACGGATA
>Ga0078972_1016818_pt1 | contig 10698 bp, 10 predicted proteins | sample YelNatPaOPGAMG01_FD_67568 | JGI IMG/M metagenome (GOLD analysis project Ga0078972, IMG submission 67568) | Hot spring thermophilic microbial communities from Obsidian Pool, Yellowstone National Park, USA - OP-RAMG-01 (SPADES assembly) (version 2) | ecosystem: Environmental > Aquatic > Thermal...
TTCAAGTTAATGGTAAGTATATTCTATTTACATTTGATATGGCTTCTCGTGTATTTCCTATATATCTTGCTGATCTTGAGAAGCTTGGTGTTGTGAAGGATGGGCATGTGGTGCCGGAATAGAAAGAGTTTTGAATTATGAATGTTGAATTTTGAATTATAGATTCAACTGAGGATAAGATGAATACAAAGATAAATTTGATTATTGGCTCGGTTGTGATTTTGATAATTATAGTTATCCTCTCAGTTTTTCTATTCATAAAGAAGGGTGAGAAAAAATCAGAAGAACTTGTTGTTGAGAGGGGAGAGAAGGTGGAGAGGATAGAGGGGAGTAAGGATTTTGATGAGAGGTTTATAGATAAAGAAAGAGGAGAGATAGATAAAGAAAAGGCGATTAAATACATTGACTCTGAGATTGAGATCACAAAGAGGGCTATTGAGAGTTATAAATCTGATAAAGTAAAATTCGAGAAATATCAAAACAGATTAATTCAACTTGAGAAGGTAAGAGAGAATTTAGGCTATTCGAGATGACAAGGTAATATTATTTATCAAAGGGATTTATAATCAAATCAATAAAAATCGGGAAACTTATAGTATCATCACAATATTTACTAAATTTTTTGCTTTTGAGGCGCTGATGTTATATAATATATTCCACTTTTAAGGAGGTGTGACTATGAACAGATTTTTCCTCATTGCTTTTTTGGTGTTAGGTTTTATGGCAGTGTATATATCCTGTAGCGACGAGTCAACGCCCTCGGGTGATACAGGCATAACAGATACGGAGATAAAGGATGCAGTAATAGGAAGAGATGCGTCTGAAATAAAAGATAGAGAGGAAACAAAAGACGAGATAGGAGATGCTGGTACTGACGAGGTGACAATTATAGAGGAAGATTTCACTGATACAGGTGTAGAAGATGTCAAGGATGTTATAGAGGATATCGGGACCGATGAGGGTGTTACTGATCTTTCGGATACAAACCCAACGCCTCCGGCAAAGATCCTCCCCGGACTTGGAATCGATATTCTCTATGACGGGAAACCAAGACAGATCAGGATAGATGATACATACGGGGTATTGAAGGATATAAAGACCTCTGTGCCCGATTCGAGGGTTCCTTACTATTTGAGAGTAGATGAGTTGCACTTCGATATGTTGTTCGTGGACACTGATGGCTCGAAGAGCCTGTCTGATCAGGATAAATTAGTGAGAATTATTCTCTCCAGAGACTTTAATGGAGAGACTGATGGGAAGACAAGGGCGGGTGATCCCCTATCTAAAGCAAAGGCTGAATTTGGGCAATCTGATCACTCGGCTACTACGAATGTAAACGGTACAGATTATACATTCGATTTCTACTTCAAGAAGGGCATAAATGTGGGTTCTGACAAGAGTCAGATTATAACAGGATTCACCATCTATAGACCACAAAAGGTTGTTCCGTCAGGTGAGATAGATTATGAGAACTCAACGGTTTTAGGTATCACTGCGGATATCGCTATGATAGGGAATAAAGCAACGAGCATTTCTGAGATGAGAAACATCCTCGGGCCTGAAGATCTTAAAACTGATGATAAAACAAATGGTCTATCTTATTATAATTATTTCTCAATAGGATTTACTGCTATTGATGCATCATCTTCAACAGGGGATGTAAACACAATCTCACTATATCCACCTTATTTTGGAAATTTGAAAGGTACAAACCTTACAATTGGTTCTTCCAGAGAGGATATCGATTCTTATTTCAGTACAAAATACGGGCAGGCAAAGACAGTGCAGCAGAATAATGTAACAATATATTATTATATCGTTGACTCTAATCATCTTGCATATAATGTGTGTGTTGGATTTATTTACGACCAGAGTAATAAAGTCTCATCAATTCTCGTTGGGCTGCCTGTGAAAAAGCAATAGTTGATGAGATTCTCCTTAGGTTTCAGGGTATTCTTAGGCTTCTTAATAATAAATCTACTTTATATTCTTATTCTGATAGTTGCTTTGATTCGCCTTTCAGATATGGGAGAAAAGAGCCGCGTATTCTCAAATGTGTATCTCCCGATATATAAATACATTCAGAGAATTGAGAGCTCTCGGAATATTCAACACGAAGAGCTCAGAAAGAGCCTCGAACTCAAAGAGAAGGACGAAAAGCTGAATTCAATCAGGGCATACGCCTCTTCGTTTGCCAATACTAATAATGAACTCCTTACGAGAATAAAGAGCCTCTTAAATATATTTGAAAGGCTTATGATATCAACAGGCGAAGAGAAGTCCTATCAACAATTACAGGACAGGTTAAAGTCAGTCGAACAGAAGTCAGAACAGTACCTGAGATCAGTAGATAAACTCGTTGAGTCCATTCAACTGGATATATATCCAGGACCCATCGACTACTGGGTACCTGTAGAAAATTCAGAGAATATTTTGCGGAAGGAACAGAAGATATTCATAATGCAGATCGAGGGATTGATGAGAAGCCTGATAACAAGGATCGAGTCAGAAGAGAACAGTATCAGATGGCAACTCATAATTTTTACCATTCTCGCCTTTGTTATATCGGTACTGGTACTCCTCTCAATTGAGAGGAAACTATCCAGGATAGTACGATTCTCCTCGAAAATGAATTCAATGATTATGCGACATCAATTCGAGCCAATCAGGGTACCCGATGAGGATGAGATATCGGATCTGATAAATAATGTAAACAACCTGACCCTCGAGCTGTTGAATATACAGAAGGAGACCGAAGAGAACAGGAATCAACTGATACTTCTAAACACAAACCTGCGAAAACTCAACAGCGAACTCGAATATATAAAATCCTTCAACGAGAGTATAATAAACAGCATTAAGATATCCATTCTGGTTCTGAACGAAAAGTTACAGATAATCAAGTACAACCCTGTAAGTGAATCAATGTTAGGGCTCAATGAGGCTCAATTGCAGAAAAACTTCTGTGAGGTATTTCAGGGGATCTCGAGTGATTCCCTCAAGGAGTCGCTCAATCGTGCCCTGTATGAAAATAAAATGAGTATATTACAGGAGGTGGAGTTCAGGAGGGGCGATTCGAGACAGATACTCGATATCATTATCTCCCCATTCCTTGGTGAATCCAGAGAAATAAAGGGTATACTATTGATGATAGAGGACAGGACAGAGATAGTAAGGACAAGGAAATTACTCGAACAGAGCGAGAGGCTCGCCACCATCGGCAGGATGTCGGCACAACTCACGCACCAGATAAAGAATCCACTCTCCACTATTGGCCTCAATCTTGATATGCTCACCGAGGATATGGAATCGGGCAGTATCAACAGAGATTCATTTGTGAAAAGGATCTCGATTATAAAAGGAGAGATAGAAAATCTGATCCATCTCTCCAATGAGTATCTCAGATTTGCCAATATCTCTGATGTCGTAATTGAGGGCATAGACATAAATAATCTCATACAATCAATTGTAGACCTGTACCAGATAGAGTGTCAGAACAATAGGATATCCGTTGAGCTCAGCCTGTCAAGATCAATCCCGGAGATAAAGGGGAATAAGAATGAGTTGAAGCAGGCAATCGTAAATGTCTTTGTAAATGCAATGGAGTCATTAAAGAATGGTGGAAAGATTTTGATTAAGACATACGAATCAGAAGGGTCTGTATTCATAGAGATCAGCGATAACGGCAATGGGATTGATGAGGATATTATACCTCATATATTTGACCCCTTTTATTCCACGAAGGAGGGTGGGGCGGGGCTTGGACTATCCATATCTGCCCAGATTATTGAACAGATGGGGGGGAAGATTGCGTGCAAAAACAATCCGGATAAAGGGGTTACCTTTACCTTCCGGCTCCCTATTTAGGATCCGTACTTATCTTAAGTCGCCATACTTATCTACAGTCTGTGCAGATAAGGAGTTGCTCCATCGGGACATTGGTCTTCTTTGAAATAAACTGCAGTTGCTCTACAGGGGCGTGATATCTACCACACTTTGGACACTTAGCGAGTTCGAATCTCTTTCTCCACATCAGTCTGATCCCGTCCCTGTCCTCCATAAATATATGTCCGGTAGGACAGACCGCCACACAGGCACCACAACCTATACAGGCGTCAGATGCCTCTCCAAATGGCGGGCTTATCTTCTTCTGAGGACCCTTCCCCGTTATACCTATAGCCGAGACTCCGACAATACTCTCACAGGTCCGCACACACAGATTACAGAGTATGCACTTCCCTTTATCAGTATCCTTTTTATATCTCGGTTCAACAATTCCATATTTTCTGGCGAGGTGCTGGATCAATTCAGACTCGGGGGTCCTTGCAAGCAGCAATTCAAGTACAGTCTTTCTCACAAGATTCACATCATCAGTACTGGTGTTTACCTCTTCTACATCCTTAGAGACAGGGTACAGACAGGAGGTAACTATCCTCTTCCTCCCCCCTTTCGTTTTCACCTCCACTACACAGAGTCTGCACCTCCCATCCGAACCGAGGGACTCGTGATGACAGAGTGTGGGGATATAGAAACCATTCCTTCTTGCCACATCGAGTAGATACTCACCCTCCCTTGCCTCAACCACCTTATTGTCAATCTTAAAAGTTACCATTTCTACTCTCCTTATTCTATGGTTACTGCATCAAATCTGCAGACATCATAACATATCTGGCACTTAATACACCTGCTCTGATCTATGACATGCAACTTCTGCTTCTCCCCTGAAATACAACCAACGGGGCAGTTCCTCGCACACACCATACAACCTGTACACTTCTCATTAATGCTGATCTTGATGAGGGGCTTGCAGACCCCAGCCCGGCACTTCTTCTGCTTTATATGTTCTTCATATTCCTCTCTGAAATATTTTATTGTAGAGAGAACTGGATTGGGTGCCGACTGCCCGAGTCCACAGAGTGAACCCAATTTAATCGCCCTGCCAAGCTCTTCGAGATGCTCGATATCCCCTTCCTTCCCCTCGCCATTACAGATTCGGTCCACGATCTCATACATCCTCCTTACGCCCTCACGACAGGGGACACACTTGCCACAGGACTCCTCAACCAGGAAATTCAGGAAGTACCTTGCCACATCCACCATACAATTTCTCTCGTCCATTACGATCATCCCGCCTGAACCCATCATAGAGCCAAGCTGCGTTAGTGTATCAAAATCCACAGATGTATCGAGATACTCAGCTGGTATGCAACCACCCGATGGTCCACCTGTCTGAACTGCCTTGAACTTCTTCCCTTTCTGAATTCCACCACCGATGTCGTATATTATCTTCCTCAATGTTATCCCCATCGGGACCTCTACAAGACCGGTGTTGTTAACCTTCCCGACCAGGGAGAATATCTTTGTACCCGTACTATTCTTTGTACCAATGCTGGCAAACCACTCCCATCCGTTATTGATAATCAGTGGGACACACGCCCAGGTCTCAACATTATTCAGATTTGTGGGTTTGTCCCACAGACCCCTCTCAACGGTGTGGATATATTTTGCCCTTGGCTCACCAATCCTTCCCTCGAGTGAAGACATAAGTGCGGTGGATTCACCACAGACAAAAGCCCCACCGCCCCTGAAGATATGTATATCGAAATCAAAATCTGTTCCAAAAATGCCCTTGCCCAGAAGTCCCAGACCCTTTGCATCTTCGATTGCCTTTGTCAACCTCTTGACCGCCAATGGATATTCGTCTCTCACATAGATAAAACCTTCATTTGAACCAATAGCATATCCACCGATAATCATTCCCTCTATAATTGAGTGAGGATTACCTTCCATAAGGGACCTATCCATAAAGGCACCAGGGTCGCCCTCATCACCATTGGCAACTATATATTTTGGGGAGCCCTGTGCCTCCCGACAGGATCTCCACTTCCTGCCCGTCCTGAAGCCTCCACCTCCTCTACCCCTCAGCCCTGATTTGTCCACCCAATCTATGATCTCTTCGGGAATCATCTTCAGGGCTTTATAAAGGGCTGTATATCCACCCTGAGCGATATAGTCCTCGATACTCTCGGGGTCAATATAGCCATTCATCTTCAATACGATCTTTTGCTGCTCATAATAAAAAGGTATCTCTGAGGTAGCCACAAACTTCTTAGTCTTATCATTAGGATCTGTATAAAGTAGATTCTGAGCTAAAGTATTGGACTTCACTGTTTCTATAAGAGCCTTTACGTCCGCATCCAGATTTCTCTTACCTACTATCTGATAGAATATCTCATTTTCCCCAAAAACAACAATAGGGCCTCTTTCACAAAACCCATGACAACCCGTCTCTACCACCCTCACTCTTTCAGACAGTCCTTCATTTTTGAGAGCATCTCTCAATCTCTCAAGCACCTTCAATGCCCCCGATGAAATACAACCTGTACCACAACAGACCCTGATAGTCTTTTGATAGACCTGCTGGCGTAAGAGAAATGCTCTCTTTATCTCTTCAAGTCTCTCAATTGTCATAGTCATAATTACTTCTCCGATTTTTTATAGTCGTCTATAATATTTTTAACGATGGTCTGATTTACCTTGCCAAAGTCCTTTTCGTCAATTCTCACAAGTGGCGCAAGGGCACAGGCACCGAGACAATTCACTGTTTCAAGGGTAAACAACCCATCCTCGGTTGTGCCACCCTTTGAGACCTTCAATTCCCTCTCAAACGCCTCGAGGACACCCGGAGACCCTCGCAAATGACAGGCAGTCCCCATACACACGTGTATCGTGTGCTTCCCCCTCGGTACCAGTGAAATAGCTTTATAAAAGGTCGCAAGTTCATAACCCCTCGCAACAGGTACATTCAATTTTGTACAGATATATTTTATTGCCTCTTTGGGGACGTATCTATACTCCTTCTGAATATCCTGAAACATCCCGAGCAAATATGACTTATTGCCACCATACTTATTTATTATACTGTCGAGTTTTTCGATATCTACTTCCATAAATCCTCCTTACTTCAAAGACGAGAGTCTCTTCAACTCCTCCCACTCTCTCGTCACTCTGCTCTGTATATACTCAATATGCTCGTCTGATAGATGCCTGAATCTCCCCTGCCCCTTCAAATAGTCCCTCACAGGTCGGAGCGGTTCCGGGTTATAAGTGATGTTGTATTTGCCATCTTTTATTTCATAGAGTGGGAAAACCCCCGTCTCAACAGCCAGTCTTCCATACTTGATCGCCGTCTCGCTCGGTATTCTCCAGCCCGTGGGACAAACTGAGAGGAAATGCAGATAGGATGGGCCATTTGCCAGTTTTGCCTTCTTTACCTTCTCAATAAGATCAAATGGATAAGAAGGGCAGGCAGTGGCTACATAGGGAATATTATGGGCTGCAGCAATCTTCACCATATTCTTCTTCCAGGTCTGCTGCCCTATAGAGACCTTGCCTGCGGGTGATGTAGTGGTGGACGCCCCGTATGGGGTTGAGGAGGATCTCTGAATACCTGTATTCATATATGCCTCATTATCCACACAGATATAGGTAAACTTATGATACCTCTCCAGGGCACCTGAGAGTGCCTGAAGACCAATATCTGCGGTTCCGCCATCTCCACCTATGGCAACTATATGTACATCCTTATCGGGAATCTTCCTCTTCTTCCTGAGTATCCTGAGCCCTGCCTCTATACCCGATGCAACTGCTGCAGCATTCTCGAAAGCGACATGAATCCAGGGCAGTGTCCAGGATGTAGTAGGAAGGGGGGTGGAGATAATCTCCATACAACCGGTTGCCATAACAATGATTGTATCCCTACCGAATATCTTGAGGGCAAGCCTCAGTCCTAAAATCTCCGCACACCCCTGACAGGCCCTGTGGCCGGGTGCCGAAAATTCCTCTTTTGGTACTACATTAGGTGCAAAGATCTCAATATTTGGTAACATCATTCTCGAACTCCTATCACTTTATAATTTTGGGTTGTTGCTTCTTTTTTGCCCTTGAGGGGTCTCACTACTTTACTCGACTTTACCTCATCATATATAGAGACAAAATCCTCAGGCAGCACATCTCTCCCGCCCAGTCCAACTATATAATTAAAGAGTTTAGCCTTAATGTTATACCTGTTACACAAACTGGAAATCTCATTGAATACTGGACCATTCATACCACCCCCAGGCATCGCCCTGTCGACCACAATAATATTCTTCTTACCTTTTAATATCTCTGCCAGTTCGCTATGCGGGAATGGCCTGAAAAGTCGAACCTTAACAAGTCCACAGGAATTCTTATTTTTCTTCATCCCATCAATGGCGGTCATAATATTCTCATTGATTGAACCCATTGCCACGAAGACTGTATCTGACTTCTCAGCATTATATATCTCGATTATCCTGTATCTCCTCCCAAACATCCTGGAGTATTCTGACAATACCTCCTTTATGACTGGAAGGGAGTTTATGATTGCCTGCTCCTGGGCATATTTGGCCTCGGTATATAACTCTGGAGTTGCATAGGCCCCCATAGTCACAGGCCTGTCAGGATGAAGTGTATACAGGGGTTTATATTCAGGTAGAAAGGCATCAACCTCTTCTTGAGAAGGGAATTCTATAGGTTCAACCACATGGGAGAGCTGGAATCCATCCAGATTTACCATTACAGGGAGCAGGACTCTGCGGTCCTCGGCAATCTTGAATGCCATTATTATTGTATCCACTACCTCCTGACCATTTTCACAGAAGAGTTGTATCCAGCCTGCATCCCTCGTAGCCATTACATCAGAGTGGTCATTCCAGATAGAGAGGGGGGAAGAGAGTGCCCTGTTTGCCACAGCCATAACTATAGGCAATCTCAGACCTGAGGCTATAAAAAGGATTTCGTGCATCAACTCCAGACCCTGGGCACTCGTGGAGGTAAAGGTCCTCGCACCTGCCGCAGATGCACCGATACAGGCCGAAAGGGCGGAGTGCTCAGACTCGACGGTTACATAAACAGCATCGAGCTCACCATTTGCCACCAGTTCTGATAGATGCTCTACAATATGTGTCTGAGGCGTAATAGGATACGCGGCAATAGCCTCAACTCTCGCTAACTTTGCAGCCTCTGAAGCCGCAATCGATACCTCTATTCCTCTCTTCATTTTTCATCCTCCACCATTTTTATTGCCATTGGCCAGCACTCGTGGGCACATATACCACAGCCCTTGCAATAATTTAGGTTGGCAGTAAAATATCCATCTTCCTTCTGATAAATAGCCGCATCAGGACAGAATAGCCAGCAGACGCCACACTTGATGCACTTTGACTCGTCCCACACAGGTCTCAATGAACGCCAGCCACCTGTCTTATACTCCCTGCTTGACCCAACCTCTTCAATTACACAACCAACATTCAACTCGTGCCATTTATATTCTTCCATCGGTTTCGCCATATCACAGCTCCTTTATCTTTGTCTCCTTATAAGCCCTTCTCAGGGCTCTGATATTCTTTTCAGCGAGCCTGCCAAAGCGATCTCTAATAGGCTCTTCGATAGACTCTAAATTTATTACATCGGTAGCCTTGATAAGCGCCCCGAGCATTGTGGTATTAACGATATTTACACCCATCTCTTCCCTTGCAATGGTAGACGCATCCACTATAGCCACTCTGTACCCCTTAAATTTTTCCTGGAATTCCTCGTGGCTCTTCGAAGAATTAATGACTATAGTTCCATTCATTTTCAGACCAGAGATAGGATTGGCCACATCTATCAGGGAGGGATCAAGAATAACCACTGCATCGGGCTTGTAAATTTTTGATCTGATCCTGATAGGTTTGTCAGATATCCTTAAAAATGCCATAACGGGGGCTCCTCTCCTCTCAGGCCCAAAAGAGGGGAAGCCCTGAGCATACTTACCCTCTCCTATTGCCGAGACCGCACATATCTCGACAGAGGTAACAGCCCCCTGTCCTCCCCTACCATGAAATCTGATTTCAAGCATATTCTAACCTTCCTTCCATTGTTATCACCTGAACTCAACACCATCAGATGGTGTCAATTCAAAAGCAGGGAGATAATAACTTTTTAGCCTCCCATGTCAATAAAATTTAATTGGTATTAGAATTTGTGCATTTTTCAATTATAACAGGGATATCACAAAAGTATGAAATAAAGGTTTGAGAAAAAGCCTCCTCGTCGCTTAATACAACACTCTTCTTCAAGAATTCATATAAACGAAGGCGAATATGCAAGTCTATTTAGACTAATTTTATAACTTTTTCCAAAAATTCACTTCTGTCCAAAATATTTCAGATTTACATCATTCATAAATAAAAAATACCGATAAAACAAGCAGTTAGGACAGACTACTCCTCCTACCACAGGATAAGGTTACCCTCTACATTTCCTTCCCTCTCTCATCTTGCTGTACAATTTATATCCCCCTAAAACTCAATTGTTTATAGTCTGAGACTGCTGGCGGCGTCAAATACGAATTATTTCTTAAAGTTTTAAACTATTCAGAAAGGCCCACTAACCTTTTCTTCTTCAGGTTACTTGACGGGAAAGAGGTAGATTTTATTATTGAACGCGGCAATAGTATCATCGCTATCGAAGTTAAACTATCCCAAACGGTTACAAAGGAGGATTTCAAAAATATTACCTATCTCAAAAAAAATATTTCGAATCTGAAATACGGTTATGTCCTGTATATGGGTGATAGGATACTCCCCTTTGGTAAAAATCTCTTTGCCCTACCTATCAGTATATTTTTCTAAA
>Ga0078972_1016819_pt1 | contig 10697 bp, 11 predicted proteins | sample YelNatPaOPGAMG01_FD_67568 | JGI IMG/M metagenome (GOLD analysis project Ga0078972, IMG submission 67568) | Hot spring thermophilic microbial communities from Obsidian Pool, Yellowstone National Park, USA - OP-RAMG-01 (SPADES assembly) (version 2) | ecosystem: Environmental > Aquatic > Thermal...
CTCTTTGGCCACATCGGTGCCTGTTACACCCATCGCAATGCCTATGTCTGACTTTTTGAGTGCGGGCGCATCATTAATCCCATCTCCAGTCATTGCAACAACGAGCCCCTTCTTTTTAAGCGCCTCCACAATCTTTATCTTGTGCTCTGGGCTGACCCTGGCGTAGATGGAAACTTTGTCTATGACAGAATCAAGCGAACCGAGCGAATCAATCTCATCGCCTGTTAAGACACCTTCTGATTCTATTCCAAGCTGCCTCGCTACGGCATGAGCGGTTTGCTTCTGGTCCCCAGTTATCATAACCACTCTGATTCCTGCATCCTTGCACTTTTCAATTGCCGAGAATACCTCAGGCCTCGGCGGGTCCATCATCGCCTGGAGCCCAACAAATGTTAGCTCAGATTCAGCATTTTTCTTTATCGCTTCGTTCAGCTTAGTTCCCTTGAATTCTCTGAATGCGAAAGCCAGAACCCTGAGCGCTTGGAAACTGAATTCTTCATTTGCCTTTAAAATCTCGTCCCTGTGCCTCTTTGTCAGTTTAAACTCCTTCCCATTTATCATTATCTTGGAACATCTTCTAATGACTATTTCCGGGGAGCCCTTCACGCAGGAGAGTATCCTCTTCCTCTTCAAATCCAAGTGGAGAGTGCTCATCATCTTCCTCTCCGACTCAAACGGGATTTCACCTACCCTTGGAAGGTCTTCACTCAAACTTCTCTTAGAAATTCCGAGCTTTGCAGCACTCACTAGAAGGGCAATCTCTGTTGGGTCCCCGTTTATTCCATTCTCTATGTCAGCATCGTTGCAGAGGGCTCCTATCTCTAGGAGGAGCTTTGAATCTCTGCTTACTTCAGAAATTTTCCCATCTGTTTTATAGCCCTCCCCTGAAACCTCTGCTGTTTTTCCGTCAACAAAAATCTTTCTGACAGTCATCTCGTTGCAGGTCAGTGTGCCTGTCTTGTCAGTGCATATTACATTCACGCAGCCGAGTGTCTCCACAGCAGGCAGCTTCCTTACAAGGGCGTTCCTCTTTGCCATCCTGTGCACTCCGAGTGCCAGCGCGATTGTAACTATGGCAGGAAGCCCCTCTGGAAGGGCTGCTACTGCCAGGGCAACTGAGTTTATCAAAATCTCCACAAAAATTGGGGTTGAAAATACTGCGAGGTCGAGGCTGACTATCATCCTGAATATCTCTGAATTCCTCAGAATCTGCGCTACAAGAACGAATGCACATATTCCGAGAATAAGATAGCTGAGCAAAATGCCCATTCTCTTAAGCCGCTTCTGGAGAGGGGTTATGTCCTCGTCAGGATTCTGAATTAGGCGGGCTATCTTTCCAACCTCTGTGTTCATACCTGTTGAGGTGACCACAGCCGTGCCTCTTCCCCTGACAATTATTGTTGAAGAATAAACCATGTTCTTCCTCTCTGCGAGGGGGATTGCTTCGGGCAGCTGCTCAGTCGTTTTAGAAACTGGCATCGATTCTCCGGTCAGGGACGCTTCCTGAGTTTCCAGGTTTACTGCTTCAATAAGGCGCGCGTCTGCCGGCACGACCATTCCCGCCTCGAGAATTATAATATCGCCAGGCACAAGTTCAGAAGCATCCACCTCCTCCTTCTTTCCATCCCTGATTACAATTGCCTTCTTGCCAGCCAGCTTCTTCAACTCCGCAATGGCTTTTTCAGCCCTGTATTCCTGCACAAAGCCTATGATGGCGTTCAGTATGAGTATTGCTAAGATGGCTATTGCATCTAAATACTCGCCCAGAATGAAGGAGATTAAAACTGCAACTATGAGAATTATTATTATAACATCCTTAAATTGCTCCAGGAATATTGCGAGGGGACTCCTGCGCTTCTCCTCCTCCAAAACATTCCTTCCCGATATTTTCAGACGGCTCTGAACTTCTGAACTGCTCAGGCCAGCCGCTGATGTCTTCAACTGCAAGAGAACTTCCTCAACTGTCTGCGCATGGGAGAAATCCGTCAAACCACCACCTCTTACATTCCAATTTTTTTATAGTTATTAAAAAGTTTTCGCTTATAAGAATGCTTATAAACAACGAAGTTCAAGAATTTAAAGCCCAAAATTTTTCCATATTCAAAAATTATATAAATGTGGTAATAAAAAATGAGGGGAGGAAGCATTGATGGCCGCATATGGCTGCCGGGGATCTAATTTGACTGCTGGAAAGGATGAGGAGCACAGGACAACTCTGAGGGCGTTTTTCCTGGTGATACTGTGCACGATTTTTACATCGGCAGGCCAGATTCTATACAAGATTGGCGCTTCAAGACTTTCACTCAACCCAATCTTAATAATAAGAAATACCCCGTTACTCTTGGGCATGCTTTCATATGTGATAGGCGCCTTTCTCTTGATACTTGCCCTGCGCGAGGGCGAACTCTCAGTCATTTACCCGATAATCTCAACTGGATTTGTCTGGGTCAGCCTATTCTCAGCCAGGCTTTTTATGGAACGGATAACGCTCCAAAGGTGGATGGGCATCTTTACGATAATACTCGGTGTCGTTCTGATGGGGATTGGGAGCAGGGCCCCCGTTCAGAATAGAGAGGCAGAAAAAAGCCATCGGAGGATGATTGGAAAATGATTATAATCCCAATCCTTCTGGTGATTCTTGGCACCATAATTGGATCATTCGGCGCGCTCATGCTGAAACTAGGCTCCTCAGTTAGAGAATCAAACCTTCTGAAAAACTGGCGGCTAATACTCGGAGTGCTCTTGTATGGGCTCTCAACTGTTCCATTCGTAATTGCTGTAATGCAGGCGCCCCTCTCGATAATATATCCAATCACCTCAGTATCCTACATCTGGACCATGCTTCTCTCTTCAAGGTTTTTGGGAGAGAAAATGAACGCATGGAAATATGCTTCAATGATAGTTATAATCCTCGGGGTCATACTCATAACCACATCCTAAATATTGGGGGAGAACAAGATGAAAACCAGACAGAGAATTGCTGAAACAATCGTGATATCCTTGGGCGGTTCAGTAATAGTTCCTGAGGAGATTGACACAAAATTTCTCAAGGATTTCAGAAGGATAATACTTGACTATGTGAAGAAGGGCATTCATTTTATAATAATCTGCGGAGGAGGGATGACCTCGCGCAAATACATCAGGGCGGCCCACGAAATATCAGGCGCCAGTGCAGTTGAGGAGGACTGGATAGGCATAAGGGCAACCCAACTTAACGCGCAGTTGGTTAGGGCAATGTTCGGAAGGATGGCCCACCCTGAGATAATTGTTAATCCAAACAAGAAGTTTAAGCCACGCGAGAGGATAATAGTTGCAGCGGGCTACCTTCCCGGCTCCAGCACCGACTATGATGCCGTCCTACTAGCCAAAAACTTCAAAGTAAAGAGGATAATAAACATAAGCAACATCGACCACGTCTATGACAAGGACCCGAGAAAGTTTTCAGATGCCAGGCCAATCAAAAATATCTCGTGGAATGAATTTATAAAGATGGTTGGCACAAAGTGGAGCCCCGGGCTGAACGCACCGTTTGACCCTGTGGCGAGCATTCACTGCATGAAGAGCGGCATCAGAGTTGATATAATTGGGAAGGACATAAAAAATATCAGAAGGGCAATCTTGGGAAATAATTTCAAGGGCACTACCATCTCTAATTAGTCCTTCTCAGAAAATCCTCAGGCCGGATTCCGAGAGCGACTTTATCCTCTTGTTGTATTCGTCTATGTTACTCTGAATCGCTGCAATTTCCTCATCATTCAACTTTGAGAACCTTCCCTGCCTCTTCAAATATTCGAGGACTGAAGTTTTTACAACGGGCTCCTTAGTAATCTTTAATACACCGTCCTCAATCTCATACAGCGGAGTTACTCCAGAGGAGAACGCTAATTTTGAAATCTCAACCGCCTGGTTTGTAGCGGTCTTCCAGCCGGGCGGGCATGGAGATAAGACCTGTATATAACTTACTCCGTCCTTTGTGAACGACTTTTTGAGCTTGTTTCTGAAGTCAATAAACTCTGAGAGGTTTGCAGTTGCTACATAACAGCCGTGCGAAGCCATTATAAAAGGCATGTCCTTCGGATTCTGCATCTTTCCGTGAATCTTAGAGCCGTGGGGACTGGTTGTCGTGGATGCAAACTTCGGCGTTGCGCCGCTCCTCTGAATGCCAGTGTTCATGTAAGCCTCGTTATCATAGCAGAGGTAGGTGAACTTATGCCCACGCTCAGCAGCCCCACTCAGGGCCTGAAGCCCTATGTCAAATGTGCCCCCATCCCCTCCAATCACGAGGATATTCACCTCGTCTCTTTTTCCAATCCTTCTGAGGGCAGCGTCAATGCCTGAGGCGACTGCTGCTGCGTTCTCAAAAGCAACATGTATCCAGGGAACCCTCCAGGCAGTTTCAGGATATGGGGAGCTTACAACCTCCATACAGCCGGTGGCGCTCACAACAATAGTTTTCGGACCTGCTGCTTTTAGCGCGTGTCTTAGGATTATTGCAGCGCCGCATCCAGCACATGCCCTGTGCCCCTGAGCGAAGTACTCCTCCTCTTCAAGCCCCATTATCATTTTTTCTCACTCGCCTTTTCCTCTGAAATTACAATCTTTTCAAGCCCCTCTGCCCACCTGTCATGACCAGACCCTCCGAATCCAAGTTTTATCCTGTTGATCCTGTGGCAGTAGGCGCACTCGGCAATCTTATAATGAAAGTAGTGCTCAAACTCCGATTTCCACTCCTCAACTGGAATTTTCTTGTTGCAGTAAAAGCATAAACTCTGCAGCCTCTCCTCCCTTAAAATGTGTTTTTCCATTAAAATCACTGCAAAATCCAGTTCTCTCGAGTGTCTGTGCTCTCTGCAATTTTAAACGCCTTTTTTATCATTTCAGGCGTTATGTCCATCCCGCCAAGCCCTGCTATTGCTGAGGAGACCTTCTTGTCCGGAAGGACTGCTCTAACTTCATTCACGACAGCGCCTCCAAGCCCCGGGCTGAGGTTCCTGTCAATCACGCAGATTCCTTTAAGATTCTCTGCTGCTTTGACAATCTCCCTTGCCGGAAATGGCCTGAGCGCCTTTATCCTTATCATGCCATACTTCTTTCCCTCTTTCCTCATCTCATCCACAACATGCCTGACAGTGCCGCAAACTGAGCCCATGGCCAGCACTGCATATTTTGCATCCTCCATCATGTAAGTATCTATGAGCCCGTCTCCGTAGCCCCTTCCGAATTCCTTCTTAAATTCAGAGTTGACCCTTTTTATCTCGGCTGCAGCGCGCCTCATCGCATCCTGCTGCATCCTTCTGAATCCGGCGAATGTGTTCGGGAATGCTATCGGGCCGAAGCTTTTGGGATTTTCCACATCCAGAAAGTCCTCCGGTGCATATTTCGGAAGGAACGAGTCAACTTTTGCCTGTTCGGGAATCTCAACCGGTTCAAATACATGCGACAGGGTGAAGCCGTCAATGCACACCATAACTGGAAGGCGCACATTTCTGCTCTCCGCAATCTTAAATGCCATTATAGTTGTGTCAAGTGCTTCCTGTCCCGACTCGGCGTAGAGCTGAATCCATCCCGAGTCCCTCTCTGAAACTGAGTCCTGCTGGTCGTTCCAGATGTTAATTGGGGCTGAGAGGCTCCTATTCGCCACCGCCATCACAATTGGAAGGCGCATTCCAGATGCTATAAAGAGGACTTCATGCATGAGGGCAAGACCCTGCGAGGCCGTGGCAGTAAACACCCTCGCTCCTGCTGCTGAGGCACCAACTGCCGCGCTGAGGGCACTATGCTCTGACTCGGCGTGGATCATCTCAGCATCCAGGAGCCCGTCGCTTATCATTGAGGCGAGGTTCTCAACTATGTGGGTCTGCGGCGTTATAGGATACATCGGGATAACCGCAGGCCTGCATAGGGCTGCGCCCCTTGCAATCGCCTCACTTGCCTCCATTACTCTCTTTTCATTTTTCATTTTTCCAGTCCTAAACAGTTGACTTGGTGGAGGACTCCCAATCCTTAAGTTCCTTTTCCTTTATCCTTCTCTCCCTCAGCAGCATCACCTGATGGGGAATCAGGAGGATGTCCTCCTTTTCAAATGTGAGCTCCGGATTTTTTATATTGCCGGCGTAGAGCTCTATCTTTCCTTTCATCTTGTCATATTTCAGCATCAGAACTCCTCCGAACTCTGCAGCGTGCCTCTCGCTAAGCTTCTGCGAGAACCTTGAGACCGCTTTTTCTGTATCTTTCTCCTCAGCCAGTATCTCCTTCAGCGTAACCTCATCATTCCTTGCATCCTGCTTCAGCTTCTCCAGCATTTCCTTTTTCATATTCTTTCACCCTTTTTATTTTTCCTCCTTCTGCATAGTTATCGCCTTTACTGGGCAGACCGAGGCGCAGATTCCGCACCCTTTGCAGTAATCATAATCTATCTCAAAATAGCCATTTGAATTTTTTCTTATCGCAGCGTCCGGGCAGAAGGTCCAGCAGAGCCCGCATCTGGTGCACTTGCTGCTGTCAATGACGGGCCTCTCGCTCCTCCAGTTTCCTGTCTTGGTGGCGGATGTAGAACCTGGGCTTCTTATTACTCCGCCAGGAGTAAGCTCAATTCCGTTTATGACTTCTCTTTTCTCCTTAGATTTTCCCTTTCTCATTTTTTAATCATCCCGACGCATAGTTCGTACGCCTTCCTAACTGCTGTCCTGTTCTTCTCCAGCATCTTTTCATCACTGAAGATCTCAGGCAGTGATTCCTCAACTGCCTCTATTGAGACCTCTTTTGTGAATGCTGAAAATGCTGCAACTATGGCAGTGTTAACTATGTCTGCCCCGAATATCTCCCTGGCTATGCTGCTTATGTCTGCCTTAAAGAATTTGATTCCCCCTTTCCTTCCGAGGGGGATATTCTGAGATGTGTTTACTATCACAGCCCCTTTCTTTTTGGCAATTGCGTCAAGATCTACCATTGGAAGAAGTGTTGAATCCAGCACAAGGGCATAATTAGGATAGTAGACCTGGCTTTTCAGGGTTATTTTCTCATCAGAAATCCTGCAGAAGGCGCTCACAGGCGCCCCCCTCCTCTCAACCCCGAAGCTCGGGAATGCTTGGCTATACCTCCCGTTCCTGAATGCCGCCTTTGCGAGGAGCTCTGCAGCAGTAACTGCACCCTGTCCTCCCCTTCCATACACTGCGATTTCAATGAGCCCATTCATAACTACCGCCAGCCAATAACCTTTTGAAAGCATTTTAGCAGCTATCTTATAAATCTTTCTTTAAAATAAGAGCACAATTTAGCAAAGCTTTTAAATAAATGCCAGATTTTCATGGAAAAGGTGGTCTTATGATATTGGGAATAAACTTTTACAAAATCTCGGCTGAGAGCAAGAGGACTTCTATTCAGGGAAATCTTAAAGTGAACAGCAATGTTCAGATAAAATCAGTTGAGAATGCTGAAATCAGTGGCAACCCTAAGAGCAGTGGAGGACTGAAGATCCAGTTCACATTCAAGACAACATACACTCCAGACATTGGCACCATAGAGTTGGACGGGGAGCTAATTGCTGTAGAGAAGAAGGAGGTTGCTGAGAACGCTATTAAGGAGTGGAAGAAGAGCAAGGCCTTAGTTAAGGATATTCTGAAAGAGGTTATGGACTCTATACTTGCGAGGGCAACAGTGGAGGCAGTTGTCCTAAGCAGGGAGGTCGCGCTTCCTCCCCCAATTCCTTTCCCCAGAGTTAATGAGCAGCAGCCAGTTCAGAAGGACCAGAATGACAATTATATCGGATAGAATCTCTAAGATATTGCCTATTTTCTTTTTTTAACAAATCTATTTAAATAGTTGTATAATTATTATCTCTTTATATTAATAAAACACTTATCATTACTAAGTGTTAAGGGTGAAAAAATGGCCGATGAAATCAAGTTGAAGGTTGCTGAAGCCCAGCAGGAAGATGTAAATCGAGGAATTGTCAGAATAGATGCAGATTCCAGAAAGGCACTTGGATTAAAGCCAGGGGATGCAGTAGAGATTGAAGGCGGAAGAAAAACAGTTGCCATGGTGGACAGGGCATACCCTGGGGATGAGGGGCTTGGTATAATAAGGATGGACGGCGTTACCAGAAGAAACGCTCAGACCAGCGTAGGCGAGATAGTCAGAATTAGAAAGATTGAGGTTAAAGAAGCCAAGAAGATAATTGTGGCGCCCGCCAAGAAGGAAATGGAACTAAGAGTATCAACTCCCAACATATTCAGGGACGCCCTGATCGGAAGGTATGTTCTGAAGGGGGATGTTATTATTCCCACCTGGACAGGCTCCAGGAGAAACCTATTCACAGAATCAATAAATTCATTTTCTGACGAGGTCACTGAGGCGCTGAGGCAGCTGGACAGCTTCAGCGCATTTCCTCTAAGCTTTGGAAACATACCACTAATGATTGTTGATACAGTTCCAAAAAAGGCAGTTCAGATAACTGAGCTCACCGAGATTCAGATAAGCCCCAGGGCAGTTGAGGTCTCAGAGACAAGAATAGCAGAGGTCTCATATGAGGACATAGGCGGTCTCTCCAATGAGATAAAAAAAGTCAGAGAGATGGTTGAGCTTCCTCTAAAACATCCTGAAATCTTTGAACGCTTAGGCATAGAGCCGCCAAAGGGAGTTCTCCTGCACGGGCCTTCGGGAACTGGAAAGACATTGATTGCAAAGGCTGTTGCAAACGAGACGCAGGCTCACTTCATCCCTATAAACGGGCCTGAGATAATGAGCAAGTTTTACGGGCAGAGCGAAGAAAACCTCAGAAAGAAGTTTGAAGAAGCCGAGGCAAATGCTCCCTCAATAATCTTCATAGACGAGATTGACGCAATAGCCACGAAGAGGGAAGAGAGCAAGGGCGATGTTGAGAGGAGGGTAGTTGCCCAGCTCCTCGCACTCATGGACGGGCTTAAGTCCAGAGGCAAGGTAGTAGTAATCGCAGCAACTAATTTTCCCAACTTAATAGACCCAGCGCTCAGGCGTCCTGGAAGGTTTGATAGGGAGATAGAAATCGGGGTTCCGAATGCTGACGCCAGATATGAGATTCTCCAGATTCACACGAGAAACATGCCACTAGCAGAGGATGTGGACCTGCGCGAGATAGCAGATGTTACCTACGGCTTTGTAGGAGCGGACCTGGAAGCACTTGCAAAGGAGGCTGCAATGATTGTGTTAAGAGGGATTGTTCCCGAACTTAAGGCAAAGGAGGACGAGCCGCTCCCTCAGGAAGTGCTTGAAAAGTTAATAGTCAGGCAGAATGACTTCAAAGATGCCCTCAAGGTGGTAAGGCCGTCTGCGATGAGGGAGGTGCTTGTTGAGATTCCAAAGGTAAAATGGGAAGATATTGGGGGATTAGAGAGTGCAAAGCAGGAGCTCAAGGAGGCAGTAGAATGGCCATTCAAGCATCCGGATGCATTTAAGAGAATGGGAATAAGGCCTCCGAGGGGAATCCTTCTTTATGGGCCTCCGGGAACTGGAAAGACATTGCTTGCAAAGGCGGTTGCAAACGAATCAAAAGCAAATTTCATCCCTGTCAAGGGCCCTGAACTCCTGAGCAAGTGGGTTGGAGAGTCAGAGAAGGCAGTCAGGGAGGTGTTCAAAAAGGCGCGGCAGAACGCTCCTGTAATAGTATTCTTTGACGAGATTGATGCCCTGGCTCCCAGGAGAGGCTCAAGTTCTGACTCGCAGGTAACAGACAGGATAATAAACCAACTGCTAACTGAGATTGACGGGCTGGAGGAACTGCACGATGTAGTAGTTATTGCATCAACAAATAGGCCGGACATAATGGACCCAGCGCTTCTCAGGCCAGGAAGGTTTGACCGCCTCATACTGATAGAGGCACCCGACGAGAAGTCGCGTCTTGAAATATTTAAAATACACACCAAAAATATGCCCCTCGCTAAGGATGTCGACTTGGCCGAGTTTGCTAAGAAGACAGAGGGCTATGTTGGCTCTGACATAGAAGCAGTGTGCAGGGAGGCGGCAATTCTCGCACTTAGAATGGACCTGAATGCAAAAGAGGTAACTGCACAGAACTTCAAGGATGCGCTGAAAAAGGTGCCGCCATTGATAACTCCTGAACTGGCCAAGGCATACAAAGATTTCAAAGAGGTTGCCAAGCTGGCCTATGCGAAGGAGAAAAAGAAGAAGGAGAAGGAGGAGAGCCCCGGCTACTTCGGATGAGATGAGAGCAGTAATAATCGGAATGCCCGGTTCTGGAAAGGGAACCCAGGCAGAGATGCTGGCAAAACATTACGGAATAGTCCACATCTCTACTGGGGAGATTTTCAGGTCAGAGATTGAGCACAACACAGACCTTGGAAAAAAGGCGTCTGAACTCATCAGCAAAGGAAAACTTGTGCCTGATTCAATTACAAACAGCATAGTCCTTAAAAGATTGTCTCTTCCCGAATGCAAAAACGGCTTCATCCTTGATGGATACCCGAGGAATATGGCGCAGGCGCAGTTTCTGGACCGCAGGATAGGCATTGACCTTGCAATCCTCATCTCATTAGAGGATGAGACAGCGAGGCAGAGAATACTTGGAAGGTATTATTGCCCCGCATGCTCAGCCGCTTACAACATCTTCACAGGCCCAAAGCCAAAGAATGACCTAACCTGCGACAGGTGCGGCATCCGGCTTGTGAGGCGAAATGATGATTCAGAAGAATCCTTCTGGCACA
>Ga0078972_1016821_pt1 | contig 10694 bp, 8 predicted proteins | sample YelNatPaOPGAMG01_FD_67568 | JGI IMG/M metagenome (GOLD analysis project Ga0078972, IMG submission 67568) | Hot spring thermophilic microbial communities from Obsidian Pool, Yellowstone National Park, USA - OP-RAMG-01 (SPADES assembly) (version 2) | ecosystem: Environmental > Aquatic > Thermal...
GAGGAGCACTTTATTCATTATCTCAACAAGAGTGGAGTGAAGGGAATCTTTCTTGTCCCTGCATCGAGCACAAGGCATGCGCAATCTTTGCACTCCGGTATGCCTATAGTACTTCTTGACAGGAGCATTCGGGGTGCTGATTTGCCACTTGTGGCCACAAACCACTATCAGGGAGCAAGGATTGCCGTTTCATATTTGCTGCAGAAAGGGAGGCAACGAATTGCCTTTGTGGGTGGACGAAGGGATGTCAACGTTTACGAAGAGCGGTTTCGGGGGTACAGGGATGAACTTTCCGAGAGAGGTTTTGAAGTGGATCCCAATCTTATCGTCGAAGGTGATTTCTCTTTCCATGGAGGGTATCATGCTATTGATGTTCTCCTTACCAGAACGCGCTCTTTTGATGCTATTTTTGCAGCGAATGACTTAGTTGCCCTTGGTGCCATTGAGCGATGTCAAGAGAAGGGTATCCGTGTTCCTGATGAAGTTGCTGTTGTGGGCTTCGATGACATCTGGTTATCTCGGCTATCACATCCCCGTTTGACTACCGTTCGGCAACCGGTATATGAGCTTTGCAGGGAAGCAATGGTGGTGCTTCTTGAGTCTCTGAACAGGGGGGTGAGACCGGAGCTTCGACTGCTTGAGCCTCAGCTTGTGATTCGGGAATCCTGTTGAGTGTGGCCCTTGGAAGTCTCAGGAACACAATACTTTAGGAGGAGTTGGCTATGAAGAGAGGATCATGGTGGTTCTTTGTGATTCTTGCGTGCGTGGCGGGACTTTCCCTGAGTGGGATGGCATTTGCCGAGGAAATTCGTGTCGCGATTCAGAGCTTCGCCCACGAAGCCCTCAAGCCCTTTATTGAGCAGTTTGAAACCCAGACTGGCATCAAGGTCATTCTTGAATCTATGCCTTCTTCAGGAACGGATGCTCTGACGAAGCTCACCACGTACTACAGAGCCGGCCAGAGCCCGTACGATGTTGTGAGTGACGCGGATGAGGCTTCACCAGCTTTTGCCCGCGCCGGCTGGCTTGAACCACTCAACGATGTTTTGCCCCCCGATTTCTTTGACGATTTCCCGCCCAGCATGCTGGAATCCGAAAAGGTCTGGAACTGGCTTGACGATAAAGTATACCGGGTCCGGCACAGCTTTGAATTCGGGTATTTCTTCTACAGGAAAGACTGGTTTGACGAGATGGGCCTTTTGCCCCCGGCAACCTGGGAAGAGATGGTGGACATCGGGAAGAAATTCACTGCCCAAGGAAAGATTGGTGTGGAGGACGCACTGAGCAAACCTGCGCTCCTTTACGTGTACGTCGCGTATCTCACCATACAGGCAGGAGGGAATCCCTTCGCTTTTGACGAAGGATTCAAAACGGCGGTCAAGTTCATTCACGACATGATTTACGAGTACCAGGTGTTCCCCAAGGAGGCGCTGAACAAGAACTACGATCAAATCAACGAGGACTACATGAACGATCGGGTAGCCATGATGCGGCAGTGGCCGTACTTCTACAGTGTAACTCGAAGCAATACCGAGTGGTACCGTGAAGGAAAAGCCGAGATTGCGTTACCTCCACGGGGACCGGTAAGCAATGCGTCCTGGGCTGGAGGCTGGGGATGGGAGATCCCGAAATTTGCCAAAAACAAAGAAGGAGCGAAAAAATTCATTCAGTTCATTCTCTCGAAGGAAATAGCCCCAAAACTCGCCCGAGCAAACAGCTGGTTCATGAATCCTCGCTACTCGGTTATGGCAGAGCTGGGTGACGAGGGCCTTGCGAAGTACATGAAGTGGTACAGCGACAACAACGTTCCGGCTCCTCGTCCATATCATCCACGTGTCGCAGAGGCGCAGAATATCGTTGATGACGTTGTCTCCGCGTACCTCATCGGTCAGATGACGCTTGAGGAGGCTGTCGAGCAAGGAAAGAAGATGATGGCTGAGCTCGGAGAATAACAGCCTTCTCCCGCCCTGGTGAGCGTTCTGGTACCAGGGCGGGAGAGGTCGAAAGGAGTGGCAAAATGCTGTGAGAACTTTTGGAATTTCCCGAAAAAGGCTGTACTACGCCCTGGTCCTCATCCTCCCGGCACTGGTTCTCCGTTTGTTCACCTCTCTGTATCCTGTGGTGTACACAGTTTACCTGGCTTTCTTTAAGGTGAACCCTATTATTGGCGTGCACACGTATGCTGGGTTAGCGAATTTTCAGAAGATGGTTTCGGATCTCGTTGTTCGGGAAAGCGTGTTTTTTACCGTCTTTTTTACGTTTCTTTCTATCGCTTTCCAGACCTCACTCGGCCTTCTCGTGGCGTTGTTGCTCAACAAGCGCTTCACCCTGAGGTATTTTGCACGGACCATTAACCTTATCCCCTGGGCAATTCCGATGATCGTTGTGGCTTTGGGTTTCCGTTGGATGTTCGACAGCGAATACGGCATTATCACCGACCTGATCGCCCGTATCATCGGTTTTCGTTTTGCCTGGCTCATCCATCCCTGGGGAGCTCGATGGGCGATTGTTCTTGCCAATGTCTGGAAGAACACGCCTTTTGTGGCTATTCTTTTCCTTGCCGGCCTCCAGAGCATTCCTTTAGAACTCTACGAGGCAGCACGGGTTGATGGCGCTTCTTCCTGGCACTGTTTCCGGTATATTACCATCCCCTTTCTTGCTCCTGTCGTCATGACTACGGTACTTTTCTTCACCGTATGGTACCTGGCGACGTTCGACATCGTGTATGGTATGACAGGGGGCGGTCCTGGTTTTTCCACGGCCATCATGTCGTACAAGATTTACCAGGAGACCTTTTCTCACATGAACTTTGGGTATGCTTCGGCGTTAAGTATTCTACTCTTTTTCCTCGTGGGTATCCTGGGGATTGTTTTTCTCCTGCTTTCGAGGCGGGTTGAGATTCTTTTGTGATGGAGAGGAGTCGATCGCCATGGATTTTGAAGACAGGCGAACAAACCTTCTGGTCACCTATGTTCTGCTTGTGCTCTATGTTTTTGTTACCCTTTTCCCTTTTTACTGGATTTTCATTTCTTCGGTGACCCCGAAGCACAAGCTTTTTTCTATTCCCCCACTGTATTTCCCCCGGTACTTCACCATGGAGAATTTCTCACGCATGATCAACAACATCCCCTTCTACGCGTATTTGCGCAACTCCCTCTGGTTCTCGCTTTCTTCGAGCGCTATTTCGGTGCTTTTGAGTTTTTTTGCTGCATATGCTTTTGCCCGCATTCGTTTTCGGGGAAGCAATGTTTTGTTGTTGCTCTTCCTCATGAGCATTGCTCTTCCGCCTATCACAACGGTGATTCCTCTTTACGAGCTCTATGGCCGGGTCAATCTTCTGAACAGAATTGAGGGCATGGTTGTGGCCATGTCAAGCCTCATTACCCCCTTCACCATATGGGTCCTTATTGCTTTCATCAAACAGGTACCGGTTGAGATTGAAGAAGCAGCTGCTATCGATGGTGCGGGCTTCTTTCGCATCCTCTTTCGTATTTCCCTCCCCCTTATTCTCCCTGCTGTTGGGACCATGTTCGTCATCAATTTCATCACGAGCTGGAACGAACTTCTGTATCCTCTGGTGTTTGGAGTTGACGCAAAGAGTAAGACCCTGACCGTTGGTTTAACCGAAGTCGCTCTGGAATCCACAGCATATGGGAAACCCTGGGACCTCATGAGCGCACTCAGCGTGGTGATGATTATCCCGGTGGTGGTTCTCGTTATCATCTTCCAGAGGACCATCGTCGAAGGTTTGACTCGAGGAGCTATCAAGTAGGAGGATACCATGATTGTGCCCAACCTTTCCCTGGACGAGAAAAAAAGGTTTCTGCAACGGTTTTGGAGAAGGGAAGAAAGGGGGCCGGTGTTTTACATCGGTTCTCCGGCAAGGAACGCCTTTCAGGGAAATACCCTGCCGTCCTTTGAGGAATTGCTGAACCTCGAGCTTTCTCGCCTTATGGCTCGCCGACACATTCTCGATTTCGACATCCCTGCGCTCCGAACAGATTTCGGTACCGGAATTTTCCCTTCGGCCTTTGGCTGTCCCCTGCGGTATGAGGAAGGTCGGTATCCGTGGAGTGAGCCAATCATCTTTGACGACCCCAGTGCCGTTTACCGTTTGCGAAAGCCTTCGGTGACGGATGGCCTGCTCGGGAGGGTTCTGGAGTTTACCCGCTTTGCTGTCCAGCGCACAGAGGGAAAGTTTCCAATCAAGATGACTGACCTTCAGGGACCGCTGGACATCGTGTACCTTCTCTGGGAGAGCAACAGTTTTTTCCTCGCACTCTTCGACGCTCCTCAGGCTGTGCACCATCTCTTGAACATCGTTACTGAACTTCTCATAGAGTTCGTCAAAGCCCAGAAAACTCACGCCCTGGGCGCAGAATTCATCCCCTGTCATCTCCCTCACTATATTCCCTGGGGGGAAGGCATCTGTGTGAGCGAAGACCTCCTGGCACTTCTTTCTCCGGATCTCTACAGAGAATTCGCTCTGCCATACCTGAACGCTCTGTCTGATGAGTTTGGGGGAATTTTTATTCACTCCTGCGGGAACTTCACGCAGAACCTCGATGTCCTTTGTGAGGTACGGGGACTGAAAGGCGTAGATTTTGGGGCAACCGAAACGCCTTTTGAGAATGTCGTGGCCAAGCTTGGAGGGAAAGTTGTGCTTTCTCCCCATCTCGGGCTCAACAAGGATATCCACTTCTTCACCGTCACCGAATACCTCTTCCACCTCAAGAAGGTCGGGCAACACACTCCCTTTCTGTACATTCTCGTGGATACCACGAACTCACTTCTCGGGCACGATATGTGCTGGCGTCCTGAAGAACTTGAAGCAATATACACCGTTTTTGCATCCTGGGGTGATGGTCATGGGGAGTAGAGCAAGAGCTCGGGCGGCCTTCTTTCTTGAACCAACAGATCGTATTCCCCACTGGGAGTTTCTGGCCAATCCTGAATTTGAGCGCCGGTTAACGGGGATAGATCCCGAAATCCATCCTCAGAAGGCCCGTCTTAGAACCCTGGAGCTTTTGGCCATCGATGTGGAGATTCCACCCCGCACGGATGCACCACCCCGTTTTCAGACCCTTGAGGATGGGACGGTGGTCAACGTTCGGGGAAAGGTCGTGAGTCGCTGGGGCGGTGGAACAACCTGGGAGTGGGATCACGGGTCGAGGTTCACTTCTATCGAGGAGGTTTTACGTTTTGACCCGGTCAGTACGTTTCTTGAGCAGCCATCTGAAGAAATCTCCGAGGATATCGATCCCCTCCAGCGGTTCCTCCATCTCCCCCTCGAGGAAATGGCCAGGAAACTGAACGAGGACTTCCATTATCTGCAGGATCTCGTTGGAGAGCGGGCGCTCGTTCCAGGACACTATTACCGTACTCTTCTGATGTGGCCGTTGATGCTTTTTGGTTGGGAACATTTTGCGGAACTTGCGTATCTCTACCCTGCTGAATTCCATCGCATCTGGAAGGGGTTTGCAGAAATCTCTTTAAAAGTCACCTCTGCCTTTGCTCTCACTGACATCGAAGTTTTTACGAGTCACGATGACCTCTGTACCTCTCGTGGCCCAATTTTTAATCCGAAATGGTACAGACAACACCTGTATCCCTACTACGAAATGATCTGGGAACCCCTGAAGCAAAAGGGGAAGAAGGTGATTTTCATCTCTGACGGGAAGATCGACGAGGTCATTGACGACGTTTTAAGCTGTGGCGCTGACGGGTTTTTTGCCGAAAGCTATACGGACCTCGAAGGTTTGAGCAAAAAGTACGGTCAAACCAAGGTTATGTTTGGCAACATCGACGGAAGGATTCTCGAGGCCGGGACAAGGGAAGACATTGCCAGGGAGGTCGAACGTTGTACCCGCTTTGGGAAAGAATGTCCTGGGTACTTTTACAGCGTTTCGAACCACCTGACGCACACAATTCCTCCCGAGAACATTTTCTATTACTTTGCGATTTGCGAAGAACTGGGAAGGCGATGAGCTACGAGGAGGGTTTAAGCCATGTATCTCCATTTTGTGAGCCACACCCACTGGGATCGGGAATGGTATGAGACCTTTGATGCCTTTCGATTTCGTCTGGTGAGGTTAATTGACCGACTTCTTGCAATTCTTGAGAAGGACCCGAGTTATCGGTATTTCCTCCTGGATGGACAAACGATCGTTCTTGAGGACTATCTGGAAATTCAGTCCCATCACGAGGAAAGGCTCCGGAGGCTTATCGAGGAGGGGAGGATTTTCGTCGGTCCCTGGTATGTTCTGACCGACGAATTCCTTGTCAGCGGTGAAACCCATATTCGGAACCTTCTTTTCGGGCATCGCCTCATGCAGGCGTTTGGTGGAAAGCATGGCGTTGGGTATCTCCCTGATGCTTTTGGTCACATTGCCCAGATGCCTCAGATTTTACGAAAAAGTGGTATCCCGTATGCCATTTTCTGGCGAGGAGTACCACGGGAGGTCACAAAGAGTGAGTTTCTCTGGAAGGCCCCGGATGGTTCAACGGTTTTGACCGTGTACATGCCCTTTGGGTATGGTATTGCTGCCCGCCTTCCTCAAGACGAGGAGAGCCTTGTGCGCAGGATACGTGGGCTTATCGAAAAGCTCTCACCTTTTGCGACCACTGAGCACCTCCTTTTGATGAACGGCAGCGACCATGTAGAGCCCGATGAGGACCTTGGGCGGAAACTCACCCTCCTTCGCCAGGCACTTCCTGAGCACGAGGTGTTGCACTCGAATCTCCCGTACTTTTTCCGGAAAATCGCGGAAGAGGCGAAGGACTTGTCCACGTACGAGGGGGAGTGGCGAGCCGATGATATGACGTATTTGCTTGGAGGGACACTGTCCACAAGGGTATATCTCAAAATACGACATGCTTTCTGTTCGTATTTTCTCGAACGGTGGTTGGAACCCCTGTACGCCGCCCTCGTTCTCTGGGGTGTCCCATACCCGAAAACCTTTCTCACATACCTCTGGAAACTGCTTCTTGAGAACTCTCCCCATGATTCGATATGTGGCTGTAGCATCGACGCTGTGCACGAGGAGATGATGCAGCGGTATCGGCGAATTGAAACCGTAGCCTGGAAACTCGTCGAGGAGGCAAGGAAAAACATTGAGAAGTTCTGTAGCGGGGAACACGAGGTAGTCCTTGTTTTTAACCCCTACCCTTATCCCGTGAGTACGTACCTTGAGGGGACGGTGTACCTTCGAAAGAGAAAAATTCGCGAGGTGGATTTTGAAATCAGCAAAATCCGCTCTTACGAATTCCAGGAAGAGGAATGTTTTCCATCCCTGAAGCTTCAGGGTAAAGAAGAGGTTATCGTTCCAGAGATTCTCGAAAGCTCCTGGACGACGCTTCTCGAAACCCCGCCGGATACCCTTCCCGAGATTTTCCGGGCTCAGCGTTACGTGATAGGGTTCTGGGTCCACGACCTTCCTCCTTTGGGCTGGAGGGCCTTTCGAATTGTCCCTCGAGAATCGGGACGTAAAGGGGTTTTGTTCCATCAGGAGGACCGTTTCTTCCTCGAGAACGAGTTTTATCGGCTTCAGATTACGCCTTCAGGAAGCATTGATCTTCTGGAGAAGGAGACACAAAAGCGATTCACCCTTGGTCCTGTGTTTGAAGACGGAGCCGACGCTGGTGACGAGTACGATTATTCTCCATGTGTCCGCGACCTTATTCTCCGAAGCGATGATTGTCCCCCTGAGATATCCTGGCAGAGAAAAGACCGTTATGTTCAGAGTGTCCGCTTGCAATACCACATGAGCATTCCCCGTTCCCTGGCTTCCGATTGGAAAAGCCGGAGCGAGGAAAGAGTCGTCCTTCCCGTGACGCTGGATGTTCGTCTCGTTCAGGGGTCGCGGAGGATCGAGCTTGACGTTGAAGTGGAGAATACGGCTCAGGACCATCGGTTGCGTGCATTATTTTTCGCGCCTCTGAGGCCCCGACATCATTTCGCCGATGCTCACTTTGCCCTTCTCCAGAGGGAGAACGACGGAAGAACGTACCCGCAAAACGACTTCGTGTTCCTTGAAGACGATGGTTGTGTGTTCGCCGTTTTCAACCAGGGGCTTCGAGAGTACGAGATACGGCCGGTTGAGAGTGGAACGTGCATTGCGGTGACACTTCTGCGGGCTGTGGGTTGGCTCTCCCGGGACGACCTGCTCACTCGGAAAGGGGATGCGGGGTGGAGCCTCCCTACAGAGGGAGCCCAGTGTCCCGGTCGCCACAGATTTCGTCTTGCAGTACTCTTTGGCGGAGGGAAGGCGGTGGATTTTTCCTTGCACCGGGAAGCCCGCCTTTTCACCAACCCTCCTCTGGTGTTCCAGGTTTCGGGGACTCTGGAGCACCCGCTTGATGGATGGACGCTGTTGCAATGTGATAACCCGGCTATTGTGCTCAGTGCCCTTAAGGTACGAGAAAAAGGCGAGGGGCTGGTGGTACGGGTATACAACCCTGCGGATGTTCCTCAGCGTTTTCGGGTAATTTTCCGTCCGGTTGTTCTTGAGGTCTGGAGGCTTTCTTTGCTTGAGGAGGAAGAAGAACGCCTTGCGATACGCGGGAATAGCCTCGAAGGGGTGCTGGCACCTTATGAAATTGCGACCTGGGGCGTGATCTTCGCCCCTGGAGGGGGTGATTTTCGGTGACCTCAAAAGAGCGAATGATCATCGCCCTTGAACGGGGAAAGCCGGATCGCCTTCCCGTAACCGTTCACCAGTGGCAGCGGTATCACCTTGAGACGTACCTCGGTGGTATGAGCGAGCTCGAGGCTTTCGAGTACTTTGGTCTGGACGCAGCTGTTCAGTATGTCCAGGAAATGGAACAATTCTGGCTCGCTAACCCCAACTTTGCCAGATTTTCTACCCCAACCTGGCGACATGAGGTGACCGTGGTGAGGGATAACCCTGACGACTGGGAATACCATCACACGATCACAACGCCCGAGGGAGTACTCACGTACAGGACTGCTGGGAATCGAAAGACGGTTTGGGTAACGGAATACCTCATTAAGCACGAAGAGGATATCGGACTGATTCGAAAGTACATGCCAGTGCATCGCCTCGACGTGAAAGCGGTCAACACGCTGTACGATCGTATCGGCGATCGAGGCATCCTTCGGGGCCTTATCTGGGGAGATCAGGCTGGTTGCTGGCAACACGCCGCATGTCTTATGGACATCAACGAGCTCATCCTTCGGACGTTCGATACGCCCGACTGGGTTCACGAACTCCTCCAGATTCTTCTGGAGAAAAAGCTGCAATTTGTGGAAAGCATGGGGGGAGCCCGATTTGATCTTGTGGAAACCGGTGGCGGAGCGGCTTCTTCCACACTTATCTCTCCAAAAATCCACCAGGAGTTCTGCCTTCCCTATGACCGAAAACTCCATGAAGCCCTGCACGATCTGGGTTTTCGGATTACTTACCATACCTGTGGGGGAACAAGAGGCATTGAGGAATTCATCGTGGCGAACGGAACGGACGCTTCAGAGACTCTGGCTCCTTTGAGCATTGGCGGCAATCAAGAACCATGGGAGTTCAAGGAGAAGGTTGGGAATCGTGTGGCGCTCATCGGCGGTATGGACCAGATTAACGTCTTGACGTACGGAACTCCCGAGGAAATACGCGCTACCGTTTTCACGCTCTTTGAGCGTGTTGGGCGTGATGGAGGATACATCCTTTCGTGCGCGGATCACTTCTTCGACACCCCGCCCGAGAATCTACGAGTTTACGCCGAAGCCGCCCGGGAGTGCGTGTACGGGTGAGGGTAGACTCAACGAATGTCAAGGGCAATTTCGCACATCTTCTCCGCAACGGTGACATTTCACCACCACCATAGCATAGAAGGGAATCCGCCTTAAGCCAAGGGCTCATTTGCCTTCCTGGGTTTCAGCTCGAACGCTCGCAGGTTCTGCTCCAGATCGGCGGTTGTCCTCTCTTTCTGTTATCCTCCAGATACGCTTCTCGAGGAACTACATACCATTCCTCAGAGGCTCCTTTTGGTAGTGCCTCAGGAAGTGTATCCATGAGGCAGCATGGGAGCCCCCCGGAAAAAGGCTCGAAAAGCAAGGAGGGAAGGCTACCATGTGGGACAAACCCCGTGAACCGATCCTCAGGGAAGTCGAGGTTACCCAGGAACACGGGGGAGCCTCGCGGGGAAGGCCCCTCAGGGAAGAGTAACGACGCGGTGGTTCTGGATGGGACCCTTCGCGCTTCGTCAGGGGGAAACGGTGGAGGAACCCGTGGGGATGGCCTTTGGGACAAAGCCCGGTGGACGAAGGGAAATCCTCGGGTTTTGCTTTTTAGCGCAGAAGGGGCAAGTGCCTGGAATTGGGAAGAGGTGCGCAAGGACCTCAACTTCCCCAAAGTAGAGTGGTAGAGCTTCGTGTTCCGCACGCCTGGCTCTCCTGCGTCATCCAGGGTCCGTTCGCCGCTACTTCTCTGCCACGGACCAGCTGGAGCAACTGGCCAGGGAAAGGAGAGGTGGACGAGTACCTCCCTGGGCATCTTGCTCCCCCCTGGAATGCTGAAAAGAAAAAAACCCCAGGGGAAGCCCCCTGGGGTCCACGAGGTTTCTCGACTCCTCCTCAATCACAGCGGGCAGCCAGATGGCGGGGTAACCGGTTCGCAGACCGGGCTGCAGCAGGCTTCACCTTCGAAGCCACAGCAGGTATTGCCAAGATCATCGTAAACTTT
>Ga0078972_1016822_pt1 | contig 10694 bp, 8 predicted proteins | sample YelNatPaOPGAMG01_FD_67568 | JGI IMG/M metagenome (GOLD analysis project Ga0078972, IMG submission 67568) | Hot spring thermophilic microbial communities from Obsidian Pool, Yellowstone National Park, USA - OP-RAMG-01 (SPADES assembly) (version 2) | ecosystem: Environmental > Aquatic > Thermal...
GGGAAGGATACCGGCGAATCCTGAACTTTGACAACTGGATGTCCATTCAGGTGCGGTGAGGAAACTCACCAACCCCTGACCTCCTGGCAGAGGAGTGACCGCATCACCCTACGTTGTGTGCGTGGTGAACACACGGCGGAGTGCAAGGGTGAAAAGGGGATAAGCGGCCAGCCGCAGGCGGCGACACCCCGAGCAGGCGACAATGGACAGCGGAAGCGAAGGTGTGGATGAAGCGCCGTGAGTTGGAACCTGCCAAAACGGCTGACAGGCAGGCCCAAAAGGGAACTGTCCCCAATCGGCCACGTACTAAAGCGCTACGTGGTATCTGCCCGATACGAGGGACACGGCGTAGAGCACCGTCCTACGGTCGCGCAAAATGGGCACACGGAACGGGGAAACCCCTCGTCGCTCTCACCCCCTCTGTCCCCTGGCAGGGAAGAAGGGTGAGCAGGTAACCGGCCGGAAGTGGCGAGGGAGTAGGATGGCTCAAGAAGCAAAAGCCCAGGGTAATGCCGGGGATAGGCTGACGTGAGCCCGGCACGTGGGAAGGTAGAGGTACTGGAGGAGTTCAGGTCTTGGGCAGACGTGGTCAAACGGATAAGACGGAACATCCAGAGACAACGGACTGAGGACTGGGAGACGCTACGCTGGAAGGAATACCAGCGCAACGTCTACCGACTCCAAAAGCGCATCTACCGAGCAGCACGGCAGGGTGACTGGAGGCGTGTCCACAAGTTACAGCGGCTGCTGCTTCGCTCGTGGTCGGCGCGCTGTCTGGCCGTGCGGCGGGTGAGCCAGGAGGATCGCGGCAAACGCACGGCGGGAGTAGATGGGGTGAAGAACCTTACATTCCGCCAGCGGATGCGGTTGGCGCGAGGCCTGGCAGACCTTGCCCAATGGCGGGTTGCGCCGATACGCCGGACGTACATTCCCAAACGGGGGACGCGGGAGAGGCGCGGGTTGGGGATACCGGTAATGGCCGACCGGGCGTGTCAGGCGCTGGTCAAACTGGCCTTAGAACCGGAATGGGAGGCCCAATTCGAGCCGAACTCGTATGGTTTTCGCCCGGGGCGGTCGGTGCACGACGCGATAGAGGCCATTTTCAAGGCGATTTGCTCCAAACCCAAATACGTGTTGGAGGCCGACATTGAGAAATGCTTTGACCGCATCAACCACGAGGCTCTGCTGAAGAAGCTCAAGGCCATACAGCCGATTATGCGGCTGGTGGGTGGCTGGCTGAAGGCGGGGATAGTGGATGAGGGCGAGACGATCTTCCCGGAAGCCGGGACGCCACAAGGGGGCGTCATCTCACCGCTACTGGCTAACATAGCCCTGCACGGGTTCGAGCGGGCGATAGAGGCGGTGAACAGGCGACATCGCATCATCGTCATCCGGTACGCAGACGACTTTGTGGTGTTGTGCGAGGACCTGGAGACACTGCTGACGGTGAAAGAGGAGGCAGCGAGGTGGTTGGGGAAGATGGGGCTGCGACTGAAGACAGCCAAGACCCGAGTCACCCACACGCTGAACGAGTATGAAGGGCGCGCAGGCTTCGACTTTCTCGGCTTTCACGTACGGCAGTACCGGGGGGGCAAATATCGGACACGCACCTATCGAGGCGAACCCGGCTTCAAGACCCTGATAACCCCATCGGGGAAAGGGGTGAAGCGGCACACGGGGAAGGTGAAAGATATCGTACACCGGTATCGAGGTGCACCGCAGACAGCGCTGATTACAATGCTCAATCCGGTGGTTAGAGGGTGGACGAACTATTATCGTACCTGTGTAGCCAAACGCACCTTCAACAAGATGGACAGGCTGATGTACCGGAAACTGATGGGCTGGGCGGCACACCGACACCCCAACCGGACAGCACGCTGGCGCTTTCGGCGCTACTGGCGACGGCAAGGGCTGCGGATGGTGTTCAGTGACGGGAAGCACACACTAAACGGCTATGCCGAAGTGCCCATAATACGGCACGTGAAGGTGCAGAATGAGAGAAGCCCATATGACGGGGACTGGGTCTACTGGGGGACACGTCTGGGACGAGACCCGACCAGGCCGGGGCGGGTCATCTGGCTACTGAAGCAGCAACAAGGCCGATGCGGGGATTGTGGACTGCCGTTAACGACGGAGGACGTGTTGGAGATACACCATCGGGACGGCGACCGGAGTAATGAACGGCGTGCCAACCTGGTGTTGCTCCACGCCCACTGTCACGACCGGACACATGCGGGGTTGTACCATTGACAAGGTCCCACGTGCTGAGGAGCCGGATGAGGGGAAACTCTCACGTCCGGTTCTGAATCGGCGGTGGGGCGGGCGACCGCCCCACCGACCGTAACCAGCCGACCGCTTCGCTCGCTGCCCTCGCTTCGCGGCAACTGAAGCGCGGGCCGTTAGCGGGCCAGACATATAAGATTATCTTCTAACTGGACTTTCGCCAAAATGGATGGAATGAACCTTCAAAGGCTTGCGTGATTTCTGACTTCCGGGAAAGCCAAACAGCGAGGAGGGTCCTCCTCGCCAGTCGGGTCTTGTCCTAGCCAACCTGAAGCGTTGGTGGTTAGACCACCGCCCAGGCTGCGGACGGCATGTGCCGTCGCAAGACCTCCTCGACGTTGCCCGTTTGCAGGGCTTCTTGGGCAATCTGGCGGATCGTGTTCTCAAGGTGCAGCCAACGATGCTGACGGATCAGGTCAGCCAGCGGGAGCAATTGACTGGTTTCGAGGTAGCGTTGCGCCTGCTGGTATTGCAGGTAGTTCAGGCTGACGAGGGTGACTGCAAACCACTTGTCAATGGCCTCAAAACGCTGTAGTCGAAAATCAGCCAGCCCCAGACCTTCCTTGAGATAGAAGTTATCGACCTCCACCGGCCAGCGACGCTGATACAGTCGCAAAGCTTCCTGGGCCGACAAGTTCAAGTCGGTACACAGGAAGTACTTTGGGCGGGGATCGCCCTTGTGCCTTCTGGAAATGATCACGCAGGCAGGCTCGGAAATATCTTCCAATCGTCCGGTCAGGGTGCGCACGTAGTACACGGGAGCCGGACGGAGGGGATGGAGCGCCTGCAACACTACCTTATCGTAGTGTCGGTGCCGGAGCGCCTGGTCGTGGTGGTCGACACGCTTCTGGTCGATGCGCCGATTGTGTTTGAGCGCACAGATGACCTGCCAGCCTTGTCGGCGGCAGAATTTGATCAACTTAGCGGAGGCATACCAGGAATCAAACAGAACGTAGACGGTGAAACCACCGGGCAACATTGCAGCCAGTTCGCTCAACATAGCACGGGCCAACTGGTATTTGCTGTGGTAGCGCAATCGTTGGCCCGCTGCGCGCCGGCGATTCCATTTACGCACCGTCTTCTCTCGCAGGTACAGCCGCAGGTCGAAGGTGAACCCAATCGGCCCGATTTGCACATGCACTTCCACATACACAAACCCGTTGACAAACGCTGGCTTCTTCGCGGTGCCGTCGTTGTGGTTATGTTGAAAGTCCACCGCTTCCAGGTGACGGGTCGCCTTGTCCTTCTTACCCAAACTGTCGTCCACGCTCACCAGGATGGTGGCCAGTTTCAACTTTTGGGCTATTCCCAGAAAGGTCGCCAACATCGCCTGTTTGCGGCCGCGCCCCACCCCCTCCCGCTCCCACGGACTTTCCCGAAAGAAATCCGCCGCCGTTTTGGGGTCGGGCTGGTCTCTCAAGTGGCGATACAGGTTGCTCAAGGTTTTCCTGCCCCCGCAGACCAGGATCGTCTCCGCCAGATTGAGCAGGTGGCGTATTTGGGGTTGGTAAAGTGCAGGCACAAGCAACGTGATGAATGCAACAAATTCGGCAGAATGTTGTACAATGATGGGGAGCATTGGTTTTCTCCTGGTGGGAATGGTTATTGCTAACCCTATCTTACCAGATATTACCAGTGCTCACTTCAATTTTGGCGAAAGTCAAGTTAACGATAAAAGGCACATCTCACCCGTTATAGTCAAAGCTAGACTGCAAATATTGCACCAGTTTTATCACCACGAAAGCAAAAGCATATGAAGGATATCATTGAAGTCGCTAATGTTCTGGTAGGTATCTGGGAGATATTGAATTTCCTCTTTTTGATCAAAATGCTAGCTGGAGGGTGGGGAGTTGTACCCTATGCGAGCAATTGGAACGAATTGTTAAAAATGGTGTTGTCGCTCTTGCTATTTAATTTTATCTTGCAATTGATGGTATATGGTGTGACGTGGTGGGGACAATCGCAGAATGCAGATGTTGCGCCATTCTCTGGAACCATATATCTGTGGGGATTGCGCTTATCGGCTATATGCATACTTTGGCGCACGATTTGGCCTAGCCGCGACTGGATACGTAATGAACCAGCACCGCCTCGAGCAAGACTTAAATTACTCGGCTGCGCATTACTTGCCAGCATGTTGAGTTCCTTGCCTATCGCATAGTCTGCGGCGCACCATGCGCTGGAGCGCGACCCGCCTCAGCTCTGATAGCACTTTAACAACCGACACACTCGACATTTGCCGGCAACTTTCCTCCCCCAGCAACCGCCGTCTACGTCACCGCCAACCGCCTCTTCGCCGCCGGACCCGCGCTGACTGCCTCCTTCGCCTACACCGGCCTGGGCGACCGCGTGCGGCAAACCGTCAACGGCGCGACTACCAACTACACCCTTGACCTCAACACCGATCTCACCCAAGTCCTGGCCGACGGCGCGAACACCTACCTCTACGGCATGGGCCGCATCGCCCAGCAAAACGCCGGCGGCACGGATTACTTCCTGACTGACGCGCTTGGTTCGGCGCGGCAGTTGGCCGGCATCGTGGGCGCGGTCTCGCGCATCCAAAGCTACGCGCCGTTTGGCAAGTTGCTGACCGCCGACGGCGCACGCCCCACGCCCTACGGCTTTGCCGGCGAATGGACCGACGCCACCGGCCTGACCTATCTGCGGGCGCGCTACTACGGCCCCCAGTGGGGCCGCTTCCTCACCCGCGACCCGTTTCCCGGTTTAGCGACGTGGCCGCAGAGCCAAAACCCCTATGCCTACGGGCTGAATAACCCGATACGCTACACTGATCCGAGTGGAGCCTGCGTATTTACCGGCGCTGACACTCTTGCGTGTATCGGCATAGCTATTGTGCTTGGCATGACAATTAGCGCTGCCTTCAATTACGGTAGCCAGGTTTATAACAACTATCAAAATGGGATTACTGATGCCAGGGCATGGTATTGTGTTGACGGGAAACAATTGCTGATAGCTGCTTTGGCGGGAGGGATAGCTGGCGGTATAGGCGCGTTTACTTTTGGCGCGACTATGTGGGGCGGAGCATTCTTGTTTGGAAGTAGTTTTAGTGGTTTGGGAGGCATCGTAGCGGCTGGCGCTCTCAGCGGCGTAATTAGTGGACAAACGGCACGAGTAGTTAATAATGTTGCGGGGGGAAAACAACAACGATTATTTGATGTCCGCGACATGCTGATTGATGCCGCGCTCGGAGGAGCAATATCCGGTATTTTCTATGGTGTTTCTACTTTGGGGAAAATTGTAAAGGCCGAGATGATGCCCTATGCGGCGGCTGGGGGTGATACCGGTGGTAGTTATGGAATTGGAGGAGGCGGTGGTGGGGGAGAATTCCCGCAGGTTGTTCGGCGATACTTGAGCGCCAGCGACTATCAATATTTCCTGCAATCCGGTGGTCGGTTACGAGTATACAATGGCCGTTCATATTGGACCGACACTTGGGTATCTGGATCATCTGACGAATTGATTCAGGCATTACGTATACGTGCAAGCAACACTGTCGCTCTTATCGATGTCGCATGGAAAAGAGTTCCGGCTCTGGCTAATGCGCCTTTGGTAGATAGTCCCTTTGGAGCTACTTCTGCTGTGCGATTTGTGGGAATGGATCTTGAGTATATATGGAGCTGGCGCAGCGCACCAATTATGCCAACCGAAATAGAGATACCTCGGCGTGCTGTTATAGCACATGGCTGGAATCCTTTCTAAGACTTGGGAGGAAGCGAATGTCTGCGAACCGCGATGCGCGATGGGAAAATGTGGTAAAAAGATACGGCAACATTGTTTGTTATGTTGTTACAGATAACTTAATGCTATCTGATATGGTAAGGAACGTCTGCGACAGGATCGGCGTTCAATTTCGTTTAGTGTCATTTGATGATCCCATTGTGTTTGCCCAAGAACTTACTGTAAGTAGTGGCACTTTTCGCGAAGGAGGGATGACGGTGGTGGTGCTTGATACAACATCTTTGGGCGAGAAAGCGTTGAAAATACGAAATGCTTGGCGGCACCACCCGGACACCGCGGAAATACCTTTTCTTTATTTGGTAAACGATGCGGGCTTATCCAGAAAGTTCGATCCTCTGCACAGCTATGAGGAAATCAGATTTTTTGCGCAAGACGATGTGGACATTGAACTCGGTATTAAGGCGGTTGTTGAGCGGCTAGATTATTTTCGAAGGGAAGTGCGAACTTAAAACATCGCCTTGCTCAATTCTTTGCAACACATTAACAACCGAATCAGTCGGCAGGCTCAGGGCAGGCAGCCGGCCCCACCCAACTCCGGGCGAATGGGATAAACACCTACCTCTACGGCGTGGGCCGCATTGCCCAGCAAAACGCCGGCGGCACGGATTACTTCCTGCCCGACGCGCTCGGTTCGGTGCGGCAGTTGGCCAGCATAGTCGGCACCGTCTCGCGGATACAGAGCTATGAGCCGTTTGGCGAGTTGCTGGCGGCCAACGGCGCGCGCACCACCCCCTACGGCTTTGCCGGCGAGTGGGCCGACGCCACCGGCCTGACCTATCTGCGGGCGCGCTACTACGGCCCGCAGTGGGGCCGCTTCCTCACCCGCGACCCGTTCCCCGGCTACTCCACCTGGCCGCAGTCACAAAATCCCTATGCCTACGGGCTAAATAATCCGGCGCTCTACACCGACCCCAGCGGCATGGTCGCCTGGGTGCCGGTTCTAGCGGCGATTGGATTTGTAGCCGGCGTGGGCATCAGCGCTTATTGGCAATACCAATCAGAATGTGATATTGATTGGTTGGAAGCGTTGGGTTGGGGCTTGATCGGCGCCGGGGCCGGCGCGATGACGGGGATATTAGGGCCGGCATTGTTGATAAATCCATTTGCACTGACCTGGATGGCAGGCGCCAAGGCAGGGCTGGCAGCGGCAGCGGCCGGTAGCATATTATTCGGCTGGTTCGGCACCCAAGGGTATGGCGGCCAAAAGTGGGGGCCAATAGCCCAGGGCGCTGCCTTCATCTGGGGGATACAGAGCATCAAGCATAATCTAGCCGTATTGGATGGCTCGCAATCGGGAAGCAAGGCATGGGCCATCGCCAGTCTGGCGCTCATTGTGTGGGGAGATGTCGTCATCGCCAAGGGATTGCTCAAAATCCCGGAGGTCGTCAATCTGGCGCGAATGTTAGGCGGCTCGGCGAATCGTCTGGCCGTGCTGCGCGCCTATGCGGCCAATATGTTCCCCGGCAAGAACCTGAATGTTCGTCCCTGGAGCGGACCAATGGGTTACTTCGATGACTTCGCCAACACCATTCGCCTCCCTACGCAAAAATTGGTCAACGCCGGTAACGGTGAATTGGCGTCTATCTTCCTTCACGAAGCCGAACATGCCGGACAATTTTATGCGCCGGCGCTCAACTTTTGGGGCCTGACAATCAGGCCGCTAGACTGGGCGCGCAGATTCTCGGCCTGGAGTATGCCCGTCGGTTCGCAACTTGGTCGGTGGCCTCCGATAGGGACTATGCTCTATGCCATCAACCCGGCTGAATATGCTGCCGCTGCAAGCGGAAGTTTCTTCGCCTTGGGGAATCAAATATTTACATTCGGGCCTCGCGCCGTTTCGGAAATCGCTGATACAGTCGGCAACTATCTTTATAATCAGGCCCCTTTCTACCGTTATAAAGAATCTCATTAGGTCGTCTAGTTATTTAACGACTGGACTTTCGCCAAAATGGATGGAATGAACCTTAAAAACCAACTTAACTACGCGCAAAGGCTTGCGTGATTTCTGGCTTCCGGGAAAGCCAAACAGCGAGGAGGGTCCTCCTCGCCAGTCGGGTCTTGTCCTCGCCAACTTGAAGCGTTGGTGGTTAGACCACCGCCCAGGCTGCGGACGGCATGTGCCGTCGCAAGACCTCCTCGACGTTGCCCGTTTGCAGGGCTTCTTGGGCAATCTGGCGGATCGTGTTCTCAAGGTGCAGCCAACGATGCTGACGGATCAGGTCAGCCAGCGGGAGCAATTGACTGGTTTCGAGGTAGCGTTGCGCCTGCTGGTATTGCAGGTAGTTCAGGCTGACGAGGGTGACTGCAAACCACTTGTCAATGGCCTCAAAACGCTGTAGTCGAAAATCAGCCAGCCCCAGACCTTCCTTGAGATAGAAGTTATCGACCTCCACCGGCCAGCGACGCTGATACAGTCGCAAAGCTTCCTGGGCCGACAAGTTCAAGTCGGTACACAGGAAGTACTTTGGGCGGGGATCGCCCTTGTGCCTTCTGGAAATGATCACGCAGGCAGGCTCGGAAATATCTTCCAATCGTCCGGTCAGGGTGCGCACGTAGTACACGGGAGCCGGACGGAGGGGATGGAGCGCCTGCAACACTACCTTATCGTAGTGTCGGTGCCGGAGCGCCTGGTCGTGGTGGTCGACACGCTTCTGGTCGATGCGCCGATTGTGTTTGAGCGCACAGATGACCTGCCAGCCTTGTCGGCGGCAGAATTTGATCAACTTAGCGGAGGCATACCAGGAATCAAACAGAACGTAGACGGTGAAACCACCGGGCAACATTGCAGCCAGTTCGCTCAACATAGCACGGGCCAACTGGTATTTGCTGTGGTAGCGCAATCGTTGGCCCGCTGCGCGCCGGCGATTCCATTTACGCACCGTCTTCTCTCGCAGGTACAGCCGCAGGTCGAAGGTGAACCCAATCGGCCCGATTTGCACATGCACTTCCACATACACAAACCCGTTGACAAACGCTGGCTTCTTCGCGGTGCCGTCGTTGTGGTTATGTTGAAAGTCCACCGCTTCCAGGTGACGGGTCGCCTTGTCCTTCTTACCCAAACTGTCGTCCACGCTCACCAGGATGGTGGCCAGTTTCAACTTTTGGGCTATTCCCAGAAAGGTCGCCAACATCGCCTGTTTGCGGCCGCGCCCCACCCCCTCCCGCTCCCACGGACTTTCCCGAAAGAAATCCGCCGCCGTTTTGGGGTCGGGCTGGTCTCTCAAGTGGCGATACAGGTTGCTCAAGGTTTTCCTGCCCCCGCAGACCAGGATCGTCTCCGCCAAATTGAGCAGGTGGCGTATTTGGGGTTGGTAAAGTGCAGGCGCAAGCAACGTGATGAATGCAACAAATTCGGCAGAATGTTGTACAATGATGGGGAGCATTGGTTTTCTCCTGGTTGGAATGGTTATTGCTAACCCTATCTTACCAGATATTACCAATGCTCACTTCAATTTTGGCGAAAGTCCAGCTTCTAAAAGGTGGAAACCTTCACTATGGCAAAGTCAACGCCAGCACTCACCCAGAACAACACAGCCACACAGGGTCGCAGCAGAACGGTTCTATCATCCAAGCGCAAGTCGTCCTCCCCGTTGCCAAAATTGGAAACTCTTGACAGCAGGGAAATCGTAAAGCTTGAATACGAACAATTAAACCAATGGGTTAGGCACGGAGAGGAAGCCGCGCATCGCATTTTTAATTTCTATGTCTCCCTGCTTACAGCAGTACTGGGTGGTTTCGTACTGATAACACAAGCAATCACTGGATCGTTGCAAACCATACTCTTAATTAGTAGTGCTATCTGCGGGTTACTGGTGATCATTGGGGTTACCTTTCTCGATGCCTTGATAGGCCAATACAGTCGCAACATCCATTACCGCATCGGTATTGAAAGGATTCGCGCTTACTTTCGGCAAGACCCAGAGGTCGCGGTTGTGCTGACTAAGCTCCCAGCAACCACATTAGAGGCGGACTCTGAGACGGTTTTCTACACCCTTTTGGAAGGCAAATTGCCTACCGTCCGATCAAAGAGAATGCCGTGGTTGATTCGGTCGTTCGTGTCATTGTTTCCGGTATCTACTCAGCAAATCTTCATTTCAATGGTAACCAGCCTGCTAGTTGGTGCGTTAATTTGGCTATTTGTCTGGGGATTGACAGGGGGTACTAATTGGTCGGGTAAACTGTTTTTAGCAAGTAGTCTGGCAGTGATGCTAAGCTTCCTTGCGCAAAACATTACGGTACGGATAGCCCTGCAGGGACCACTTGACCGCCTCCGAGAAATCTTGCGGACCGATCTTCCACACACATCGGCTAATAGTGATCAGGCAAGAAAATAGTGAGAGGATTTTGTATGGTAATTGGGCCCGCTAACCCGCGCATCCAGCCGACACGCTCCGCTCGCTTCGCTCGCTCCGCGTGCGGCTGATGCGCCATCCGTTAGTGCGCCAAGCAAACTTGGTGCTTCTTATGGGGTCAAGTCCCCATCGGGCAAGGGCTAACCACCCACCCGTACTGAGTGTTGCAACTATGGAGGAGGTTGAGGGACAGACCGACCGGCTTGAGGGGGAATCAGAGGACACACCGCACGAAACGAGCAATAGTGCGAGAGGGAAACCTAATCAACCTCAAGGCGGGAAGCAGGCACAGCAGGACAA
>Ga0078972_1016824_pt1 | contig 10692 bp, 11 predicted proteins | sample YelNatPaOPGAMG01_FD_67568 | JGI IMG/M metagenome (GOLD analysis project Ga0078972, IMG submission 67568) | Hot spring thermophilic microbial communities from Obsidian Pool, Yellowstone National Park, USA - OP-RAMG-01 (SPADES assembly) (version 2) | ecosystem: Environmental > Aquatic > Thermal...
AAGTGCCGAGTGTTTTGATTAATTTAGTAGATGTATTTTTGATTATGCGGCGTTTTAATATAGATGGCCAGATTAAACGCGTCATTGGCGAATTAGCTGAAACCAGTGGTATGGAAAGAAATATTGTATTATTATCTTCTTTATGGTCTTATGATTTTTCCCGGCATGAATTCCACCAATCAGAGATAAGCGGAATGTACCGGGATAGATTAGCCCAGATAAGCGGTAGATCCCCAAAAGAGATTATTGAAGAAGTAAAATTACGCACCAGAATCTTAAAAGCACTTTTAGAAAAAAATATTACTGATTTTTTTGAGGTAACTAAATTCTGTCATAAATATCTCAATCACCCCCAAGCCCTAATAAAGGAATTAAATATACAATAATATGTCCTATATTGTCTTTGCCTTAAAATGGAGACCCCAGAATTTCTCAGAAGTTGTTGGTCAAGATAATGTGGTAGCGAAATTAAAAGGGGCTTTAGAGAAAAAAAGGCTTGCCCATGCCTATCTTTTTGCCGGACCTAGAGGCGTGGGCAAGACTTCTCTTGCCAGAATTTTTGCCAAAGCCCTTAATTGTAAAGAAGGCATAACAGTTGAGCCCTGTGGAAAATGTAGTAATTGTCAAGAAATTACCCAAGGTCATTCTTTAGATGTGATTGAGATAGATGGCGCTTCTAACCGCGGAATAGAAGAGATTCGTGTTTTGCGCGAAAATGTAAAATTTGCTCCCGTCAATAGCCGATTTAAAATCTATATCATTGATGAAGTGCATATGTTAACGGTAGATGCCTTTAATGCGCTTCTTAAAACCTTAGAAGAGCCGCCGGAATTTGTGAAGTTTATTTTTGCTACTACCCAACCGCATAAAGTAATTCCCACTGTTCTTTCCCGTTGTCAGCGCTTTGATTTTCGGCATATCAGCGTTATGGAGATTGTTGCTAAATTACAAGAAATCGCCCAAAAGGAAAATATTAGCGTTGATAAAGAGGTACTCTTTGCCATTGCTAAGGCAAGCGATGGTTCTTTAAGAGATGCGGAATCGGTATTTGACCAGTTAGTCTCTTTTTCCAAGGAGAAACTTTCGCTTAAGGATGTTATTTCTATGCTGGGTTTGGTAGAAGAAGAAATATTATTTGAGATAACCGAGAAAATAATAAAAAAAGACTCCCGCGGATGTTTAGAACTATTGAATAATATTATTGAAGAAGGAAAGGATGTAGATGTATTTTTAGATGAACTTATTGAGCATTTTCGCAATTTAATGATTGCTAAAGTCTCTTCTTTAGATACAAAATTAATCGATTTACCGCAGGAGACCTGCGAGAGATTATTTAAACAGGCTGAGGAATTTAGCTTAGCCCAAATATTTAATATTTTTAATACCCTGGTAAATACTAAAGAGATGTCTAAGCGCCTGGAATCATTACGTATTCCTTTAGAGGTTGCTTTGGTTAAGTTAACCCACGAGCGACTAGATTTAAGGCCGTCTGAGCCTATCTCTAAACCTTTAGCGCCTAAGACAAAAAACAATCCAATAAAAAAAGAAGAAGTTAGTCCGTCTATAAAAAGGGAAGAAGCGGCACTAGTTTCTGAAGCTACGGTTACTTCCGAGAATATCTCCTTAGATAAGATAATTGCTTCTTGGCAGAATCTTATTGATCATTTGGCTAAAGTTAAGATGTCTTTGGCTACTTTTTTAAATGAAGGCTCTCCCATAAAAATAGAGAATAATATTTTGACGATTTCTTTGCCTAAGGATTGTTCCTTAAATAAGGAGGCCTTAGAAAAAAAAGAGAATAAGGCAATTGTGGAAAAGGCACTTTCAGAATTATTTCCGGCTAAATTTAGAGTTAATTTTATCCTTTCTGAAGAAAATTCTCCTAAAGAGGATTATTTGGAGAATCCTTTTGTTAAATCTGCGCTTCAAGCGTTTAAGGCAAGAGTAATTAAAGAAGAGTAATGTCTTTTTATACCAAATCTATAGAAAATTTAATTGAGCAGTTAATAAAATTTCCCGGCATAGGAAGACGCAGTGCTGAGCGAATGGTAGAATATATTTTGGAAGCACCTAAAGAACAGATAAAACTTTTATCGGAAGCTATATCATTGGTAAAAGAAAATGTAAAGTTTTGTAAAATTTGTAATAATTTGAGCGAAGGAGAAATTTGTAAAATTTGTGAAGATATAAATCGACGTAAAGATATTATATGCGTAGTAGAGAAGCCCGCCGATGTTTTAGCGATAGAAAAAGCAGGCATTTTTAAAGGACTATATCATGTTTTAATGGGAGCAATCTCTCCTTTAGAAGGAAAAGGACCCAGTGATTTAAAGACCGAAGGTTTGCTTAAGCGCCTAAAAGAAAACAATGTTAAAGAGGTAATTTTAGCTACCGATGTGGATACTGAAGGTGAGACCACCGCCTTATATTTAACAAAATTAATTAAACCTTTAGGGATTAAAATTACGCGCATTGGCGTAGGAATTCCTTTGGGATCAAATTTAGAGTATATTGATCCATCGACTTTAAGCAAAGCTCTTGAAGGACGCCGCGAAATTTGTTAAAATTATTTAAGTCTTTGTTCCTTGATAGGTTTATAAAAGGAAAAATCATTCCCCCGTAGCTCTCCGCCGAAGGCGGATATCCGCCTTCGGCGGAAGCCGGGACAATAAAGAGAACCCATGTGCTATGTGTATGTTTTAAGAAGCAAGAAAAACAATAAAAGATACATTGGATATACTTCAAGAGATGTGCAACAAAGATTATTAGAACATAACAAAGGTGCGAATCAGTGGACTAAGCAAAACGGTCCATTTGATTTGGTATATGCACATAAGCTTGCTAGCATTAAAGAGGCAAAAGAGTTTGAGAAGTTTTTAAAATCCGGACAAGGCAGACAATGCCTTGACGAATTAGACATTTAGTTCTTTTACATAAGATTATTCCCCCGTAGCTCAGCCGGTAGAGCGAGTGGCTGTGCGAACCGCCGTAGGCGGTGAGCAAAAATGCTCAAAGCGCAGCTTCTACGGGAAACCGTAGATGAAATCCCGAATGAAGCGACTCAAAAAAGAGTAGAGCATCGGGATGCCGAAGGTAGATTACTAGTATTTACTACATTCGGCAAAGCGGGCTAATTCAGGGAAGTCCCGAATCTTCGGGATAATCCTGAGCTAACCTCTGAATAATTTTATAATATTCGGAAAAATGCGCAGAGACTATACACCCGCCTCCCGTAACGTAAAGTCGTGGGAGAAGATATAGTCCAAGCCTGATAGTGATATCAGGGCACTTGTAACCACCAGGTCCGAGGTTCGAGTCCTCGCGGGGGAGCCAATCATTAGAGGGGCTTATTTTTGCGACGAGTTCGTAAGGATAAGCCCTTTTAAATAAAAGGGTTCGGTCTTTTAAGATAAAGTTTGAGCCTAAGATTTTCAAAAAATCGCGCTTGGTGCTGGGGTTTCCTTGCCAAGCGACAGAACCTGCCCTGTTGCAAGTAGTTATAAACTCCTTAGCCGGTTCGAGCCACCCGCCGCCTGCTTTTTCTATCTCGCCAAGCCGCTCCTGTAAATCTTTCTTTTCGTTGAGTAATTTTGCTTTCTTATGTTGGTATTCTTCTTGAGTGATTTCCTTTGCAATATAAAGATCAATTAACCTTTCTATCTTCTCGTCAAACTCTTTTAACTTGTCAGCGGCTTGGCGAGCAGCAAGGGAAGAGGCTTTGCCTTCTTCCTTTGCTAATTCCTCAAAGCGATTAATTATTTTGTCTTTAATGTCGTTATCTATAAACACTTTCAAAATTGCGTTGTTTATCTGCTCAAGCAAAGCCTCTTCCCTAAGGTACCGTTGCGAACACTCTTTAATCTTTTTGGTGCAGCGGTAGTAAATATGACCTTTCTTTAGCTCTGCGGTAATACTTGCGCCGCACTCGCCACACTTTATAAGCCCAGTAAAATTAAACTTAACTTGCCCATGCTTTACAACCTTTGCCTTTTGCACTAATACTTCCTGCACTCTATCAAAAAGCTTCTTAGTGATAAGCGGCGGGTGGCTCGCCTCGAATCTTTCGCCTTTATAGACCATTACACCATAATAAAACGGATTACGCAGCATTTTGGCCAAGCAACTCTTAAAGATTGGCTTGCCCGCTTTCGCCGTAAGGCCCCATCTATGCACTTCCCCTAATAACTCCTCAAGCGAATAATTGCCTGTAGCGTATAACTCAAACGCCTTATAAACAAAACGCGCTTTTTCTGGGTCGGGTTTTACAGTGTGAGTTACTAAATCGTTGTAATAACCCATCGGTGCACAGCCGGGCCATTCGCCACGGCGTAGTTTCTCACGCAAACCACGTTTAACATTTTCTGAAAGATTATCAACATAATATTTACTTTGGCCGAAGGCAATAGACAACATAAATTTTCCCTGCGCCGTGGCGTCAAAGCGAAAAGTAGGGAAGCGAAGGTCAACAATTTTACCCGTATCTATTAAATAAATAATTTTTCCCCCATCAATAGAATTGCGGGCAAGCCTATCTGGATGCCAGGCCAAAATGCCGTCCGCAAGTCCACCTTCAATTTGCTTAAGCCTAAAATTAAATATCGGTCGTCCCGGCTCTTTGGCGGTTTTTGCTTCGCTAAATTCTTCTACAATTTCTAAATTTTCTCTTTTAGCAAAATCTCACAATTCGTTTATCTGTGACTCAATAGACAGGACTTGCTTATCTTCAACATCGGTGGACTTGCGGGCGTAAAGGAAATATTTAGTCATTTTTAACTATTTAGTTTTAGCTCTCCATTTTTATATTTTTGATAGCAATCTTCACACATTATTTTTGTTAGATAGTTATCGCCACCTCTTATGTCTTTATTTTTTTGTTTTGTATTCCATAAAATCTTAGGCCCAACAGCGTTGCTTTCTTTTTTGCATATAGGACAAGTTTTCATACGGCCTCCTTTCTTAGCCATTTCTAACTAAATATATTATTTATATTATTACGCTATCTCTGTCGCTTGGCAAAGTAAATTTTTGAGGTCTCGATTAACCTCAAAAATTTCCTTATTCGCTCAAAGAGCGAATAAGGAAACCCCAGCGCCAAACGCGATTTTTTGAAAATCTTAGGCTCGAACTTTATTCTAAAAGACAGAAACCTTTTATTTAAAAGGGCTTATCCTTACGAACTCGTCGCAAAAATAAGCCCCACTAATGATTGGCTCCGTCTCTGCGACGAAATTAGAAACTATTTTAAAGGAACAATGATTCTTTAGGCACCGCGCCTGTCGGCGCTCCCACATCTCCCGAGCACCACTCGGCTTCTGTGGGCAGAAGCCTCGCTTGGCGTCCGCCTTGGTCGGCGGACTTCTTGCTAATTTTATTGCGGGTTTAAGCTTTGCTTGTGTTTTGCAGCCGGGTGCGGGCGGCTGCAAAACACAACGTCCCCACATCGAGTTCCTTACAGAAAGAAAAAACAAGTTTTTAAAGAGCGGGTTCGTCCGCTGTCTCGCCTGATACAAGTTAAATACCGCTCTGGACGGCGAGACGCAAAGCCTCTCACGCATAACGCTTCAGTGCCAGCAAAAAGGCAAATTTTTGGTGCGGGCAAAATTTGCCTTTTTGCCAAACTCCCGAAAAAAACTTAAATGCTTCAAAAGAGCAGGCGAAATTTTAATATAGATATCTATATGCTACCAATAAGTAGCAATATTGTCAATATTTTATTGCTACCTTTAAGTAGTCGACTTATAGGTAGTATTTGTTATAATAAGTGCTGGTGATTAAATTGGCAGAAATAAATAAACGAGTCGGTCTTAATATAAGAAAGTATCGACAAAGAAAAGGTTGGAGTCAAGAGGAACTTGCTTTTGAGGCCGATTTACATCGCGCATATATTGGACATGTTGAAAGAGGAGAAAAGAATATTGGTTTAATTAATTTAGAAAAGATTGCAAAGGCTTTAGGAATTGGTATCGAATCCCTTATAAAGGAGCGAAAATGATTACCATTGATCTTAATAAGAAACATTTCTCCAGATACGCAGAATTTAGAGCCGCATTTGAGCTTTCAAGAAGAGGTTGGAATGTTTATACTCCTATTTATGATGAATATATAGACATCGTGGCGCATAAAATAGTTTGTAAGAAATGCGATAATTTATGGCCCGTTGCTATTCAAACACAATGCGCGAAATGTGGTTTTATCCCAAAAGCTAAAAAATGCATTGATTGTCAAACAATAGATATGAGCTTAAATATTAAAAATTGTAAAAGTTGTGGTTCGGCTAATCTTGAAATAATATCTGGCAAGATTTGTAAAAATATTGTTAATGGAAACATATGTGGCCAGCTTAATTTTGTAGATGCTCAGAAATGTATTAAATGTGGTAAGAATATTTTAAAAGCTCCAAAGGCAAAGTTATGTTTTAAATGTAATTATAAAGATTTTAAAGATATCGAAGAATGTCTTTACTGTGGAGGGAAAGAGCATCGTATTAAAGTCATTACTTTACAAGTGAAGTCTTCTAGAGAAGTTGACAATGGTGAAAATTTCGGTTTTAAAATGAAACCCAGAGATCTCTTACACGATAATAAACATTTTTTCATATGGATTGGTTACAGAGGAGTCTGTTGTAATCCAAATAAGTGTAATTTGCCACGGCGGAATTGTAAAAATTGTCAAACGAGGCTACAAACAAAAGAAGAAGAGGAGGTAATTTTACTTATGAGCGTTGATGAGTTTAAGAAAGCTATGGGAGCAAGGATAAATAGTAGAGCCTTTGCAGTTACTCAAAATGATAGATTACATCCGGACAAAAGAACTTTAAGGGAAGGGAATAGACTAGATTTTAGTCCATATCTTGTTACTGATATAAATAATAGATTTAATATTCTAGAGAGAGTATAATTACTAATATTAGGTTATAATAAATTCGGAAAAGGTAGGTTTATCCCAAAGATTATCAAATTCTTTCTGAATTCTTCTTATAACAGCATCTCTAAATAACTTTCTATTAATATCAATACCTATTCCAATTCGCTTTAATTTTTTAGCTACAATTCCAGTTGTAAAACTGCCACTAAAAGGATCAAGAACCTTTTCTCCTACATATGTAAAAAATTTTATTGCCATTTCAGGAATATCTTCTGGAAAAGGCGCAGAATGACCAAAGGTATTCTGGCCTTTCGAGTTAATTTTTATTACTGGGGAGAATTTAACTATATCTCTACGCCATTTTTTTATAAGATCCGGATGTATCATATTTTCTTTTGTTCGATTATATTTAGATTGGACCACATTAGTCTTAAGAGAAAATCTCTTTCCCCTATTTGAGGCACTCCTTTTAAAACAAGATTCATTTTTACATTCCCAACTTTGTAAACCGGGTTCGGATTGTGTATTACCGCTCACTTTCAAAGAACCACATTGAGGACAAGGATATCTGGTTGGATCTAATCTATGTTTATGGAATATCAGTAAATGCTCATAGCAATTCATAGGATATTGATAAAAAGGATAAGGTTTATTACCATTTTTATGTCTTTCGCTCTGTACTTCCCCCTTATCCCAAATAATGTCATCTACAAAAGTAAAACCACATTCTTCAAATATTTTTATAAAATATGCACCTAAGGGAATTCTTGTTTTGCCCCATACTGATTTCGTAACTGTGTTCGGATTATCGAAGATATCTCCTACATTAAAAACCCAAACTCTATGATTATCTAGTACCCTATAAGTTTCTTTTATTATTGCTTTCATATCTCTCAGGTATTCATTAATATTATTCCACTGAGAATATTCTCTTGCATTATAATATGGGGGAGAAGTTACCATAAGGTGAATAGATTCAGAATCCATTTTTCTTAAAGCTTGAAGACAATCGCCCCATATTAATTTTAAATCTGTACTTTTATCGTTTATAAAGTTAATAAGTTCTATATCTCTGTTTGGATTTGTTGAAAGCTGATATCTTTTCTTTGTAGTTTCATAATAAATGTTATTAAAATAATATATATATTCTTCTGGGGTATTGGCATGAATTTGCTTTAATTTTTTAATAAAGGTAGCTAATTCACCATTTACATTAAAAATAGAAGTTAAATATGAAAAACTTGTATCAAAAATTTTATCTAAATAATTGTTAAATTTAGGCCTTGTAATTTTTATTTTTGATGTATCTCCTTTTCTCTCCTTTATTGTATTATTATTGGTAACATCCGTTAGCTTTAATTCGTGTAATTTAATATTATCAGATTGTTTAATGGTATCTACTATTATTCCAAGTATCTGCGCTTGATTTACAAAAATAGGAGACAGATTTTTATTAGCTGGCTGTAATCTTATTCTATTTTCCTCCTTATAAAATTTCTTTAAAGTTACTTCATTATTTTCTAAAAGTGCAACGACTCTATCTCCATTATCTGCTGTATTTTGTTGTTTCACTATGACGATATCCCCATCATCTATATTTTCCTCTATCATACTTTTGCCTTCTACTTTCAGAGCAAAATATTTATTATTAGGTTTTATTGTATCCTGAGGAACTGCTATTGCTTCTTTGTCTTCCATTGCTTCTATTGGAGCGCCAGCAGCGATTCTACCGAGAAGAGGGATTTGAACCATCTTTTGTTTCGGGAAGATATCTAGCGCGCGTGGTTGATTTTCTTCTTTTCTTAAATACCCCATATTTTGTAAAACTTGGACATGATAATGGGCAGTTGAAACAGAGGAAAGCCGAAGATGTTTTTTGATTTCTTCTAAGGAAGGGGCGTAGTCGTATTTACCTATGTATTTTTTTATAAAATCCAATACTTGTTTTTGGCGTTTAGTAAGCATTTTTAATAATCCTTGACTTTCGATTCTTTTTCGATTATAATCTAAAATAATAAAAAGTCAAGTAAAAAATTTCAAAATGGGGAAAAAATGGACTTTTTAAAGTGGTTCTTAGAGAGTTCTATTTTTGGTACTATTTTAGGGTTTTGTTTAGGAAAATTTGGTTCAGTTTGGGATGAGAATAAAAAGAAAAAAGAAGAAGGGGGGGGCAATTGCTTCGTAATTTGTTGCAAGAGATTTCAAATAATAGATTTAAATGTCAAGCTATAATTCAAGGGAGAGATGCGGTATATTTTGAAACATTTTCTTGGGATAGCCTAAGATTAAGCAGGTACTTTTCTTTGCTATCGGAAAACAAGCAATTGGTTAGTGACTTATATAACTTGTATCTTTCCATTTATGCGGGTAATATCAGAGTAGCGGCTTTTTTGACCGCTATAGATAGCCAAATTAGAAACCTAAATTCTGCTTCGGCTACAATGTCTAGTACCGCAGGGGTGGTATTAAGAGATTTTATCAACATAGATTTATTGCCTAAACTAAATACCATTTAAGATATATTTAAAGTAAATTATAAAGAATTTAAAGCCGGGAACAGAATCCCGGTTTTTGTTTAGGAGGGAGTAGGGAGGAAGTTAGGGAGAAATTTAAAAGAAAGAGAAAAAATTATTTGGGGAAATAATATGAACCAACAATTTGAATAGAAAAACTAAAAGAATTTGATAAGTAAAAAGGATATTAAAACTGCGTTAAATTAATTTTATAGACTAAAATTTTACTAAATTCATTTGAAAAAACCAATTTTCGTAGGAGAATATTAAAAAGTACAAGAAAGGGGTGTAATAAAACAATGACCAAAGAAGAAAAATTTTATAAAGCGTTAGAAGATTTGTTTATCGGTGTTAAGATTGAAGGCGAAGGTGGATTTGTCAACCTAATGCGGATTAAATCCTCTTATTATTCAAAAATTAGAAAACATTTAGAAAATGACATAGAAAAAGCTTTACAAAAATATCCAAAATTCAAAGAGGAATTATTTGATAAACTTTATTCATTCTTTAGTCGGTATTTTACCAAATCCGGCTCTATTTATTTTAACTATACTCCATTTTTCCAAAATGTTTATGACAAAGTTTATACCGATGATAAAGATGTAATTTTATTCTGGAAAACGAGAATGCTTTATTATGTTAAAACCGATAGAATCTTTAAAAACTTAAAAATTGAAATTGAAGATAAAGATAAAACTTACCAATTTTTCTTTGATGTGTCTAATTTAGAATATAAAAAAGCCAACGAAAAAAGAAGTTTAGTTTATGAACTAAAGAAAGTTTCTCAAGATGATACTATTTGCTTTAATGTTTTTTATTCTGGCGAAAGAAAACAAACTGATTATGATGAAATTAAAAAACAACTAAAACAGAAAGGAATAAAAATTACTGATGAAATTTTAGATAAAGCCTTTTCTACTTTTGAAGCCCAATCTGAAGTTGATTATTTTATTAATAAAAACGCCAAAGAATTTCTTCAAGAACAATTTAAACTCTGGCTTTATCAATATATTTATTATGAAGAAACCGAATGGCCAAAAGAAAGAATTGACCAACTTCAGATATTAAAAGACATTGCTTTTAAAATTATTGATTTTATTTCTCAATTTGAAGATGAATTGGTAAAAATATGGAAAAAGCCAAAATTTGTTTTGAATTCTAATTATGTGATAACTTTGGATAGAATTTTAAAGCAAGACAAAGAAAAAGGATTAAAAATCATAGAGAAGATTCAAAAACATAAAAATTTTAAGGAGCAAATAAAAGAATGGAAAGAATTAGGAATTTTAGAAAAAGACCCTGATAATTTATTAGA